>Ga0180009_10001594_pt1 | contig 27536 bp, 23 predicted proteins | sample OS_PC_MetaG_FD_123537 | JGI IMG/M metagenome (GOLD analysis project Ga0180009, IMG submission 123537) | Groundwater microbial communities from the Aspo Hard Rock Laboratory (HRL) deep subsurface site, Sweden - OS_PC_MetaG | ecosystem: Environmental > Aquatic > Deep subsurface > Groundwater... | reverse complement strand
CATAAAAAATACCTGCAATCAATGCTTATGCCAGATGAGCATGAATTACTCAAAATCTTGTAAATTTGTGTAAATAATTGTTAACAATTGTAAACTTTTTAAATAAACTTTTTTTCTTGTTTTATAATGAATAATATAGTGAAGGATGTAGCAAATGAACCTTAAAACAACATGTTTTGAAAGAGCAATATTTTTCAGTTGGGGATGCAAGATAAAAGACTGTGCTTATTGTTATATGTCAACACAACCAGAGCTGAGAAAGAAAGATGGAAAACAAAATAAACAACTTCCTCGACGCTCAACAGAATCAATTTTAGCAGAAGCAATTCTTTGTAAAAAACTAGGCTGGCAAATTGGTTTTTTTTCAGGTGGAATTGGTGCTTATAAAACAGAAGAATTTTTGGAAGTTCTCAAGGACCTATTTGCTGTTATCGGTGAAAAAATTTGGCTTAACATAGGTGCTCTTTCTCAAGAAGAACTTCAATTATTCAAACCTTATGCAAAAGGAGTTGTTGCTTCAATAGAAACAGTCAATCCTGAAATCCATGACAAAGTCTGCCCTTCAAAGCCAATTGCGCCTTACTTGGAAATGTTTGAATATGCAAAAGAGATTGGATTAAAAAGAGCAATCACAATTATTATTGGTCTTGGTGAAACTATTGATGATTTTGACAAGCTTAAAGAGATGATAGAAACTTATGGAGTGGAAAAGATTCATATCTATGGTCTTAATCCTCACAAAGGCACATCTTTTGAAAACACAGAGCCGCCTAGTTCAGAATATCAGGCAGAATGGATTAAAAAAACTAGAGATGCGTTTCCTGATATTGATATTCAGTTTGGTATTTGGATTGACCGTGTTGGTAGAGTGAGTGAGCTTCTGAAAGCAGGCGCTAACAGCATAAGCAAGTTTCCTGCAATAAGATTATTTGGCTCTGAAAAAGCTAAAGAAATTGAAAAACAAGCTAGATTAGCTGGCAGGAAGTTTCAAGGCACGCTTACTATGCTTCCAGATGTTAACTGGAATGCAGAAGTTGATAGTCTGAAATTGGATGCTGACTTCAAAGAGAGAATAAAGCAGAAATTAAATTCTTATTTAAGAAAAATGAAAAAAGCTTAGTGCTATTTCGCTGTTTTAGGGTTTGGCTGTTTTGGTTTTTTATTTACATAATCTTCATAATAAAATCCTACAAGTGTGATGAACAAAGCTGCGATGAGCGGTCCGATAATGATTCCAAGGAATCCAAAAACTTTTAACCCTCCAAGCACACCAATCAATGCAACTATTGGATGTATTCTACCTTTTCCAGATATGATTTTTGGTCTTAATATATTATCAACACCTGAGACAATAAAGAAACCATATATTAATAGAAATATTCCTCCCAAATAATTGCTATTTGCAATTTCTATTATGGCTGCAGGTGCCCAGATAAAACCTGTTCCGATAACAGGCAAAAAAGCAAGAATAGTCATTATAAATCCCCAGAAAACAGGGTTTGGAATACCGACAATAAAAAATCCTATTCCCCCCAAAAGTCCCTGCAGGATAGAAATAAATATCTGGCCATAAATAACAGCCTGAGTGACATTCTTGATTTCATGAACAAGTTTTTCACCATGTTTTTTTTTAAAAGGAATAATAATTCTAAGCTGTTTAAACCAGTTATTGCCTTCAACAAACCCATAATACATTATAAAGAACATTATGAATATTCCTAGTGTCATTTCAGCAACAGAACCTGCAATAGAAGGAGCTGATTTTAAAATAAAATCTCTTATTGCAAGTATGACATTGTTGAAATTAGCTACAAGATCAGCTCTAGGACCAAGAATATTTATTACATAGTTGTTTATGGTTTCTATTGATGCTGCATTAAAAGAATTAATTAATCCTATTGATTGTTTTACCAGGGCTGTTATGATGAAATATGAAGGAATAATAAGTATGATTAATATTAGAATTATAACGATGATGCTGCTTGTTTTTTCATGTTTTATTCTTTGTGTAAACCATCTGTAGAGAGGATGAAGAGCTATTGTTAATATTAAGCCAAGAAAGATGTAAGTGAAAAATGGCTGAACTAATTTAAAAGTGAGGTATAATAATACGAGAAGTAAACCAATAAAAACATATTTAGATACTTTATTTACGTTCATGGCCCAACCTCTTTCTCTTTTAATCTTTTTGAGATAGTCTTGTTTTTTATTTAAACTTTGTTGATTTGAACCTTATTATCCATTATCAACCTTCAAAAAACCAGGATTCCTGTTCTTGGAAAAAATCATCAGGGCTTTTAAGGTAATTTATTGCATTGCTTATCAATGCATAGTGAGCATTTTCTTCTTTCATTAAAAACTCAAAAAGGTTTTTCACATTTGGATGCTCTGCTTTTTCAGCAGCCTGCTTGTAAAAATCATATCCTTTTAGCTCCATTTCCAAGCCTAACTCATAAACTTTAATATCATCATCCTCAGCCACAACTTTTTCAGCCATTGCTTTTGCACTTGTTGAGAAAAATTCTCTGCTTCTGTTAATTGCTTCATCTTCTGTACCTGATTCAATAGTTGGCTCTGCTCCATCATGAATTGCTTTGTCAAAAGCCTTTATTTCATCAATATGCCTGAGCTCTTCATCTGCAAGAAAAATAAAAGTTTTTTTTGCAAGCTTATTTTTTATCTTTCCAGCATGTTCTAAATAAAAATCTCTGACTTTTATTTCATTTGCAATTGAAAGCTTTATTGCTTCTAATTCATCTTTAAGATAATCTTGTTCTGACATATAATCACCTCATGTTCCCAATTTTTTGTATAAATTCACAGTCTTAATAAAACTATTCTTTTTATTTCGCTGTCTTCCACAATACTTCAAAATAGTTTCTATGTGAATCTGCTAGTTCTTTGTTTTCTATTAGGATCGCTATTGGATCTTCTACCCACATGAATATTGCGGCTTTATTTTCATAAACAAAAGTTGATGTTAGATTTTTAAACTCTAAATTGATATGTTTTATTGTTTGCAATTTCTTTTTTGGAGCTTTTCCTTTTATAGATTTGGAAGCAACTATTCTCATTTTTATGTTGTTCCTTACTCTATGAGCTTCCCATATATTGAAATATTCAGAGTAGAATTTTGGAAACATTCCTGATGAACCATAGTTAAGAATTTCTGTTTTTGATGTCAACACATCTTTAAGAACTGTTTTCAAACCTAATTTTCCTTTGTACAAACCCACTTCTTTCTTTATTGAACCTTCTTTAAATACGGCGGAGAGTTGAGTTATTTGTTCTTTGACTTCCTTCATTTCTCGCTGCTTTTTTTCAAATAAATCCATTATTCTGTCTGGGTTTGCTGGTTCAAAATACATTTTGTTTGATTTTGTTACAGAAGCAACAAGGCCTTTGGCTTTTAATGATTCAAGAACATCATAAATGTTTACTCTGGGCACGTCTGTTGAACGGGATAACTCGTTAACAGAAGCAATTTTTAGTTTTACTAGGGAAACATATATTTTGGACTCGTTTTTAGTAAGTCCAAGGTTTTGGAGTAATTTTGGTTTCATATAAATATGGATGAAGAGCTTATATATAAATTTTATTATTGTAGTGATAATATTACAACAAAGATTTAAGTAATTGTATGGTTACAACTATACGATCTTAGATAAAGGAGATGTTAGAATGCATGATAAAACAAAAGAATTTATTCAACAGATATGGTCAATTAAACAATTATTTGTTACTAAGGAAGAATTGGTAAGGCGATTTCATAACAACGAATCTATTGAACAGTATCTTAAGCACGCTGAATTATATGATGGCCATTTTAATGATATAAAAATTCATCTTGCCCAAGAAGAACAGAATATCGAACATAACCATTTTTTAGTTCATGTACGTTTTAGAGATAGTTATTGGGAAAGAAATTTTAGGAGAATAAAAAGAACCTTCAATTCCCTAGAACAACGAACAAAAGAAAAAGATATTTTTATGGATTTAATGAAAAAAAACATTCCTGAAAATATGTTTAAAGACTCTAAAGAAATCCCTTGGTATCTAGACCGGCCGTGGTACTCCGTGGCTGAAAGTGATAGACGCAAAGAACCAATATCTTCAATTAAATATGATATAGAAATTTGCAGATTAGATTATAGATTAGATGATGGTTACACAGGATTTAAATTATCGGATATTAGTAGAAAAGGACGAATTAGTATGTGTGATAATATAGATGTAATAATGAATCATAAAGAATTTGAAAAATATTTAAGATAATTTTAATATTTATCCTATTCATACCTCAGTGCATCCACTGGCTTTAACTTTGAAGCCCTTATTGCCGGCATTAATCCTGCTCCTGCTCCTACAAAGGATGAGAAGGCTATGCACCCAAGTATTAGATACCATGGAAAGATTGGCTGTAACATACTATAACCTGATGTTGCTGCTATTATTCCTCCCATGCTTGCGATGCCAAACCCAACTATCACTCCCAGTATTCCACCTATCAGTCCTATTACTCCTGATTCAAATACAAATATGAACAAGATATTATTGTTCCTGGCACCCACTGATTTCATTATTCCTATTTCTTTGGTTCTCTCCAATACTGCTGTGTACATGGTGTTCATTATGTTAACAGTAGCCACAACTATAGATATAAGGGCTATTAAGACTAGGATTCCATTAAGAATATTTATTATGCTTCCAAAGGTTTCCATTATATCTGCAAAAGACTGGACAAAGAAGTCTTCTTTTCCTTCTTCCTGTCCCTTAAATTTTCTTAGCTTGTCTGTAATCTTGTCTGCGAGGTCGGTTGGATCAACTCCTTTTTCTGCATTTAAAAGTACAAATCCGAATTTTCCTGCTGTATCAGGGTATAATTCTTCAAATGCTTCAAGTGTGAGGTATGCCTGAGCATCATCCTGGGGATTGCCTACTTCACTGTAAAATCCAATAACCTCAAATTCTACTCCATTAATCTCAATTTTGTCTCCAACTTTTACCACTTTATTGAATATCCTATTTTCAATCTGATAATTATATCCCAGCACTACTTTATTCATGTCTCCTTTTTTCAAACCCCTACCCTTGATTATCTCAACATTAAAGCCTTTCAAAAGGAATTCCAGATCATCAATATTCATTCCAAAGGCAAAGTAATATTTTGTTTGTTTTCTGTGCTTTATTTCAGCAGCTTTAAAGTATGCTGCTGTTATGTCGTCAACTCCATTAATTTTTTCAACGAAATCAATATCCTCTTGGGTTAAGAAAAAGTTGTCATCTAGTCCAGGAATACCTGCTCCTTTGGGCTGTATGTAAAGATTACTTGCTCCTGCGTCTTCTGCAAGGGTATCCATGTAACTCTGTATTCCCATGCCAAAGCTTATAAGAGCAAAGATTGATGTGATACCTATGAGTATTGAAAGAATAGAAAGACCGCTTCTCATTTTTCTGCTTCTCAAATTTTTCAAGGAATAATTTATTTCATCTAGGTTCATTTTATATACCTTATTTTGCACGTCTTAATGAATCGACTGGATTTAGTTTTGAAGCCCTGACAGCAGGCATCACTCCAAATATAGTTCCCATTACAAATGAAAAGATAAGTGCTCCTATGATTAAATCAAATCCTATGCTTGCCTGTATTAAATCAGCGCCAAGAGCCAGGCGTCCAATAGCTGCCAAGCCATAAGCAAATATCATGCCCAGGATTATGCCTATTATTCCTCCGACCATTCCCAGGAAGCCGGATTCAATAAAAAAGAGTGTGAATATAGTGCTGTTCCTTGCTCCTATTGATTTCATTATTCCTATTTCTTTGGTTCTCTCCAATACTGCTGTGTACATGGTGTTCATTATACCAATACCACCTACAAGCAAAGATATTAATGCGATTATTGTTACAAAGAGCTGGACTGCAAACAAGGTGGAGTCTAATGATTCAAGCATTGCTTGAGGGCTTTGAACTTCAAAATCCTCTTCTCCTTCATCAACATCTCTTTCTTTTCTAAGCAGGTTTTCAATCCTTTTCTGTACAGCATCTATTTCTTTTTCATCTTTTACTTTTATAGCAATAATATCAACCTCATCCTCATCTGTTTCAAGAAAGTCAAACATGGCTTTTTCATTTAAAAATACTCCTCCGTCAAGGAGAAAACTTCCTTTCTTCTCAAGTATTCCAACAACCCTGAATTCTACATCATTCAGCAGCACTCTGTCTCCTGAGGTAATGCCTCTGCCAAAAGTGTCGTCATTTTTGAAGTTATTTCCAAGGACAATACCTTTTACATCATCATCTCTTAGTAATCTACCTTGCTCTGTTTCAAGATTGAGCATTCTCTCAACCACTTTTCTTTCATCTCCGCTTGGAATAGAAGTAGCGAATCCAATAACCTGCTCGTCATTGAACTCCATGGTTCCGCTTTCAATATATCTTGCAAAAGCAACATCAACACCATTTATCCTATCAATTTTGTCCACCAGATCTTTAGTAAGAGGAGTTAATGCTCCTGCGCCTGGCGGTCCTCCGAAACTTGCTCCTGAGGCCCGAACACTGAGAACATCTGTTCCAAGAATACCAAACTGGGAAGTTATAGCAACTCTTAAGCCCTGGCCAAGTCCCATAAGAGAAACAACTGCAGCTATGCCTATGAAAATGCCTATCATTGTGAGATAGGTTCTTGTTCTTCTTTTAGCAATGCTTCTTAAAGCTATGCGTAGATAATCAGCAAACATCTTCTGTTTTCCAGTATTAATTATATGTCTATATGAAAAGATTTAATCCAGGAATCTTCCCTGTAATTTTTTTCAAGGTCCTTATTAGTCTTTTATTGCCCTGCGCTTTTTTCTTCTTTTCCTGATTAAGATTATTGCGCCTACAATTATTATAATAATTATAATCCAGATTATTATGCTTACAACAGGGCTCTTGGGTTTGTCTACTTTAAAATCAAGTTCTATTTCTCTTTGGAAAAGCTTGCCATTAGCATCTCTGTAATCAATTGTAAGAGGTAGCATAACTTTATCTTTTGCAAGCTTGCTTATCTGAAGTGTGTAGTCAGCTGTTTCATAGTCATCAGAATCAAGCTTTCCAACGTATACTTCTGGATTAGACAAGATTTCATACTGATCACCCTCTGAGAGTATGACATTCAAGAACTTGACATCACTAAAACCTTTGTTCACAATTTTGATTTCTATTATTCCTTTGGCTCCAGCTGTTTTGGCTTGATTGCTTTCTATGTTAATTGAGAGATCTGGGAAAGATTCAACAATTAAGCCTACAATTCCTTCTCTGGTGAAGTTGGTTCCTGCTGCATCAGAATATGTCAAAGTAAAAGGAACTTTGTGAACCTTTGACTCTGCATCAGCATCTGTGAATAAATCAAACACTATTTCTTGTGATTTTCCAGGCATGAGGTTTTTCAGGGTTTTCTCATTTCCAGAGCCAATAGGAGTAAAAGGAAGTTCCCTGTAACTAATAGACGTTGATGTAGTAAGCTGAGCCAGGATGTCTAGTTTAAGTTTTATGTCAATTAAAGTATTATCTGCAAGATTTTCCAATACAAAAGAGACTTTTGTTTTTGTACCAGGAACTATATTTTCATAGTCTGTTTTTATCTCATTAATTGCAAGAACAGCATCCCTGCTTCTGATGGATACTGTGTAATCTCCTGATTTTATCCATGATCCTTGGTCAATCCTGTACCAAAACTCTACAATGTGGTTACCACTGATTGCTTCAGAATCAACAAGAAGAGTCCAGTCTTCTCGTACACCAATATCATTAGTTTGGCTTCCGGCAACAGTGCCAACATTTTTCACTTCTTCTTCTCCATAAAATGAAAAAGGATGCTTAAGTACAAGTTTTGCTTCAACATCTTCTGCAGGACCGCCTCCTTCATTTTCAATTCTGAATTTCATATTAACTGTACTTCCGGGCGCAACAGGATCAGGCTCATTATTAATCAAAGTTACAGATATCTGTGGAAATGTTGTGAATCCAGTCTGCACTGCAAAAGCAGGAACAACTATAACTAGCATTGCAATAAGAAACAAACTTACAAATTTCAATTCTTTCTTCATTTCATTCACCTTTTTATGCTTACTTTTTTATGTTCATGATGGTTATTATTATTCAAAGATTTTACAATTCTACCATCTAAAAGATACTCCGTCCTGTTAGCATGTTTCGCTACATTTAAATCGTGTGTAACCATGATAATTGTTTTTCCTTCTTCCTCATGAAGTTTTTTTAGGAATCCTATCACTGACTGCCCTGTTTTAGAGTCAAGATTGCCAGTAGGTTCATCAGCAAGTATAACTTCAGGGTTGTTGGATAAAGCCCTTGCAATTGCTACTCTTTGCTGCTGCCCTCCAGATAATTCAGTAGGCTTGTGATGAATCCGATCTCCTAAATCCACCAATTCAAGCAGTTTTTTGGCTCTTATTTTTCTTTCCCCGCTTGGAATTCCCTGAAATATCATTGGCAGGGTTATGTTTTCAAGCGCACTAAGTGTTGGAATGAGATTAAATTGTTGAAATATAAATCCTATTTTCCTGCCTCTTATCTGTGCCAGATTGGATTCTGTCATTTTAGCAATATCATGACCTTCAAGCAGAATAGTTCCTTTTGTAGGTATGTCAAGAGCTCCTATCATGTTCATTGCAGTGCTTTTGCCAGAACCAGAAGGACCCATAATTGAGACAAATTCACCTTTTTTTACAACCAAATCCATGTTGCATAAAGCATTAACCTTAACTACTCCCATTTGATATATTTTCCAAACATTTCTAAGTTCAATTATGGGCTTACTATCTCTTTTTATCATTTTCATACAATTTCTCTGTTAATAGTCAATTTTTGACTTTTAAGTCTCTTAAATCTTTCGTTTTTTATTATCAATTATCAAAAAATTTATATTATAAAGTAATATATATTATTTATATTCATTATTATTAGAGTTCATAAGAGGTGAGATTTCAGTGGTAGACCCCAATAGAGTGCTTTCAGATGTTCCACAGCCGCACATGGCTTTCTGGTTCACAAATGGAACTATTGTCAGAAACATCTATGAGCTTGTAAATGATGTTGAAGCATGCGACAGCAAGACTTTTGAATATCATCTTAATAAGGAAAAAAATGATTTTTACCGCTGGATTCTAGAGGTTCTTGGTGATGATGTTCTTGCCAAAGCCATAAAGAAAGAGTTTGACCAAAAGAAATTTGTTGCTAAAGTAAGAAAAAGAATAAAAGAATTAGAAGAAAAATAAATTTATCAATCCTGTTTCTAAACTTCGAAACCATCTAAGAGCAGTAATCAGTACAATAACCGCAGTCAAAGTCTTTTAATACATAACAAGTGTCTTCTTCTCCTTTGCTGTTAATAAAAGAACAGCATGCAAAAAGTTCTTCTTTGTTAATCTCAATTAAATCCTGCTCTAACATAGTGTTTTCATTATTTTCTGTTGTTACAAAACCAGTAGGGTCTGATGAAGAAATTCTGTCTTTGCCAGGCGCGATTAAGAGCAAAATATTCACTACTATGCTGATTACCAATAATACTACCAACAAAAAAGTAAGTTTGTTTTTCATTAAAATCACCTATTTTGTTTCTTCACCTCTAAATCCCTGCGAGTTGATGTTATTTAATTTTAATAAATATCGATAAATCCGGTCAATAAATGAGTCCAACCAGTACGCCTTGCACATTTTCAAAGCGCACTTTTTCTTTGTCAGGAGCAGGATTATTGTCGCCTTTGGTAATTGCATACCATCCCTGCTCATCTTCACCCAGCTCTATGATGCGGTGGATGATAGTAGTATTATAAACTTTTGATTTAAAACCAATAACATCACCCATTCTGAGCTCTTCAGGTCCCTCAGGCATGATTTCCAGGGCAAATGCTCCTTCTCTTATGAAAGGATACATTGACTTTGTCTTTGTAAAGCCCGCAGGAAAAGCCTTGTTTACATATATGATGACTCGATCATTATAAACCATTATGTCCTCTTGGCTAATTCGTCTAAATGGATTGGTTTGCAAGCCCATGCTCATATTAAGTCTTTCCATTAAATAGTTGACAATGAGACCTTGATTTGCAACTTCGCCTTCAAGCTCCATAATCCTGTCTCTCTGTTCAATATTCTGATTGACAAGCTCTTCAAGAAAATCTTCATTAGAAACAGAACTATTAATCTTTTTTTGGTATGCATCAAGCTGCCCTTTTTCATAATAGTTAATCCATGGATCAATAAGAGCTCCAACAATGATACCAATAATCAATAAAACAATAATTCCCAATATGATAAGGAATTTTTTATCACAAAAAACCTTTTTCCAATATAATTTTTGTGATAAATCTGTTAATTTTTTTTCTTTTACTTTTTTTTCTATCTTTTTCATTTAGTTTTTTTCTCTTTATTATCTTGTTTATTGTCTTGTTTGTCTCCAAGTATTTCTTTTATGTTCACTTCTTTTTCTATTTCTTCAATAGTTTTTTGAAGTTCTTTTAACTTGTCAACAACTTTTTTATCACTGCTCTTTTTTGACTGGAATTCAATAATATCATTAACCAGTCGGGTATCTGTGTCAATGCTTGTCAATAACAGCTCTGTTTTCCAGTTAAGCTCATGTGATTGGAGAGCCTTGAGCAACTCTACAATCTTGTCCATGGAAAGCTGGATGCTGTTCAGGAAGAGCTCAAGCCTGAAAACATCAAGTTTTTTATAGTAATATTTATTGACTTTTTTTGGTATCATGAGATGCTTTATCTTGGTTAGATTATTGTCCAGATTAGAGAAAAGAATCCATAAATCCCTAACTTCTCTCTGTTTGATAGTGCCTGTTTCTATTTTTTCAATAATTCTGTTAGCATCAGACCTGAATAGATATAATCCGCTTCTAAGTCTGTCAATAACTTCTTCATAACTGATATCATAAACTTCCTCGAGAATAATCTCCTGTTTCACACCTACTATTTTCGAAATAAGGACACCATACATGATAAGGCCTAACATGACTTCAAACCCTGACAAGAACTTGCAGATGCCAAGAGGAGCAATATCACCATAACCAAGAGAAGTGGAGGTTATAAAAGAGAAGTAAAGGCTATTGATAAAACCCGCTTTATTAAAAGCAATAATTTCTCCACGGTACATTAATGTGTTGTTTGGAGTCATACTCAGCAAGAAATATACTGCACCAAAAATTATTATTATAAGGAACCAGTACAAAAACACCTGTCCAAAACTAATACTATTAAAGAATTCGACAATTTTATAAGAACTTTCTTTGGTACGTTTTTTTGCTGAACCTATGCCTATCATAGATTAAGATTTATGAACAGTGATATAAATAATTTACTTATTTTTTCTTTTTCAGTATCTTTTCAATCTCTTCATGAACTAAATCCTTGTTCACGCCTTTTTTTATGAGCATTTCTTTAATTTTCTCCTTATCATACCCTTGCTTAACAGCATCAATTATTAAGTGATCGACTTTGTTTATGAAGTTAGCAGCAATCTTTTCTTGGATTTTTTCAATTTCCTCTTCAATAACTTCTTTTGACCATCCTTTGTCAACAAGTGCTTGTTCTATCTTATCTTTGTCATGGTATTTAGGTATTGCTTGCTCCAGAAATTCATCTAATTTTTTGATATTTTCAGCATAGGGTTTGGATTCTATACTTTTTTTTACGCTCTTCTGTTCTCCTTTCTTTTCTTCAACTTTAGTTTTTTTTGTTATTTTAGGTTTTTTAGGTTTTGGCAGTGACCTCTTTTTTATTTTTTTCAAATACACAAAACAACCAGCAAAAATTCCACAGAGAATGATAATTATGCTAATTCCAAGAAGTATACCTTGGGCTTTTTTAGGTCCTGTATTGACTTTATCTTGTTCAGACTTTGTTGCATCTTTATTTGTTTGGTCTGACTCTTCTTCAGCTACACTCTCTTTTTTTATCTCTTCAGTTTCTGCAATAACATTGCCTGTTATTTCTTGTTCTTCTGTTCCAGCTTTTTGCTCTGCTTCGCCAATTGCAAAATAACTTAAACCAGGACTGTATGCAGAATAATAAATTCTATAATTATCTTCATTAATCATTTCTGCTTTTAATTCAGTCCATTTGTTGTTATTATATCTGTAAAGCGCAATCTTGTTTTTTCCAAGGTTTTTTGTTTCTAACCATGACTTTTCAACTTCAAAATTAAAATTTGCTTTTTCAAGGTCACTATCTTCAAAGTTGACCAGCTCAATTTCCACATATGCATAAATTTCTTTGTTTTCTATTTCTTTTATTTCATTTGGAAGAGTGAATAATTTTGTAATCTTTATTCTCATTGATTTTCTTATGTCTTTATTTGGTATGAATGAGAATTTGCTTATTGGTATGGTTGCCCTGTTTACATTAATGGTTTTATTTTCTCCTTTTTCCAGAAAATTAAATGAGACTTGTGCACTGCTGAGTGTGCCTCCGCCTCCACCACCCCCTCCTCCGCTGCTGGTTTGGGCGGGTGCTGCTGGAGTTGTTACTGTTAAAGTCCAGTTTTGTTCTGTGGATGTGTATCCATCACTTATATTCAAGGTTAGATTATATTCACCTGCAGGCACTGCACTTCCTATGAATGTATAGTTGAACTCTGTGTAATTGTATCCATATGTATAATTCTCAGTGCTATTGCTTCCGTTGGTTTGGTTAGTTGCGCTCTTATTTATTTCAAGATTTGAGTTTCTATACCACAAATAAGTTAGTGTTGATGGATTGTCAGGGTCATATACGGTTATGTTAAATGTCTGATTTTCAGATGTTGTGATTGAAGGAGTTGAAGTGCTAGGCGAATGCACTGTTATGACTGGCGCACAAGATGGACCTAAAAAACCATAATATGTGTTGCTTATATTATTTACACAGTAGATATTAGGAACATCTATGTGAATTTCATTAGGTTGATATACATTATTTGACTGATAAATATGATTTGCATAAATATAGTTTTCATCAGCATAAGTAAAATTAAGACCATATATTGAATTATTTTTAATTATATTTTCTTTTATAGTGTTGTTTGAGCCCAGATAAAAGAAAATACCTACTGTGTTGTTAGATATGTTGTTTCCAGTGTAATTGTTTCGAGATGTAGAAATATATATTCCATTTGTGTTTTGGAATATTGTATTATTTGAAATGTTATTGTAACCAGAACCAATATTGAGTCCATCATTGTTATTATATATGTTGTTAAATGCAATTGTGTTATTATAAGAAGACCAGTAAAATTCTATTCCTCCAGAATTAACACAATCATAGATATTGTTATTGATTATTGTATTGTTTTTGCCCTGTCGAATTTTTATATTGCTGTTTGTGTTATTATAAATATTATTGTGGTTTATTGTGTTATTATGTGAGAAAAGTGTTTCTATCCCATATGCATTGTTAGATATGTTGTTATAACTGAGGTGATATTTTTCACCATAAAGCCAATAAACGCCACTATTTCCATTGTTGCTTATTGTGTTTGAAGATATATTGTTAGACTCACCATATAATATCTGAAATCCATATCTACCATTATTGCTTACATTATTATTTAAGATGCTGTTATTTTCAAAATACCCAAGATAAAATCCATCATATTCACTAAAAGTGATGTTGTTATTTGTTATATTAGTATCATCATATACGTAATTAAGATAAAAACCATAGGAATTATTAATTAATGTGTTGTTATGAATTTGATTGCCCACTCCTCTAAATTCAAAACCTCTTGAATTATTTATAAATATATTATTTTGTATAGTATTGTAGTTTGCACCATAAATGTAAATTCCAGAAGCAGTGCTGAGAGCCTTGCAATTTGTTATATTATTATCCTCAATTATATTGTAATCATTTGCAACTCCGATTTCTGAGTTATATATATTGATTCCTTTTCCAAACCCTTTAATATTACAATTTTTTATTCTAATTCTTTCTGAATCTTCAATTTTTATTCCATAACTTGAACTTGTTCCAGGACCAATAAGAGTGGCATTATTACAGTCAATAGTTACATTATCCACAATGACTTTGATTCCAGTATCTAAATTAAAGGTTTCATTGCATAACACAACACTATTGACGATTGTTGTACCGTTAGTGATGTTTACACAAGAAAAATTTCCTAAAGTTAAATCGGCGGAATTTAATATGTATGAGCCACCTTCTTCTAAATCATATTGATTTACTCTTACATAATAAGTCCCATTTTGAGATGCGTGCCATGTAATCATTGAAGCCTCGTTTTCACACAGTACATCATTACAATCATCGTTTGAATCAATGACGCTTACTTCATCAGTGTCGTAAAGATACATTACAGTATCTGTATGATTGCTAACATCAAGATTGTTTGTAAAGAACCTGTACCAATGATTTTCTATTGCATTGAATTTTACATAATCATAGTCGCCTTTAATAACAAGATTGTGTTGTTGTGTTGAATTTGGATCTGATGAGTTTACACTAATCCAATTTGCTGAATTTGTATTGTTATCGGGTTCATATGCATCTACAGACCAATTCACAATTCTGACTAAAATATCATATTCGCCGCCATAATCTCCTGAATAATCTTCAGCTTTGATATAATAAGTGCCATTAGTTGAAACATACCAAACCATTCTTGAAGCTAAATATTCATATCCATCATCATCGTCAAGATGAAGTTGTGTTGTGCCATTTGTATCATATAGATAAAGTACTGTGTCTGCATCGCTAAGATTAAATGTTTGTATCCAATAAAACTGGTTTTCTGTTGCATTGAATTTTACATAATCATAATCATTTGTAACACTAAATCTATGGCGTTGTGAAGTATTATTTGTAAGTATCCAGTTAGCTTGGGCATAGTTGTCATCAGGTTCATATATATCCAGACTAATATTTAATTGGCTAACATTCAGATTGTATTCTCCTCCTATAGCGCCGGCATAACTCATTGCTTTTACATAATACGTATCATTGCTTAATCCACTCCAGACAATTTTGGACGCATATGTTTCTGAACCGCTGTCATCATCATATTTTAGTTGAGTAGTGCCATCTGTATCATAAAGATAAAGCATAGTATCTGCACTGGTGTCATACAAACCAGATGTTTCTATTTTGTAAATAATATTTTCTGTGGCATTGAATTTTACATAATCATAATCATTCTCTACATGAAAAGTATGTTTTTGAGGTGTATTATTAGAATAAATCCAATTAGCTTGAGTATAATTGTTATCTGCTTCATAACTGTCAATAGGAACAACAGTAACTCCTATCCATTCAATCTCCTGAGTGCTATCATTAAGATTCACGATTAGGGATAAGTTGTATTTTAGTTGTTCATAATTATCATCAATAATTTCCGAATTATTAGGCAAAGACCAATTTGCCAGTACTCCATTGTATCCTGGAATCATGCCGCCATTAGAGAGATTTATTCCACTAGTTAAGCAGGGAGAACTTGAATTAGCATATAATTTGTAACACAAAGTATAATTCTGAAATTTGCTATGACTGGTTCTTCCAGAAATATTAATAGTCTGATTTTCTGTCAGATAACTATTTGTTTCAGGATAGTTGATTGCCACTTGCTTTATCTGGAAATAAACATAATCATCAGTATATCTTCCAGAATCATCATAAACTCTTAATCTTAAACTATGATTATTACTTGCATTGAATATAGTGCTGTTTATAGTTGCTATTTTGCTGTTATTAACTGAAACATTCCCGTTGTTTTCAAGAGTTATACTTGTCTCAGACCAATTTGTTGGAAGATACCCTTCTCCCCAACTTACACTAAAATTTGTTAGATTGTCGCTTCTGGCACTTCCATTAAAGTGAAATATACCTCCTGCATATCCAATAGAATTACAACCTGTGATAAAAACTAGCAAGAGGATTAACAAAATAAAAAAACTTATCTTATTCTTCTTTTTCTTAATCATTTTTTTCGTCATATTTTCAGTCATAAACAATGTTTGAGACATTTTCAATATGTGCTACTGGAGGTGGAGTTTCCAGAACAATTACTTTTCCAACATTAATCAAGCCAAAGCCCTGGGTAAGCCTGTTTTCTCCTAAATCATCTGCTGTATATTTTATTGCAGCTTTTATTTCATAAGGATCCCAGTCAGGATGTTTTTGTTTTATAAGAGCTACTGCTCCAGCAACATGAGGCGTAGCCATAGAGGTGCCTGAAATTGCAATATGATCATCATCTAAACATTCTGAATCAGATTGAAAATTACCATATTGGGCAGCACAAATCAAAACCCCTGGAGCTGCAATATCTGGTTTTTGATATATTTTTGCAGGTCCTCTTGAACTAAATGAAGATATATTTGTATCACAATAAACATTACTGCCAACCTGGCTAGTTTTGCATGCTGCGGCTACAGTAATAGCACTCGGAGTGCACCCTGGAGAACCTACTGTTCCATAAGTATTTCCATCATTGCCTGCAGCTATAACATTAACAACTCCCTGAGCAACAGCAGCATTAATAGCCTGAGCCAATGAATCAAATGGATCACAATTGCTTGAACCTAAGCTCATACTTATTACATCCGCGCCGTCAGTAACAGCTCTTTCAACACCTGCTATTATATCTGAATCATACCCTGAACCGCCAGAGCTCATAACTTTATATGCAAGAATCTGAGCATTAGGTGCAACTCCATTTAATGTGTTGTTTCCTCCTGCAGTTGCAGCGCAATGCGTACCATGTCCATGGTCATCCATAGGATCTGCATCATTATTTACAAAATCAGATCCACCAATAACTTTTGTGCAAGTTCCATTAAGAAACTGGGCTTGTGTGCATCCACCAAGGTCTGCATGTGTGTAATCCACACCAGTGTCTATTATGGCAATTTTTGTTCCTTCACCGGTTATGTTTGTTCCATTATCATCCTGCATTGTCCAGACAACAGTGGCATTAATCTGTAGAACACTTTCACTTAGAAGGATATGAACTTTTTTGTCAAGATAAATGTTTTTTACAGAATCAAGTTTGGCCAGGGCTTTTAATGAATTAAAATCTGTTTTTATAGCAATAGAGCCAATTATCCTGAGGTCTTTTACATACTCATTTTCTTTTTGCTCAAGTGATTTTTTTCAGATTTTGAAGACAATTCCTCTAGAAATGGCTTGATTTCTTCTTCAGGCAGATATTGGCGCAATAATTTCTTAAGAAGAGCCATATATGAGATGGCATTGTCATTGTTATTATTTGAGGAGGGAGTTTCAGAAACTTTTTTTTCTTTTACACTTTGTTTCCCTTCTACACTTTGAGTTTTGACTGATGCTTGAGATTTTACAGATGTTTTTTGGTTTTGATTTAAGAGTTCTTTTCTTTGTTTTAATTTTCTCACATTTTGAATTACATCTTCTCTTGCGTCAAGAAACTCTGTTTCATCAACATACTTAATTTGTCTTTTTACTTTTGGATTTTTTATTTGAGTATTTTCACTTTTTTGTTCTTGAATTTTCTTTTTTACACTAACAGGCTGATTTTTTTCAGTTTTCTTTGGGCTCTCAGGAGGCGGAACTTCTTCAAAGATTTCTTCTTCAACAGCTTCTCTTTCAACATCTAATTCAATAATTATTCTTAATTCTCCAGATTCAGAAATATAACCTTGCTCTTTGAGTGACTCATAGTCAAATGGAATTTTTATTTTCTGATTGGTTGCTTTTGTTCCAGCATCTGTTTCATCTTGGATTGCAAAAGCAGGCAACAAGCACATAGAAAAAATTAATACAAATACAACTATCCAGAATAAAATCACCCTACCCTTGTTCATATTTTAACCTTTTTCTTAATTATCGAGAATTTAGTTTATATTTTTTTCTATTAGTTGTATTATTCATCATTAATTATATGATTAATACATAATTAATAAACTTAAATGAAGAAAATGACATACTCCCAAAATACATCCAGCTAAAGCTGGGGGTTTCTCACGCAAACCATTTAACTTAAACTTTTCCCTCTTATAGAGGTCGCTTATCCTCTAAAAGTTTAATGTATGGTTCGCTAAACGAAAAACCCCTAACGATACAAGCAACCACCTTCAGCATGAGGTGGTCGCAATGACTAAAAAACTATATTCTCACTTTAATCCAGAAGTGCACAAAATCGAGAGTAAAATCGCAACAGTGAGAACATCTCACCATTGCAAATACAACATCAATTATCACATTATTTGGATTCCAAAGTATAGAAAACCTGTTCTTGTGGATAAAGTAAAAGAAGTTCTGAAAGCAATTATTGAAGGGCAATGCCAAGAGATGAGCATTAGCAATCCGGCATTAGAAATTATGCCAGACCATCTATACTTATTTGTTGGTTGTAAGCCAACAGTAACGCCTTTCAAGATAATTCATAAGCTGAAAGGCAACACATCAATTCAATTAAGATGATGCTTTCCAGATTTAAGGTATCTCGGATACAAACAGCATTTTGGCAAAGGTTTTGATAATCTCTGGGCAAGAGGTTATTACTGTGGCTCTGCTGGACACGTTTCTCAAGAGCAAGTCAAAAGATATATCCAAGAACAGCAGGGCAAAGATGTCTTCGAATACGATATTTATGGTTGTCCTGCTCAGTTAAAAGGGCAACTGACAATAGGAGATTTCACAAAGTGAAATCTTAAGAAAGGGGAACAATTCTTAACGGGAACGAAATGGGGGTGGGGCGTTATTATTTATTTAGGAAGTTATTAATCAAATCTTCATAGTCTTCCAGTTTATACAATTTAATGACTAACCTGTTAAGTTTATCTTCAAGTTTGTTTATTTTATCGGGATTTCCACCTAATCCTTTTTCTAGTAATTGCAATGCTTCAAGTAATTTCTCAATATCTTTTTTTGAGACCGGTACAGGAATATCACTTATAATTTTTAAAATATCTTTTTCTTCTTGCTCTAAATTATGGATAGCAATATATTTTCTTAAGTAGTTTATTACTGATTCATCTTTAGTTTCAATAAAATCAGTAAGATTGATGAATAACTTATTCTTTGATTTCCTTAATTCTGTTATGTTATATGCACTAAGGGAAATTTTCTCAACCAGAGGGGATTTTACCAGTTTTACAGTATCGAATTGTTTTATGAGTTTATCGAACTCAATCGCCAAATCTCGATTGTATCCATATTTTTTTGTCAATTCAAGAATTTCATCAACAACTGAGATTATGCTTTGTTCTATCTGTTTTTCAGCAGAGGTATTGGGTATTTTGATTGGAATATCCTTTAAGATATTACCCATATACTGATAGTAACCACCAGCTTTGACTGGAGCTTTATTTTTTAAATAAAATTCTATTACTGAAGAATTTAATATACCTAACAAGAATTTATGATTAATATTTTTTGGAAATATGCCATAATTCGTTCCTACGACCCATAAGTGATTATCAATATCTAATGTAAAATTGTTCTTGTTGGTAACGCAAGGTGTCATTATTTTAACTTCTTCTTTCATCCTAAAAATACCAGGACGATTAAGACTAAACCAAGGTCTTCCCAATTCACTTATCTTTTTCCTTGAATCCATTCTATTACTAAGTTCGTTATGATATAATTTAAAATAACTGTATGTGTTAGGATATTTATTTCTCAATTCTTCTTCTTTGTAACAAACAGTTTTTCCATTTTGAGAATAATAAGGATAAAAGATATACCACCCAAACCAATTATTAGTCCACTTTTTAACATCTTTTCCTCTGAATATTTTTACTAGAACCTCTTTTTCAACAATATATTCCCTGTTATCTTGATTTCTAATCTTAACTAACCCTTTTGATTCTTCTCCCAATATTTTGACCATAAAGCATTTATCATACCCGCCATAAGTTCCAGTTAAAACCTCGGTGATATTTTCATCTCCTAAATTTCCATCTTTAATTTTTTGTAAGTGGTCAAATACACTTTTACTATCTTCAGAAACAAGAGTCCAATTCTTTTCTGATAATCCATTCTGTTCAACCCTAAATAATTCATAGGCTTGATGGGATAATCTTTTCTTAGTGAGGTTTTCTCTAATTGAATCTAAAAATTTTTCCTGTTTCCTTTTTGCTGTTACGCATAAGAAAGAGCCTCGTTTATTGCTTTTTTCTGCCAAAAAGACTAATGTATAGATTGTTATGTCTTGGAATACCTCAACATCTTTGAAATCAATAATCTGGAGAATATTCATGTTTTCCAGCAAATATCTTCTGAGCTCTTGCCCGTATTCCCTTACTAAATATTGGTCTGAAGTAATATATCCCAGCTTTCCCCCTTCTTTTAGGAATTTTATGCCTCTTTCGTAAAATGGTACATAGATATCACATCTTTTATGAGCGACTTTGTAATGTTTTTTCCAATAAGTAACTGTTTCTAAAGGTAAAAACTGAACCCTTACATAAGGAGGATTTCCAACAACAAAGTCAAATTCTTTATTTTTGATACTATCGACTTCTTCATGTTCTTTTGCATAGGATTCAAATTTTCCAGAACTAAATGCAACCAAATCTTTTTGATTAGATGGTAATTTTAATGAGTCTGTTTGGTATATTTTAAAACGAGGCAATTTATAATCTGGGTATTTTCTTCTAACTAATTCAAATAAATCTATTATCTGAAATAGCAAATTCATTTCTGCAATATGACACGCAAAAGGGTTGATATCTAATCCATAAATATGATTAATAACCGATTCTAATATCTCCTTAGACTGTTGAGGAGTTAATTCGCTTCTGTCAGATTTGCCAAGTTTGTAAACATACTTCTCTATATACCGATTTATTGCCTTGACTAAAAAACCACCAGAACCGCAGGCTGGGTCAATCAAATCTTTTTCAAATAATTCGTCTTTAGAAGTATATTTAACTCCATCTAAAATGTACTCAATTACTTCATCAGGTGTATAAAATTCTCCAAGAGCTTTTCTTTCCTCTTTCGGCAAATATTTCTCATATAATTTTCCAAGAATATCTCTCCCAACATTCTTAAAATCAAATTGATTTAACAACCAAAGCACTTTATTTAAGACTTTATCTAATTCTCCATCACCTGTAGTGTACCAGTCCAATATTCCAGGCTCATAAAAATGATTATAAATATGTCTTGCATCTTTAAAAGCAAGATTCATTATTTGTTTATATTGTTCGGAAGAATTTTCTATAAACTCTCTAAGTTGTTCAATCCCTCCATTAGATATTTTCTTTTTCTTGAATAAACCTCTATCTTCACAGATTCTAACAAAAAGCAATTTATTCAGCAAAACATAGATTGTCTCTTTACAAAAGACTTCCTTGTTCTCATCAAATTTTTCAGGGTCTCTTCCAGAGTAACCTAACCAAGCATCAAAACCAAAATCTCTAAAATCACTATATTCTTGCTTTAATCTTTCCTTTTCTCGCTCTAATTTTTGGATTATCTCTTTATCTGAAGATTGCTTGATTTTTTTATCAATCTCTGAAATTTTTGTTTTATATTCATTATACCCATAGAAATATTGGTCAAATGCTCTCAATGCAAATGACATTAATAATTCATTTACAATACGATGTAATTGTTTTAATAATTCTTGAAAACCTTCCTCGTTACTAATGTTAATTGAGGCATAGTATGTATTAAAATCCTGATATTTTTCTGATGAATAGATAAATTCTTTCTTTAGATTTTCAAGATAAAGAATATTTCCTTTGTCAGAAGGTGAAATAGTATTAATATTGAATTTTCTACTATTCTGTTTTAAGATAGCATCAAAATCTAAATCTACTTTGAGTGCAAAACCTACATTTGTTCTTTCCCATAACCAGAATTTTATGAAATTAGTAGCTCCAATATATTTTGTTATGCCTGGTTCTGCATATTTTAGAGCTTGAGATTCAACACTCTCACGAGTTAAAGGACGAGGTCTTTTTGTCTCAATCTTAATAACTGCTCTTTTTTGTTCATCAAATATGGTAATGTCTGCTCTGCTTTTTTCTATATGATATTCATTTCCAGAGTAACCTAGAACTTCTTCAACAAAGTATTTTAACCATCTATATCTAGCATCCAATTCTTCTGTTTCTAAATTTATTTCTTTATGTGTCTTAATGAATGAATCTATTACCTTTTTTATGAAACCGTCTTTTTCCATTGTTCTTCTAAATAAGCTTATAAACCCCCCCTTATTTAAATTTGTTGTTATAAATTGTCCAGTGCGGTGGTTAGTCCTCCATTCGCCACACTCCTAACAAAACTAAAAATTGTCCCCATTGATACTTGTTCCTGATTGCTCTAACGAGCTAGAATGAACAGAAATACCTATTAAATATTCTTATTACTTCTGCCTCTCGCACAAATACTGGAATGAGGCACGGCATTCATCCCACAAATAAATTTGTGGGTATTCTGCCTACGATTTTATAAGCCCCTGCCCGGATTTGAACCTGCGCAGCTTTTGAGAAAAGCTGGCAAAACCATACTACGCTCGCAGCTATGCTGCTCGGTAGCGCACAATCATTAAGCCCCTGCCCGGATTTGAACCGGGGACCTGTGGATTACTTTGGCTGTTTTGCCGTACAAGTCCACTGCACTAGCCGCTATGCTACATGGGCATTAGCTTATAAGAACAAGAAAACGGTTTAAAAAAGTTTCTATACTTAAGCCACTAAATCCCTTATCTAAAGCTCATATTATGGCATAAACAATGATTGGAACTATTATTCCGATGAGCAGACCAACAAACACTTCAACAGGCCTATGACCTACGTGTTCACTCATTTTCTTGAAACCTTTTTTGCCCTGAGTCAATTTGTTTATAGCTCGGGATTGTTCTTCCGTAATCCATCTTACTTTAAGGGCATCATTTATCACAATTAAAGTTATTACAACGCTCATTATAAATAAAATAGAAAATCCTGTTTCCAAGTAAATTCCAGCAGATAAGGCAGCAACAGAGACTGTGTGTGAAGAAGGCATACCTCCGTCGTAAATGAAAACCCTATGGCTTATTTTTTTTTCTTTTATCCAGTTAATAATGGCTTTTATTATGTTTGCCAGAACCCAAGCTATAACAATTCCAAAAATAAGTTCGTTTATCATTCTTATTATTTTTATCTTTCAATTTTATAAAACTTTTGATTGCCTGCTTTAGACCAGGAGGGAAAATTCAATGAATAAATGATATCAAAATGAGATTAGGGTATTTTTCTGAATCTTGTGCTGAGCAAGCCCCATTCAACAAATAAAAGCAGCAGAGCAATTAGTATTAAACCATAGCTTAGGTTTAAAGGTATAAACCCTATGTCTGAAGCTTCACTTATTTGACGATAGGCCTGTATGAGTTCTCCTTTGTTATTAGCTTGAAAATAAAAGCCACCTGTTTGATTACTTATCTCTTCTAAAGTATCTCCATGAAAAACAGCAGATATATTGTAATATTCTGGCAAGTACCCTATAGGACCTGCATCTGAACCTACACCAATACTATGCACTATAACATGCTTGCTTACTGCATATGCAATGCTGCTTGCTACACTGTCTGTAATAAATGCACCTACTGTGTTGCTGCCATCTGTTATTAAAACAATGGTTTTTCCTTTTTCATAAGGAAGCAGAAGATTTGTTCCAGTAATTATTGCGCCTGCAATATCTGTACCTCCTGTTTTGGCAACATCAATATTTTCAATTGTTTTTTTTATACTATTCATGTTATCAATAGGTATGGTTTCGACAAATGTTGTTCCTGAAAAACTAATAATTCCAATGTTTGACCTTGATCCGAGACTACCTACAAATTCTATTGCTGCTTCTTTTGCTGCTTCAAGTCGTGTAGGGCTGATATCCTGAGCAGCCATGCTTGCACTTGTATCAATTGCAATCACAAAATCATTCTGATTAACTTTGCCTTCATACCATAGCTCTCCGCCGCTGGCGGCAATAATAAGGCTGATAAGAATTACAACTCTTATAATAAGGACAATGATATTCTTGGTTATGAGGTGTTTTCCTGTGACTCTTCTTAATGCTGCAAAATTAGCAAATTTCATAGCAGTTTTTTTCGAATGTTTGAATAAGTAGAAGTGAGTATAGATGAGTAAAGGAATACTTAACAAATACCAGAGATACATTGGGTTTTCAAATGTTATATCAATCATTTTCTCTTGCTTTTTATTATTTTATATTTTTTTAGTTTTTTTTTTTTTAGTTAAATCAATAATCTTGTTTATCTTGTTAATGTCAGTCTTTTTCTAAAATATTTCATAATAGGCTCTTGGAAGTCCTCATCTGTTCTTAGTTGTATAAATCCGAGTTTGGCTTTTTCAAAACTGCTTCTGATGAACTCTTCTTCTTTTTTTGTCTCTTTTCGATATACTTTTGCATATTGATGAGAATCAATATATAGTTTTTCATTTGAAAAAGGATCTTCGATCAGGTATTGTCCTGAGCTTTGCGGCATAAATGAGTCCCTGGGATCTCTTACCATTATACCGATGATGTCATAGATGCCAGATAATATATTTAAATAACTGTGCCATCCTTCTTGTAAGCCTATAAAATCCGAAATTAATATGATGACACTTCTTTCTTTTAAGAAACTTCGCACATACAGAAGTGCTTTTGTCAAATCAAAATCACCCCCATAATTATTCTTGTTTGACAGAGCCCTTAGAATTTGATAATAAGCTCCTTTGCCTAAATTAGGAGGAATTTTTGTTACTAACTTATCATTGAACATTCCAAGTCCGATAGCATCTCCGCTTTGCATCATTGCATAACATAAACTGAAAGCAAGTTCAGCAGCATATTCTGCTTTGAGTTTTCCAGTATCTGTAGAAGAGAACAGCATGCTATTGCTTACATCCACAAGGAAAAATACATTAAAATTATGATATTCCTCAAGCTCTCGAACCAGGATATCATGCGCTCTAAGGCTGGCACCCCAGTCAATCTTGCTGGCATCATCACCATAAGTATATGCACGGAAACCTGCAAATTCCAAGCCCTGACCTTTGAAAATTGTACTCCAGTTTCCCTCAAGAACTCTATTAAGAATATCTCTTCTTGGTTTTAACTTGACTCTTTGAATATGCGGTGTCAAGTCAATTTTAAGTTCTTTAATAGGCATTTTAATTCAGTTTTAATCAAAGCAAAACTTTCTTTGCTGTCACTTCGAATTTTTATATAATTGGAACTTTCTCTAATATCTCTTTTATGATATCTTCTGTTTTTATACCTTCTGCTTCTCCTTCGAAGTTAAGTAGAATTCTATGTCTAAGACAATTATAAGCGACTTCTTTGACGTCATGAGCAATCACATAGCCTCTTCCTTTGAGAAGGGCATGTGCTTTTGAAGAGATGTATAAAGCAATGCTGCTTCTTGGACTTCCTCCAAATTCAATATACTTTCCCAGCTTAACATCATATTTTGCAGGCTTTCGTGTTGCTTCAACAATATTGATTATATAGTTTTCAAGTTTAGGGTCAAGATAAATCTTTTTCACAAAATCCTGCGCCTTGCTTATTTCATCTGGTGTCAGCACTCTTCTTAAGTCAAAATCTTCAAAATCAAAAAGAGTGATGTTGGTCTTTAGGATTTTGAGTTCTTCTTCAGGATTAGGATACGTCATCATCAGCTTGTAAAGAAACCTGTCAACCTGTGCTTCGGGCAGCTTATATGTTCCCAACTGTTCAACTGGGTTTTGTGTTGCCATAACAAAGAAAGGAGATGGAAGTTTAAAAGTCTCTTTACCAATTGTGACCTGACGCTCCTGCATGCTTTCAAGCAGAGCAGACTGTACTTTTGGAGGACTTCTGTTAATTTCGTCTGCAAGAACAAAGTTAGCAAAAATAGGTCCTTTGACTGTAAAAAATCCTTTGCCTTCTTCATATGTTGTTATACCTACAATGTCTGTTGGCAGCAGGTCTGGTGTGAACTGGATTCTGCTAAATGCACAACCAGTAATTCGAGCTAAAGTTTTTACTAAAAGAGTTTTTCCAATTCCGGGAATTCCTTCTACCAAAGTATGACCATTAGAAATCAGGGCTTCAATCAGACCGCCAATTACTTCATGCTGCCCAATAACAATTTTACCTATTTCTGCTTTTATTTCCCTGAATTTTGCTTGATAGAGCTGAATCTTTTCCTCAATTTCCGGAGTAGTCTTTAGACCCACCTCTTTTTCTGTATTACTCGACATACTAATTCATGTTTTATCAATACTCATATAAAAACTTTTCTTATATTTTCTTATAATTGTGATAAATTTTCTTTTTTTCTAGATCTTTTTCACATCTGTCGTTATAGAACATAAAATTTATATACCTTGACTAACTAAATTGTAGTAGTATGGTAGAGAAAAGAGGTGAAGATGCTAGTTCTAATAAGATTAATAAACTTATTTTAAAAAGAGCTGCGCATAAGAGAACTGATCAAATACTTAAAAAAGCATTTATTTCTGAAAAAGAGGTTTATGAACTAATCAGGAGCTTCTTTAAAAAATATCTTGAAGTTGATTATGAATTCACACATCAAGAAATGTTATCTGAGCTAAAAAGAGTTTATCTGACACCAGAACTGCAGAAAAAAGTTGATGGATTATTCAAAAAAATTTCTGCTGTTGAGCATGATAGTGCATCTTTGGAAAGAAAAGAACTCGAGAAATTACTTGTTGATTTTAAACAAATTGTTGAAGAACTTATTGTGACTCACTATCAACAGGACAGCTCTTTTCTAAAAAAATTAAAGGATTCTATTCATAAATTGTTTTCCCGAGAACATACTAAACTGCTGGAACTTGATAACTCAGTGCTTTCTGAAAATGAGAGAACAATAGTTAAGATGAACATGCTTCTTGATAATTCTAAAAGGTGGGCTAATACTGACATTTCAAAGGCTAAGAAAGCTTATAAGGAGCTTATCAGTTTGTATGATTCATTGGATGATGGAAAGAAAAAAGTCTTTTTTGGTCCTGTAAATGAACTTTATCAGATTATACAAAACAAAGGAGTCTAATCGAGCATAATTGTTTAATTGTGTATTATTTAGTTTATTTTTTAACTATTATTTAAGGCCAGTAAGGTTTGATTTCTTCTTCTTTTTTTGCTGTTTCTTTTTCTTTTGCTGTTTCTTTTTCTTCAATATGTTTTATGTTTCTTCTTTTGACAACCAGACTGGTTACAATAATAATAGCTATAATTCCAAGGAACATCCATAAATATCTGAGATTTTCTTTTTGCAAAAATTTGTTTATGATGGTTTCTGGTCTTTCTTCATCTTTCTTTGATATGCTTACAAGATATTTACAGCCCTGGATTACTCCGTCAACCATTCTGGAAGCTTCTGCTGTGGAACCTTTTTCAAGTTCTTCTATTGCTTTTTCTAACAGTTCATTCAGTTCTGAACACTCAGGATTATCATTTAATAAGTCCTGTGCAAATGTTACTTTTGTCTCAACATCATCTCCTTCTTCAGACTGCTGAATGCTGTTTAGCAGTACAATGGCAGAATCAGAAGT
>Ga0180009_10001593_pt1 | contig 27543 bp, 29 predicted proteins | sample OS_PC_MetaG_FD_123537 | JGI IMG/M metagenome (GOLD analysis project Ga0180009, IMG submission 123537) | Groundwater microbial communities from the Aspo Hard Rock Laboratory (HRL) deep subsurface site, Sweden - OS_PC_MetaG | ecosystem: Environmental > Aquatic > Deep subsurface > Groundwater... | reverse complement strand
CCGGCTGTGCAACCGCGCCCGACGAAGGCTGCGCGCATAAATACGAAACCAAACTGGAATCAGGTGTGGTGCACCTGAACCTGGCTTAAGTAAAAAAACAAATATCTCTCAGAGGAAACTGTCATGACACGCGACTTCTGGAAGTCGGGGCATACGCCTACGCTTCTGTCTGCTTTTTTGTATTTCGACATCGCCTTCATGGTGTGGGTGATGCTGGGCCCACTGGGCGTGCAGATTGCCGCCACGCTGGGGCTCACCGCCGCGCAAAAGGGCATGATGGTGGCCACCCCGGTTCTGGCGGGCGCGTTGTTGCGCATCCTCATGGGCCTGTTGGTTGACCATCTCAAGCCGAAGAAAGCCGGGCTGATCGGCCAGTTGGTGGTCATGGCTGCACTGCTCTGGGCCTGGCTGTTCGGTATTCACAGTTATCGCGAAATTCTCATTCTGGGCGCAGCACTCGGCTTTGCCGGGGCATCGTTTGCCGTGGCCTTGCCGCTGGCTTCCCGCTGGTATCCGCCGCAGCATCAAGGCACGGCGTTGGGCATTGCCGGCGCGGGCAACTCGGGCACCGTGATCGCTGCCTTGCTGGCACCAAGCCTGGCCATGGCCTATGGCTGGGGCAATGTGTTCGGACTGGCGCTGATCCCGGTTGGCATGGCTTTTCTGGTGTATCTGTTTTTTGCCAAGGATGCCCCCGACTGCCCGCCGCCAAAATCCTTGCACCAGTACCTCAACGTGCTGAAAGATCGCGATGCCTGGTGGTTCATGTTTTTCTATTTCGTGACCTTCGGCGGCTTCGTTGGCCTGGCGTCCAGTCTCACCATTTACTTCAATGACCAGTACGGCATGACACCCGTACATGCGGGCTATTTCACTGCAGCCTGCGTGTTCGCCGGGTCTATGGTGCGCCCCATGGGCGGCATGCTGGCCGATCGCATTGGAGGCATTCGTACCCTGTTGGTGATGTATCTGCTGGCCGGTGTATTCCTCATTGCCGTCAGTTTTGGTGCTCCCAGCGCATGGGTGGCGCTGGCCGGGTTCATGTTGGCCATGGGTAGCCTGGGTGCGGGTAACGGTGCGGTATTCCAGCTGGTGCCGCAACGCTTCCGCAAGGAAATCGGCGTCATGACCGGCATGGTCGGCATGGCGGGCGGCGTGGGTGGTTTCTATCTCGCTGCCAGCCTGGGTTACATCAAGGGGCAAACAGGCAATTATCAGATCGGTCTGCTGATTTTTGCGGGCTTGTGCTTTGTCGCACTGGTGGGACTGGCCGTGGTGAAAAAGCGCTGGCGCACCACCTGGGGTGCCGCCGCGATTTCCGGTGTGCGCATCTGAGGATTACGTTCGAGCAGGCTTAGGGGCATGATCCTGGCTGCACGACAGGGCACAGGATCATGCCCCTATAATCGCCAGACCGCACCCAACTTATCGCTATGCCTCTCACTCTTGAATTTGGCTATGCCACTGCCACCGGTCCGCGCGAGCGCAACGAGGACTATGGCGGCTACGTTGAGCCCGAAGCGCAACTCGCAGCGACCAAGGGCATGCTCGCTGTGGTGGCCGATGGCGTCTCTGGCGGCACCCATGGCCGCGAGGCAGCCGAAGCCTCGGTGCGCAATCTGCTCGCCGATTACTACGCTACCCCCGACACCTGGGAAATCCCCCACGCACTGGGCACCGTGCTCACGGCGATCAATCGCTGGATCCATGGACAAACGGCCTCGCGCACCGATCCCGGCGGCATGGCCACCACGCTCACCGCGCTGGTGCTGCGTGGCCGTCGTTATCATTACGCCCATGTCGGCGACAGCCGCCTGTATCGCCTGCGCGGTGAAACCCTGGATGCGCTGACCACCGACCACGTATGGGAAACGCCTGGCATGTCGCATGTGCTGAAGCGCGCGCTGGGACTCGACACCCACGTGTTGCCCGATTTTGGCGAAGGCGATCTGGCCGAAGGCGACGTGTTCCTGCTTGTGTGCGACGGCGTTTGGGAACCGCTCGGCCAACTGGCATTGCATCAACTATTGAAACTGCACGATGCCCCGCAGCGCGCTGCGGATACGCTGGTCGGCGCCGCGCATGTCAAAGGCGGGCAGGACAATGCCAGCGCCCTGGTCGTGCGCGTGGTGGCGGTGGGCGAAGCCGATGCGCCCATCATCGAGGCGCATGAATTGCCGCTGCCGGGCAAGCTGCAACCCGGCGCACGACTCGACGATTTCATCATCGAGGACGAACTCCACAGCGCGCGCGACACGCTGATTTATCGTGCGCGTCATGCCGAGTCGGGTCAGCGTTGGGCGCTCAAGACCCTGCAACCCGTATTGCAGGGAGACGCCGATGCCGCACGCCGCCTGCTCGCCGAAGAGTGGTTTTTAAAGCGGGTGCATTCGCATTATTTCCCCGATGTGCTGCCCGTGCCGGGGCGCAATTTTCTGTACTTTGCCGTGCATTATTTCGACGGCGCGACGCTACAGGGCAAGCTCGACACCGGACAGCATTTTTCTCCGGTCGAGGTCGTCACCCTCGGCATTCGCATCCTGAAAGGGCTTGCCGCGCTGCACCGGCTCGACATCGTGCATCGCGACCTCAAGCCCGCCAATCTGCATGTCGACACCGAAGGCAAGCTGCGTATTCTCGACCTGGGCGTGGCGCGCTGTCCCACGCTTGACACGCGCGAAGACTACGCCCAGCCTGGCACCCCAAGCTTCATGGCGCCCGAGCTGTTCAACGGCGCCGAAGCCAACATACAAACCGATCTCTATGCCGTCGGCGCCACCCTGTATCACCTGCTCACACGCAAATATCCCTACGGTGAAATCGAACCGTTCCAACACCCCAAGTTTGGCGAGCCCGTGCCCCCGGCCCGTACCCGCCCCGACCTGCCGCCATGGCTGGAAACTGTGCTGTTGAAAGCGGTTGCGCGCGAACCTGTAGACCGTTTCGAAACCGCCGAAGAAATGCTGCTCGCCCTGCAACGCGGCGAAGCCAGTCCTTTGCTTCGTCGCCGTACCCCGCTCATCGAGCGTTCGCAGGCCGGTGCCTGGCCACTGGTCGCAGTCGCGTCCATTGCGCTGAATGTGCTGTTGTTGTTTTTGCTGCTGGCGAGCTGAGGGAGTTCTTCAGGGGCTGCTCACGACCCACAAGAGCCACACGGCCTTCGATGCTTTGACGGTCGGCTATCTGGTGTTGAGCCGCCGTTTAAAAACTCGAGGCGGATGCCGGGTCATCGGCCATTGCGGCCGGTGGCATCGCCTCAGCTGAATGACCGGTGTCGCGCAGGTTGCAGACGTTTAGAGGGTGCGCCGCCTGAATGGCCGCTTGCGTCAGTAGCGAAGGACGGCACCCGACCCATTTGGGTCGGTGACATCGTGGCGCCACCTGCGGCTGATCTTGGGACATTTTCGGCCATCACCCTTAGAGCAATGTCGAAATTTTTTACACTTTCCTCTGCGCAGAGAAATTCAATTCTATAAATATCAATACGTTGCGTAGATCGGCATAAAAGATGCTTTCTTCAGATTTTAACGAGGAGAACACCATGCGCGACCACAAGGGGATTCATGAAACGCCGTTGGTAGACTTCAAAAAGCCAGTTTTTTCATGTGAACCGCAAGGCAAGCAGAAGCGCAAATCTCTTTTTCTTGTCTTGTTTGTGAGTGCTGCCGGATTTGCGATTACTCCTGGACCTGCATCAGCAGTCGTTCAGAACCTCAAAGTCTTTGAGTGGTCCATGCCCGACAGACTGCTTGTAAATGACAGCATCCCTGGCCACGACCCCAACGACCCGATCCCCCGGTACGATCCAAGCGCGCTGATGGTGCCACCGGGTGGCTGGACAGTGAACTTCGACGCCTGCGCCAGCAGCAGCTCCAACATAGTCCAGTACGAATGGTTCGTCGACGGCGTCCCGGTCGCGACGTCCACGAATTGCAAGTTCAGCCACCAGTTTCCCAAGGAATACCAGTACCAGGTATCCGTCAGGCTGACCGATGATGTGGACGACTCGGCCGTGGTGGACGAGACCGTTACCGTGCAGGACTGGCTGATCATCGCCGTCGGCGATTCGTATGGTTCGGGCGAAGGCAACCCGGAAAAGCCGGTGACGGCACAGGCGAATGTGGATTTCAGTGTTCTCATCGACTTGGCGCGCAGCGTACGAGCTGATCTGCAGGCTGCACGAGATCAATTGCCAGGCCGTGAAGAAGCACAGGCGGCTGCGCAGCAGTTCCGCAACAACGCGTTGGTCACCTACACCCAGGCTCTCGCCGATCTGAATCAGGCGAAGCAGGATCTGCAGGCGGTCGTCGAGATCTATACCAACGTCGAGAATGCCCCGACAGTCGTCAACCGCCGCAACGCCGTCGAGGCGTGGAACCAGAAGGTCGCGGAGGACCAGGCCCAAGTCAATAGGGACCAGCAGGACTATGACAACTGCAGCGGCATTCCTTTCAGCAGTTGCGGTACTGCCGAAAAGGCCGCAAGGCTGGTGATCCTCAATGCCTCGAAGGCCGAGCTGGCCGCTTCAAAGGCCAGTCTGGCCACGGCCGAGACAGCCCTGCTGGTCGCCCGCGACGCGACTGTCGTGATCTACTCCGCCATCGCCACCGTTCAGAATTTCTCGGCGCTGGTTCAGACAAGGCCTCTCCTGGAGACTGTCGTCAACCTCAAGCAGAACGCACTCAACGCTGCACAGAATGCCTACGACAGCGCCGCCGCCGCGTTGCAGCTGGCCGTCGACGCCGTCACCAGCCTGCGGGGGATCATCGACGACCTGCATGACGCGTGGGGTCAGGCCAGCCTCAATTTTCAGAACCAATACCTAGGTCACCTCCCGGTCTGGACCAGCACGCCGCCGTCCTGGGGAACGCCGGAACCGACCTTCGCCGAGATCGTGCTAGATGGCGCAACGCCGGGCGACGCATTGCGCTGCCACCGTTCGATGATCTCCGGGCAGGCACGTGCCGCGCTGGCGTTGGAGCTGGCCGACCCGCACACCTCGGTCACGCTGGTTCACCTGTCCTGTTCCGGTGCCACCATTACGCGGGGATTGGTTGGCGCGTATGCAGGCCAGGAAGACTTTGAAGGAATCCTGGATCCGATGCTGAATCCCGCGATCAATCCTAGATACACAGGGATACCTTTCGATCGGGATGCAAACAAGATTGAATCACAGCTTGTCGACGCCGCCATAAAGACGGAAGGCCGTGAAGTGGATGCCCTGCTCGTTTCCATCGGCGGCAATGACATCGGGTTCGCCGACATCATCACAGATTGCGTAATGAGCGAGCCCTGTCACCTCGACCTGCCGCCTTCAACCGAATTTAACGAAGAATTGCGTGCAGCCATCGAGGAAACCTGCAGGCCAGTCACCCTCATCAATCTCTGGACCGGCTCGTCGTTTCCAGCAGCGGCCAGGTTCCCTTTCAGTGACAAGTGTCTGGCCACCTATGACCTGCTGGAAGCCGGGTCAGGTGACGAACCGAAACCGGCGGGGGTCGCGAAGAGCAGGTTCAGCACGAATATCCTTGGTCTGCCGGGTTTAATGGACGATCTCAACGACACGATCCTCGACAAGTTTCCGGGCCTGGACCCGAAGCGCGTCTATATCACCGAATACCCCAATCCCACCGGGGATGACAACGGCGACTACTGCGGCTGGGACCCGAGCCAGGAACCGACGGGTGAAGGCCTGAAAAGCATCCCGGGTGTGACCCAGCCGGAAATTGTCTGGGCGGACACCGAAGTGGCGACCGCATTGCGCAACGGAACCGAAGCGGCCGCCGCCACGCACGGTTGGCACTTCATCAGCGCGACCGGCGAAGACGATCCCAATGGCGGACCCGCGCCGACGATCGGTTCTGTATCGAAGCGCCACGGCTACTGCGCCGACGACCGCTGGATCGTCCGCATCCCTGAATCCCTGATCACCCAACAGCAAATCACAGGCAGCATGCACCCCAGCCGCAAGGGACACGGGCTTTATAAGCTCGCCATCTTCAACAAGCTCGTCGCAGACCTCTATCCGGACGGGATCGGTGGACCGGCCCCCGCCGCGCCCGGCGACACCGACTCGGACGGCGACATCGACACCATCGACATCCAGGCGATCAATGCCGCGCGAAATACCCCGGCCACGTCGCCAAACGATCCGCGCGACATCGACGGCGACGGCATGATCACGCTCTACGACGCCCGCAAGGCGGTGCTGCTTTGCACCCGCCCTCGCTGCGCGACGCAGTAACACGTTAACCAATTAGGGGAAAGAAAATGAAAAACAGATTGATCACTGCAATCGTAACTACACTGACCCTCTGCACGGCGGCGCCGGCCACTGCCATCACCATCGAGTTCATCCCTCCATCGCAATCGGTGAGTGTCGGCTCTACGACCACGATGGACCTTGTAATCTCCGGGCTCAGGGACAGGGAGGCTCCTTCCTTAGGGGTATTCGACCTCGATGTGGGATTCGATTCCTCGATTCTGAATTTCAGCGGCGCCACATTCGGCAATCAGCTGGATCTGTTCGGATTGGGGAGTTTGCAAGGCGTGATTGCGGGTGTCGGCACCGTCAACCTGTTCGAGCTTTCATTCGATTTGGCGGACGGTCTCGACGACCTGCAAGCCGGCTCTTTCCTGCTGGCGACGCTTTCGTTCGAGGCCCTGGCAAGCGGTAGTAGCGCCCTGAGCCTATCGATCAACGCCCTTGGCGACTCTTTGGGTGATCCACTCGAGGCCGAAGTTATTGGGGGGACTATAAGGAGCGTCGGGAATGTAAGTGCAGTACCCGAGCCTGCCAGCCTGCCACTCATCGGTATCGGTGTGTTGAGCATGATCGCCTTGGTCATGCGGCGAAACAGGAAAATCGTGGCTTAATGATTGAGTCGCTGTCGCAGTGCTGCCGGCAACAAACCTGGCGCGCTGCCCCTTAAACAGAACTGCAACTTTTAGCCGATACCGGAGCAAGGACCGGACAACCGTGTTGCCTAGCCAATTGCGCTCATCGTAAGAGCAACGACGTCTCCTCGGTTTGAGTAGAATATTTTTTTGAGCCAATCCTTGTCAACGACTGGTATGCAGCGGCGCATAGCAGACCTGAATTATTCAGAACGCCAATGGCAGCAAAGGCCGAGAACCGGACCTATGGGTCGGCCAGTCTGACTGACTGCAACGGGTCGAAATACAACCTCATGGCGTCACGCGTTTTGCGGCGCATCCCAATTTCCCGCAAGCCTTTTTAACCTCGCCACGCAAATAGCGCTTGCTATATTCTAATAATCGTTAGAATATGCGTTTCATGGATAAGCGAAAAACCAAAGACCTGCTCTACGAAGAAGTCGCCCGCATCGGCAAGGCGGTTTCCAGCCCCAAGCGGCTGGAGCTGCTGGAGATTCTGGCGCAGGGCGAAAAAACCGTCGACGCGCTGGCGGTTGAAGCCAGCATCGACATCAAGCTGGCGAGCGCGCACCTCAAGGTGCTGAAGGCGGCGCGGCTGGTGGTGGCGGAGCGCGATGGGCGCTTTATTGCCTATCGCCTGTCGGGTGAAGACGTCAGCGCGCTGTGGGTCAATCTGCGCACCGTGGCAGAAGAACATCTGGTCGAACTCAAAGTGGCGATGGACGGCATTTTTTCCGCGCCGGAAAAGCTCGACGCCGAAACGCGGCGTTCGCTGATGAGCAAGGCGCGTCGCGGCGACGTAGTGGTGATCGACGTGCGCCCCACGGCGGAATACGAAAACGGCCATCTGCCGTTTGCGCGCTCGATGCCGCTGGACGAAATTCGTCAGCGCCTCAAGGAGTTGCCCGCTGACAAGGACATTGTTGCCTACTGCCGCGGACCATTTTGCATGATGTCGGCCGAGGCGGTGGCGCTGCTACAGGAACACGGCTTTCGCGCACAAAAGATCGCCGACGGCACGGCCGAATGGCAGGCGGCGGGTTTGCCGCTGACCACGTCCTGATCCTGTTTTCATTTCATTACATACCAAGGAGACCTCCATGTTTTTCCGTCAACTTCTGGCCAAAGACGCCACCCTGTCCTACTTCTTCGGTTGCGGTTCCTGCCATGTCGGCGTGGCCGTCGATCCGGTGCTGGGCGACGAGCAGTGGTTCATCGACGAAGCCGCCAGGCAGGATGTGAAAATCACCCATGTCATCGACACCCATGTGCATGCCGACCACTTTTCCGGCGGCCGCGCGCTGGCGGAAAAAACCGGTGCGCTGTATTGCCTGCACGAGTCCAACAGCAGCCGCGTGAAATTTCCTTTCGAGCCGCTGAAGGATGGCCAGCGTATCGACGTCGGCAATGTCGTCGTCGAGGTGCTGCACACGCCCGGCCATACCCCCGACTCCATCAGTTTGACGGTGGCCGACAAACGCCGCGCCACGGCCGCCGATGCGGCGCCGTGGTTCGTGCTCACCGGCGACACGCTGTTTGTCGGCAGTGCAGGGCGCCCCGACCTGGCGGGCAAGGAAGTCGAGATGGCCGGCCTGCTTTATGACACGGTGCATCAGCGGCTGCTGACGCTGGCACCCGAGGTCGAGCTGTATCCCGGTCACACTTCCGGCAGCGCCTGCGGTGCAGGCATGTCGGGCAAGCCGATGTCGACCATCGGTTTCGAAAAACGCTGGAGCCCGATGCTGTCGATGAACAAGGATGCATTCATTGCCGAACTCACCGGGTCGATTCCGCCGCGCCCCGCGGAAATGGATCGCATGGTTGCATTCAACCTCGGTAATTAAGATGTCGCTCGCAGAAAACATAACGGACTATCGCTACGGCATCCGCAACAACCTGGCGCAGTTTTCGCATCAGCTGATCCAGGTGTTTTTCGTCGGCCTCACCATCGGCATGTTCCGTACCGTGGTGCCGGCGCTCGCCGAAACCGAATTCGGCGTCGCCAAAGGCTCATTCATGATGCTGATGGCGTTTGTCACAGCCTTTGGCTTCGTCAAGGGCACGCTTAACTTCGTCGCCGGGCGCCTGTCCGAACGGATCGGCCGCAAGAGGGTGCTGTTCATTGGCTGGCTGGCCGCCGTGCCGATCCCGTTCATGATCATGTATGCGCCAAGCTGGGGCTGGATTGTGGCGGCGACGGTGCTGTTGGGCGTGAATCAGGGGTTGGCGTGGTCGATGACGCAAACCTCCAAACTTGATCTCACCACCGCCGATCAGCGTGGCCTCACCATCGGCATCAACGAGTTCTCCGGCTACTTTGGCGTCGCAGTGGCTGGAGTGATCACCGGCTATCTGGCCACTGCCTATGGACCACGCGAAGGGCTGATGATTTTTGGTTTGGTGGTGGTGGCCCTGGCAGGCTTGTTTACTCTGTTGTGGGTGAAAGACACCTTGCCGTGGGCGCTTGCCGAAGGTAAAAAACACGCCGCCGGGTTGATGACCGGCCCGACGCCGCGCTATCCCACCAACATCTCTGCCAAGCCCAGCACCTGGGAAGTCTTCACCCTGATGTCGTGGCGCGACAGGCGTCTGGCATCGGTCAGCCAGGCCGGCCTGGTGGAAAAATTCGTCGACGCGCTGGTGTGGGTGTTCTTCCCGGTTTATCTCTATCAACACGGTCTTTCGCTCGCCGGCATCGGTTGGGTGGTGGGCGTGTACGGCTTCGTCTGGGGCATCTCGCAATTCGTGACCGGCCATTGGTCTGACCGCGTTGGACGCAAGAAGCCCATCGTCTGGGGCATGTGGTTGTGCGGCGCGGGCGTGGCGATGGTGTTGCTGGGCGAAGGTGAACTGTGGTGGTCGTTTGCAGCTGCGGTAATGGGCTTCGGCATGGCGCTGCTGTACCCGACCCTGTCCGCTGCCGTGTCCGACATCGCGCACCCCAACTGGCGCGGCTCGGCGATCGGTATTTACCGCTTTTGGCGCGACCTCGGCTACGGCATCGGTGCGCTGTTGCTGGGTGCGGTGGCGGCGTTGTTCGGCGGCATCGAGGCGGGATTCTGGTTCACCGCCGGCGCCATGTTTGTTTCCGGTCTGATCGTCTTGCTGGTGTGCGAGGAAACGCATCCGCGCCTTAACCCGGCAAAGGAAGACGTATGAGCAAAATCCTTCACATGCTTGCACTCGCCAGCTTCGTCGTGCTGGTCGCGCCGGCCCGGGCGCAGGACAACCCCGTCGTGGTCGATGCGCTGTCCGGCTACATGGACTTCGCCGAATACGGCAGCAGCCTGATCTGGCCCGAGCAAATCCCGAAAGAAGACTGGAAAAAGGTCTTCATCGTCGATGCGCGTGACGCCGCCCAGTATGCGAAGGAACACATCCCCGGCGCGATCAATATCGACTGGCGTCAGGCGGTGGCGCGGCGCGCCGAGTTGCCGCAAGACCGCATGGTGGTGATGTATTGCAACTCGGGCTCGCTCTCCGCCCAGGCGGTATTCGCGCTGCGCCTCCTCGGCTACGAAAACGTCAAGGTGCTGCAGGACGGCATCGAAGGCTGGAAAGCCAAGGGCGGCTTTGACGCCCACGCGCGTGCCAGCCGGCCGGCAGGACATTGAGATGGCATCCACCGTGCAAACCGATCTGACTTTCCGGCTGGCGCTTGCGGGCCGCTTCCGCGATCTCGCCCTGTGGCTGCCGGTGCCGCAGGACACCCCGCAGCAGCGCCGGCTTGCGCTCGAAAGCAGCGGCAACTTTGCCGAGCTTGCGCTTCACCACGACCCGCTGGATGGCGCGCCGATGTTGTTCGTGCGCTGGCCGGGCGAGCAGGACGATCCGCAGTTGAGCGTCACCACGCGGGTGGAGACGCAGGCAGTGAACTGCGATCTCGCGCTGGCAGACGCGGACGCGCCCTTGTCCGATGACGCGCGCCGCTATCTGGAGGCAAGCATGCACCTGCCGGCAGAAGGTGGAATCCGCACCCGCGCCGAATCGATCACAGCGGGGCTGACGGCGCCGGCGGACAAGCTGCGCGCGCTCTACGACTGGGTGCTGGCGCATGCCCAGCGCCGCTTCGATGTCGCCTGGTGCGGCCTGGGCGATGTGCCGGCGATGCTGGCGGCCGAAGAATTCTGCGGCAAATGCGTCGACATCAATTCGCTGCTGGTGGCCCTGTGCCGCGCCGCCGGGCTGCCGGCGCGCACCGCGCTCGGCATCCGCGTCGCGGCGTCAGGCATCGCGCCCGCGCTGGGCGCCACGGGCGACGTCACCCAGGCGCTGCATACCCGCGCCGAGGTGTATCTGAGCGGCGTCGGCTGGGTGCCGGCCGACCCCGCTGACGCCTTGAAGCTCGCCGACGAAGGCGTACCCGACGCGCTGCAACGCGAGGTCAATGCTTATCTGCTGGGCAGCGCCGAGGCCAACTGGGTCGCTTACAACCATGCCCGCGATTTCCAGCTCGTGCCCCCGGCGGCGGGCGGCCCGCTCAATTTTTTGACGGCGCCCTATGCCGAGACCGCCGGCATGCCGCTCAGGATCGGGGCAGGCGCGCCGGAGTACAGCATCTTCGCCCGTCCGCTCAGTCCGACCGAATAAAAGGAATCGCCATGACCCCAATACGTACCGTTGCCACTGTTCTTGCGCTGACGTCGCTGCTCGCCCTGGCGAATGTGACGGCCGCCCGGCCCCTGGAAGCTGGAATGCAGCAGCAAGAGCAAGCTGCGCGCTGCGAATTGTCGGCCCAGGCCGGACCGCTCCCTGCGCTTCATATTGAAGTGTGCAAGGCGTGCAAGCTGAGCCGCGAAGACATCTCCGCCATCAAGCAAGGCTACGCGGTGGCAGCGCATGCTGCGGGCTATCGGATTGATATCCTGGCGACGACGCGAGTGCACATCGTTGAAACCGGCATGCTGGAGAATGGCACGCCTTACGCCAAGGGCGAAACAGAGGGCATGTGGTTTCGGGTGGGCGATCCCGATCCCGGCGAAACCCTTGGCAGCATCGCCGGTCGCATGACGTTCAAGATTCTGTCCGGAATCCGATAAAACATTCGTCAACGGAGGCTACTATGAAACTGGGCATCGTCATCAGTTCGAACGATCCGGAAACGGTATGGAATGCTTTTCGTCTGGGTAAATTCGCGCTTGGGCAGGGCGATGCGGTCAATGTGTTCCTGCTCGGCAAAGGCGTCGAAAGCGAATCGCTGGACACGAAAGATTTCGCCGTGACGCAGGCGATGCAGGATCTGGTCGACGGCGGCGGCAAGATCGACGCTTGCGGCACCTGCCTCACGCTGCGCAACGCCGAGGCGGGCGAGGTGTGCGCCCTGTCCACCCTGCAGGATCTGTATCGGCTCACCCGCGAAAGCGACCGGGTGCTGACTTTTTAGGTTTGATGGCTGGCGGGTGATGTAGGCAGGCGCGCGCTTGGCTGATTCTGGCGGAACGTTGCGCGAAGGCATTTGAGCAGAACCGCGATCTCGGTTTTCGAGACCGTTTTTTACAACCTCGCCGTTCAATTGGCAAAGGAGATCGCTATGGACATCACAGACATCATGATTCATGTGCACCCGGAATTGAGCACCGAGCAACGCGCAAAAATCGAGGACGCGTTGATCGCGAGCAAGGGGGTGGTCGCGGCAACCTTCAGCCCCACGCATCCCCATATGCTGACCGTGGCGTACGATCCGGAGGCGGCCCACGCGGGGCAACTGCTGGAGACCGTGCGCGAGTGGGATGCGGTGGCCACCATGGTGGGTTTGTAGTCGCGTTGAATCTCGGAGGCAGCTATGGCACAGGGCAAAACCGTATTGATACTCGGCGGCGGCAACTTCTACGCCGAACCCGCGCCGCAGACGAAGCTGAAGCAAGCCGGGCACCTGCTGCATTGGGGCAAGATGGCCTACGAAAAATATTGGTTTGATAAGTGGTTCTAGATAAGTGATTCCAGGAGACGAGCATGACCCGGGCATGATGGGGGCATCATCGCGTGGCAACGTGCTGATCCTGGCGCTGAGCCAGGCCTTGATGCTGTCCGCCATTGTCCTGTCGATGGCGCTCGCCGCCATCCTCGGCAGCATGCTCGCGCCCGACAAGGGCCTCGCAACGCTTCCCCTCGCGGCCATGGTGATCGGCACCGCCATCGCCTCGCTGCCGGCGGCCAGGCTCATGCGCCGCTTCGGGCGCCGTCCGGGCTTTCTGATCGGTGCCCTGCTGGGCATCGGCGGCAGTCTGGTGTGCGCGTACGCGCTCCACCAAAGCCTCTTTGTCCCCTTCGTCATCGGTCATTTTCTGCTCGGCAGTTATCAGGGCTTTGCCAATTACTATCGCTTCGCTGCGGTCGAGGCCGCCGGTCCGGGGCATGCGAGCCGCGCGATATCGCTGGTGGTGGCCGGCGGCGTGGTCGCGGCTTTTCTCGGCCCCCAACTCGGCCAGTGGGGACGCGACTGGATCGGCGGCCAGATATTCGTCGGCTCCTATCTGGCGCAGGGCGGGCTGAGTCTCATTGCGCTGCTTCTGCTGTTGCGTCTTCGGCTGCCCAAAGTGGTGGCCGTGCAGGTCGGCATTCCGCGCCCGCTGGGTGAAATCCTGAGCCATCCCGGTCTGCGGGTGGCGATCTTCGGCGCGGCCATCGGCTATGCCGTCATGATCATGGTGATGACCGCGACGCCGCTGGCGATCCTCGGCTGCGGCCTGCCGCAGTCGGACGTGACGCCGGTCATCCAGTGGCACGTGGTGGGGATGTTCGTCCCCTCGTTTTTCACCGGCGCCCTGATCAAGCGTTACGGCGCGCCGCGCATCATGCAGACCGGCTTCGTCCTGCTGCTCGGCCAGGTCGTGCTGGCCTTGTCCGGCGTCGAGTTCCTGCATTTTCTGTCGGCGCTGGTGCTGCTTGGCGTCGGCTGGAATTTTGCCTTCATCGGCGGCACCACGCTGCTGACCCAGACCTACCGCCCCGCCGAACAGTTGCGGGTGCAGGCCGTCAACGAATTCTCCGTCTTTGGCGTGGTGGCGCTGGCCACCCTCTCGGCGGGCTGGCTCTACGACCGCTTCGGCTGGGTTACGTTGAACCTCGCCGTGGTGCCGCTGCTGATCGCCGCGTTGATTGCGACCCTCGGCATCGAGCGCCGCCTGCGCCGGATGGCGCCGGCGACATGACCCCCGCCGACTACGAAGCCTGGTACGCCACCGCGCGCGGGCGCTGGGTCGGCGAAACCGAATACGCGCTGGCCGCCCGTCACCTGGAGGCCCAAGCCGGCGACAGCCTGCTCGACGTCGGCTGCGGCACCGGCTGGTTCACGCGTCGCGCCGCGATGGATGGATTGATCGCAACCGGACTCGATCCCAATCCCGTCTGGCTGGATTACGCGCGTGCGCACAGCAATCCGGAACTGAAATGGGTCGAAGGCGACGCACGCGCGCTGCCGTTCGAAGACGCCCATTTTGATCATGTTCTGTCCATTGCCGCACTCTGTTTTATCGACGACGAACGGCAGGCCGTGGCTGAGTGCGTGCGGGTGGCGCGCCGCCGTTTCGCCATCGGCTGGCTCAACCGGGACAGCCTGCTGTATCGGCAAAAGGGTAGGGACGGCGGCAGCGGCGCCTATCGCGGCGCCCACTGGCGTACCGCATCCGAAGTGCACGCGCTGTTCGACCATTTGCCGGTGCGCAATCTCACGCTGCGCTCGGCGATTTATCTGCCTTCCGCAACCCGCCTGGCACAGGCGCTGGAACCCCGCATTCCCAGCGTGCTGCCGTGGGGCGGCTTGTTGCTGGCGACCGGCGACAAGGCCTGATTCAAGGCAGCACACGGTAGCTCGTTCCGATCGTCACCCGGACGATCGGCTTCATCATCCTGTCACATGGCTTGAGTACATTCCCTCCAACTTAATGTAGGGATGTCTAGATGAGTCTTGTGGCTTTGCACCGAAATGGCGGCGAAGCGATCTATAGCCAGATCGCAAAACTGCTCAAGGAAGAAATTGCTTCGTTCCTGGCGCCGGGCGCCTGTCTGCCCTCGGAAAACGAGCTGGCGGAGCGCTTCGGCGTCAACCGCCACACCGTCCGGCGCGCGGTCGATGATCTGATCGCAGCCGGTCTGCTCGAACGGCGTCACGGCAAGGGCACCTTCGTGCTCGATGCCCCCGCCGACTATGTGCTGGGCAGCGGCACGCGCTTTACCGAAACCTTCGAGTCGCTCGGCAAGACCGCCAGCAGCCGCATCCTGCGCAAGCTGGTCGTCCCGGCGCGGGGCGGCGTCGCCACCCGCCTGCGGCTGACCGAAAACGATCCGGTCGTCTGGATCGAGTCGCTGCGTCTGGCCGACGACCGGCCCATCTGCGTGATTTCTCATTTCATGCCGCAACAGGTTTTCCCTGAATTGCTGGCGGACTACCACGGGGGATCGCTGCACGAACATCTTGCCGCCCGCCACGGACTGAAACTGCGGCGCATCGAAAGCCTGGTCAGCGCGGCGCTCCCGCAAGGGGATGATGCCTCGTTGCTGGGCATGGCCCAGAACCAGCCCGTGCTGCGGGTCAAAAGCGTCAATGTAAGCGAGCGGGATGGAACCCCGCTCGAATACGCCCTGACCCGGTTTCGCGCCGACCGGATCCAACTGCGCATCAATCCTTGATCTGTCTATCAATCAATCTTACGGGAGCAATCGCAATGTATTTTAAACCTGTCCTCACGGCAAGCGCGCTGGCGCTGGCCCTTTCCCTTAACGCCGCGTCCGCCCAGGCACGCGACATCGTCATGGGCCTCATTCCGGCGGAAAACAACGAAGAAATGATCACCAAGTTCGAGCCAATGCGTCTCCAACTGGAGAAGAAGCTGGGCCAGAAAGTAAAGGTGTTCACCGCCACCGACTACGCCGGTGTCATCGAGGCGATGAAGAAGAAACGTGTCGACATCGCCTGGTTCGGGCCGCTTTCCTATTATCTGGCCGAGCAGGAAGCCGGTGCGGAAGCCTTCGCCGTCGGTATCCGCGAAGGCAGCAGCTCGCATACCTACAAGAGCCTCATCATCGCGCCCTGCGACTCCGGCATCAAGTCGATCAAGGACCTGAAGGGCAAGAGCGTGGCCTTCGTCGATCCGGCCTCGACCTCGGGCGGCCTGATGCCGGCCTACATGGTCAAGAAGGAAACGGGAATGATGCCGCAGGAGTTCTTCGGCAAGTTCACCTACGCCGGTTCCCACGACGCCGCCGAGCTGGCGGTCAAGAACAAGACCGTGGATGCCGCCGCCGACAACGACATCACCTACGAGAAGATGCTGGCCAAGGGCCTCATCACCAAGCAGACCAACTGCATCATCAAGGAATCCGACCCCTTGCCCGGCTCTCCTCTGGTCTATCGTGGCGACCTGCCCGCCGACATGAAGGCGAAGATCCGGGAGGCCATCCTGACCGCCCACAAGGAAATCAAGGTCACCGGCTACGGCAACCTGACCCATTACGTGGCCATCGGCCCCAAGGACTACCAGATGATCCGCGACATGGTGAAAGACCTGGGCCTGCGGAAAGAGCAAATGCTCAAGTAATTGCTTCGGGAAGGGCCGGCCATCGGCCAGCCTTTCCCGTGCGTAAAGGAGAAATTCATGTCCGCTATTTCCATTCAATCCGTATCCAAGCGCTTCCCGAACGGTTTCGAAGCCCTGAAGGGCATCGATACGGAGATTCAATCCGGCAGTTTCACTGTCGTGCTGGGCCCCAGCGGCGCCGGAAAATCCACCCTGCTGCGGCTGCTGAACGGCCTGGAAACGCCGACCGCCGGTGCAGTGCATATCGGCGGCGAAATCGTCGATGCGCATCGCTTGCGCCATATCCGCGCCCAAGTGGCGATGGTGTTCCAGCAGTTCAATCTGGTGGATCGGCTGTCGGTGGTCACCAATGTCCTGACCGGACGTCTCGCGCACCGGTCCTGGGTCGGCAGCGTATTTTATCTGTTCCGCACCGAGGACATGGCGGTGGCCCAGGAAGCGCTGGCGCGCGTCGGGCTCACCGACAAGGCGTGGAGCCGGGCCGACAAGCTCTCCGGCGGGCAGCAGCAGCGCGTCGGCATCGCCCGCGCGCTGGCGCAGCGGCCCAAGGTCATTCTGGCCGACGAACCGGTGGCGAGCCTGGATCCGGTGTCGAGCGAGGAGATCATGGGCCTGCTGCGTGAAATCTGTGACCGCGACGGCATCACCGTCGTCGTCAACCTGCATCAGGTGGAGCTGGCCAGGCGTTTTGCCGATCGCATCATCGGCATGAACAGCGGCCGCGTGGTGTTCGACGGCCCGCCCGCCGAATTGTCCGCGCAGGCCCTGCGCACCATTTACCAACGCGAAGGCATGGAACATGACAACAGTCTCGATCTTGCGCTGGCCTACGCCTAACGGCCTGCCGCCGCTGCCCGTCGTCGTATCGCTGTGCGCGGTGCTGGGCGCGATGTGGCTGACCGCGTCGCTGGTGGAGGTGGATTTCGTCCGCCTTGCCGGTTCGATGGGAAAAATGGCGGCCTTCGCCGGCCACTTCCTGGTGATGCCGGATTGGGCCTATCTGCCGGAATTGTTCGACAAGATGCTGGAAACCATCGAGATGACGGTACTGGCGACAGCGATTGCGATTGTGGTGAGTTTGCCGTTGGGCGTGCTGGCCGCGCGCAATGCCACACCCCACATCGCGGTGTATCGCGTGGTGCGGGATCTGCTGAGCCTGATGCGCGCACTGCCGGAACTGGTGTGGGCGCTGGTATTCGTCTCGGCCGTCGGGCTGGGGCCGTTGCCCGGCGTGATGGCGCTGGCGTTGGTGACAGTCGGCTTCATGGGCAAGTTCTTCGCTGAGTCCATTGAGGTGGTTGACCACAAACCGGTGGAAGGGGTGCGGGCGCACGGCGCCGGATGGCTGCAGGTGCGCGTGTTCGCCATGCTGCCGCAGGCGCTGCCCGACTTCGTCGGCACGGTGATGTACATCCTCGACCACAACCTGCGTGCCGCCACCATCCTCGGCCTGGTCGGCGCGGGCGGCATCGGCTACGACCTGGTGATGTCGATGCGCCTGTTCCAGTACGACCGGTTGATCCTGATCGCGCTGGCTATCTACCTGGTGGTGACATTGCTGGACCGCCTTTCCGATCAATTACGCAGCCGCATCATTCATGGAGCGCGGACATGAGCAATATCAGCAGGTTACAACCTGCCTCCCCGACACCCACTCTGCCGCCCCGGCCGCGCAACCTGTTCCCGGTATGGCTGGCGGCACTGCTGGCGGTGCTGTGGCTGATCGTGCGCGATCTGGAAATTTCGTTCGAGACGCTGGCCTATGGCGTGGCGGACATAGGCGAATATTTCAGCCGCTACCGCGAGCCCGATTTTTCCGACTTGTCTAGATATCTGGAGCTGATGGGGGTCACGTTGGCCACCGCCCTGTGGGGCACGATGTTCGCATTGGTGGTGGCGTTTTTCATGGCACCGCTGGCGGCGCGCAACCTGTCGCCGCATCCGGCGGTCTATCGCGCGGCGCGCGAGGCGCTGAACTTCATGCGTGCCATGCCCGACCTGCTGCTGGCCCTGATCTTCGTCGCCGCCCTCGGGTTGGGGCCGCTGCCGGGGGCGCTGGCGCTGGGGGTGCATACCGCAGGCTTCCTCGGCAAGTTCTTTGCCGAAAGCCTGGAGCGCGTCGATCAGGGGGTCTATGAAGGCGTGACGTCGACCGGCGCGAATTTTCCGCAGCTCGTCATGTACGCCGGCTGGCCGTCGATCCTGCGCGAGGCACTGGGCTATGTGCTCTATATCCTCGACCGCAACGTGCGCATGGCCTCAGTGCTCGGCCTGGTCGGCGCCGGCGGTATCGGGCTGGCGCTGCACGACACGCTGAGAATGTTCGATTACGGCCAGTCGGCGGCGCTGATCCTGGTCATTCTGGCCACCATTCTGATCATCGACTATGCCTCGGCGTGGCTGCGCAGGAGGCTGGGTTGATGGTGACGGAACGCAACAACTGGATCCGGGCGCTCACCGCCCATCCCGTGCCTGATTTGCATGCGCTGGCCGAGCGGCTGGCGGCCGGCTGCGAAGTCCGGCTCAGCCGCCTGCCGCAGGCGGGGCTTGGCTTGCTTCAGCTTGCCGACGGCGCCTTTCACGAAGCCTATTATCTGGGCGAGTTTCCGCTGTCCACGTGCAGCCTTGAACTGACGCTGGCGGATGGACGCAGGGCCGAGGGCGGCGCGCAGGTCATGGCCGACGACGCGGCGCTCGCCCGCTCGCTGGCGATTCTCGACGCCGTGTTGGCGGCCCGGCTGCCGGGGTGGGAAACGGTATCCGGCCAGGTGCAATCCGGCGCCGCGCTACGCGACGAGGAAGACAGCCGCCGCTGCGCGATGCTCGCCGCCACCCGGGTCGATTTCGCCCTGCTGGGCAACGCCGGGGAGGACGATGATGAAGACTGAGCGAATTTGGCAAGCCGACACCCAGCAGCGCGTGTTCCGCGAACTGGTCGAGGCGTTTTCGCGGCCGGGCACGGTGCACGATCTGACGGACTGGCTCGCGGGCAGCCCCGCGCAACGCGCCGTGCTGGCCTCGCTGATGGATGGGGAGACCACGCTCGCCGACCCCCACGCACGGCTCGGCGCCGCTGACTGGTCCCTGCTCCAGGCCCGGCGGGGCACGACGGAGAGCGCCCGTTATGTCGTCGCCGACGGCCGCCGGGCGCCCGGCTTCCAGCCGGTGCTGGGCACGCTGGAAAGCCCGGAATCCGGCGCGACCCTGCTCATCGAGGTGGCGGCCGTGGGCAGCGGCCCGCTGGCGCTGGAACTTGCCGGGCCTGGAATTGATGGTCTTGGCATCGACGGCCGGCGTGAACTGCGCCTGGACGGCCTGCATCCAGACTGGCTGCTGCGCCGCGCGGACTGGAGCGCGGGTTTTCCGCTCGGCGTCGACATGCTGCTCACCGATGCGACGCGCATCGTCGCACTACCGCGCACCACGCGCGTGACAATTACAGAGAACCCATTGACATGAGTTACGTTGCCATCAAGGGCGGCGGTCACGCCATCGCCGGCGCTGCCGCTGTCACCGAATACCTGCGCACCGAGGAAGGGCTGGGCAATCCTGCCGCCGAGCCGCTCGCCATCGACACCATCCTGCATCAGTTGCGCCATTTGGTGGACCGCGTCGTTTCCGAAGGCGGGGTGTATCACCCGCAATTCGCCGCGCTCGCAATCAAACAGAGCCTCGGCGACACGCTGGAAGCCGCGTTCGCGCTGCGCGCCTGGCGCTCCACCCGGCCGCGGCTGTCGGCCACGCCGCCGCTCGACACCTCGCGCATGCGCCTGATCCGCCGCATCTCGTCAGCCTTCAAGGACATTCCCGGCGGCCAGATGCTGGGGCCGACGCCGGACTACGCCCTGCGCCTGCTGCGCCTGGAGTTGATGGACGAATCGCCGGAGGCCTTCCGCGCCGTGGCCCGCGACTGGCTGGAAAGCTGCCCCGAGGCGCAGTTGCCCGACAGTTTTCCCAAGGTGCTCGATGCCCTGCGCGCGGAAGGCCTGCTGCCGCCACTTGGCGCAGCGCGGGACGAAACCCCCTTCGATATCACCCGCGAACCGCTAGTGTTTCCGGTGCCGCGTTCTGCGGCGCTGTCCACCCTGGCGCGGGCGGAAACCGGCTCGCTGCTGGCCATCGCCTATTCCAACATGCGCGGCTACGGCGACGTGCACCCCACGGTGGCGGAACTGCGGGTCGGCTATCTGCCGGTTTTGCTGCCGCATCCGGTGACCGGCGAACTCACCGAAGCCGGCGAGGTGCTGATGACCGAGTGCGAGGTGGTGGCAATGTATGCGGCTGACGAGGCCGGCGGCAAGCCCATGTTCACCGTCGGCTACGGCGTCTGTTTCGGCCACAACGAGGTCAAGGCGATTTCCATGGCGATTCTCGATCGCGCGCTGCAGAAGGGCATGCAGGACGGCCCGGAAAACCCGTCCGAAGACCCGGAGTTCGTGCTGCTGCACGTCGACGGCGTCGATTCCATGGGCTTCGCCTCGCACTACAAGATGCCGCATTACGTCACCTTCCAGTCCGACCTGGACCGGCTGCGCACCACGCAGCAGAAGTCGGGAGAACCCGCATGAACCTGAAAAACCCAGTTGAACCACAGAGACACAGAGATCACAGAGATCACAGAGATCACAGAGATCACAGAGGAAAAACAAAGCGTTGCAATGCCAAGCCGGGTCACTCGGCGGGCGAGAGCCGGTCGACCGACACGTTATTGATTTCTTGCCTTTCTCTGTGCCTCTGTGTCTCTGTGGTGAGGAATTTAGGATGAACGCCATGCCCCACACCACCCGCGGCAACGCCTACAACTTCGGCTTTCTCGACGAATACGCCAAGAAGGAAATCCGCCGCGCCGTTCTCAAGGCGATCGCCATCCCCGGCTACCAGGTGCCCTACGCCTCGCGCGAAATGCCCATGGGGCGCGGCTTCGGCACCGGCGGCCTGCAACTGACCCTGGCGCTGATCGGCCCCGACGAGGTGGTCAAGGTCATCGATCAGGGCGCGGACGACTCGGTGAACGCGGTCAATCTGCGCCAGTTCATCGAGATGACCTGCCCCGGCATTGCCACCACCACAAAAACGGCGGAGAGCAGCCTGATCCAGTCGCGCCACCGTATTCCCGAACGGCCGCTGACATCGACGCAGATCCTCGTCCTGCAGGTGCCTTACCCCGACCCACTGGTGGTGGTTGAACCGTCCGAGGATAAACGCAAGACCATGCATGGCGAAGCCGATTACTCACGTCTGCTGGTGAAGCTGTACGAGGACATTGTCAAGTTCGACGAGATCACCATCTCGCACCGCTATCCGACGCGCATCAACGGCCATTACGTCATCGACCCGTCGCCGATTCCGCGCTGGGACGTGCCCAAGCTCAACGATTCGGCGGCGCTGATCCTGTTCGGCGCCGGGCGCGAGAAGAAGATTTACGCCGTGCCGCCGCACACGCGGGCGGAGCCGCTGGCCTTTTCCGACGTGCCGTTCCGGGTCGAGGATTTCCGCGACGCGGCGGGGCAGCGCCGCGCCTGCGCCCGCTGCGGCTGCACGGATTCATTCCTCGACGAGTTCGTCGGCGATTCCGGCAGCAAGACGTATCAGTGCTCGGACAGCGACTGGTGCGATGAGTACGTGCTCCGGGTCGAGCACGCTCAGGGAGAGCCGGCATGAACAAGATTCTCGAAGTCCGCGGCCTCTCCAAAATCTACGGCCCGGGCTGCCCGCACTGCGTCGAATCCACGGGGCCGGAAGCCGACACCAACCTCTGCCCGCACTGCGGCAGCATCGTCGCCATCCATGACGTGTCCTTCGACCTGTTCGAGGGCGAGATACTGGGCGTCATGGGCGAATCGGGCAGCGGCAAATCGACCGTGGTGAAGACCCTGTATTTCGATCAGGCACCCACCGGCGGCGAAGCGATATTTTTCGACGGCGACACGCAGCACGAACTGTTCGCCCTCAACGCCGCGCGGCAGCGCTGGCTGCGCAACCATCGCTTCGGCATGGTCTACCAGAACCCGAATCTGGGTCTGAATTTCAACATCAGCGCCGGCGGCAACATCGCCGAGCGCCTGCTGATGAGCGACCTGATGGACTACGGCGCCATCCGTGAACGGGCCAAGGCCTTGCTGGCGCGCACCGAAGTGTTGCTCTCCCGCGTCGACGACTTGCCGAAGCACTTCTCCGGCGGCATGCAACAACGGGTGCAGATCGCCAAGGCGCTCGCCACCCAGCCGCCGCTGCTGTTTCTCGACGAGGTGACCACCGGGCTCGATCTGTCGGTGCAGGCGCGGATTCTGGATCTGATCCTGGAAATCCAGCAGGAACTGAAGACCGCGATGATCGTCGTCACCCACGACCTCGGCGTGATCCGCCTGCTGACCGGCCGCGCCATCGTCATGAAATACGGCCGCGTCATCGAGGCGGGGCTGACCGATCAAATCCTGGAAGACCCCCAGCACGCCTATACCCAGCGGCTGGTGGCGTCCGCCTTGTGAGGAACGCAACATGACCCCACCGATTCTCCAGGTTGAAGGCTACGGCAAGCACTTCGAGTTGCACGAGCAGAACAAGCTGATCCCGTCCGCGCACAACGTCGGCTTCACCGTGCGCGCGGGCGAACTCACGGCCCTCGTCGGCCCCACCGGCGCCGGCAAGTCGTCGGTGCTGAAGGGCATCTACCGCACCTATCTGCCGAGTGCCGGCCGCATTCTCTATCGCGATTCGATGGGCCACGAGCTTGATCTGGCGCTGGCCAGCGCGCACCAGATTCTCGAATTGCGGCGTCGCGAAATCGGCTTCGTCACCCAGTTCCTGCATTGTCTGCCGCGCCAGCCGACGCTCGACGTCGTCGCGCAGCCGCTGTTCGGCCTGGGCGCCCCACGCGCGGAAGCCAGGCAGCGTGCGGCCGATCTGTTGTCTGCCATGAAGCTGCCGGAGCGTCTGTGGAGCGTCTCGCCCGCCACCTTTTCCGGTGGCGAGCGGCAGCGGGTGAACCTCGCGCGCGGCTTCATTGCCAAACCGCGCCTGCTGCTGCTCGACGAGCCGACGGCCAGCCTCGACCCGGCCACGGCCGAGTGTGTCATCCGGCTGATCGAAGGACTCAAGGTCGAGGGCACGGCCATGCTCGCCATTTTTCATCATCCCGAAACCACCCGCCGGCTGGCCGACCAGGTCGTCGAACTGGCCCCGCCGCCCGCCGTCGAAGCCCTTCTCAAGGAATACGCATGAAATTGAACCCCTCACCACAGAGACACAGAGGCACAGAGAAAGGCAAGCGCGCATCGCGTGCCGACCTGATGACGATCACCCGACAAGCACGGCCTGGACGCAAGGGGGGGCTTTTGTTTTTCCTCTGTGTTCTCTGTGCCTCTGTGGTGAAACTGAGGGTTTCAAGATGAACAAGCTTTATCTCACCGGCGCCCGCGTGGTGCTGCCCGACGCTGTGCTCGAAGACGCTACGGTGCTGATCGAGGACGGTGTCATCGCCGCCATCAACCCCGCATCAGGCCACGGCGCGCAAACCGTCGATCTCGCCGGCAAGACGCTGATCCCCGGCATGATCGACCTGCATTGCGACGCCCTGGAAAAGGAAGTCGAGCCACGCCCCAACGTGCATTTCCCGCTCGACTTCGCCTGCGCTCAAGCCGACAAGCGCAATGCCGCCGCCGGTGTCACCACGGTGTTCCATGCGCTCTCTTTCGCCAATGAGGAACTCGGCGTACGCAACAACGCCTTCGCTGCTTCGGTGGCGCGCGCGGTCCACGCCTGGAACCCGCATGGCCTGGTCGACAACCGGGTGCACTGCCGCTACGAGGTGACCGACCCGAGCGCGCCCGACATCCTGCTTGAGCTGATGGCCGCCGGCGAGATGCACCTGCTGTCGGTGATGGACCATTCCCCCGGCCAGGGGCAGTTCAGGGACATCGCCGCCTTCCGCGATTATCTGGCGCGCACCTACAAAAAATCGGAAGCCGAACTGGACATCCTGATGGAGAACAAGCTCGCCCAGGCGGAAGGGGCAATGGCGCGCATCCGCCGGTTGATCGATGCGGCGCAGGCGCAGGGCATCTGCATCGCCAGCCACGACGACGACACGCCGGAAAAGGTCGAGACCCTGCACGCGCTGGGCGTGGGGATATCGGAGTTCCCCATCAACCTGGAATCCGCCCGCGCCGCCCGCGAACGCGGCATGAGCACCGTGTTCGGCGCCCCCAACATCCTGCGCGGCAAGAGCCAGTCCGGCGCCGTGCGGGCGCTGGATGCGGTGATCGCCGGCGTGGCCGACTGCCTGTGCGCCGACTATCATCCGGCGGCGCTGATCGTGGCGGTGTTCCGCCTGCCGGAACTGGCGGCGATTACGCTGGCTGAGGCAGTGCGGCTGGTCAGCATCAACCCGGCCCGCGCCGCGGGATTGACGGATCGCGGCGAGATCGCCGTCGGCCAACGCGCCGATCTGGTGGCGGTCGCCCACGTCAACGGACTGGCCCAGGCGAGCCGCGTGTTCTCGGCCGGAAAACCGGTATTCGAGGCGCGCTTCGATCATGGCTGAGGGCGCGCTGTTCTACGTCATCGGCGCCTCCGGCAGCGGCAAGGACAGCCTGCTGCGCTACGCTCGCGAGCGCCTCGCCGGCGACCCTGGCGTGGTGTTCGCGCATCGCTACATCACGCGGCCGGTGGAACTCCACGGCGAGAACCACGTCGCCCTGGGCGAAACCGAATTCGATGCGCGTCTGGCTGCCGGTCTGTTTGCCATGCACTGGGACAGTCACGGCCTGCGCTACGGCATCGGCCGCGAAATCAACCTGTGGCTGGCCAAGGGCTGCAACGTGGTGATGAACGGCTCGCGCGAATACTTGCCGCAAGCCCGGTGTCGCTATCCGGCGCTCAATGCGGTGATGGTCACCGTCTCGCCTGCAGTGCTGGCCGCACGGTTGCGCGCCCGCGGTCGCGAAACGGAAGCGGAGATTGCCGGGCGGCTGGAACGCGCCAGCCGCTTCATGCGTCCCGACGGGCAGGTTGAACGCATCGACAACGACGGTGAACTGCATCAGGCCGGCAAACGCTTCGTCCAACTGCTGGTCGGCAACCGCGCCGGGCGGGAGGAGGGGCAGAGATGCGCCTGAGCTTTCTGGGTACCGGTTCCACCAGCGCGCCGCCGCTGTTTGGCTGTGCCTGCGAAATATGTCTCGGCGCGCGCGCCGCCCCCGGAATGCGCCGTCGCCCTGCGTCCGCACTGATCGAGGCAGGCGAGACGCGACTGCTGATCGATGCCGGTCTGACCGACCTCGCGGAGCGTTTTGCGGCGGGCGATTTCCCGACGTTGCTGCTGACGCACTTTCACCCCGATCACGTGCAGGGCTTGTTTCATTTGCGCTGGGGGGTGGGGACGCGCATCCCTGTCTATTGCCCGCCGGATTCGGAAGGCTGCGCCGACCTCTACAAAAACCCGGGGCTGCTGGAGTTCAGGCCGATGCGCAAGTTCGAGGCCTTGCACGTGGGGCCTGTGACCATCACGCCGGTGCCGCTGATCCACTCCAAAGTCACGCTGGGTTACTGCATCGAATCCGGAGACAGCCGGATCGCCTACCTCACCGACACCGCCGGGCTGCCCCCCAAAACCGAGACTTTTCTGCGCGACTGGCAACCTTCGGAATTGGTCATCGACTGTTCCTATCCGCCCCGCGCCACCCCCTCGAATAGCCACAACGACGTGAACCTTGCGCTGGCGGCGATCGCAGCGGTGCGGCCGCAACGTGCCTGGCTGACCCATATCGGACACGAACTCGACGCGTGGCTGAAAGACAATCGCCACACTTTGCCGCCTCAGGTTTTCGTTGCCCGCGACGGGGAGTCCGTGCATGATCCCCGCGATATCTTGACGGAGTAAACGCGGTGCCCGAACAGGCGTATCTGGCCATTGCCGGCTCGGTGGCGATGCATGTGGCGTGGAATCTGCTGGTTCGGCACCAGGGTGTGCAGACCCGCATGCTGTGGTGGGCGCTGGGCTTGCATAGTGCGACGCTCGGCCTGTGGGGGCTGGCCGAGTTGGCGAGCGAGGCGCGCTGGGGCTGGGAACTGACGGGCTGGCTGCTGGTGTCGGCCAGCGCCAACGTGCTGTATTTCCTGACCCTCAACCGCGCCTACGAACACGCGCCGGTGGCGCTGGTGTATCCCATCGTGCGCAGTTCGCCGCTGCTGATCGGCTTGTGGGGTGTGCTGTTTTTCGGCGAATCGCTGGGTGTGCCTGCCTGGGGTGCGATGGGGGTCAGTGTCGTTGGCTTGCTGTTGCTGGCCGCCACCGCGTGGCGCAAGGACGGTTTCGCCGCCTTGCCGCTGGCGCTGACCGCAGCCCTGGCGACCAGTGTCTATTCCCTGAGCGACAAGGCGGCGACGGCCTATCTGCCCACCTTCGGCAGCCTGGTCGGCTTCGTGACTGTCGGCTATACCGCCTCGTTCATCGCACTGACCCTGCAGATGCGCCTCAAGCAGGGCATCTGGCGGCCGCAACGCGCGCCCCGGCTGCTGCATCTGCTGATTGCCGGCGCCAGCATCGGGCTGGCCTACGCGCTGGTGATCCACGCCATGCGCGACCTGCCCGCCGCCGTGGTGGTGACGTTCACCAATGCCGGCATCGTCATTGCCGGCATCCTGTCGATGACGCTGTATCGCGAGCGCGCCCACTGGCGCATGCGGTTGGCGGGCATTGCGGTGATTTGTCTCGGACTGGCCCTGCTGGCGGCAAACCGCTGACGCCGCTGGTTTCACCCGGGTTCGTTGCAGCATTCCACAGAGCGGCGTGACAAGCCCACGGGAGGCATGGAAAACAGGACGAACAGAAACAACGCTGACCATTTTTACTGTGTGATCATTAGCCGTGCGGTCGCCAATCGCGACGGTGGCACATCGTATAATTTGCTCACAAGAACGCGATGGACGCACCCAGGATGACAACACCCTTCATGTTCGATCACGAAGATCGACTCGGCTCGCTTCACCAGAACATCAGCCTTGCGGACAAAGTGCAAGCGATACACGCAGCGCTCAGGGCGCGCTTTGCCTTCATTCAACGCATTGCGGCGGCGGTCTACGATCCGGGGACGGATACGCTCAAGACCTT
>Ga0180009_10001592_pt1 | contig 27556 bp, 23 predicted proteins | sample OS_PC_MetaG_FD_123537 | JGI IMG/M metagenome (GOLD analysis project Ga0180009, IMG submission 123537) | Groundwater microbial communities from the Aspo Hard Rock Laboratory (HRL) deep subsurface site, Sweden - OS_PC_MetaG | ecosystem: Environmental > Aquatic > Deep subsurface > Groundwater... | reverse complement strand
CAACGAGTTGGTGGACGGCATCTCCCTGGTGCCCATGCTCATCGGCCTGCTGACCATCCCCGAGATCATGGCCCAGTACGAGGAAAGGGTGAGGACCATAAAGGCCCACATCCCTCCGCCCTCATGCAAGGACGACACCCGCATCACCCGCAAGGACTGGCGCCTCATGGTGCGGCCCATGGCCACCGGCTCCATCCTGGGCACCCTTATCGGCATCGTACCCGGCCTGGGCCCCACCCTGGGGGCCTTCATGGGCTACGACGCGGCCTGGCGGCAATCCAAACACCGCGAGGAGTTCGGCCGGGGCTCGGTGGAAGGCATCGCCGGAGCGGAATCGGGCAACAACGCGGTGAGCGGAGCCAACCTGGTGCCTCTGTTGGGCTTGGGGGTTCCCGGCGACGTGGAGGCGGCCATCCTGGTGGGGGCCTTTTTGATTCACGACCTGACCCCCGGGCCCTTGATCTTCCAAGAGGCCCCGGAGGTCATCTACGGCCTGTATGCGGGCCTATTAACCGCCAACATCCTTTTATACCTCATCGCACGCGGCCTGTTGCCCACCTTCACCAAGGCGGCCTCGCTGAGGGTCACCATTATCTTCCCGGTGATGCTGGTGCTGTGCGGGGTAGGCTCCTACGCCTTCAACCAAAGCCTGTTCGACGTGGGCGTGACTTTCAGCTTCGGCCTGCTGGGCTATGCCCTTAACAAGCTCAACTTCCCCCGGGCCACCTTCCTCATCGGTTTCATCCTGGGCCCCCTGCTGGAGGACAACTTCCGGCGGGCCATGGTGATCAGCCAGGGCGACTTCGCCATCCTGTTCAACAGCCCCTTGTCCATCGGCCTGTGGATATTCACCTTCCTTTCGGTGAGCACCATCCTCTACAGCAAGTGGCGGCAACGGCAAAGGGTGGAAGCCCTGGCCCCGCCCCATTCCCAGCAAGATGAGCCGGCCCAGGAAGCGACGGCAGCGGCCGAGGCCCAGTCTGGCGGTGCGATACGCATCTCCAACTTTGCACTGCAGTTGTGTGGCACCCTGGTGGGGCTGGGCTTTTTCCTGGTCTGCTATTTCATCCTGTTCCCGGCGCAGATCGAAACCCCCGGCGGCTTCGGCGTTTCCGCCCATCTCTACCCCAACTCGCTGCTGGTCCTGGGCATCATTCTCTCGGCGCTTCTGGTCATTGACCAACTTCGCAAGCGCAAAAGCTTCGGCTACAGCATGGTGAAATACAGCGCGGCGCTGCGGGTGTCCTCCTATGTGCTGGGCATGGGCCTGTACATGGCGGGTCTGGAATACCTGGGGTTCATGATAAGCTCCGTCCTGGCCATCCTGGGGCTCTGCCTGCTGTTGGGCGAGCGCAACCTGCGGGTGGTGGGGCCCTTGGCCCTGTTGGCGCCCTTGGTGGTCAAGTTATTGTTCGAATATGGCCTGGGCGTGCAGCTGCCGCCCATGCCCTGGGTGGAGTAACAAGCAGTACCCGAGGCCTCCCGGACCCGCCGGGAGGCCTCGGGTATATTTACTGGTATGGCTTGAGCCGCAAACTGGAGACGCCGTGGAAGCGATACTGGTTAAATCCTTCGGAGGCCCGGAACAACTCTGCATGGGTCAGGCCCCAGACCCCAGGCCCGAGAGCCGCGAGGTGCTGGTAAAGATTAAGGCGGCCGGGATCAACCGGGCCGACACGCTGCAGCGCAAGGGCCTCTACCCTCCCCCCCTCGGGGAAAGCGAAATCCTGGGCCTGGAGATGGCCGGCGAAGTGGTGGAGGCCGGGCCCGGTTGCCAACGGCTTAAACCCGGCGACAGGGTTTTCGGCATCCTCTCCGGCGGAGGCTACGCCCAATACGTTGCAATGGACGAAGGCCTGGCCATGCCCATGCCCGAAGGCATAACCTTCGAACAGGCCGCGGGCATGGCCGAGGTTTTTCTAACCGCTTACCAGGCCCTGTTCTGGCTGGGCAGGCTGCAACCCGGAGAGAACGTCTTGGTTCACGCCGGAGCCAGCGGAGTAGGCACTGCGGCCACCCAGTTGGCCAAGATGGCCGGGGCCAAGGTGTTGGTCACCGCCAGTTCCCAAGAGAAGCTGGACGCCTGCCGCGCCCTTGGGGCCGAGGTGGGCATCAACTACAAGCAAGAGGATTTCCCCACCCGGGTCATGGAGGCCACCGACGGCCACGGGGCCGACGTGCTCATCGATTTCATCGCGGCGGCCTATTACCAGCGCAACCTGGCATCCCTGGCCCTGGACGGGCGCATGGTCATGCTGGCCTTTATCGGCGGGCAGCAGGCCGAAACGGTGGACTTGCGCCCCATGTTGACCAAACGCATCACGGTGATGGGCACCACCCTGCGCAGCCGCACCTTGGATTACCGGGTAAGATTGAGCCAGGAGTTTGCGGCCAACTGCTTGCCCAAATTCGCCAGCGGCGAGCTAAGGCCAGTGATCGACAGCGTGCTGCCCTGGAACGAGGTCCGGGCCGCCCATGAACGCATCGAGGCCAACCTGAACGTTGGCAAAATAATACTGCGGGTTTGTTGAGCCGGGGCCGCCCCTGACAACGGCCGCGAGGCGGCGCAGCCCCCATGGCCGAAGCGGCAAGCCGGGCTGGCCCGCCGCCCATGCCTTATAAGGAGACAATCGTCATGAAAATAGTGATCGGCGGCGCGGTTCGCACCCCCATCGGCAACTACATCGGATCCTTGCGCGAGGTGCCCGCCTATAAATTGGGCGCCCTGGTGTTGAACCAGGCCATCAAGCGGGCCGGCATCGGCCCGGAGATGGTGGACGACGTGATCATGGGCCAGTCGTACCAGAACGGCGAGTCAGTGAACATCGCCCGCATGTCGCTGTTGGCCGCCGGCTGGCCCGACGACGTACCAGGCCTGAGCATCGACCGCCGCTGCCTCTCGGGCCTGGACTCCATTTGCCTGGGGGCCATGAAGATCATGAGCGGCAACGCCGACATCGTGGTGGCCGGCGGGGTGGAGAGCATGAGCCGGGCCGAATTCTACATCCCCGGCGAGTTCATGAAATGGGGCGTGGGCGGACACAATGACCCCAAATGGGGCTTCATGCCCAAGGGGCATGGGTCGCTGTCCATGTGGGGCTTCCCTCTGTTCGACCGCATCCAGCGGGCCAGGGTGATGTCCCAGCCCATTGAGCGTTACGGCGAGTTGAACTCCATGATGACCTGGGCCGAAGCCGCGGCCAAGGCCGAGGGGGTCACCCGGGAAGAGGCTGATCGTTGGTCCCTGCGCAGCCACCAGAAGGCCGTGGCGGCCATTGACCAGGGCAAATTCAACCAGGAGATCGTACCGGTGGAGGTGCCCGGCAAAAAAGGCCAGACCGTGGTTGTCTCCGCCGATGAGCCGCCGCGCCGCGATTCCTCCCTGGAGCGCCTGGCCAAGCTGCCCACCGTCTACAAGGACGGCATTTGCACCGCCGGCAACTCCTCGACGGAAAACGACGGCGCTGCCGCCGTGGTGTTGATGAGCCAAGAGACCGCCGACAAGCTGGGGGTCAAGCCCCTGGGCAGCCTGGTCTCCTTCGCGGTTGCCGCCGCCGACCCCGGCCTCACCTACCCCGCCGTCCCGGCCTCGGTGAACAAGGCCCTGGCCAAGGCGGGCCTGAGCCTGGAGCAGATGGAACGCATCGAGATTCAGGAGGCCTTCGCGGCGCAGGTTTTGGCCGACGCCAAACTCATGGGCCTATCCTTCGAAGAGATGGACGCCCGGGTCAACGTCAACGGCTCGGGCATATCCCTGGGCCACCCCATCGCCGCCACCGGAACCATGCGCATGGTCACCTTGCTGCACGAGATGCAGCGCAGCGGCTCGGCCTACGGGCTGGAGACCATCTGCGGGGGCGGAGGCCAAGGCATCGCCGCGGTGGTTAGCCGCTAAGGTCCGGAGCGAGGTTGACATGCTGATTCGTTCATTTTCCCCCACTTTTGGCCTGGTGGCCACCGAGCCGGCCCAATGGCTACGCGATCAGGGATGGCAAGTGGAGCTTTTCCCCCCAGGCCTGCGCCTGGACCGGGAAAAGGCTCTGGAGTTGATAGCCGATTGCGACGCCCTGGTCACCGGGATGACTCCCTTGGACCGAGCCATGCTCCTGGCCGCGCCGCGCCTCAAGGTCATCACCATGCACGGAACCGGGGTGCATCACATCGACTTGGCCGCCGCCAAGGAGCGGGGCGTGGTGATTTGCAACGTTCCCGGCGGCAACCAAAGGGCCGTGGCCGAGCTGACCCTGGGCCTTGTCTTCTCCCTGGCCCGGAGCATTCCCCAAGCCAGGCAACAAGTCCTGGAGGGCGGGTGGTCCCCGGTGATCGGATGTGAGTTGGGCGGCAAGACCCTGGGCATCGTGGGCCTGGGCAAGATCGGCCAGGAGGTGGCCCGCCTGGCGCGCGCCCTGGGCATGGAAGTGGTGGTCTACAACCGCACGCCCCGGCCCACCTTGGCCGCCGAACTGGGCCTGAGTTGCCTGCCCCTGGAGGATCTTCTGGCCAGGGCGGATTTCATCTGCCTGCACCTGCCCCTGACCCCCCAGACGCGGGGCCTCATCGGGGCCCGGGAGTTGGCGTTGGCCAAGCCCGGCGCCTTCTTGCTCAACCTGGGCAGGGGCGGGGTTGTGGATGAGGAGGCACTTTACCAGGCCCTGGTCCAGAACCGCCTGGCCGGAGCCGCCCTGGATGTCCTGGCCCAGGAGCCTCCCCAGGGCAACCCCCTGCTTGAGTTGCCCCAGGTGATCGTCACCCCCCATATAGGCGGCTACACGGTGGAGAGCCTGAGCACGGTGGGCTGGACCTGCGCCCGCAACATCGCCGCCGTGCTCAGTGGCGGCCAGCCGCCCCACCCTGTAAACACCTGAATCATTAACGGCGGGCCACGGTCCAAGGGAGCCCGCCGCCGCGAGGACCCCCATGAACGCCATAGAGATCGTCGCCGAGTTGATGGCCGCTTCGGCCGCCACCGCTCCCAAGACCCGGGGCCTGGACTACGTGGAAACCAAGATCGTCAGCGGCCAGGAGTTGGAAGATCTGGCCGAGGCGGTGGAAACCTTTCCCCGCACCACCCGCACCGCCTATTTCGAACGCAACGCCCAGGAAATCCGCTCCAGCGGCGCCCTGCTGCTGGTGGGCCTGAAATCTTCGCCGCCCAATGGGCTCGACTGCGGGGCCTGCGGTTTCGCGGACTGCAAAGCCATGGCCAAGCACGGCAAGGTGGACGGGAACTTCCAGGGCCCCATTTGCGTATTCAGGCTCCTGGACATGGGCATCGCCCTGGGTTCGGCGGTGAAGACCGCCAGCATGCACAACATAGACAACCGCGTAATGTATAGCGCCGGCGTGGCCGCGCGGCGCATGGGCCTGGTGGACTGGGACATCGCCATGGGCGTACCCCTGGCCACGGGGGCCAAGAATCTTTTCTTTGACCGCAAGTAGCCGGAAGCTCCCTTGCCGCCCTGGTGGCCAGGCCGGTTCCGGCGGCGGAGATGAGAGCCATGAATCTGAACCGCGAATTTAAAAACTGGCTGGTGTCGCTGCGCCATGACCTGCACCGGCACCCGGAGGTGGCCCTCAAGGAAGAACGCACCACCCGCCAGATTCTCGTATATCTGAAACAAATGGGAATCAAGGCCCAGGGTCTGTCCAAGATGACCGGCGCCGTGGGCCTTATCCGGGGGGGGCAGGAAGGCCCCACCCTGGCCATCCGGGCGGATATCGACGCCCTGCCCATCCAGGAGATGAACCAGTTCCCCCACAAGTCCACCAACCCCGGATTCATGCACGCCTGCGGCCATGACGCCCATACCGCCATCCTGCTGGGGGTGGCGCGCATGGTCATGGACACCGGCCTGGCCGCCCGGATGCGAGGAAACCTCAAGCTGATTTTCCAGCCCGCCGAGGAGACAGGGGTGGGTGCGCGCATGATGGTCGAGCGGGGGGTGCTGGAAAACCCGGCGGTTGACCGGATCATCGCCGGCCACGTCACCGGCGACCTGCCGGTGGGGCACGTGGGCGTAAACTTCGGCCAGAGCCACGCCTCCAACGACATCTTCCGCCTGAGCATCAAGGGAAAGGGCACCCATGGGGCCCGGCCCCATCAGGGCAACGACCCCATCGTTGCCGGCGCCCAATTGGTCAACGCCTTGCAATCGGTGGTGTCGCGGCGGGTGGACCCCCTACAGGCGGCGGTGATAAGCGTGTGCCAGTTCCAGGCGGGCTCGGCTACCAACGTGATCCCCGAAACCGCCCAATTGGCCGGCACCATGCGGGCCATGACCGTGGCGGTGCAAAAGCAGCTCCACGATCATCTCCACCGGATGGTGCGGGGCATATCCGAAACCTTCGACGTGGAGTGCGGCCTGGAGTTGCAAGAGGTGTTTCCCCCCTGCCTCAACGATCCCCAGGTGGTGGAGTTCATGGAGCGGGCGGCATCCGAGGTGGTGGGGGCGGCCAAGGTGCATCACTCGCCGCCGGTCACCGGATCGGAGGACTTCGCCTTTTTCAGTCAGGCCGTGCCCGGAGCCATAATCCGCCTGGGCTGCGGCGACCGCCGCGGCGAGCCCGCGCTTCACTCGCCCCACTTCGACGTGGCAGACGAGGCGCTGTTCACCGGCGTGGGCATTTTCTACCAAGCCGTTAACCGCTATTTGGGCTGATACCCTTTAAAAGCGTGCCTCTTCATGCAACAGGGCGGCCTGGAAAACAGGCCGCCCGTCCTTGATCGAGGTGCATGAAAGCCCCGGTGTGTTGGTGCAGGTGGGAGCGACGCGGTCCCAGAGAGGACGCCGTCGGCCAGAGGCGCGCCTGCCTTATTCTGGTGGGGCCAACTTGGTGGTTAGAATCCGCAAAATCGTGTGGTCGGCGTAGCGCATACCCTCCACGCTCAACATGCCCAGGTTGCGGGCGGTGTTCTCCATGCTGTCGCCCACGATGCCCTCGGTCTGGAGCACTTGAACTCCCTGCAGGGCCAGAAGGGCCGATTGCACCGCGCTGCCCGCCGCAGTGGCCAGCTTAAAGGCGCAGCCGGTCTTGGCTCCGTCGCAGATGACCCCGGCCAAATCCTGGATGAGGTTGTTCACGGCCCCCGCGACCTGGCGCGAGTCACCGCCCAACAAATAGGCGATGCCTCCGGTTGCCCCGGCCCCGGCCGCCACCGAGCAGCCGCATATCGCCGAGAGCCGGCCTGTTTGAATTTTGACGTAGGCGGTGAGCACGTGACTCAGGGCTATGGCCCTTAGCACCTCTACGGAGGAGCACTGGATGAAGTCCCGCGCCGCCCAAATGGGCAGGGTGGCGGTGAGGCCGTGATTGCCGCTGCCGGCGCTGGACATGGCCGGCAGTTTTATCCCGGCCATGCGGGCGTCGGCAGCCGCCGATGTGAGGATGCGGGCGGCGGCGGCCATATCCCTGCACATAAGTTTTTGGCGCACCAGGCGGTCCAGACACTTACCCAAGCCCAGGCCCGGCCCGAACTTGAGGCCGTACTCGGCCAGACGAAGGTTGAAGTTGACCCCGTGTTCGATAAAATCCAGGTCGTCCTGGTCCAGGCCGTCCAGCATCTCAATCATCTCATCCAAGCTGCGGGTGGCCAGCCACTCCTCCAACTCGGCCAGGTTCACTTTTTGGGGGCCGAAGCCACCGGTGGAGGTGAAGCCGCTCTTCACCCGGCGGCCGTTGAGCTTCAAGGAAGAAATGTTGTCGTGGGAGCGGGTGATGACCGCCTCGCCCGTCTGGTCGCCCGCCTTGACCTCCACCTTGATCTTCAGGCCGATTTCTTCCAGAAGGTCCACCGAAACCTTTTTTTCGTTGAGTAGCTTGCGGGCCCGGGCCACCAACTGCTCGTCCACCGAATCAAGCACCTCCAGGCGGCGGGTGGGGTCGCCGCCCAGGGCGCCCAAGGCCGCGGCCAGATCGAGGCCGAACAATCCTCCGGTGCCCGGAATCAGCACCGACATGCCGTTTTTGAAGATGTTGGGGTCCACCCACACTCGCACCGATTCGGGCGCGCGGCCTCCCAGCAGAGAGGCCGCCGCCGCCGCGCCAAGGGCCACGGCCACCGGCTCGGTGCAGCCCAGGGCGGGAGCCACTTCCAGCCGCAGGAGGTCCTTTATGGTGTAATCCGGCATTCTCACTCGTCTTTCTTCAGCACTAACCGGTAATCGGGCGGCGCCCCCTGAAGGCTCTTACACTTTATCCGGCGAACCGCCGAATCAGGATTTCACTCAACTCTTTTTGGACAGGGAGCAAGAACTCCCCGCCGGGGCATCGGCGGCCTTTTCGGGCATGGGCCCTTGCAGGTCCTTGCCCTTGCAAATGGGGCACGCCGCCACGCCCCGGTTCAACTCGCCCAGGCTGAGGAAAAGCTCCACCTCCTGGCCGCAGCGGTTGCAGAAAAAACTAAACAAAGGCATGGCGCACCTTTCGCCCGCTCAGGCCAGGCCGGCGATCACCAGCTCGGCGGTTTTGAAAATTTGGGTGCCTTCCTGAATAGCTCCCCCGAAGACCTCGCGGCCCTCCTTGGTCAGGGAGCCGTGCAGATGCACCCGTATGCCGTCTTCCAGCAACTGGACATCGCCGGCGATGCCGTTCATCTCGAACAAGCCCTCGTATTCCACCCGGCCCAGCTCCGGCGGAATCTCCTTGGTCTTGGGATACACCGCCACCACCTTGGTGCAGGAGCCGATGCAGGAAAGCACAAAGGCGTGCCTGAGGTCCTCGCGGCTCAAAAAATCGCGCAGCGATTGGTGCAGCATGGCCCCGGGGTCCAGGGTCAGGTGATACCAGCGAAGGCCGCTGAGGTTTTTGATCTGCATGGCGGCTTCCCTTACTTCAGGCCGTACTTGGCTTTGAGGTCGAAACGCTCGATGACCGCTTCCATGGCCCGCAGGCTCTGGGGCGAAACGTCGGGCAGGGGCAGGCGGCAATAGCCGGCCGGCAGGCCCATGAGGCGCACCATGGCCTTGGTGGCGATGGGGTTGGGAGCGGAGTAGACCGCCTCCATCAAGGGCAGCATCTCGAAATAAAGCTCGCGGCTGCGCAGCACGTGGTCGTAGCTCTTCCAGGGCCGGGACATCTCGGCCACCTCGCGGGGAGCCACGTTGCCGGTGACGTTGGCCGTGCCGTGGCCGCCCATGGCCAGGGTGGGCAGGATCATGGCGTAGGCCGGCGAATCGCAGGTGAGCAGCTTGATGCGGCCTCCGGTGCCGTCCATTACGCTGGCCAACTGGCCCACGTCGGGCACCGCCTCCTTGTCGGCCACCAGATTGGGGCACTCCTGGGCCAGGCGGATGATGGTGGCGGGATTGAGGTTTACCACCACCCTGGCGGGGTTGTTGTACAAGCCCACCGCGATGTCCACCGAGTCGCACACCGCCTTGAGGTGGTTGAACACCGCCTCCTGGGGAGGGGCGATGTAGGGCGGGGCCACCAGAACTATGCCGTCGGCCCCATTGTCCTGGGCGTAGCGGGCCAGGTCGATGGTGGCCGCGGTGGAGCCCAGATTGACTCCGAAGAACACCGGAAGCTTGCCCTGGCAATAGGACCCCAGTTCCTTGATGATGCCCTTGCGCTCTTCCAGGGTGAGGGTGGTGGGCTCGCCGGTGGAGCCCATAACCAATAGGGCCGAGGTGTGGTTGGCCGCCTGGAAGTCCACCAGGCCCTTGTAGCCGTCCATGTCCACTTGCCCATCCGGGGTGAAGGGGGTGATCAGAGCCACCCAGGAGCCTTCCGGGCGATACAGTTCTTTGCTCATGGTGTTTCTTTCCTCCTACAGCCGGATCAGACAGGCTGCTTCGCCGCCAGGGCGGCGCGTTGTTTCTTTTGCATAAAGGCATAACCCGCCAGGCCGGCAAACAGGGCCAGACCGGCCAGGTTGCTGGTTAGTCCCGGCAGGATCAGCAAAATCGCCGTCACGAACAGGGCGGCCCGCAAGAGCCAACCCAGGTTGATCAGGAACCACCCCTGGAAGGCGGCGGCCAGGGCCACCACCCCCACCACCGCAGTGCAGAATTCGCTGATGATCTTGCTCCAGGGGCCCTGCATCAGCAGGCCGTTCTCGTAGATGAAAACATAGGGGATCAAAAAAGCCACGAAGCACAGTTTCACCGCGATGACGCCGATCTTCATCATGTTGGCCTTGGCGATCTCGGCGGCGGCGTAGGCCGCCACGGCCACGGGCGGGGTGACCATGGACAGCACCCCGAAGTAGAACACGAAAAAGTGCGAGGACAGCTCGGAGAAGCCCAAGGTGATGAGCGAAGGCACCCCCAGGGTGGCCACGATGATGTAGGCCACGGTGGTAGGCGTGCCCATGCCCATGACGATGGAGGCCACCATGACCAGTATCAGGGCCACCAGGGTGTAGCCGCCCGAGGAGGTGATGATAACCGAGCTTATGTTCAGGCCGATGCCGGTGAGGGTCACCACCCCGATGATGATGCCGGCGGCGGCGCAGGCCGAGGCGATGAGGATGGTGCGCTGGGCGCTGATCTCCAGGGCGTTTACGATCTTCCTGGGGCCCATGCGGGTGTCCCGGGAAAAAAGCGAGACCAGCACCGTGCACAGAGTGGCCACAAAGGCGGCCCGGAAGGGCGTGTAGCCCACCAGCATGACCACCAGCAACACCAGTATGGGCAGCAGAAGATAGCTGCGCTTCAGGGTGTCGCGGAGTCGCGGCTGGTCTTCGCGGCTCATGCCCTTAAGGCCCTTGCGGGCGGCTTCGAAGTCGATCATCAAAAGCAGGGACAGGAAGTAGAGCACCGAAGGAATCACTGCGGCGGCGCATATGGTCAGGTAGGGCACGCCCAGGATATCGGCCATGAGGAAGGCGGCCGCCCCCATCACCGGGGGCACCAACTGCCCTCCGGTGCTGGAGGAGGCTTCCACCGCCCCGGCAAAGGCCGGGGAATAGCCGATTCGCTTCATCATGGGGATGGTGAAGGTGCCGGTGGCGTAGACGTTGGCCGCGGCCGAGCCGGAGATGCTGCCGAAGAATGCGCTGGTGAGCACCCCGATCTTGGCCGGGCCGCCACGATGGTGACCGGCCAGGGCCCGGCCCAGGTCCATCATCACCTCGCCGGCGCCTGATTTTTCTAAAAAGGTGCCGAAGATTATGAACACCACGATGTAGGTGGAGGCCACCCCCACCGGCACCGAGTAGATGCCGTCCAGGCCGTAGTTGAGGTAGTCGATCACCTCCACCAGGCTGAAGTCCTTGTGGGCCAGCATGGCGGGCATGTAGGTGCCGAAAAAGGCGTAGGCCAGGGCGGCCAGGGCCACCAGCGCCAACACCAGGCCCACGGTGCGCCGGGTTATCTCCAGCACCAGCAAGATGCATATGCCCCCGGCCACCAGCTGCCAGGTGGTGAGGGGGTCCACCAGGGACATGCGTTCGGAGTTGCTTTCAAAGGCGACGGCGATGGTCCCGAAGCAAATCAGGGCCACCGCCGCCAATCCGATATCCGTCCATTTGGCTTGGTCCAGATGCTTCTTCCCGCTGATGGAGTAGATCAAAAACCCCAGCGGCATGGCAAAGGTGAGGAAAACCGGGCGGTGCAGGTAGGCCACCGGCATGCCGAAAGCCGTGGTCCACAGGTGATAGCAGGCGAAGGCCACGAAGCCGGCCCCGGTGATCCACCGATACAAAGATGAAGAAGCTGTTTGGGCCATGGGCGGTTCTCGTCCTTACTTCAGGTAGCCTTTTTCCTTGTAATACTGATGGGCGCCGGGATGCAGGGGGCCACCCACGTTTTGCCACGCGGTGGCCGGATTGAATCCGCTGTAGGTCTTGTGGATGCCCTGGATGCGCGCGGCATTTTTCATCAGCTCGGAGGTGAACTTGTAGACTTCGTCGGTGCCCAGCTTTTTCTGGGTGATGACGATGACCGCCTCGGCCATCTGGGGGGTGTCCTGGGTGACGAAGTAGTATTTACCCTTGGGCAGCACCACCGTGGCGTAGTTGAAATCCTTTTGCAGGGTTGCCAGGTAAGCCGGATTGACCGGCAGTTGCTTCATCTTGGTGGTGGTGGTCAATTCCACGATGGCCGAAACCATGGGGCCCACCCAGGCGTCAGCGTGGCCGTCCTTGATGAGGTTGGAAGCCTCGGCGTAGGACACGAAGGAGACCGAACCGCCCCACTTTTTGATGTCGTCAAAGGTGATGCCGTACTGGGCCAGCATCAATTCGGCGGCCAGGGAAGGCGAAGAGCCCTTCTTGGAGGTCAGGATGCGGATGGGCATCTTCTTGGCCTTGATTTCCTCAATGGAGGCCAGGGAATTGTCGGCCTTGACCAGGAAAAAGCTCATGGGGATGTAGGCCAGGAAGGCCACCGCCCTGAGGTTTTCCATTTTTTTGCCCTTATACTTGCCCTTGCCGGCCAAAGCCTCGGCATAGAGCTTGGCCATGGACAAGCCCACCTCGGCCTTGCCCGCGTTGACCTTGGCTATGTTGGCCAGGGCGCCGCCGGTGGTGACGGTAACGATGGCTCCGGGGAAGGCCTGCTTGGCCATCTCGCCCATGGCCCCGCCTATCGAGTACCAGTCGCCACCCATGGGGCCGGCGGTTATGGTGAAGGATTTGACCTGGGCCTGGACGGGAGAGAGCCCGGCCAGGGCACAGCAGGCCGCCAGGGCCACGACTGAAAATGCCTTGCGCAAAAACATGGGATTCTCCATCAAATAGGTTCAACCATGGTACATCCTAAAAAGGATACGGTTTTTTGTCAACATATTTGCGCAAATTTGTTTTCAAATATTAGCGCAAATATTATGATTGACATTTCAGCACGTTGTGTTATTTTATCAAAATGTGGCGCCGGTGTATAGGCTGGACGGAGCTATAATGATATGGCAGCAGGCCCACTCTGGCGGAACCGCAAAGCGGGATGGATAAAAAAACATGACGCCAGCAATTAATGAAAAGGGCAACAGGGCCGAAGGGGTGTTGCAGGCCCTGGAGAACATGATTTTCACCGGCGAGTTGCAGCCCCGGGAGCGCTTGGTGGTAAGCGCCTTGACCGGCCGCCTCGGGGTCAGCGCCTACTCCATTCGCACCGCCTTGCAGGCCATGGAGGCCAAGGGGCTGGTAAGGATGGAGCCCCACCGCGGGGCCATGGTCAGCGACCTGGCGCCCAAAGAGATCGACGAGATATTCGCCGTGCGGGTGGGCCTGGAAAAAATGGCCAACCGCATGGCCGTGGCCCATGTGACCCAGGAGGACATCGCCCAGTTGAACGAGATCGACGCCCAGTTGCAAGCCGGCTACCACCAGGGGGAGTTGAGCAAGGTCATCGCGGCCAACGCGAAATTCCACAACCACGTGGCCGGCCTTTCGCGCAATCAGACCTTAATAAAAATGATCCTGGAGTTGAAAAAGCGCTGCCACATCTTCAATACCACTGCCTGGTCCTCGCCGGAGATAGTGGATCGCCTGTTTGAAGAGCACCGTCAATACATCCAAGCCCTTCGCGACAAGGACCCGGATCTGTTGGAGGACCTGCCCGAGCGCCATTTCGGCCACTCCAAGGACCTCTACCTGCAACGTATAAAGGCAAAACAGGCCAACATGTCCTGACCGGACGATATTTCCAATTAATCGCCAGCCGGCACATGCCAAAACCCAAATAAAACCCTGGCCTCAAACTCCAGACCGGCCAACGGCCGGAATCGGCCGATGGGGTCGGGGTTCTACCGGCCGCTAGCCCTAACCACGACCCCAAAGCCCCCGACCCTATCACCCCACCCCAGATCCCCGCATGGGCCAGAGGAATAATCTGCAAGGATCCGGCCCTGTTCCCGTCAAGTCCTGGACAAACAGGGCCATTCAATGCAAGATTCACGGGACCACCTTTGTTTTACCGGTCGGGAGAGAACGATTGGCCGACTTTTTCGACCTACGCAACCACGGAACCGACGTGCGCCGCGAAGTGTTGGCCGGAGCCACCACCTTTGTTTCGGCCATGTACATCATCGTGGTCAACCCGGCCATCCTGACGGCCGCTGGCATGCCTTTTTCGGCTTCACTCACCGCCACGGTGCTGGTTTCGGCCTTCTCCAGCATCCTGATGGGCCTGTATACCAACAACCCCCTGCTGGTGGCTCCGGGCATGAGCCTCAACGCGCTGTTCGCCTTGGCCGTTGCCCAGGGCGCGGGGGTGGACTACGCCACCGCCCTGGGCTGCGTGTTCTGGGCCGGAGTGCTGTTCCTCTTGCTGTTGGTCTTCGACCGCAAGCGGCGCATCATCGAAGGGGTGCCGCGCATGCTGCGTCTGGGCATCGCCGGCGGCATCGGCCTGTTCATAGCGCTTTTGGGCCTGCGCTCCGGCGGCCTGATCGTCACCCATGAAGAACTGGGGCTTGCCCTGGGCGCCTTCAACCCGCGCTCGCTGACCTTCCTGGCCGGCCTGCTGGTGACCTCGGTGCTGGTGGTGCGCAAGATACCGGCCAGCTTCCTCTGGGGAGTGGGCCTGACCACCGCCCTGGCCTGGCCCATTGGCCGGCTCTGGGCCCAAGGGCTGCCGCCGGAGGTGGCATACAGCGGATGTTTCCAGGCCCCGGACTTCTCCTTGCTGTTCGCCCTGGACCTGGTTGGGGCGGCCTCCCTGGCCCACTGGCCCCTGATCTTCGTGCTCCTGTTCAGCTGCATGTTCGACTCCATGGCCACCATAGTGGGCGTGGCCGAGGCCGGCGATTTGGTGGACCACCATGGCAATCCCGTGGGGCTGGGCAAGGGCCTTTTGGCCTGCGGCGGAGCGCTGACCGCCGCCGGCCTTTTGGGTGCCAGCCCGACGACGGCTTTCATCGAGTCTTCCACCGGAGTTCGCGCCGGCGGCCGCACCGGCCTAACCGCGGTGGTGGCCGGATTGTTGTTCCTGCCCTTTTTGTTCATATCTCCGCTTTTGTCCCTGGTGCCGGCCCTGGCCACCGCGCCGGTGCTGGTGCTGGCCGGGGTTTTCATGCTCAAGCCCCTAATTTACGTGCGCTGGGAGCGGTTCGACGACGCCATCCCCTTCTTCATGGCCATGGTGCTTATGCCGTTGACCCACTCCATCACCCAGGGCATCATCTGGGGCTGTCTGACCTGGACCGTGCTCAAGGCCGCCTGCGGCAAGTACCGCCAGATTCCCCTCTCTTTACTGCTGTTGGACGCCCTGGCCCTGTTGCTGCTTTTCAACCTGGAGCGTTTGGGGCATTGAGAAGGTCGGAGCCATGGCCGCCCTTGGAGCCGGGGCCGTGTTGAAGCGGCTGGCCAATCTACTAATGCCCGAAGAGCGCCGTCTGGACATGTACGGCGGGGATTCGGTTCACCAGTATTTGGCCAGCTACAGAAAAATGGGGCGGGATGGATGCGCCATGCGCCTGGCCGAGTTGGAGACGGCCCATTACCAGATGGACTCATCCCTGCACCATCTGGCAGACCCGGAGCAACTATGCACCTCGGCCCTCTTGTATGCCGCATCCCGCTTGCCGCTTTGCATGCCCCAGGTGAAAACCGTGGCCCTGGCCGCGCAGCAAGCCGCCTTCGCCAACCATCCGTGGGGTTCGATCGCGGGCTGGCAGCAGGTGTCGGCGGACAAGCGGCGGCGGCGGGCCTTCTTTGACGGCCGCGAGCGCCTGGCCATGCTGGTGAGCAGCCTGTCGGACATCGACGACCTCATCCCCAGCTTGTGCGCCTATCAGATCGAATGGAACAAGCTGCACCAGCGCCTGGCCCGGAGCCCCTTGGGCCCGGCCCTCGCCGGCGGCCGGGAGCGGGCCTCGGCCGTGGGCCAGGAGTTGCGCCGGGCCCTGGGCCTGGGCCGGCCGGACTACGAGGCCCTGGCCCAGCTTTGGGGAAACGGTTGGGATGATAAATTGGCGGCGGTTGCCACCGGCCCCAAGGACATGGAGCTGTTGATGCTGCCGCTGACTCCCGAGGATTTCGATGCGGCGGCCCAGCGCTGGTGGCAAAAGCTGCTGAAGCTTTTCCAAGGAATGGACCTGGACGGCCGGCCGGTATACCTGGTGACCAGCAACAACCATTCCCTAACCAATCTGATGTCAGGTTTCGCCGGCCGTCACCAGGCGGCCCTGGCGTCTCACGGCCATGAGCGCCTGGAGCCGGAGTGGGCCGAAGCCTACCGGAGGCTGTCCGCCGAGAAGACTCCGGCGCTGCGCAACCTGCTTTACCTGGCCCAGGACGGCCTGTTGGCATCGGAGCCCGGCCTGGCCGCCGTCAAGGCGGAGATGGAAAATGAGGCGGGAGTGCGCCGCACCGGGCAGGTGCCGCCCCTATTGGCCGAGACCCAGTTGATAGAGCTGAACAAAATTTTACCCGGGCGCCTGGACCCCAGACTGCGCGTCTCGGACCCAGCGGCCCTGGCCCGCAGCCGGGCGGTGGTTTTCAATACCGACTATCCCCTGGGCTTCGGGGCCTATCACCTGCTACGCAGTGCCGGCGCCTATCTGCCCGACTGGCGGGGCCTGTTCGTGCTGGGCAAGAGCGCGGCCATGATCGGACGCCTGGGCGACGTGATGATTCCCACCCAGGTGCGTGACGTGCATTCGGCGCGGTTGTTCGAGCTGCCCAACTGCATGAACGCCCGCCGGCTGGTGCGCTACGTGCATGACGCGGCGGTTTTCGACGATCAGCGCAGCCTCACGGTGCATGGCACCTTTTTGCACTCCTGGGACACGGTGCGCCGGCTTCACCAAGCCGACTTCACCGGCATCGAGATGGAGGCCGGCCCGTGTCTGGCCGCCCTGGCCGACCAGTTCATGCCCCAAATCGCCTGCCAGGGAGGCCTAGTGCGCCTGGCCCTGCCCCAGGGGTTTAGCCTGGGTATCCTGCACTACACCTCCGACACCCCTTACAACCTGCGGGCCAGCCTGTTGAGCAAGCCCCTGGGCATAACCGGTCTGGAGTCCACCTATACCTGCTCCCTGGCCATCTTGCAGTACATACTGGAGCGGGCCTGTATACCCGGCGGTTGAGCCCGGGCGCAGCCGCCTTTGCGCGTTCGCGTCCGGGGCCTTTGGTTTACCCGCGCTCCGGCATGGCCAGGAAGTTCCCCGGCGGAGCAGAGCTTACCAGCCGTACTTCTTCAGGGCGGCGCGCACCGCTTCTTCGCGGCTCTGGGCGTCCAATTCCATGCGGCGGTCCTTGCCCTCGCGGATCTTGGTCACCAGGGCATCCAGGTCGGCCGGCTTCTCCATGAAGTCCAGGGCCCCCTGCCGGATGGCCTCCACCCCGTGCTGCACGCTGGCATGGCCGGTGAGCAGGATGATCTGCAGGTCCGGCTTCCTTTGTAGCGCCAGCTTCAGGGTGGCCATGCCGTCCAGGCCCGGCATCATCAGGTCCAGCACGATTGCGTCGTACAGGGCCCCGTGGATCTTCTCCAGGGCTTGGTCGCCGCTGTTGGCGGTGTCCACCGCGAAGCCCCGGTTCTCCAGACGCGCGGAGATGCTCTCCAGAAACTCCTTCTCATCGTCCACAATGAGTACAAATGCCTCGGCCATTACTTTCTCCTTGTCCTCCATGGACTTTGCCTAGCCTTTTCCCTGCAACACGGAGCCGGCCTTTTGCTGGTCCAGCCAGCGCACCTGCCCATTGGAAAGATCGTAGATGGCTCCAATGACCAGTAAATGCCCTTCTTGGCTGGCCTGACGCACCGGCAGACTCAACTGGCCCAGATCGGCTATGGCCTGCCAGACGTTCTCCTCCACCGCCGCCTGCATGGCCTGCTCGCCTTGCAAGCCACTGGCCATCACCCGGTCCAGGGCCGGATCAATGTGCTCCAGGAGATGGGCGATGCGCTCGCTTTCGCTGGGCACCCCCTCCTGGCGGTGGTGCCAGGCGGCGGTCACCGCGCCGCAGCCGCTGTGCCCCAGCACCACCATCACCGGGGTATGCACATGCAAGGCCCCGTACTCCAAAGAGGCGGCTGTGGCCCTACCCACCACGTTGCCGGCCACCCTCACCACGAATAGGTCCATTATACCCGCATCGAATATGCGCTCCACAGGAACCCGCGAATCAGAGCAGGCCAAAATAGTGGCCTGGGCGTGCTCAGACTGATCCGACACATGGGCCTGTTGCCGGCGCAGCATGCCGGTGCGAGGATGCCGGGGGCAGTCTTGATAAAAACGGCGGTTGCCCTCGGTCAAGGCCTCCAGCACTTGCTCCGGTCCGGGTTTCTTATCCAGGGCGGCGTGCCGCTTGGCCGTATCGCTCATTAAGCTCCCTCCTTAGCCTCGGGGGGTGGATTTAGGGGGATTTCCAAGTTCAGGGAACCTGGTCCGGCCAAGACGCTGGCCCCCAGGAGATCCAGCAACTCGGCGGGCGGCGCCTGGGGCGGGCCGGTCATTTCACCCTTGAGGCTTAGGCGAAGGATTTCATCGTCCCGCTCCAGGTGCAGACGCAGGATGCTGCTGGGTTGGGCCGCGGCCAGGGCCGCGCTCATACAACTCCACAAAACTTGCTCATATTGCAGCGGCGTCGCCGTCAGTTCCACCGCAGCCGGATGCTCCTGGGACAACTCCAGGCTCACCCTTTTCAGGCCGGCCATGCGCCCGAACATCTGCACCATCAGCTCGAGCAGGCTAACCGCCTCGCAAGCGGTGCGCTCCAACTCGGTGCTGTGGGCAAAGACGTTCAGCCGCTTGACCACCGCATCGGCCTGTCCCACCCGGGCCACCACCCGGCTGATCAGCCCGTGAAGGCGCTCCAGACTTATCTCTTTGCCGCTGGCGGCCATCTCCAAAAATTCCAGCACCAGCCGGCTCTGCTCGTTGATCACCGCCAGCTCGTTCTTGATCTCATGAGTGGCGCTGGCGGTGACCCGCCCCACGAAGTCCAACTCCCGTCCCGTGGCGGAGCAATCACGGCCCAGATTCATGGTTTCACCTCTGTCGTGTCTTGTTGCATCAGCGACAGCAAGGTTTCTATCTCCACCGGCTTGACCAGGTACTGGTCCGCCCCCATATCCAGAGCCTGTTCCAGGTTGTCTGGTCCGCTGTGGCCGGTGAGCAGGATAATGTTGGCCCGGGGCTGTTCGCGCTTGATGGCCCGGATGGTCTCAAAACCGCCCAGTCCGGGCATCTTGAGATCCACCACCACCCAGTCGTAGGTTTCGCGCTTGATCAACTCCAGTCCGGCCTCGCCGCTGGTGGCCCAATCGTTGTCGATGCCCCTGAGATCCAGTCTCTCGGAAAGGGTGGATACCAACTCTTTCTCATCGTCTATCAGTAAAACCCTCATGTTTTCCTTCCGCCTATCTCCTTCATTCCGCCGCCGCTTCCGGCTTGGCCGCCGAACTTTGCTTGCGCGGCAGGATGACGGTGAAGGTGGTGCCTAGACCCTGCTCGCTCTCCACTTCTATATGCCCGCCCATTTTGCGCACGATGCCATAGGTGATGGACAGGCCCAGCCCGGTTCCCTGCTTCCCCTTGGTGGAAAAGAACGGCTCGAAAATGCTGTTGAGGTGCTCCTTGGCTATACCCACCCCATTGTCGGAGATGCTTATGGCCACCTGCTCCTCGCCCTGGGGGGCCACCGCTATGTTGATCTCGCCCCCATGCTCCAAGGCCGCCAGGGAATTGTTGATGATGTTCAGCAGCACCTGCTGAATCTGCCCCTTGTCCGCTTGGATGGTGGGAATACCCGGCGGGATGCGCACGTTTATGTCGATGTTGCGGTACTCCGCCTCCTTGCCCAAGAAGCCCAACACCTCCTTAATCAAGGCCTCCAGATGAATCTCCTCGCTCTTCAAGGGCAGGTGGCGGGCGAAGCCCAGCAGGCGGTGGGTGATTTCGCTCACCCTCCGCACCGAATCCTGGATCACCTTGGCCTGGCGCAGGAACTTTTCCTTGTGAGGAAAGTCCGGGCTCATGCCCATGATGTCCTGCATCAGGCCCACTTTTTCGTTGATGATGGCCACCGGGTTGTTGATCTCGTGGGCCACCCCCGAGGCCAGGCGGCCGATGGAGGCCAGCTTGTTGGTGTACTCGGCCTCGTGCAGGGTGGCCGCCCGCTTGAGGTCCGCCTCGTAGATGCGGCTGACCAAAGTTGAAGACACCCACCAGATGACCACGAGAATGGCCACTATGCTCAGGCTCACCATGATAATGACGTTGATGCGCAACAGGTCCCACTTTTGCAGCAAGGCCTTGGGCTGGTTGACCACCACCAGGGTGAGAGGAGTGCCCTGAATGCGGGCCATGCCCACCAACACCGGGGCCCCCTGGGCGTCCTCCATCTGCTTGATGCCGCTCCATTCGCCTGGTGGAGAGGTCAACAAGGGAAACCGGGCCAACACACCGCCGTATAACCGGGAGGGAGTCTGGAGCACGCCCTGTTGGTTGAGCAAGAACAGGTCGCCGCTGGGTTGCAGGTCCGTGGCCCTTAGCAGCTCGTTGAGGCGGCCGGTGTCGATGGTGGCCCGGATCACATAGGGGGGCTCGCCCTCACGCTCGTGGCGCACCGCGATGACGAAGTGGGGGAAATTGCGGTGCCCCAGGAAAACATCGCTGACGTAGATGCCCCTGATCTGCACCTCCTTGTACCAATCCTGCTCTTTGTAGTCCCGGCCGGCCAAATTGTAAGGGCCCACGTAGGCCCGCTGGATGCCCGCCCCGTCGATGAGTCCCAGGTCCACGAAGCCGCCGAAGGAGCGGCGCAGGCGGCTGAACACGGCGCTGAGTTGCCTGAGATCGGACAGCTGTTCAAAGGTGTCGGCCAGACTCACATAGGTCAAGGCCGCCCGGCGCTCATCCAGGAAATAGGAAATCTGAACCCGGCTGGTGCCCATCAGGCGCTGAATGTTATTGTCTATCTCGTTACGCTGCAGCTCGTACTGCCGGGCGAACTGATAGAAATTGATGCCCGCCAGGAACACCAAGGGAGCCAGGGTGACCACCACCGCCAACCAAAAGGTGGTTCGCCACAGCCGGCGGTAGTTTAAAAGCTCCAGCTCAGAATCGCGCCGATCCCAAAAATCGGGCTTTAATTTTTCCCAAAAGCCCACGTTACTCCTTGCGCTTTTTAATCAGGTCGTAGGCTCCTTGCATGGCCTCGGAGAGCCGCTCTATGTCCACCGGCTTCTCCAAGTAGGCAAAGGCCCCTAAGGACATGCAAAGATCCCGGTCAGCCTCCGAGCCGTGCCCGGTGAGGATGATGACCTCCACCCCGGGATGGTCTCTCTTGAGCCGTTTGAGCACCTCCACGCCGTCTATGCCGGGCATCTTCAAGTCCAGCACGATGACGTCGGGTTCGTCCTCGGCGGCCACCCTGAGGGCCTCCTCGCCGTCATGCACCACCGCCGATCCGATCTCCCGGAGCATCAGGCGCTCGGAAAGGGTTTGCACAAACTCCTGCTCGTCGTCCACCAACAGCACCTTGGAAGGAAGCTGGAAGTCAGCCCGGCGGTATACGTCCGCCTGGTAGTAGTTCGGGCCGGGCTCCACCTTCACCTCTTTCACCCCTTCCACCACCGAGGCCAGCTTCTCCAGCTCTTCGCTGAACCGGCCCAGGAACATCACCTTCTTGTTGATGAGGATGCTGATCGCCCCGTCCTTGGCGGTTACTTGGGCGTCCTGGGGGTTGTGGCCGTTCTCGGACAACGCCACCTCCACCCGGGAGGCCAGGGCGAAATCCGCCACCGCCCGCCGCGAGGCGGGGCTTACGGCCAGCACCTGGCTGGCGGCGTTGTCGCAGATAAGCTCCACCGCCTCGGCCACGAGGGTGTGGTCCATGCTCAGGCGCATGTCGAACAACTCCGGGGCCCAGGGCTCCCGGTTGTTTAGATATTCCGCCCAGCGGAAAGCGGCCTCATCGTCGCGGCGCACCCGGGCCAGGGCCTCCTTTTCGTTCAGGCCTAGCTCCCGGGCCGCCCGCATCGCCCGCCATTTGACCTCGGCCACCAGGCAAACGTCCAGCACGTGGGAGATAGTGCGGGGCACCAAGTGGGACAAAAAACCCAGCAACACCAGGTTCTCCTGGGCCAACAACAGGGCCACCCCCTCCTTCAACTGGCTCAGGGCCCGCTCCCGTTCGTGGGAAAATTGGTTGAACACCGAAGGCTTGCCGTAAAGGGCCCTGCGCAGGGCCCCGGCCTTGAGGCCCTCGTCCCGGGCCAGGCGGGCGATGACGTCCTCGTCGCGCACCAGCTGGCAGCCCAGCCGGTCGGCAACTCCGGTAGCCACTTCCTCGCCGCTACAGAAAGAGCCGCTGAAAATATTCACCACGCTCATGACTATTCTCCTCCCGACTCGTGCACCGCTTCCAGGGGGCATACCGTGACCAGAGGGCATGCCTTTTCTTCTGATTCGCGGTGTGCCGCCTCGTGGATGGCTCCAATGGCCAGCGAGGCCAAGGGGTAGATGTGGTCCTCGCCGATCTTGGCCAGCAGGTGGGTGCGCCGCATGGCCTCCAGCACGTTCTCCTTGATGTGGCTGAAGCTGATGTCGTAGCCCGCGCTACGCACCCGGTCCACGACCAGCGACAGAGTGTCCTCGCCAGAGGCGTCAATGTCGTTGATGCCATTGGCCACCACCAGAATATGCCTAAGATTGGGCATGTGGCGGATGCGCTCGTCTATCTGGTCCTCCAAGAAACTGGCGTTGGCGAAGAACAGGGGGCCGTCGAAACGCACCACGGCCACGTGTTCGCATTCGCGCAGCTTGTAATGCTCCGCATCGCGCAGGGAGCAGTCCGGGTGCATGGAAAGTTTGGCCACCCGGGGACGCATGCTCTTGTAGAGGAACACCATCAGCGAGAGTATCACCCCGATCATGATGCCCTTGTCCAGGTGGGGTGCAAAGGCCAAAGTACCCACGAAGGTGATGATGCTGATGGCCCCGTCGTACCACTGGGCCTTCCAGGCATGCACGAAGCCGCTGACGTTTATCAGCCCCACCACCGCCATCATGATAACCGCAGCCAGCACCGCCTGGGGCAGGTGGTACAGCAGGGGCGTGAAAAACAGCAGCACGATGACCACCATCGCGCTGGTGACCACGCTGGACAGCCCGGTCTGGGCCCCTGCTTGCAGGTTCACCGCCGAGCGGGAAAAGGAGCCTGACACCGGATAGCTCTTGCCCAGGCAGCCGATCATGTTGGCCAGCCCCTGGCCGATAAGCTCCCGGTTGGGGTCCAGACGCTGTCCGGTCTTGGCGGCCATGGCCTTGGCGATGCTGATGGCCTCCATGAAGCCCAACAGGGAAATGATGGCCGCGTAGGGGAACAGTTGCAGCCCCACCTCCCAGTCCAGGGCGGGCAGGCTGAAGGTGGGCAGGCCGGGGGGGATATTGCCCACCACCGCTCCGCCGCCGGCCAGGCGCAGCTTGTTCTCGTCCACGGCCCGGTTGCCCACCAGCAGTCGCCAGGAGCGGCCGTCGGTGTTGGCCTGGGGGGGAACCTTGTCCTGATGATAGAAGATAAGCTGCCCGCCGGGACCATACACCCCGGCGAAGAGGTAGTTTCGCAGCCGTTCGCGAAGCACATGGGCTTGCTGCTTTTCACGCTCGATGAGGGCGGAGTCCAGGCTTGCCTCCTGCTGGAACTTGAGGGCCCTCAAGGATGCTTCGCCTCGGGCCTGCATGGTCTTACGGGCCTTTTGGTTAAGGGCGGCCCGGACATCGCCCAGTTGGTTGATGCGTATAACCGACGCGTTGAAGTCCCGCACCTCCTGGCGCACCTGGTGGCTGGCCAGGGCGCTCAGGGGCGCCTGGGCGTCGTGCTGGAAGCCGGTGGCCCAGGAAATCAGGGTGGTGACGGCCACGGCCACCAACACGTAGGGAATCTTGGGGTTGAGCCGCCTTAGGCCCCACATGATGACAAAAGCCCCCACCCCCATGGCCAGGGAAGGCCAGTGGGTGTAGTGCACCGCGCCCAACAGCACCCGCCAAATGGTCTCGTAGTGGTGGGTGGCCTTGTCCACGTACACCCCGAACATCTTGGAAAGCTGGCTGGAGGCGATGATGATGGCCGCGGCGTTGGTGAAGCCGTTGACCACCGGGTGGGAAAGGAAGTTGACCACCACGCCCAGGCGCAGCACCCCCAGCAGAAACTGGAACATGCCCACGATGAGGGCCAGGAGCACCGCGTAGGCGATGAAGGCTTCGCTGCCGGCGGTGGCCAGGGGTTCCAGGGAGGCGGCGGTCATCAGCGAGACCACCGCCACCGGACCGGTGGCCAATTGCATGGAAGAGCCGAACATGGCCGCCAACATGGGGGGCAAGAAGGCGGCGTAGAGCCCGTAGTAGGCCGGCAGGCCGGCCAGCTGGGCGTAGGCCATGGATTGGGGGATCAAGACCAGGGCCACGGTTACGCCGGCGATCAAGTCCACCCGGAACTTGGGCAGGCTGTAGCCCTTGAACCAGGCCAAAAACGGCAACAGGCTGGTCAACATGGCCTTCCCCCTCTTTCCGGCGGGCCGCTCATCAAGGCTCCAGCCCGAACTTCTTTATCTTGCGCCACAGGGACACCCGGTCGATGCCCAAAATTTGCGCCGCCCGGGTTTTGTTCCCCCCGGTCTGTTCCAGCACCTGCTCGATGTATTCGCACTCCCTCTCCTCCAGCGTCGGTTGGCGTTCCCGCTCCTCTGCGGCTCCCAACGCAATCTCCCGCACCTCCTGAGGCAAATCGTCCAGCTCCAGTTGTTGCCCCGTGCCCAGGGTCACCGCCCGCTCGATGAGATTCTCCAACTCGCGAACGTTGCCCGGAAAGGAGTAGTTGTTCAGGGCCCGCATCATCTCCTGCGAGATGCCACTCAAGGACTTGTTCTGCTTCTCAACGTGTTTCTTTAGGAAATGGTCGGCAAGCAAGGGGATGTCATCGGGATGCTCCCTGAGGGGGGGCATCTCCAAGCAGACCACGTTCAGCCGGTAGTAGAGGTCTGAACGGAAGTCGCCGTCATCCACCATCTGCTTCAGTTCCTGGTTGGTGGCGGCGATGATGCGCACGTCCACCTCTATGGGATCGGTGCCGCCCACGCGGGTCACCGTCTTTTCCTGTATCACCCTCAGCAGCTTCACCTGCATGGCCGGCGGGGTGTCGCCTATCTCATCCAAGAACACCGTGCCGCCATCGGCCACCTCGAAAAGCCCCGGCTTGGTTACCGTGGCCCCGGTGAAGGAGCCCTTTTCGTGGCCGAACAGTTCGCTGGCCAATAGTTCCTGGGCAAAGGCGGCGCAGTTGAAGGCCACGAAGCGCCGCTCGGCCCGGGGGCTGGCCTGGTGCAGGGCCCGGGCGAAAAGCTCCTTGCCGGTGCCGGTCTCCCCCTGCAAGAGCACGTTGCAGTCGGTGGGGGCGATGCGGGCCACGGTGCGGATAAGCTCCTGGATGCGGGAGTGCTTGCCCAGGATGCAGTCAACCCCCTCGCGCAAGCGGGCTTCCTCCTTGAGCTGGGCCACCTGCTGCTTGAGCCGGGTCTTTTCCAAGGCGTGGGCCACCTGGGCCCGCACCTCGTCGATCTTGTAGGGCTTGGCGATGTAGTGAAAGGCGCCGCGCTTCATGGCCTCGATGGCCGAATCCACCGAAGCGAAGGCGGTGAGCATGATCACCTCGATGTGGGGGTGATTCTTGCGCACCTGGGCCAGCACCTGCATGCCGTCCACTTTTTCCATGCGCAGGTCGGTGAGCACCAGGTCGAAGTTCTGCCGGGCCAAGAGGTCCAGGGCCTCCTGCCCCCCGGCGGCGGCCACCACGTAATAATCGCCGCCCCGCTCCAGGATGTGGTGCAGGTTCTTGCGGGCCAAGGGGTCGTCTTCCACGATGAGGATGCGCGCCTTCTTGACCATGGCCTAGCCCCTCCTCACCCGCGGGGGCAGGCTTAGGCGGAACAGGGCGCCGCCTTCGGGAAGGCTTTCGGCCTGGATATGGCCTTGGTGGCGCTCCACGATGCCGTAGGTGATGGACAAGCCCAGGCCGGTGCCCCGGCCCACGTCCTTGGTGGTGAAGAAGGGGTCGAATATGCGCGGCAACACTTCGGGGGGAATTCCCTGGCCGTTGTCCTGCACCTCCAGAACCACCTGGCCGCCCTCCTCCCCATGGCCGCGCAGGGTGATGAGCCCTCCATCGGGCATGGCCTGGATGCTGTTCATGATCAGATTGAGCAGGGCCTGGATCATGTGGGCCCGGTCGATTTCCAACACCAATCCCTTGGGCACCTCCACCCGCACCTGAACCGAGGCGGGTATCTCCCCCCGGATCAGTTTGAGAGCCTCTTCCACCACCGTGCGCAGGTCTTCCCGCTTCAGCTCGAACTCCCGCTGGCGTGCAAACTCCAGCAGGCTGCCCACGATGTCCCGGGCCTTGCTCACCTGCTGGTCCACGGCCGCTAAAAGCTCGCGGTGGTAGGGGCTCACCTCCTGGTCCAGTTCCTCCAACAGTATCTGGCAAGAGGTGGAGATGTTGTTCAGGGGGTTGTTGAGTTCGTGAGCCACGCCGCTGGTCAGGGTGCCCAGGGCAGTGAGCTTTTCGGTCTGCACCATCTGCTCGTTGTTGTGCCTGAGCTGGCCCACCATGCGGTTGAAGCCCTGCACCAGGCTGGCGATCTCGTCGTCCTTGCCGCCCTCCCAGGGGATGGTCTGGTATTGCCCCTGGCCTACGACGTCGGTGGCCTCCTCGATAGTTTGCAGGGGCTTGACCAGGCGGGTGATGAGGATATAGACCGCCAGGGCCCCCAAGGCCCCCAACCCCACCAGGAATCCCGCCAGCAGGGGACCGTATTCCCTGAGCAGGCTGCTTACGTCCTGGCGCTCCTGCTGGGCGATGCGCTCGGAAATCTCGAGGAGTTGCTTGCCGGTGTCACGCAGGCGGGCGACGGCTTGCTCCAGGGCCGGGCCATGGGGGATTTGCCGCTCCTTGCCCAGCAGTTGATGCACCCGGGAGAATTGGCGGCCATAGTCCTGGGCCATGCTCTCCAGGTTTTGCCCCACCTCCGCCCCGAAGTTACTGGTGATATGCTCCCGCTCGCTGGCCAACAGTGCCTGGTACTGGGCCAAATAGGCCCGGGCTTGCTCGAAATCTTTTTCGTGGTGGTAGAGGAAGTAGTTTTTTTCGTAGCGCCGCGCCTCCAGGGCGGTATTGAGCATATTGTCGGCCTGGCTGAGAAAAACCAGCTTCTGCTCCATGCGTCCGAAATACTGGTAACTCAGGGCTCCGAACAAGGCCATGCCCAAAAAAGCGGCGGTGAACACCACCACCAGTCTCACCCGAATTTTGCTCATTCCATGTAAAAGACCCATCACGCCTCCATTGGCGGCCACATCCCGGCTCTTGGACCCATCCACCGCGCCAAACGCCGCGAAAAGGGTGGGAAACAAGGCGGCCGTATAGTTTTGGGCACCGGAGGTCATACCCCCGACACATGTAAGTTCCATGCCAAGCCTGCGGCAGTCCCTAATAACTACTGGTGATTAATACTTGTTTGCCTGCTTGGCCCCCGTAGTCACCTAATAAGGTATGGTTGCTATCTGCAACACCACCATCAGGCTTTTGCGTCTTAACAACCTGGTATTTATACTATTAAACTATACGCTCACGCTCAGGCATAATGTTGCAAATTTAAACGCTTTG
>Ga0180009_10001591_pt1 | contig 27591 bp, 22 predicted proteins | sample OS_PC_MetaG_FD_123537 | JGI IMG/M metagenome (GOLD analysis project Ga0180009, IMG submission 123537) | Groundwater microbial communities from the Aspo Hard Rock Laboratory (HRL) deep subsurface site, Sweden - OS_PC_MetaG | ecosystem: Environmental > Aquatic > Deep subsurface > Groundwater... | reverse complement strand
ACCGACCGACTCCATCGCCGCCCCTGCGGTCCGACGAGCTGGCCACGAGCCTCATGCCTTTCGCCGATCCCCGGTCGGCCCCGGAGAGCATCGGCTTCCTTCCGCAATGGGGTTGGTGAATCGACCACCGACGAGGGGAAGAAGTCGTCGTCGAGGTTGCCCCAGTGAGGATCGCCTGTATCGTCCAGCACCACGGACAACCGCTGGGTGCCATCGCTCTCGAAGCCGAGGAGCGTTGGCGGCGGCGCGCCACCCGACCTTTCGGCACCGCGCTGACGTCACCTGGAAGCCGCGCGCGCTCCCGGTCACCCACGCGTACGCCCAGCTGCCTCACAGACACGGGCTCGCGTCGACAATCACGTCGGCTCGCCATCCGCCAGCGCCGCAAGCCACCTCCCCTACTTGAACGGACGGCTGTTTTACAGCATGATCCCTGGGAAATTGCAGGGTCAATATTGAGCGTGAGTTCGCAGACCCACTAATCCTAGCTTAGTAGTTTCTGCTTTGCGCGCTCAAACTCCGCATCACTGAGGACGCCAGAGCTGTGCAAGGATGACAGTTTTTCCAGTTTCCCCACCATGTCTTCAGAAGATGACATGCCTTCAGACTGCTTCTTCTTAGAAAAGAGTCGGATCTTATCTAGGTAAGGCTGGTACTCGCTCAAATAATTTTTGTGAATGGGCAGACAATTCGGTGCCTTCATGGGATCGTCTTGCGGCTTTGATGCCCAAAATCCCTTCGCTTTTCCACCCATTTTCTTCGTGCGGAACTCGACAAAACTAATCAGTAGGCCCGTGTTCACATCGATTCCTTTGATCTCATCATAGCGGAAGCTTGACACGACCTCCCCGAACGCGGCACCCGCCAAAAACCCCGGCTTGATGATGATAATGCGGTCACCAAGAGCGATCAGCGACTGCTTGTGGTCCCCCAGCAAACAGAATTGCAGTTCCTCGGATTCCCCTATTTGCTGCTCTGCAACACGCCTAACTTTCGATGGCAGTATATCCAGCCCGCCCGTAAAATACGCCATGCTCCCTATCTCCTTTGGTTGAGACTCCACTCATACTATTGTTTCGACTCAATGTCACGATTACCTGGACTGCGCGTCAAAACCTGTCGCACTGCTGATCAATTCTGTTGAAGCGGTGATTCGCGTTCTCCGCAATCATTTGAAATGCGTACTCGTCCGATCCACCCCGTCTTGACGCACCTGTCCTGAGCTTCCGCTGTTTCTCCGCCCATTCCTCCGTTGCTATGAGTCTGGTGGTTGCCAGCGGTCCGGCAGCTGGTCGTCGATCTGCGAGGCCGGGTGATCTGGATCCGCATCAGCACGTCGGTGAGGTACCGCACGGGGTTGACGCCGCCGTCGGCGCACCCCGCCGTGACCAAGCGACGGCCTTCAGCGGAGGGGCAGCTGCCTCCAAACCAAACTTTGCCCCGCTACGGAACAGGTAAATCCTGACGGTGCTGCCCTCAGGGTTGGGGACACTGGCTGCCAATGTCCAAACTTTCACCAAAGATCGTTAACCTCATTCTTACGAGGCTGCGGTCTCAACCTACCAATTCAGAATTTGGCGGAGTGGACAAGGACCTGCTCACGCTCACGGGGCCTTGAAGGGGCGATGTCATCGAGGTCGCCAACAATGAGGGTGTCTTGTTCGAGGTGCACCCGGGCTATATTTTGAGGGGGCTGGACGTTGCGGCCTACGTCGAGGCTCCCGTGCCAATTGACGTTGCCCTGTGGTTGATCGACAATCTCCCCAGTCAGATCAATCCAAGGTTAGGCTTTAGACGTTCACAACGAGCACCTCACCTTCAAAAAGTTCCGGCGACCTTGACAGCCGTTTGGTGGCGACGATCATTACCATGAAGGGCTGGTCGACTTCGTTTCTCAAGAACTGGGGACATGACGTATGCAAACCACCAACCCACAAACTCGGCCCATTAGACGCGTAGGCGTTTTCGTCGATGGGGAAAACCACGCGATCCGTCTGAAGGACATCAAGAAGGTCGTGGGAGAGAGGTTCTCGCTGCCGCAAGGAGTCGAGATCGAGGACGTTGCGCACTGGTCCACGGCGTACCGGAGCGCAATCGCGCCGATTCCCGAAAGCAAAAACCACATTCTCCGCATCCACTATTACACGAGCTGCCAGGGCGACGAGGACCATCTGCTCTCCGTGCGCGCACAGTTGCAGGAGGTCGGCATCGGAGAGACCGCTGTGTTCCGCAAACCCTCCAAGAGCCGTCCCTCCAAAGGCGTCGACATCAAGCTAGCAACAGACCTTCTGTCCTCGGCGTTCTCGAACCACTTCGACGATGTAGTACTCGTGGCACTCGACCGCGACTATCTACCCCTCGTCAAAAAGGTGAAGGATCTGGGGCTCCGGGTCTACCTGGCCTTCCCCGGCTTCGATCTCCTCGAATCGCCATGGTTGGAGGGCCGAGTGAAAGATTTGGAGAAGGCCATGAGCATCTCCAAAGGAACAAGTGAGTACCTTCTCGCCTTCGACTCGATCCTACGAAAAGTACGGTGGTTTAGTTTTATAGCGCTGTCGGAGACGGAGCTGAGGGGCATCGCGGAACGTCACATCAAGGGTCCTTGGTTGGACTTCTCCCGCACCGGTGTAGGCGCGAGCTTCCAAGAGGATAGACTTGAGCTTGTCGTCGAGGGCAAGCCGATGGTCACACTCTCCACGTCGGGGCAGGTGACGGTGGATCTATCGCACAGCGTCATAATGCCTAGACCAGGTACCAAAGCGATCCCGGTGGCGCCAGTGGCGACGCTGGAGGAGAGGTTTCGGGATCTGCTGTCCGAGTTCACCGCCCGTTGAAAAGTAATTGTCGCTGACCAGATACCGTTCAAGGGTCCGATAATGAGGTTTGTGGACCCCGCTGCTATTCTGCTGGTCGACCCGAGGATTGACCGGCGGGTCCGCCGGGCCGCACACCAGGTCAAGCGCCTATGGGCAGCAGGGCATAGAAGGTGGCGTACTGGCGCAGTAGCCGGCAGTGTCCCAGGGATTGGTCAGCTGGACCAGACCCGAAAGGCTGAACGAGCCGCCCTCTTGCAGCGTGCAGTCCACGGCGCTTGTGACCGTGATGTTGCCGGTGGTGCCGATGGCCTTGAGACACATGCTCGTCATCCCCTGGTGGCGGATGAGAATCACTTCGGCTTCAGGCGGGTTGATGCCGCCGATGGAGGCGTTCCAGACCGAGCCCGAAGTGAAGTCAGTGTCCGGAGAGAAGTTAACCCTAACGGTCCACTCCGGCGTCATCCCCGCCCCCAGGCTAAGCTGCACAAGAGACACAGTGTTCCCCGAGTCGTGCTCGCCGTAGTACATCTTCTCGGGGTAGGCGGTGATGTCGCTGCCGTCGTAGCCGCCGGTGATGCAGTATTGCTGAATGAGGTGCGCGAAGTGTGACCCCAGGTAGGCCTGGTCTCCCAACTGGTCGCCATCGAGCACATAGGGCACGTTGCAGCCGGTGAACAGGAGCACGTCGGCGGCAAGTTCGCAGATCCCAGAGGTGTTGCAGATCTCAGCGGCTCCACAGACATTGCCGCAGCTACCGCAGTTCTGAGTCGTGTCCAGATCTACGCAGGATCCGTTACAGCAGCCTTGACCGGCCGTGCAGCCCGGGTTGCTTCCACACCAACAGTTACCGTTCTGACAGGTCTCGCTTATGTGGCAGGCGATGCCGCAGCCGCCGCAGTTGGTCACGTCGGTGTCGGTGTACTTGCACGACGTGGTACAACACTCCGCCCCAGCGGCGACGTCGCACACGGGACCACCTCCGCAGCTACAGTCCCCATTAACACACGCGTTGGAGTCAGTGGCGTCACACGCGATCCCGCAACCACCGCAGTTCGTAATGTCGTTCTCGACCTGCACACAGCCACCATCACAGCAGGTGTCGCCGGTGGCACAGGGGAGGTTGAGCCCGCAGGAACACGAACCGCCGAGGCACGTGTCAGCCGCCGTCGCATCACACGGGGCATGACAGGATCCACAGTGGTCCACATCGTTCAGCAGATTTGCGTTGCAGCAACCTGTGTCGTCGACAGCGCAGAGGTCACACGAGAGAACGCCGGCGGTAAAGCCGAAGTCCGTGCAGTTCTGCCCGGCGAAATCCGAGGCGTCACAGGCTTCAGACGGCTCTGCAATGCCGTTGCCACATTCGGCGTCCAGACAGTTCGTTGTTTCAAAACCACAGGAGGCCGTGCAGCCCAGTTCCCCATGGTCGTGCCCCAGTGAAACGCAGGTCTGTCCGTTCAGGTCGCTACCGTCGCACGCCTCACCGGCCTCCGCCTGACCGTTGCCGCAGACGGGCAGCGCGATGCAGTCCTCAGGACAGTTTTGTTCCGTTTCATCGGGCGCATCGCAGACGCCGTCACCACACGATGGTTCTTCCGTGCAGTCCTGCGGGCAATTCAGCACGGTCTCGTCTGGATCGTCGCAGACATCGTTACCGCACGTTTCGACGCAGCTGCACGCGCCCCAGCTTCCACCGGCACCGCAGGCCGCCACCCCTGAGGCGGAATCGGGGCAGGTACACTGCATCGTGGCGCCGGGCTGGCAGTCCTCGGTGCTCACGCACAGATTCGACAGGCAAACGAGTCCGGTGTCACAGGTCCCGTTGGGGTAACAGGCGCCACCCTCGGACCCTGCGGCCGGGCCGGTGTCGTTGCCTCCACACGCAGTCAACCCAAGTAGGCAAACGCACAATGTCGTCAGCGCAGTCCAACGCATCCGCTCCTCCATCGTTTTTGAGGCCAGTCTTCAGTATCGGCGATTTCGACACGAAGTAGTAGTCGGATTTCGCTTCAGTATAGCGAGAGCCTCGAATATGCGTCAGTTCGAGTTGAGCCCGAACGCCCTCGTACCCAGCTTCTTCTTGTACAGCGCCTCCATGCCGATGACCTCTTTGCGGGTTAGCGTTTTGCTGAGCGTGCGGAGGATGCTGAACCGGAAGTGTTTGGCGTGACCAGCGTGCTTCGCGAGTAGGTCAACCAGCTGTTGGTTGTGGCCGTGACCGGTTTTGGCGTATTGCTCCCACCTCCCCCAGATGCCCGCCCCGCCCGTTTGCCTTATTACGGCCCCCGGCCTCGACAGTTCAATGGATACGGTCGATACTGATCTCGGAGCCGCATTGATGAAGTTCCTCCCGATCCTACTCACGCTACTATCGGTGTTCCTGTGCACGCCAGCGTGCAGCGGCTCGGCCGGCGACTCCCGCGACGCCGCTGCGGACGCCGCCCAGCCTCCTTTCGAGGGCGAATGCGGGCTCATCGGCCAGCGGGTCTGGTGCAACGAGGACTACGACTGCGTCCAGCAATTTAATAACGCCTGCGATCTGTACGGAAACTGCTGGCACTCCACCATGGGCATGTACGAGTGCGCCGGCACATTTGGCGACCCCTGTGCCCTGCCCAACACCTACTGCAACGCCACCGGGATGTGCAGTAATCTTTGCGAAACACACGACGACTGCCCAGATGGAAGTTGCGCCTGTCGAGGCGACACATCCGTATGCTCGTATTGGCGCTGCGTCGACGGCGCCTGTCCCCAGGGAACGGAGCCCGTCGCCAGCTCCCTCGCCTGCGCCACCCTTCCCGAAGTCCTGCAAGGCGAGTGCCACACCGTTATCGGCGCCGACTGTCCCCCAGGGTACGAACCAGTAGACGACTACGGTTGCACGCGAGTATCACAACAATAGAAACAACGCGCGTTTAGGTTGATCGAAGACGAACATTCTGACGACGAATTCCATCCAGAACCGTCGCGAGAAGGTCAGGTGGCCGCCCACCTGGTGCGTATTCCGGTGAATCTGGACGCCTGATCCGGCGGAAGGTGGACGCTCGTTCCGGAGGAATCTGGACACCCTTCGGAGCGAAGCGACGCTGGTCTTCTCCTCATGCCTTTTTCGGTGAGTCAAGCCTATCGTCGTGGCACGGCTAGCCAACAGGAAGCATAGGCGACCGAAAAAGTCGCAAATTTGCGGGTTTACTCTGGCGGAAGGTGCTACCAACCCCGTCGCCCGGAGATCTGCTCCAGGTGCCGGTTGTTGGTGTTGAACACGAACCGCCAGTTCTTCGGCAATCCGGCGGTCACCAACACTGTCCTCAACACGACCTGCGCGGCCACCGAGATGCGGCGCATATCCCGGTGGTCATTGCTAGCAGCGTCCCTGGGGTCGATCGGGCAGAACGGCCGAGTCGCTACGATCCTGTTCTCCGGCAGCACTAAGGCCCGGACGAATTCCTCAAACGGGTGGGAGCCGTGATTGTGGATGTCGTGGGCGTGGTAACTTTGGCATCGGCCGCTGAGCAACATCTCACCGGTGGGCGGATGCCAGCTGATCCGTTCCAGCGGGACGCCGTCGAACAGACCGGTCGAGCGCACCAGGTTTTTACGATTGATCTCCCAGTTGGCGAGGTTCTGCTCCGGTACCGTGAACCCGCGCACGAAGTTTCTGGACTGCCAGCGGGGCTCGGGTGGTTGGTACCGCAGATCGGGAAACCGCGGCAGCGTGAACCGTTCCAGTTCGTCCAAGGTGTCACTGGCCAGCACGCGGACGCGAATTCCCTTGGGCAACATCCAGGTCTCAAAGATGATCTTCTGGCCGTACTCATCGACGAGTCTGGTGAACCGCGAGGCGGTCATGGAAGGACCTCGACTGTCTCGGTACCGATGGGCTGTGTTCGGCCGATCACCCAGAGCGCCACAATCGGCGGAACCGGCGCGTCGAACCACGCCGCCACCTGCATCTCCGGGTCCTCCAGGTAGCCGGGGTGGAGACGCCAGGTGCCGCCCGCCTCGTCCACCAACTCGACCGCGTCACCCTGCCACGTCCCGAAGGTAAGCGGCGCCAGGGAGCCGATCATGGGCCGACGCCCTTCGCGTGCCGGCCCCCGGCGCGTCACTACCTGGATGGAATGCGCGACCTGGGCTTCCTCAGCCCGGTGGGACCTCCCAGACGGTGTCAGGTCGGAGATGATCCCCGAGCGTGGGTCATAAAGCCCCATCACCTTTCCAGCCCGATCCCGAAGCCGAACCTGCATCACCTCGAACCCGAACGCGCCGAGTGCCTCGGCCAACGTGATGTCGTAGCGCTGGCGAGGACCAGCCTGGCTCTGCTGGGCAGCAGCCTTTCGATCAACGTCGACCACGGGCCCCACGAGCCCCGTGATGCTCTCGGCCGACGGCATGCTGGTGGTGCGGTACTGTCCCGTGGACTCGCAGATCCCGGCCAGCCGGTGCGCTCCGCTGAACGGGCTACCCGATACCCACGTGAGCAGCAGCGGTCCACCACAGCAGCGACACGGCACCGTGAGCAGGCCGGAACGCCACGCTCGGAGCAGTGATCGCAACGAAAAATGGCCGCCGCCCATCAGCATGATGGACCAACCGGTGGACCGGAGCACCACGTCCGGCACTTGATCCAGCGAGAGATCCCGATGGAGCCGGACCAGCAGCGGCACAGTACAGCGGGCCAACAGCCACCACTCGGCGTCCAGGGCTCGTCGATCGGCGTCCCGGCGGCGCCGAACATCCAGCTCTGCAGCCTCCAGAGCGGCCTGCTCCTTCCGGGCGAATCGGGTCAGTGCGGCGGGCGGTCGACCCAGCGCGGCTGCCAACACGGGGATCCGGTCACCTCGAACAGCGTCGTCTCCCCGCTCCCACCGAGCGAGCTTGGACATGCCGCGGTCCACGTTTCGGTAGCCCATCCGGCTGGCTACCGCTCGTCGGTCGTATCCAGCCATTTCGCGAGCCCGGGTGATCCACGCTCCCGTCGCCTGGCGGATCGCCCGCATCGCTGGTCCAGCAAGCCGTTGTACTTCTTGATCTCGGGGCTCCTGTCGGCCTGGGGCGATCCGTCGCCACAGGTCCCCTGATAATCGTGTCGTGGTCTTCATCGCTTTAGCTCCTTGTTTTACGTGGCGGCAAGCTGATGCGCAAATTGCCACGGGCGCCGTCGGGCTCTGGGCCGTTGGGCGCCATTGTTGTGTCTCGTGCCCATCGCGTTGGCGCTGGGCTCGGGTGTCAGCCGAAGTTCATTGTAGCATGGGTCGCGTCGCGAACAATCGTGACGCCGACCTCGGAATCCTTACCGGCGATTCTGCTGGGGTGGATCACTTTCTAAGCGGTGAGTGGATCAATTTCCGAGCGGTGCGTCCACCGAAAGAAGCCTTGGCCCAAAGAGGCCCAGATAGAAGCGTGGTTCCCTGTAGTACAAGGAGAACAAACTGGCTCAAGAATCGAGTGACTCGTGGGTATGCGATCGGTCATCACAAGGCCGATGGCTGGACGTGCTTCACGTCGGGTGACCTGGACTCGACGTGGAGGTTAGACGAAAAGAAAACACCAACCCGAAAGAAACTCGGGGCGCGAACATTCAGGGTGACCGCTGGGCGTCGAGAATCCGGTCGGAGAGGTGAGCTGCGTCTTGACACCCACTTCCATAGAAGGAGCGCTGAACCGCCCCCAGCCGCGGACCCGGGCCAACGCGTGGTGGCGTTGGATGCTGCCTCAAACTCGTGTTGTCTCAAACTCGTTGACCGGCTCCGCTGGAATAGTGATACTGTTGAAAGGGACCCAGAGATGCATGCTGTCTCGGGAGTGGTAGCTACGACTGAAGGGTATCGCTCGCTTCAGCCGCTTCGGCGGACCCTGTTTGGCGGTACGCGGGTCGGATGAGGTATTGCACTTTTGACGCTCACTGGAGCACTGTGGAGGGAAAGACCATGAATTCCGGGCACAAGACGCTGTCGGGGCCGCTCGCTGGCCTCGTTATCACATTTGCGGTGCTGTGGGCAGGTTGCAAGCCTCCCACTGCAATCCCGCTGCCTGACGCGGGGGACCAGGGTCCCTGCCCCTCCGGCTACCTTTTCGTCGCAGCCGGTACCTTCGAGATGGGCATCAATCCCGACGACCCACTTTATGGGAACAACATTTCGCTGTTCTGGGACCTGATGCCACGGCGCACCGTGATGCTCAGCGACTACTGCATCCAGAAAACCGAGGCGACGGTCGACAGCTTCAAAAGCTGCGTCAAGGCCGGCAAATGCCCGGGGCTGTTCCAACAACGAAGCTGGCATGAGTCGTGTAACTACTCGGAGGAGCTTGACGACCGTGACAATCACCCGATGAACTGCGTCTCTTGGGCCGCCGCACGCGAGTACTGCCAGCAGTGGGCAGGCGGGGACCTCCCCTCCGACGCCCAGTGGGAGAAGGCGGCCCGCGGGACCGACCGGCGCCTCTTCCCCTGGGGAAACGAGCCGCTCTCCTGTGACCGCGCCAACTGGGATGAAGACGGCCCCTACAACAGCGAAGGCGGCGGTCAAAATCTGGGCTGCATGTCGCGCACCTTCCCCGCCACCTGGCCCGTTGGTACCCTGGACCATCAGGGCGACTCCCCTTACGGGCTCAAGGACATGTCGGGCAATGTGAGTGAGTGGGTCCTGGATTGCTTCGACTCCGACCTTAGGGACACCTGTAGCGAAAACTCCTGCGTTGACCCGGTGGATAGCTGCGATGCTGGTCCCTACGCCACTCGAGGAGGAAGCGCGGAGAATGACAAGATCCGGTTGTTCACGGTCATGGCACATGGCCAATCGGACCAGCTTCAAACCGACGTGGGCTTTCGTTGCGTTTTGATACCCGCTGGCAGGCGCAACTTCGCCGCGATCGGAAGGTGACCGGTGCATATGCATGAAGTACTGGCTGGATTTATCGCCGCGACTCTGATGTTCGGCTCTTCGAGCGCCCAAGCAGTCCCCCCACCGCTCACATACGATCAGGCCATTCAAACCATGGACAACCGTGACAGAAGGGTCGTCTACTCCGTAGTCAGGTCCTTCGTGGAAAGAGCTGGCTGTGAACTCACCCGTTGGGGAGATGGCGAGACTGCCAACGCTGACAACCACGACAAGGTAATCGTCATCGCCAAACAAACGGCCATGATTGGCGCGACGCTATACTTCCTGAAGCACCCCAACCTTTTTGTTCAATTCGACGGTGGGTCAGTCCACAGAAAGCTCCTGGATCATTTCAAGTACAAACACGGCGCCACCATTCCGAACTGCGACGAGAACGACCCTGAGCCGGTGTACAACTTCTGTCGAACCACCAATGCGAGGGAGTACCTCAACGACTACTTCAAGGACGCACAGCTCATGAAGGGTGTGGGCTCAACAGAGGACTATGACATGGCCCTCACCGGCCTGATCAACCTACTGTACGTATTTCAGAATGATATTCAGAGCGTCACGAAAGGCACCGTTCGCAAAATCCTCCACCCAGCCAATGACACCGACTGCAATGATTGGCCCTGCGCCGACTACAAGGGAAAGGGGGGCTTCCTGACCTTCAAGATCCCGGATTTCGTGAGTTATAAATGGAGAGATTTGGTGCCGGACAGCCTCTTTCAGCTGGGGGTTATTCTAGGGGTAGCCCTCGCACCCATTTTGGAGCTACCGCTTACTTTTGCGGCAATATACGCGATTATTGCTCGGATAATCGGCAAGGACGTAAGGAAAATCCACGAGACCGAGAACCACGTGATGATGATCCACGCCTGGAACATCCTGGCGACACACTGGGTCATGTGGCAAGGGCGGCTACCCTCTACCCATCCACGTTACGACACACTCGTCAAGAGTTGGCACGACCAGTATTCTGGCGACGTATACAACCACCTCGATGTGACAAAGGGCGACGACTACTTCTACTACAACATCCTTCGATTCCTCGGCAGGATCGTCCACAGCGGCTACTTCGAGACCAACTCCAAGCCCTACAGCAAGCACATCTTGCAACCCATCCTCGCACTGGCGCAGTACGCCAACATTCTTGGCGCGGACGACGCAGTCGAGCCGTTCCAGAGGGAGGTGAAGACTGCCGCCGTCAACGCACTCAACTACACGGCAGCGAAGTTCGCCTTCCAATCCCTCCGCACGAAAAGGAACGCCCCCTTTCGTCGAAAGAAAATATACCGGAAAAACATCAGTTTCTTCCAGAACGACGCGGCCCATCTCATGGGTGTACTCTCTGGCGCGATAGAGTACGACGATTGCACGAACAAACAAAACAAGTGCAAGGTCCGAAACTACACAATTGCCCACGACGCATACCAGGACCTTTGGGCGGCCCTCGGTCGGCTCGCAGCCCGCAACGCAAACTTGACCCAGTACATGTACGAGCTTCCCGAGCCTATCCACGGCCAGATGTTCGATCGGACACCCTATTTCGCTCGGATGCAGGCCAGGTATGGGAAAGACAACTACATAAAATTAGGGCGTGATGCGCGTTACATGGACACCGACGAAGACGCGAATGTGAGCGGCGACTTTGTCGGATCTCCGGAGGTGTATTTCGGGACCGATGACGTTATCCTGGCGGCTGGTGGTCACTCGATCCGGTTCCCGAAGATTTCGGAGTACTCCTTCCGAGCTAGGCCGACGATGTTGTTCGGGCTCGGCGACTTTGGTCACGCTCACAATCCATTTTTCTCTACGGTTTACCAGTTCGGAACCTGGAATGAAGGGGACTTGCTAGATCTCGACCAACCGGCTCAGAACGTCCTGTTGATGGCCGGAGAACTCGAGGATAACGAGTACGGCGCGAGCCAATGCAACAACATTGTCTACAAGAACTTCGCGTACGGCTACCAGAGGCGTGCAAACCCAGATGAAAGTAGTAATTTCTTCCAGGGCTGGCCACAGCGATACCCGGCCGAGTGGGACGCCTACACGTCGCCTGAGCTCGAATTCCAGGTGGGGGGCGCAGAATTCAAGATCTTCGATTTCGACCAGGGCGCGCTCGGCAGCAACGACATCGATCCGGCTACAGACACAGATCGGATGCGGACGAAGCCGTACTTCCTCATTCTAGGGCGGCTGCAGAAGGCAGTGGCCGAGGACCCAGACGAGCCAGCGTTTCACTGGTACCAGCGCGGCACGGTCGAGCTGATTCCGAAGAACTCTTTCACGTGGAGCTCGGCCGCAGCTTTGAAGCATGAGTTCCTCATCTGGAACGGCACGGCCTCGGACTTCCCGAGCGGTGGGAAGAACCTGCCGTACCACTACGTTCTGATTGCGAGTAAAGAGCGTCTGACCCTGAACAGCCGGATCGGATCGGCGGAGAATGGGGCTCGAAGCTGCGACGGCGGGATCGAGAGCATTGAGTTCACGAATTTCCAGAGCCCCGATTTGGGCTGGCATCCGCGGGATGTCAACACGTACCTGTTTCCGCCGAATCAAAAGGACGCCGAGAATCGGCGGGATCTGCCGCTCATCTCTGTATGGGAGCTCAATTCAAGGTACCATTTCACTAGCAGGAAGCTCGTGGAGGTCGCCAGCCACGAAAAGGACGATGCCTTCCATCGGAAGGGAGATATCGAGCATGGCCACATCATCGTCAGAAGGCCGATAAGAAAGAAGATTGAGTATCAAATTGGCGATGAGGTCACGTTGTTCTATGAGTACGACGCTTGGCAGTGCCTGGACATCAATAGCCACCGCTGGAAACACCCGACGACGACGCTGTCCGAGTCGTTGACCTATGAGGGTTGCTTTTCCCAGGGAGAGGAGAAGTTGCCCATCACTTCCATCTCTGCGGGTGGAAGCCACACATGTGCGACACGCGCGGACGGTACGGCCTGGTGCTGGGGACACGACGGCAACGGTCGGCTCGGCAACGGCACGGCCCGTTTCGACAGCCGGAGACCCGATAAGGTGATGTTCCAGTGGATCACCGGACCGGGGGTGTGGGAGGTGAAGCCCTTCGACCGGGCTCAGACTATTTCCGCCGGGGGCCGCCACACCTGTGCCCTACAGACCGGCGGTAGCGCCTGGTGCTGGGGCGCCAATGATCATGGCCAGCTTGGGGATGGTGACCCGCTGCACATCCAAAAGCAAGCGCCGGTGTCGGTCCAGAATCCCAACACCTCGGAACCCGAGCCCATGAATTTCCGGATGATATCTGCTGGCAGAGACCACACCTGCGCCATCTCACCCTACATAGACGGCGGGGATGTTGGGGACATCGGGGACCGGCTGTACTGCTGGGGAGAAAACGCGTTTGGGCAGCTCGGCGACGGCACCACTAGCGACCAGGACCTCCCGACAGAAGTACTCCTCGGAGCTCCAGTGAAGCTGGTCTCGGCAGGCAGCGACCATACCTGTGCAATCACCTTTGACGGTGCCGCCTATTGCTGGGGGAAGAACGCCTCGGGCCAGCTCGGCGACGGTACGGGTAGCGACAGCGCTTTTCCGGTGGCTGTCGAGGCCCTGACGGGGGCGGAGCTGCCCGCTCTCGAGCCTATGATCAGCATTTCGACGGGCAGGGTTCACTCGTGCGCCGTGGATGAAAGCTTCAACGGGTGGTGTTGGGGCAATAACACCTCCGGGCAGCTCGGCGACGGTTTCACCGCGAATCAGTACGCGGCCAAGCGAATCCCGGGGCTGACTAGCGAATCCACCGTGGCGGTCACCGCCGGCTCGGACCACACCTGCGCCTTCACTTGCGACTTCGGGCAAGGGGGCGAGTGCTTCGGCAATGTCTGGTGCTGGGGACACAACAACTATGGGCAAATTGGTGATGGCACGAACTTAAACGACCGTCTCGAGCCTGTAGCCGTCATGAATCTCCCTCACGTTCTCGGTCTCGACGCCGGGAACGCGCATAGCTGTGCGATCGGTTTGGACCAGACCCTGTTCTGCTGGGGACTCAACGGACTTGGGCAACTCGGAGATGACACAATCACGAATCACGCACTACCAACTGAGGTAGAGTGGCCGTAGCTTATGCCCAGGGCCCCTACGGGGACAGCTGATGGTGAATTGCATGCGTTTGTCATCGATCGCGGTTTCGGTTCTCTGGCTGGGATGGGGCTGTGCGTGTTCCGGCCACCGCCCGGGACCTACGAACAACAACAACAACAACAACAACAACAACGTCAACGGGGCTTACTGCGGTAACGGCGTGGTGGAGGCTGGGGAGGACTGTGACGATGGGGTGGGCAACTCGGATACGTTGCCGAACGCCTGTCGGACGACCTGTGTGGAAGCGTCCTGCGGCGACATGGTTTCGGACGCGCTGGAGCAATGCGACGGGAGTGATTTAGGAGGCCAGACGTGCGTGTCAGTCGGAGCTTTTGACCAGGGAGAGCTATCCTGCACCTCCACCTGTCAGTTCGACGTGTCTGGTTGCAGCGCCTGTGGTAATGGCATCGTCGACGGCAGCGAGGACTGCGACGAGGGTGCTGCGAACTGCGCCGACGACCCAAGCTGCACCTGCGCCCCCAACTGCCGAACGCCGGGCTGCGGCAACGGCGTGCTCGAGGCGCACCTCGGGGAGGAGTGCGACCTGGGCGACGAAAACTGTGATGGTCCCCAGTGTGCGTGCTCCACCTTGTGTGCAGGTGCCTTCGATCCCTGCGGATTTCCCGAGGACGGGATTTGGCTGGAGGTAGACTTCACCACCGCGGCGACCGTGTTTGAGCCTACGTGGAGGTATTCGGAGACTCCCGGCTGGGGAGAGGCGCAGTGGGTCCCGACCGGGTACGCCGCCCCATTTATTCATGTCCCGTTCGACAACGTCCTGATGGTTGATGATGTGATTGGGCGCATGGCATATGGCGCCGGCCAGCCGGACCCAGGTGAGTTTTTGGTGATTTTCGGCCTTGGAGGGCTCCTGGGCTACTCCTCAGCCTCTGTGTGCATCGAGGGACGAAGCATGACACCGGGCTCGCCATCGAACTTGAACGTCTTCAACGGTCTCAACGGCTGCGGTGTGACGACGAGCATCGATCCCGATCCGCAGGTTCACGCGGTCGGCGTCAATCTCACAGGCTGCTACGTTTTGGGACACGGTTTCCAGGACGTCACTCTCCAGCCGAGCGAAGCCTCGGACGCCATGGGCATCGTCCGGGTGCGCTTTACGATCCACGATCCGGTCTTCTGATCCTCTCACCGTGCCATGCGGGCTGACCTATGAGGGGCGCGAGGACGGTCGGACCACGGGTGTCCTTCCGGTGAGCGTGCTTAGATCCGAGCCAGCGTAGGGGTAGGCTCACGAGTCACGACCTGAGATCCAGGAGGATGGCTGGTAGTGCACGGAGTTTTTCGCTCTTTCTTTTTCGGTGGCCCTCAATTGAGGGGAGCTTTTGCTCCCCGGATCTGTGCCGGGTCCGCTTATAGGACCCGGCTTCCTACTTCCCGCAGGGCCTTGCCTGCGGGCGCCCCCCGGGGGGCGGGTTCCCTTACTTATTGGGTCGCTGTTGCCTCCTTTTCTGCTGTACTGGACAACGAATGTGCCGCGTGCTCCATCTCAATTTCCTGCCTGCTCATCAGTGAAATATCCAAGTACTTCTTGGTGCCCCACTTGGTTCCGGCGATGTGCCGAAGTCGCGCGGCCACCAACATCAGGGCCGAGCGGCCATCGGGGAAACAGCCCACGACTTTGGTGCGCCGGCGGATCTCTCGGTTGAGCCGCTCCAGCGGATTGTTCGTCCGAATACGGCGCCAGTGCTCCTGCGGGAATGCGTAGTAGCTCAGCGTCTCGTGGATGCCATCTGAGACGAGCTCGGCTGCTTTGGGTAGCTTCATCGCCACGAGCTTCTCACGCACGCTCTCGGCCTTCTTGAGGGCCTCGTCGAGGTTCTCCTGGGCGTGGATCGCCTTGAGCATTGCCGATACTTCTTTGACCTTGCTCTTGGGCGTCACTGAAAACACATTTCGGTAATAATGGACCATGCACCTTTGCCACCGGGCCTCGGGGTAGAAGTCCCCCAACGATTCGACCAGGCCGAGGCATTTGTCCGTGATGAACAACTTCACGCCACGCAGGCCGCGCTCCTTCAAGTACCGCAGAAACGCAGTCCAGCTGGCTTTGTCCTCCTTGGCCCCTTCGGCTACTCCCAGCACCTCACGGTAGCCATCCTCGCCAACGGCGATGGCCACCAGAACTGCGACCTGGCGGACTTCGCCGCCCCAGCTTCGCTTCAAAGCGATACCGTCGAGGTACACGTACGGGTGCGCTTGCTCGATTGGCTGCTGGCGCCACGCCTCGATTTTCTCGTAGAGCTTCTGATTCAAATCACTGACCGTGCTGGCCTTCACGCGCATACCCCACAGCGCCTCGGTGATGTCCTCCACGCGACGCACCGAGACGCCAGCGAGATACATCTCCATCAGCGCCTCCTCCACGGAGGATTCCCGACGCCGGTAGCGCTCAATGATCGCCGTCTCGAACGTGAGTGTACGGAGCTTCGGCACCTTGAGTTTCACCTCTCCTGCCTGCGTATGCAGCCCGCGCTCGTAATGACCAGCCCTGGTGTCCACCCTCTCCGGGGTACGCTCATAACGTTGAGCATTGCACAGTCGATCCGCCTCCTCCTCGAGAAGGGCATTGAGCGTCTCCTCGACCGTGCCCCGCACGATCTCGCTGACGTGCTTTTGTACCTCCGTCTCGTCAATCTTGATGACATTCGATAGCTGCTTGCTGTTATCCTGGTCCATAGCGGTGGTCCTCCTGTTTTGGCCTTGCCGTTTTGCGATAGCAAGACCTTAGCTGAGGACCACCGCGTCCTAAAACCAGGAGAGTAGGCATGCGGCGCCTTATCCAGGTTCACCCCGGGTAGGTTTCCGCATGCCCCTCACCGAACCCGGCGTGCACCTTTCGTTATGCACCGGGCTCTCCATAGATGACGTCGCGAAGTTGGGAGGAGTCAGCCACGCATGCCGAAATCGCTCAACGCGTAGCGAAGCCAGTTGAAATGGCCGAACGTTTCCGTCCTGCCATCGGAGGGCTTTGCCACCTGGTTTGCGCCAGCCGTAGCGGGCGCGAAACCATTTCATCGGGCGTTTCTGGTGCTTCTTCTTCAGCCAGCGCATGATTGTCCACCACAAATAGTGGTCCAGGGACACGAAAACCTTTTTCGCGCCCCACGCATGGCGGTAGAAGTTGCCCCATCCGCGCAGAATGGGGTTGAGCTTCTCCAAGCGCTCCTGCAATGTGCAGTTGCAGGTTCTCCCGTCGAAGTGCGCTTTGATGGCGTGACGTAGCTTCTGGCTCCGATCCTTGGGGATGACAGCTTTGCCACACCAGCCGTACTGGGGGTGAAGCTGCACTCGGACATGGTGGCCCAGGAAGCGAAGAGGGCTGGTCACCTTCGTGACTTTGGTCTTTGCCTCTGAGAGCTCCAATCCAAGCTCATCCTTCAGGAGCTTTGCCAGCGCGACCTTCTCTTGATACGCCGCCGTCTCTGCCCGGCCGCATTGACCAGGCTGATGGGCGACGCCCACGAGAATGATGAAATCATCCGCGTACCTCACAGGGACGAACACAACCTTTCCTCGCCGCTTTGCATTGCTGCGATTCCAGGCGGCCCTTCGCAGAATTTCTCTCCGCGTCAATCCGTGCGTTCGAGTCTGGCGAGGCCAGACCGTGCGCTCGTATCGCTCGTCGATTACGCTCAAGGCGATGTTGGCGAGTAGCGGTGAGAGAATTCCGCCCTGGGGCGTGCCGCTCTCCGATCGAAGGAATATGCCCTCCGACAGAATTCCGGCTTTAAGGAACGCGACGATCAACCGGTTGACCTTCGCGTCAGTGACACGACGGCGTATTCGGTTCATCAGACCATGATGGCCGATGTGATCGAAGCATCCCTTGATGTCACCCTCAATGGCCCATTGGTACGGAAACCGAATCTCGACTCCTCTCCCGGTTCGGACCTTCTTCGGCAGGAGCAGCTTGCGCAGTTCCTCGAGTGCCGCATGAACGCCTGTCCCCGGTCGAAAGCCGTACGAGCACGGAGAGAAATCCGCCTCGAAGATCGGCTCCAGGATGTGTTTCAGGGCCGCCTGCACGACCCGGTCGCGGACCGTCGGAATTCCCAACGGTCGGTGTTTACCAGGTTGTCCTGGTTTGGGAATTAGGATCCGCCGAACCGGTGCAGGCCGGTACGTCCCGGACCGAAGTTCGGCCCGAATCTGCTCGACGAATTCCTCTCCCGCTCCTTGGGTGAGGATCTGCCTCACCGTGATCCCATCCACGCCTGCCGTCCGGCTCCCGCGATTGCGGGAGACGCGGGCCAGCGCGCACCGCAGGTTGTGAGGATCGGTAACGAGCCCCCACAGCTTGCGGAACACGTAGTCGAGATCACCCCAACTCCTCGTGTACAGCTTCCTCTGCTCGTTCTGGAGCCACTCCTTATCGGAGTTGGATGCCACATACGTGGCTTTCCCCAGCGGCTTCGGTGCCGTACGCATCTACTGCCTCCCTTCGCCATGTACGCGGCTTTCCCGCGCTCGGACTACTACGGAGGCTCCGCCCCTCATCTGGAAGATCCCCGAGCTTGGCGGGCAGCCTGCAGCGCAGGCATTCCAAATGAGGTTCCCGTGTTCAGTGAAGATTCCCTTGATGCTGTAGGTGACCGACTTTACCCCTGGCTGCACGGGCCGCTTGCCGACTCGGGATACAGCAGCGGAACACCCATGGCGGGTGCGCCCAGTTGGAGCACTTAGGCCAACCGAGCTCAGGCAACATTCCCGCGTACGCGGGCTTTCTTTCCATACAGAGGCTTTCAACATCGATTTCAGATTGAGTGGGCAATCACCCACTCGGCCTTCACCATGGCACCTTTGGTAGCCCATCTCGGACAGATTTCCATCGTCATAGGCATTTAAGACTGCTCGGCTCTTGCAGGCCACCGGTCCAACTACCGGCGGCGTTCGCAGCCCCCTTCATCACCCGGCCCGACCCGGGCGTGGATGGCTCCTTCCGGCCATCGGAATCTCCACCGCTTTCACGGCGCACAAGTGCGAAACAAACCGTACGTTATCCACTCGGCCGTACGCTGGTCCCACTAACCGGCTTCGTACCAGGAAGCGCAGCCGCCGGGGATGATGGTCGCGGCAGCCGCTCTTGCAGCGTTTCGCTGGAGCGGCCGAGTGACCGTCGTCCGCGTCGGCGAAGCGACCGAATCAGAGGCTCGTCCGGATCTTCTGAGGAGGCCGTCTGGGCTCAGGGCGACGCGTCGGTGCCGGCGTCTATGCCCTCGTTGTCACCACCGTCCACCTGGCCGGGGGGGCTGGTGAATCCAACGCAGACGCCTGTTTCCACCTGGCAGACCTGCCGATCGGGCTGGGGACAATCCTGACGGGTCTTGCAGCCCTGCTCCACGGAGTCGGCCTCGGTGCAGTGGCAGAGGCCCATCAGGGCCAGGGTGCTCAGGATCATCAGCAGGCGTCGCATGCCCTCAAAGCTACCGGGACCCGGGTGTGAGTGTCAATGCTTCGCGGGCAGGACGCGCGTCACCTGGCGCAGCGGAAGCCCACGTCGGGCTCCCGCTTGTTGGCGTCCAACCAGCGCTTGGCCGCCGCCCGGGACAAGATGCGCAGGCGCCGCCAGCTCCCGCCCTTGACCAGTCGCCCCTGCCCCCCGCTGGGCCCCGTGGGGTTGTGTTGTTTGATCTTTCCCGTGGACCACCAACGGTAGCGATACCAGTCTGCCACCCACTCCGCGGCATTGCCCCCCAGATCCATGACGCCGTAGTAGCTCCGGTCCCGGGCCATGCGCCCCACCGGGGCGAGCCAGAACCAGCCGTCCGTGGCGCTGCCGTGAAACAGGTCCTGAATGGGATGGATGGTGCCGTGGTTGCACGCCCGCTCGTGCCAGCGGTTGCCCCAGGGCCAGATGCGCCCCAGGGGGCCCCGGGCGGCTTTTTCCCACTCGGCCTCGGTGGGCAGCCGCTTGCCCACGAAGCGGCAGTAGGCCACCGCCTCGTGCCAGGTCACGTTGATCATCGGCGCGTTCGGCTGGCGAAAGCTGCCGAGGCGACTGGGCAGGGCCACCGCTTTGCAACGCCCCCGGGTGACGCAGCGGCGGTAGTCCGCCCGGCTGACCTCGAGGCGATCGATGCGGAAGGTGGACACGCGGATCCGCCGGCGGGGGAGCTCCTCGGCCAGAAGGATGCCCAGCTGGCTCCGGATGGTCTGGCGCACCTCGAGCCGGTCGAAGCGCACCAGGGCGCGCTGGGCCTGCGGCACCGTGGAGCCCATGTAGAACCAGCCCCCTGGAACGGTGATCATGCGTTTGGGGTTGGGCGTGGCCCGGGTGATCCGCCCCGAAGGTGCGGCCTGCGCGGCGCGGGGCCAGGGCAAAATGAGGAGCAGCAGTCCAGCGGCAACAAGCAGGCGGGCGCGGTTCACGGCGAGGCGTCTTGGGTCACCGAGGCGTCTGCGGTTACGCCTGAATCCAGGGGCACACACGCCGCTTCGAGGCGACACACGCCGAGGGCCTCAGTGGCCTGGGTGCCGTCAAAGCAGCAGAGCAGGCCTTTGTCACAATCGTTGACGTTTGTGCAGGATTTGCCCTCTTTTTGTTTGCAGGACGTGAGCGCCGTCCCACACAAAAGGGCGGCCAGCATCGCGAGGAGCAAGACGGTTCGCTTCATGGTGGTGCCTTTCCGGGGTTACGGTGAGGCGTCCTGGGTCACCGAGGCATCCAGGGTCTCGACGTCGTTCTGCACCGCCGCATCGTTCTGCGCCGCTGCGTCTTGCCCCGCGTCGTTCTGACTGGTGCAGGAGGCTCGGCAGGTGTTGCTGCCCGAGCAGCACTGCAGGCCGCTCTGGCAGTCCTTGTCCCACTCGCACCGCTCCCCATCACCTTGTTTGCAGCCGCCGAGCAGGGCGAGCCCGAGCAGCAGCGTGAGTACCAGCTTCCATACGTTCATGGGATTCCTCTTATTCCAGCTAAGGATATTACCTCGGCCCGGTCTGGGTCTCAAGTTCATGGACCGATCCCCGGGGCTCAACCGTTGCCATCGCCATAGACAATGCCCACGATTTCATACTCCCGCATGCCCCCGGGCGCCTTGAAACGAACCTCTGAGTCGAGCTCTTTGCCAATGAGCGCGCGGGCCATGGGAGAGACAATCGAGATCAGTCCCTTCTTGGCGTCAGCCTCGTCCTCACCCACGATGGTGTAGACCACTTTCTTGCCTGATTCCGCCTCTTCCAGGGTCACCGTGGCCCCGAAGAACACCCGGTCCCCGGTCAGGGTGTTGGGGTCGATGACCTCGGCCATGGAGAGGCGTGCCTCCACCTGCTTCATGCGCGCGTCCAACATGCCCTGGCGCTCCTTGGCGGCGTGGTATTCGGCGTTTTCGGAGAGATCTCCGTGGGCCCGGGCCTCCTCGATGTCCTGCACATTCTGAGGGCGTTCCACTTCGCGTATCTGCTTGAGCTCGGCACGCAGTCGGTCGCGGCCGGCGGGGGTCATGGGAATTCTCTGATCCATGGTTGTCCTGGGGTTGTCCTGGGGTTGTCCTGAAGTCTCGTTAGAGGCGGGCCAGCACCCGGACGATGCGGTAGTCCTGGCCGTGGTTAATGCTGTGCATCTCGTACTCTTTGGTCAGCCTGCGCTCGATGGCTCTCTCCGCACCCAGCACGGACCACTCTTCCCGGGAGAAGCGGTCCAGGATGCGATCCAGGATCCGTTCATCGGTGTTGTGGTTGACGAGGATGCCAATAAACTCCTCGATCAACCACTCCTCGTTGTCGCCGCGATAGTCCAGCAGGGAATCGCCGGCGGCCGTGAGGAAGGGCTCTTCCATTTTTTCGAAGTCCCGGATGATGAAGCCCTCATCGCTGATATCATAACCCTTGGGTAGCGCCTTGCGGGCGGCCTTCTCCAGCTTGTTGTCCACCTCCCAGTCCCGCATGGCCAGAAACTCCACCGCCCGGACGTATACCTGCTCGGTGATCTCGCGGTTGCGGAGCAGGCGAATCATGGGGCCCAGGGAGATCACCGGATCGTCCACCTCCATGAGCCCGTCGAGGGCCAGGGTGATGTAGGGCTCGCGCATGGCCTCGGGGAAGCGTTCCACCTTTCTCTTGGCGACCTTGTAGCCCTTGGGCAGGACCTTCTCGAGCCGACCGCGCAATCCATGGGTGGAGGAGCCGTTGTTGACGAACCACTCGGCGATGCGGGATTTGATGCGCTCGGAGCTGTGCTTTGACTCGCCGATTTTCACCAGGGTCTCCCGGGCCTCCGTGGTGTCAAGCAGCCGCACGAGGCTCTCGACGGCCTGCATGAGCCCGGACTCGTCGAGCCCCTCGAGGAAGGGCGTAATGTCGGCGAGCCAGCCGTTGTCGACGAAGCCGGAGATGATGCGGTTGCGCATCTGGTAGGACTCGTCGTGCTCTTCGAGGATGGCCAGCAGGGGGGCTTTGCAGATTTCGTTTCCCTGGCGGAGCAGCGCCTCGGCGGTCTGGAAGCGCACGCCCTCGTCGGCGTCGTCCAGGTAGCCCAGTACGGCCTCGCTCGCCCGGGGGTCTTTGTCCCATTCCCCCAGGAAGGTCAGCAGCTCGACCTTGCGCGAGGGGTCCCGTTCGTAGCCGGGCTCATTGGCGTCAATGACCTTTTGCACGGCCTCCCACACGGCGTCGGGGTCCGGCGCGATCTTGTTCAGGATCCGCAGGGCAAAAGAGATGGAGTGTTTCGGCGCGCTCGGGGGGCCTTCTTCAGAGAGCAGAAATTTTGTGACTTCGTCCAGCGCCACATCACCCATCTCGGTGAGCAGGTCGTAAACAAGAGTTTTTTCCTGCTCGTCGGTGACCCGGGAGCGGGTGCCCACCTCGGCGGTGTAGGTGAAGCGCGTGAGCAGGGCGTGGATGGCGTCGGGGGACTTGTCCTTGGCGAGGTCCAACAGGGCCTGCCAACGGTCCTCGCCGGCGGCCTTGGGGTTCAGCACCACCCGACCGAGCTTGCTGACGCCGCGGGCCTTGCGCCCCTCGCGGCTGAAAAACGATTTGATGCCCAAGGCCTACCTCCACAGGTATCCGGTGCGGTTCCGGTGCGGAGCCACGCTGAGGGTTATTACTGCGACCGGCGCGATGAATCAAGCAAAGTGTGGTCCACGGCCGCGTCCGTCCAAGGGAGCGTGGGCGTATTCGATGGGTGCCAGGTGGTTCGGGGTATGGATCCGGGGCCTCAGGTTGCACGGGTCTGAGGCGACGGGTACACTGAACCCAGGAGTTTCCCCCACTGTGAGCCATGGCCACAGAACGTGTATCAAACCAATGATATTCAGTTGGTTGGAAGAGGTTGTGCGATACCGCGGCGCGGCTCACGCCGTGGTGCAGCGTGACACGTATCTCAGCTTTCGGGGCCTGGTGCACCGGGCGGGACGCCGCATGAAGGAGCTCGGTGCCCTGGGCATCGGCGGGGGAGATGCGGTGGGCGTGATGTTGGGCAACGTGGCGGACTATCTCGTGCTGGCCGTGGCCCTGGATCGGCTGGAGGCCACCCTCGTGCCCCTGGCGCCCCTGTGCAGCGGCGCGGAGCTGGACGCCGTGCAGGGCCTGGTGCCGCTGCGCGCGGTCATCACCCGTCCCGGGGCCAAGGTGCTCGAGCGCGGGGTCGGCGAGCGGGCTCCCCATAGCCCGGCGCCCACGGCCCGCAGCCGACTCCAGGGTTCGCTGCTGTCCTGCGCCCTGTTCCCGCGGCCCGCTCCCCTGACCGAGGCCGCCTCGGTGGTCTTTGTCACCGCGTCGGCCTCGGGCGGCTACGAGCGGGTGAGCCGGACGGGTAAGGACCTCGCGGGGGAGGCCGAAACCCTGGCCCTGTCCCTGGGCGTGTCCGACACGGATCGCATCGGCGCGGCGCTGCCCTTTCACCATCCCTTCGGTTATGTGGTCGGTATCACCATGACCCTCGGCTATGGAACCCAGCTCCATCTCGATGATGATCTCTCGGCCCGGAGTATCCTGGCGCGGGTGCGAGACTCGGATCTGACCCTCGTGCCGGTTAGTCGCACCCTGCTTCGGGAGATGTGTGAGCTGCCGGCGGTGCGATCTCTACAGGGCGCCCAGGTCCGGTTTCTCTGCGCTGAGGGCGCGGTGGGTCGCGAGCTGGCCCAGGGGTTCTATCGCACTTTCAAGGTTCGGGTGCACGGCGGATTCCATCGCCCCGCCACCGGGCTGGTGGCGGTGGACCCCGACGGCAAGAGCCCTCACACCGTGGGGCTCCCCGTGGACGGCCTCGAGCTGCGGGTGGCTGACGACGAGGGCGAGCCCGTGGCCCAGGGACGCCGGGGTCGGGTCCTGGTGCGGGGCCCGGGGGTGCAGGCCCCCGGCAATAGCCTCGGGCACAGACCCGGAGAACGCTGGTTGGAAACCGGAGAGCGCGGGCTGCTGGACAAGCGGGGGCGACTCAAGCTGCTGGCCCGCACCGACGACCTGTGCTGCGTCGAGGGTCTGCTGATCTCCACCGAAGAGATCCGCGCGGCCCTGCGGACCCACCCCGCCGTGGACGACGCCGCGGTTTTTCTGGGAGGCGCCGACGGCCACGGTCCCGGGGACGACGTGGTGCTTGAAGCCCGGGTGGTTACCCACGCAAGAGTCAGCCCCGAACGTCTCTCGGGCTACCTCGCGTCCCGCCTCAGCCTGCACAAAATCCCCGAGCACATCGAGATCGTCGACAAGCTCTAATCTTTGGCCAATCGGTCGAGGCCGCCGAGGTAGGGGCGGAGGGCCTGGGGCACCACGACTGAGCCGTCGGCCTGCTGGTAGTTTTCGAGCAGGGCGATGAGGGTGCGGCCCACGGCGAGGGCCGAGCCGTTCAGAGTGTGCACAAAACGGTTGTTCTTCGGCGCGGCGCGGTAGCGGATGGCGGCTCGCCGGGCCTGGAAGTCGCCGCAGTTGGAGCAGGAGGAGATCTCCCGGAAGGTCTGCTGTCCCGGGAGCCAGACTTCCAGATCATAGGTCATGGCCGCGGAGAAGCCGATGTCCCCGGCGCAGAGGCGCACGGTGCGGTAGTGCAGGCCCAGGAGCTCCAGGATGTGCTCGGCGTCTGCGCGCAGTTTTTCCAGCTCCTCGGACGAGGACTCCGGTGTCGTGACCTTGACCAGCTCCACTTTCTGGAACTGGTGCTGGCGGATCAGTCCCCGCACGTCCTTGCCGTGGGAGCCGGCCTCGGCGCGGAAGCAGGGGGTGTGGGCCATGTACTGCAGGGGCAGCTGCTCGGGGTCGAGGATCTCTTCCCGGTGCAGGTTCACCAGGGGCACTTCGGCGGTGGGGATGAGGAACAGCTCGTGCTCCCCCGTGGTCTTGAAGGCCTCCTGCTCGAACTTGGGCAGCTGGCCCGAGCCCTCCATGGCGTGGCGCCGCACGAGCAGCGGCGGCGCGATCTCGTGGTAACCCCGTTCGCCGCCGGAGTCGAGCATGAGCTGGGCCAGGGCGCGCTCGAGGCGGGCCCCGGCGCCCCGCATTACAGCGAACCGGGAGCCGGACATGCGGGTGGCGGTTTCAAAGTCCAGGATGCCAAGGGCTTCGCCCACCTCCCAGTGGGGCCGGGGCTCAAAGTCGAAGGCGGGCGGCTCCCCCCAGCGGGCCACCTCCACATTGTCGCTTTCGTCGACGCCGTCGGGCGTGGCTTCGTCCGGGAAGTTGGGCAGGCGCATGAGGAGCTGCTCGCGGGTCTGCTCGATTTCCCGGATGCGCTGCTCGGCGGCCTTGATACCGTCTGAGAGTCGGCCGAGGGTTTGACGGAGCGCCTTGGACTCCGGGCCCTTGGGATCCAGGTCTTTGAACCCCCGGCCGCCCTGCTTGAGCTGGTGTTTTTTGTCGTCGTTGTCGGCCTTTAACGCCTTCCATTCCGTTTCCAGCTCAAAGAAGGGCTCCAGCTCGGCGGCGGCGGCGGGGCCCCGGCGGCCGAGGGAGGCGCGACAACGATCGGGCTCATTGGCGAGGTGTTTGCGGTCGAGCATCTTAGCGGGCTCCTGATCGATTCGTGAGTGAAGGGCAGCGATGACACGACCGCCCAATGCCGGTATCCTGGCGTTGGCTTTTTAACTTCGCCCTGGGTCGGGGGTCAATGGTGACGGCGACGATTTGCCCCGAAAGCCCATGGAAGCGACGCTGTCACCGGTGAAGAAGTTGGAGCTCACGGCTGCCCCTGAACGAGATAGCGACCCCGACCACGGGGATGTGGAGCGGGTTCTGGAGGGGGACCCGACGGCTTTCGGGTCGCTGGTGCGGCGGCATCAGCGAGCTCCAACGATTCCAGTCCGTGCGCCGCATCATCACCGCCGGGCAGCTGGCCAAGCTGGTCATCGCCATGCCTCGCATCGAGCAGCGGATCCGGCGGCTCATCCGACGCGCCCAGCAGCGCCGCGGCCTCGGAGGCGGCCCGAGCCCGAACCTGGTGGGGCCGTAGACGTTTGTTCGGCCATTCCGAGATCCGCAGAACGGATCTTTACACGCATCAAATCGTTGTGTATATATCTCCCCCTGTCGCCTGAGGAGACGACGACCCTCGCGGTCTGGAGGAGTGGCCGAGTGGCCGAAGGCGGCGGTCTTGAAAACCGCAGAGTGCAAGCTCCGGGGGTTCGAATCCCTCCTCCTCCGTTTGACAATTGAATACGCATGTGTGGAGAGCTGACCGAGTGGACGAAGGTGCTCGCCTGCTAAGCGAGTGTAGGGAAACTTACCGCGGGTTCGAATCCCGCGCTCTCCGCTAGAGAACTGCTCGTGCGCCAATAGCTCAGCTGGATAGAGCATCGGTCTACGGAACCGAGGGTCGGAGGTTCGAATCCTTCTTGGCGCGCCACGGGCGTCCCGCATGGGGCGCCCGTTTTTTTATGGGGGCGAGAGATCTATGGGCACAAAACGGTCGCGGCTGGTGTGGGTGGTGTTGGCCGGATCGGTGGCGCTGAACCTCTTTCTGCTGGTCTCACTGGGCAAGGCCGGGCGACCCTCGACGGTTCCTCAGCAGCCGTCGCCAGTGACTCCCCGGGCCGACTGCTGTCGGGGACTGGCCCACTGCCAACGGCAGCGCTGGACCATGGCCCTCGGAGCCCTCCAGGGACAACAGGTGCCGCTCCCGGATGGCAACACCGCTGCACCTCTCCAAAAGACGCCGCGGGCCCCGACGACGCTGCCCGCCGTGGGCCCCGCCGAGCAGCAGGCCGCCCTGTGCACCGTGGCCACCGAGCAGCTTCGCCGGGACTGGACCGCCAAGGGGGAGGAGCTCACAAAATCCCTGCGAAAAAGCCTGGCCAACGCTGCTGACCAGGAAAAAGGAATGCAACGGGAAGTCCAGCGTTTCGCCGACGCCTTGAACCTGACCCCGGCGGACCGGGATCGCCTCGAAACCCACTACCGCCCCCTCCGAGAAAAGCGCATCGCCGAGGCTCTCACCTCCCTCGAAAAAGCCCCCCCCGACTGGAACACCGTGCACCAGACCGCCCGCGCGCTCTTCGTGGATCAAGATCGTCTCACCCAGGAGCTCTTCGGTAGCCCCGCCGTTAACCTCCTCCGCCAATCCCAACTGAAAAGCCGCACCGTCCTGCTTGCCCTGGCAGCAGCCCAGGCCGGCCTCGACTGGAACCGCTCCATCACCTGGTAACTCTCTAACCAGGGTCACATGGACACTGAGTCAAACAGCGTCACAGTGGCCACGAGGCGCCCGCCAGGCAAGGCGCGAGTGAGGAGCGCGCGCCGCGTACTTGGTGTACGTGAGCACGCACCGCAGCGAGCAACGCAGCCTGGCGGGATGGATCGTGGTCAATGTGATGCTGTTT
>Ga0180009_10001590_pt1 | contig 27607 bp, 27 predicted proteins | sample OS_PC_MetaG_FD_123537 | JGI IMG/M metagenome (GOLD analysis project Ga0180009, IMG submission 123537) | Groundwater microbial communities from the Aspo Hard Rock Laboratory (HRL) deep subsurface site, Sweden - OS_PC_MetaG | ecosystem: Environmental > Aquatic > Deep subsurface > Groundwater... | reverse complement strand
ATGCAGCGGCCTCCGGGTGTCTTTTCTTTTGGATACTTTTCTTTGGACAAGCAAAGAAAAGTATCGCGGTTGTCGGTCCGCGAACCGACTACACATAAGCGTCGCGATAGCGACACAAAGCCTACTTCGGACTTCAAATAGGCTGAAGTTTAAACGTAATCAGGTACATTTATATTCCTTGACGGTTTTTTAATCAAAAGGAAGTAACTTCAAATTTACGCGAACATAACCTAATTTTTTATGCCGACGCCTTTATGCAACAAATACAGACTGAATAGCGTGAGAAAAACGATAAAACCGCCGGTTATCGCAAATGCTATTTGAATATCGACATCGGTCACGTTGATCAGACCGTAACGAAACGCATTGATCATATAGAGTATCGGATTACCCAACGAAATTTTCTGCCAGATGCCGGGCAGCATCGATACCGAATAAAACACGCCGCCAAGATAGCTTAGCGGCGTCAACACAAAACTGGGAATGATCGCAATATCATCAAAGCTCTCGGCAAATACCGCATTGATAAAGCCGGCCAACGCAAACAAAGTTGCAGTCAACAGGAATACGGCAACAGTAACCCAAGGGTGCGCGACATCGATTTGAGTAAACAACAATGAAATTGCAGCGACTACCAAACCAACCATGATGCCTCTAACGATACCGCCGCAAACGTAACCGGCCAAAATTACCCAATTCGGAACCGGCGCCACTAACAATTCCTCGATATGGCGCTGAAATTTAGTCGAATAAAACGACGATACGACATTCGCGTAGGAATGACTAATCACCGACATTAAAATAATTCCGGGTACGATGTATTCCATATAACTGGCCCCATCGATCGGGCCGATACGATCGCCGATCAATTTACCGAAGATCAAAAAATACAACGCAGTCGTCACGGCCGGCGGCAAGAGTGTTTGCGGCCAAATTCGCGTAAATCGGCGCACTTCTTTCACCACGATGGTTTTGAATGCAATAGCGCTATTCATTAACTAGCCCCTTGCTGCTTAGTCGAATCGATCAGATCCATAAACAATTGTTCAAGCCGATTCGATTTATTTTTGAGACTGGCGACCTGGATGTTTTGTTCGGACAGCGACGCAAACAATTTATTCAGACCCTCTTCTTTCGGCACTCCGACATCCAACGAAAAATCGGATAGGCGTTCGATATGATATCCAGGTATCACCGGCGCCGATACCACTGGAGCGGCCAGGTCCAAAACGAAATGATTGACATGCAAACGGGCCAATAAGCCGGCCATATCGGAATGCTCGACAATACGCCCATGATTGATGATGGCAATATTGCGGCAGAGACTTTCGGCTTCCTCCAGATAATGTGTCGTTAAAATGATCGTCGTACCCTGCCGGTTGACTTCCTGCATCATTTCCCACATAGAACGCCTGATTTCGATATCGACACCGGCAGTCGGCTCGTCCAAGACCAACAACTTTGGCGAATGCACCATCGCTCTGGCAATCATCAATCGTCGCTTCATGCCACCTGACAGACGCCTAGAAACATCGGTGCGTTTATCCCATAAATCCATTTGTTTCAGACAAGTTTCGGTGCGACGGATCGCTTCTTTCCGCGGCATGCCGTAATAACCGGCCTGATTGAGCACAATTTGCTGCGGCGTTTCGAATTGATTGAAGTTAATCTCTTGCGGCACGATGCCGATACAGCTTTTCGCGAGATCGCGTTGTTTTTTTAAATCATAATCGAATATCGTCACATCACCGCTAGTTGCGGTGACTAGAGAACTGATAATACCGATTGTGGTAGATTTACCGGCGCCGTTCGGCCCAAGCAGCGCAAAAAAGTCGCCGTCTTGAACATCCAGATCGATGCCTTGCAACGCCTGAAAACCGTTATTATAAATTTTAGTGAGATTACGAATGGATAGGGCATTCATCGGAAAAGTAAGACTTAACGCAAACCAGCAAATAAGTTAAATTAGGCGCCTGCCTGCCGTATATACTTCGCGCGGCCACATTTTCGGTAAGCTAACGCGCTCTTTTGTCCGGTAGCTGCCTTACCTACATGGATGTAGGTAAGGGGCGTGAGCAGGAGCGGAAGCTTTGCGAAAACAGTTACATAGCTTAGCTTAACGCCTGTTTTCGCGCCTTGCTACCGAACAAAATAGCATTGCCATAAAAGCCGAAAACATGACCGCACGAAGTATATGACGATACGCGCGTTCGGCGTCGATATTTCGATTTGGCAGAAAAACCATGCAATTCTATCAGAAACCCAACCTTTTCGCCGACTAAACTGGAAAGACAGTGCCTCAAAAAATACCCGAAATCGTAGCCGCCGTGGACCTCGGTTCCAACAGTTTCCATATGATCGTATGCAGCCTAAAAGACGGCAAAATGCATATTATCGACCGAATCAAAGAAATGGTCCGATTGGCGTCCGGCCTCGATAAAAAAAATCATTTGGATTTGATCACACAAAAAAGAGCGCTCGAATGTCTTGAGCGATTCGGTCAACGCATTGGCAATCTTCCTTCCGAAAGCGTTCGATGCGTCGGCACCAGCACCTTACGCAACGCAACGAATTCAAGACAATTCATTCTCAAGGCCGAGCGTGCTTTAGGCCACCCGATTCATGTCATTTCCGGCGTCGAAGAAGCGCGCTTGATTTATCAAGGTGTCGCCTACAGCTTAAGCAGCAGCGCCACCAAACGATTCGTAATGGACATCGGCGGAGGCAGCACCGAATATATCATCGGCACAGACGATAAACCGCGTATTAAAGAGAGCTTGAATATGGGCTGCGTGTCGGTCAGTAACTTGTTTTTCCCGGATGGAAAACTGTCCGTACAAGCGGTCAATAACGCACTGCTATTTGCCCAGCAAAAACTCGATCCGCACCAAAAAAGTTACAACCATAAGAATTGGGATGAAGCGATCGGCGCTTCGGGTAGTTTAAGAGCCATTCAAAAGGTTCTGGAAGCGACCGGTTGGAGCAATAACGACATTACCTTAGAAGGCCTCGACAAACTCATGGAGCGCATCAAGTCGGTTAAGCATATCAATGACTTGAATTTACCGGAACTCGACCCGGAACGCTTGCCGGTATTCCCTGGTGGCGCCGTGATCGTCGCCGCAACCTTCAAAGCCTTGGGCATCGAACAAATGACGGTATCCGACGGCGCATTACGCGAAGGTCTGGTCCATGATTTATTGGGGCGCATCTATAACCGGGACATCCGTTCCGATACGGTGCACATGCTATGCGAGCGCTATCACACCGATCAAGCTCATGCCGACCGCATCAAAAATACATTACACACGATGCTGAAACAAATCGAACTTTTTCGGGACGATGATAACAAAGAGAACGGTATCAACTTTTTAGATTGGGCTGCCGACTTGCATGAAATGGGCCGCGACATCGCTCACAGCCAATATCATAAACATGGCGCCTATATCATCGCGAATGCCGACCTGGCCGGTTTTTCCAAACAGGATCAAGCTATAGTGTCGGTTTTAATTAAATCGCATCGCAGAAAATTTTCAATGAAACGCTTCGAAGGACTGTCCGAACCATGGCAACAATATGCGCCATTCATGACAATATTGCTGAGACTTGCGATATTGCTCCACCGCAATCGTAATGACATTGAATTACCCGAGTTTTCAATAACAATTGTTAAATCCAAACTGAAATTAACCTTTCCTGAAGGTTGGCTCGACCAGTCGCCGCTGACCCGTGCCGATTTAAACAAAGAGGCCGATTATTTAAAGGCAGCCGGATTCAAACTATCCTGTTGCTAACTTTTAATGTTACTGCTTACCCGTTTTTTATTCGCTTTATTCACCGCGCCGCCGGTACTTTTGGCCATAGTCATGCTGTATGCCGTAGAACCCGAACCTTCGGTTCGAGCCGATTGGCAAATGAATGACGAGGATGTCGAACGGGCTAACAAATTTTCGAAGGCAGCCCGGTTAGCGACAACATCAGAACCATCGAGCTGAACGAACGGGATTTGAACATAGCGCTGAACTACATTCTCGATAACTATCTAAACAGCAATTCAATACTGACACTTGATGATACATCGATCGGTTTTAAAATATCGCTGCACTTACCGAAAAATCTTTTCGGCAATTATCTTAACCTTCAGTTCAACTTAGCCAAGACGAACGGCTCGACACACATTCACTCATTAAAGATCGGGCGCGTCGATTTCGCCGACGAACTTGCCGGATGGCTGATTAAAAAAACGATCAAGTATGCCCACCTGAAACAGCACTATATATTGGTAACCGAGCAAATTCTGGATTTTCATTTCAATAAAGAAAGCCTGAGACTCACCTATATCACCGACCCCGCTTTCGCCGAACACACAGCCGATTTATTGCATCGCGCCAAAGACCGTCAGTCGATGATCTTTTATCAACAAAAACTGACCGAAGTGATCAATAATCACGACCCTGACTGGCTTTTATCGCTCGCCGATCTAATTCAACCGCTGTTTAAACTCGCCTACCAACGATCCAGCCTCAAGACGGCTATCAAGGACAACCGGATCGTGATTTTTACGATCAACAGCTATGTCAACAAACATGAAACAATGCCCTATCTGCCTAGAAACATCATTGCCAAGCCGCGCACTGAATATCCGGTATTTTTATATCGAAGAATTGATCTAGCAAAGCATTTCATCGCATCGGCAACGCTAACAGCGACCGGCGGCGGTCATTTGGCAAATATGATAGGAATGGAAAAAGAACTGAGCGACGCAAGAAGCGGCAGCGGGTTTAGTTTTGTCGATTTGGCCGGCAACCGGGCCGGCATGCGTTTCGGCCAATTGGCAGTATCGAGTCCGGAAAATGCGCGCCGTCTGCAGCGGGCGATGGCTGAAATTAAAGACTACACGGCGTTCATGCCGGATGTCAGGGATTTTCCGGAAAACCTCAACCGTTCCGCGTTCAAAAAACAATACGGCTCGGTTTACAGTCCGAAATATCAGGAAATGTTGATGGCGATCGATAAGCGTATCGATCAACTAGAGATCTATCAAGATTAGCGAACGTCTAGCGCACCGAGCTAGACGTTCGAATTAAATAAAAGCTTATTTGGCAACACGCCCCGGAGTACCCGGTAAAGTCGGCATGCTTTGTTTTGGAAATTGCCCCGTCAGCCCATTCAAGAACGCAACGATATCTTCAATATCCTCGTCCGGTAAATCTTTGTCCAACTGAAGTTTACCCATCAATTTAACGGCTTTCTCCAAAGTATCGACCGAACCGTTATGGAAATAAGGCGCGGTTAACGCTACATTGCGCAAAGTAGGTACTTTCCACATATGTTCGTCTTCTGGTTTATTGGTAACTTCAGCACGGCCTTTGTCTCTTTTGAATTTATATTGCGCTTCAAAATAACCGTTACTGTTCACAGGGAATTTTTGATAAGTGCCTGCACCGTTAAATGCCGGTCCGCTATGACAAGAAGTGCAACCCAGCTCAGCAGCTTTGTTCAGACCGCGAACTTGTTGCTCGGTGAGGGCCGATTTGTCGCCTTTGACATATTTGTCATAAGGGCTGTTTGGAGTAATTAGCGTTCTTTCATAAGCGGCGATCGCCTTGGTTGCGTTTTCCTGGCTGATCGAGTTTTCACCGAACACTTTGGTAAACGCCTCCTGATAACCTTCTATGGTTTTCAAGCGGGCAACCACATCGTCCCAACTTTTCATGCCCATTTCGATAGGATTGGTCACAGGGCCTGCCGCTTGGTCTTCGAGACTCGCCGCGCGGCCGTCCCAAAACTGGACTTTGTTGAAAGCCGCATTCCAAACGGTCGGCGCGCTTCTGCCTCCGGTTTGACCGTTTACGCCCATGGAATTCGGGCGATTATCCTCGCCTCCGAGCATGGTGTTGTGACAAGAAGCACAAGACACAGTACCCGTTGAAGACAAACGAGGGTCATGATAAAGCATTTGACCTAATGCCACTTTTTCAGCAGTCGTTGGGTTATCGGCGGGCTCCGGTGCCTTCGTAGGTAATGCCTCCAAAGCATAAGCACCCGATACGGAACCGGCTAAAACCAGAGCTGTCACCAGCGAACGAATTTTAAACATACTATCCTCCTAATTATTATTAAACGACGAGAGTCGATCGGTATAGCCGGAAAATCAATTCACCATGAATGATCAAACCGGCTTTGCACACTGCACACGAATTGTATGCCAAGCAATCAGTTAGGTAAAACCGAAATCGTTACTGGATACAAATCGCGCCAACCGCGTACAGTGGCGTATTCAATGCCCTAGCCTCATTCCGACAAGTTGCGATAAGCCGACCGGAAATAAAGCAACGGAGAACCTGATCGGCACACGACATCCTGCACTTCCCCAACCATGATCCAATGGGTACCCGCTTTAACTTTTTCGACGACCTTGCATTCCAGACTTGCGAGGCAGTCGTTTAAAATCGGCATACCGCAAATGCCATTTTCCCATGACACATTCGCAAAACGCTCTTCTTGACTGGCGCCGCCGGCAAATTGATTGGAAACCTCTTCTTGTTCCGCAGTGAGAATATTGACCGCAAAATGCTTGCTTTCTTCAATACCGTCTCCGGTATCCGCATTCTCATTGATACAAACCAAAATTTGCGGCGGTTCCAACGAAACGCTGCAAAAAGAAGTTGCCGTCATGCCTTGCGTCCCGTAGCGTTCGGTATTTGTTGTAATAACCGTCACACCGCTAGCCCAAAGTTGCAGAGCGTTTTTAAATTCATTTGCTTCAACAGCCATTTTTTTCTTTGTATCCTTTTTAAGTGATCGGACAGATGCCGATTGAACATAAGGCCGAACATTATAGGATAAATTGTTTTTATGTTGAAAAACTAAGTCGGATTTCGAGACAATATGCCAACGAAACGAGGCAAATATAAACCCAAAAAATGGCTAAGTGACAAGCCTTGTAGGGTACGATATGCGTACCATGGCACTTATAAGTAGTCATTTTCGTGGACTGACTATCGGATTACTGTGAAAGTTCGCGGATTCGGACTCTGTATTGCTGTTTCCCAAGCTCTGCTTATCGCTGTTTCCCAAGCTCTGCTTGGGAAACGATTCCGCTAGCTCTGCTTGCCGTCACGAGAAGCAGAGCTTCCGGGACTGCCTTCCCAAGCCGAGCTTGGGAAGGAGCAAAATCTTGGGATATTGAACATCAGTGACTTCGAAATCGCGACGAAGGCGTCGCTCCCACAAGGGGCCGGATGCTCTGTGGGAGCGATCCCCAGATCGTCCCTCACCTAACGCTAGGTGAGGGAAAGTCGGGAACGTTGGGCGACAAAAAATGGTATCGAGGCCTCATTGGCTAAGATAGCAAAACAGTAATTTTTTTCTGGTTCCCACGGTCCTCCGTGGGAACCCATACCTTGTCAGCCGAGGCAGGATCGGTATGCATTCCCACGCTGGAGCGGTGGGAACGAGGAAAACGGTAATTTTTGACTTATGTATAACGATGAGAGCTCTGCTTGGGAAGGAGCAAGCCTGTAGCCCGTATGCAGCGTCAGCGGAATACGGGGCAGGCATGGCTTCGAAAGCCCCGGATTGCGCGAGCTCCATCCGGGCTACGCAGTTGAACTTTCATTTAACGGGGCGATGACCGAGCCTTCATGAACGTTAGATTGAAAGCTTGCAAACCTAGCTTTCGTAGCGTTGCCTCAACATTTCAATTTCTTCGAGCAATTCGAGCACCAATGCCGCACCGGGGAGGTTTATGCGAAGATCGCGCTGAAGCCGTTGAACGGCTTGAAGCCTTTTCAGTGCGTCCGCCCCGAAACGCCAGTCGCCGATTCCAGAACCTTCAGGCTCCAAAACACCCTCCTCGACCAGTTCGATAACCCACTCGGCGCTGGTTTGTCCGAGCCGGCACAATTCAAGCAACGTAAAACGGGTATTATCATCCAAAACGATCACGCTGCTTATGATGACTTCATTGCTCATATTAGACTCCCATCCCGACTCTCGGATTCAGCGGCATCGCTCTTGCCATTTGTTCGTATATCGCTTTATCGGCATCAGACTTGGCTGGAGGCACGACAACTTTCAAAACGGCAAACTGATCGCCGGGCGGATTGCCGGGTAAGCCTCGCCCTTTCAGCCGCAGCTTATGGCCGGTTTGCGAACCGGGCGGTATTTTTAATTCGACCGAGCCGCCCAGCGTCGGCACGGCAACTATTGCGCCCAATGCAGCCTCCCAAGGCGTTACCGGCAGTTCTAAATAGATATCGAGCCCTTCGGCATGAAAATAACGATGCTTTCTGAACGCAACTTCGAGATACAAATCGCCTTGCCGCCCTTTTCCGATGCCGGGTCCGCCTTGACCGGTCAATCGGATTTGTTGTCCGGCCTTAACGCCTTTGGGAATTTTGACGTTCAATGTGCGCGTTTTATTGATGATACGCCCGGCATCATCGATCTCAGGGATTTGTAGACTAATTAGGCGAGAAGCGCCGTGATAGGCATCTTCGAGATCGATCAGAATTTTAGCGCGATGATCTTGTCCTTGTGCTGAAAAATTCCGGCTATAAGTCTGTCTGCTTGCCCCGAACGGCGCGCCTCTCCCGAACAGCGTTTCGAAAAAGTCGCTGAAACCCGACGTATCGCCGCCGGTAAAGCCGCCGCCGGAAAATTCGAAACCGACATCCCAATCGGGCGGCGGCGTAAACGGCTGGCCTTCGCGCCATTGACTGCCGATGCGGTCGTAGGCCGCTCTTTTTTGAGGATCTTTCAGGACTTCGTAAGCCTCGCCGACTTCCTTGAATTTTTGTTCAGCATCGGGCTCCTTGCTGACGTCGGGATGGTATTTTCGCGCCAGTTTACGGTAGGCGCGCTTGATCTCGTCCTGAGTCGCGGTTTTTTCGACACCCATGATTTTGTAATAGTCTTTGTATTCCATCGAAAAACCTTTCCTTATCTGTTTCTATGCCTCAGGTTTCATAGCTCCGGCGTATGGAGACGAGACGAGTTCAGTGCCGCTCCTGCGGCACGGGACGCAGAGCGTCCCGGACTGCATTCCCACGCCGGAGCGTGGGAACGATAATCGATAGCGCCTCAACGACTGCCTTGCATCAGGCCCCGAATTTTTGCGACCAACTCGGCTTGCATGCCTGGCGCGGGTTCGCAATCGCCCATCAATAACGGCAAAAGCAACGAATCTTCCAGATTCAGCAAGGCTAGAAACGATTTTTTTTCGTCGTCCCCGGCGGCCAAATAACCATACTCGAGATAATTGATCAGCATGATATCCAGCTCCAGCGTGCCGCGTCGGCATCTCCAGCGAAGTTTGGCCAATTCGCTCATTACCCCAGTTTTCGTTGCACCAGCAGTTTTTTAGTTTCCGCTATCGCCTTGGCCGGATTCAAACCTTTCGGGCAAGTGTCGGTACAATTCATGATCGTGTGACAACGATACAGCTTGAATGGGTCTTCCAATTCGTCGAGACGTTCGCCGGTTCCTTCATCGCGGCTATCGACGAGCCAACGATAAGCCTGCAACAAAACGGCCGGACCCAAATAACGCTCGCTGTTCCACCAATAACTCGGACAACTGGTCGAACAGCAGGCACACAGCACGCACTCGTAAAGTCCGTCCAATTTTGCCCTGTCCTCACGGCTTTGCAGTCTCTCGGAGTCGGCCGGCGGCGGCGTTTGCGTTGCCATCCACGGTTTAATCGAAGCGTATTGCGCATAAAAATGCGTCATATCGGGAACCAAGTCTTTGACGACCGCCATATGCGGTAACGGAAAGATCTTGATCGTGCCTTTATATTCGTCGATCGCCTTGGTACATACTAAGGTATTTTTACCGTTGACATTCATCGCGCAAGACCCGCAAACCCCTTCACGGCACGAGCGGCGGAAAGTCAAGGTGCTGTCGATCTCGTTTTTGATCTTGATGATCGCATCGAGCACCATCGGGCCGCAACTGCCGACATCGACTTCATAAGCATCGATACGCGGATTTTCACCCGAATCGGGGTCCCAGCGATACACCTCGAATCGCCGGACATTCGTTGCGCCGTCGGGCGCCTTGAAAAATTTGCCCCGGGTCAACTTGGAATTTTTCGGCAGTGTAAACTCAACCATCAGTAAACCCTCTCTTTCGGCGGAATGGCTTCGACTTCATCGGTCAAGGTATATAAATGCACCGGCCGATAGTCGATTTTGACTTCATTATCGTTTAACCAAAGCAAACTATGTTTCAGCCAATTCGCATCGTCGCGCTGACTGAAATCCTCACGCGCGTGCCCTCCCCGGCTTTCGGTTCGATTCCCGGCCGCAGCCATCGTTACGACGGCTTGGCTCATTAAATTATCCAATTCCAAGGTTTCGACTAGATCGGTATTCCAAATCATCGACTTGTCGGCCACGCTCACATCGGCAAGGCTTTCTCGAATGGCTTTCAGTTGCGTCAAGCCCTCCGCCAATGTCGAACCGGTTCTAAAAACGGCAGCCTTGCTTTGCATGACGCGCTGCATGTCGAGACGGATCTCGGACGTTGTACGACTGCCGTTGGCGTTTCGCAATTTGTCGAAACGTTCCAACGCCTTGTCGCATGCATCGCTCACGAGCGGTTTATGCGCTGTGCCAGGCTTGATCAATTCGGCGCAGCGAATTGCCGCCGAACGCCCGAACACGACCAAATCGAGTAGCGAATTGGACCCCAAGCGGTTAGCGCCATGTACCGATACGCAAGCCGCTTCGCCTATCGCCATCAAGCCCGGTATCACCTTGTCGGGATCGCCGTCTTTCAACGTAACGACTTCGGCTTTGTAATTAGTCGGAATACCGCCCATGTTGTAATGCACGGTCGGAAGTACCGGAATCGGCTCTTTGGTGACATCGACGCCGGCGAATATCCGAGACGTTTCGGCGATGCCCGGCAAACGTTCGTGAATAATCGCAGGATCCAAATGTTCGATATGTAAATACACATGATCCTTGAGCGGACCGACGCCGCGGCCTTCGTTGATCTCGACCGTCATCGCCCGGCTCACGACGTCGCGGGATGCCAGATCTTTCGCCGACGGAGCGTACCTTTCCATGAAGCGTTCGCCTTCGGAGTTGGTCAAATAACCGCCTTCCCCGCGCACACCTTCGGTAATCAAGCACCCGGCGCCGTAAATCCCGGTCGGATGAAACTGCACGAATTCCATGTCCTGTAACGCCAAGCCGGCCCGCAGCACCATCGCGTTGCCGTCGCCGGTCACAGTATGCGCCGACGTACAAGAAAAATAACTGCGCCCGTAACCGCCGGTCGCCAGTACGGTCATGTGACCCTTGAATAGATGCAAGGAACCGTCATCCAAACACCAAGCCAGCACGCCCCGGCATTCTTCGCCTTCCATGATTAAATCGAGCGCGATATATTCGACGAAAAATTCGGCATTATGCTTCAAAGACTGCTGATACAAGGTATGCAAAATCGCATGACCGGTCAGGTCGGCCGCCGCGCATGTGCGTTGCGCCTGACCTTTTCCGAAATGCGTGGTCATGCCGCCGAACGCGCGCTGATAAATCTTGCCTTCCGGCGTTCTGGAAAACGGCACACCGTAATGCTCCAACTCGATCACGGCCGGAATCGCCTCGCGGCACATATATTCGATCGCATCCTGATCGCCTAGCCAGTCCGAACCTTTGACCGTGTCGTACATATGAAAACGCCAGTTGTCTTCGCCCATGTTGCCGAGCGCGGCGCTGATGCCGCCTTGAGCGGCCACGGTATGACTGCGGGTTGGAAAGACTTTTGAAATACAAGCGGTCTTCAAGCCTTTTTCAACCATCCCGAAAGTCGCGCGCAGCCCCGCACCTCCCGCGCCGACCACAACCACGTCGTAACTGTGTTCGATAATCTTATAACTTCCCGTCATGTTTAGCCTGCTAGAGATATTTGTAAAACAGCGAACAATGCCGCGACAGCAATTGCCGTAAACAGTAAATGGCACGTCCAGACCGCACTCATTTTCGCACCTTCGGTGGAAACATAATCCTCGATGACCACTTGCACGCCCAATGCCGCATGGAAGCATACCGCTAAAATCCATAGCGCGATAACAACCGTATTAAGCGGTGCCGCCAGCCAGCTTACCGTTTCTTGATAAGTCGCGGTGGTCGCCAGCTTGATCAAAACAAACAACCAATACGACAAGGGTATTAAAGCTACCGCGGTGACGCGTTGCAGCCACCAATGTTCGGTGCCGGATTTAGCCGAACCCAAACCGCGCGCTTTCGAAATCGGAGATCGATATTCCATGCTTGACTCCTAAAGAATGAAAAATGCAAAGGTGGCTGCTGTCAAAACCAGCGAAACGAAAAGCTCGATTAGCGCATAGCGATTCAATGTTTCGTTGTCGAAACTGCAACCGGCATCCCAAATCAGATGACGAACACCGTGACACAAATGAAAAAGCAAGGCATACATGAAACCCCAAAGCACGATTTTCAGCAAAATCGAATCGGTCATCGCCTGCATTGCCGAGAAGGCTTCGGCGCCGCCCGCAATCGCATAAAGCATGCATAAAAACAGGATCAAACCTAAAGAAAGCATGACACCTGTCATGCGATGGGTAATGGAAATGAGGCCCGTCAAGGGCAATCGGTAGACTTGTAGATGAGGGGATAAAGGTCTGTTAGTACTGTTCATAACCGCCGCCTGCTGTTATTGAAAGCCACATACTACCCTTAGCATAGGGAATTTTCCAGGTTAAAAGTCGATACACCGGCCTTTCTTTTCCCAATCGCCGTATCGGGTCGGCTCAGGGCCCGGAGCGCCTCCTATTTCGGGAGTAGAATTCGGTGGCTTTGTACTCGTATCGACAGGCGTTTTTTTGTCTTGCTCATTCATTTGGCGTTCTTTATTCGGGTCGTTTTTCATGTCGTTTACTCCTAAATTATATTCCACTGTTTTCCAAGCTCCGGCTTGAGAAACACACCCCAGAAGCTCCAGCTTCCAGTGACCGAAACAACCGCAATCAATCCCGACTCGCTCGCTCAATCTTCCTTGATCGTCGGGAAGCTAGAGCTTCCTGAACAGGTTACCCAAGCTGGAGCTTGGGTAACAGCATATTTTGCTCTTTCCCAAGCTCCAGCTCTCATCGTTATACATAAGTCAAAAATTACCGTTTTCCTCGTTCCCACCGCTCCAGCGTGGGAATGCATAACGATCTTGCCTCGGCTGACAAGGTATGGGTTCCCACGGAGGACCGTGGGAACCAGAAAAACCCGCCCCGCACGGGATTTCGTTCGATTTCCAAATCTTAAACCAGCCTAGGTATAGGGCGGCAAGATTTTGCCATCGATCCCGTCATGTTATTGACGCAATCAATTCATAATATTGATATTATAGGTTTTTTTATTTTTGGCACGATCATAGCTTTAATCCTAAAAACAAATCTTTATCGAGGATTTAGCCATGCAAAAAAAAGCCGCCAATCTCGCCGTTGTCAGTAACAACACATTCGAAGCCTTCAAAGCGGATAATTTGACTCATTATGACATTAGCAGCGCTTTGCAAACTACACTGGAGTTCGATGAGCTAATCCATATCTTCAGTAATAAAATTCAAAACCTGATTCCACATAGCGGTTTTGTTTACAACAACGATGAATTCGGTCTTGAAATCAAAAACGGCATAGTGACTCGAAGCTCATGCTCTTATGCAATGAAGGTCGAAGAACAGCAACTCGGCGAACTCAAATTGATGCGCCGTCAGAAGTTTTCCGAACAAGAATTAAAAATGATTGAAACGCTGCTTTGTTGCTTGATTTATCCGCTCAGAAACGCGACCTTATTTCAACAAGCGATGAATCTGGCATTTACCGATGTGCTGACGCAAACACGGAATCGTTCCGCCTTCAATGACACCGTTCGCCGCGAAATACGCCTTGCACATAGAAACGGCAACCATCTATCGGTAGTATTTATCGATATCGATCATTTCAAAAGCATCAACGATAACTATGGCCACCAATGCGGCGATCTTGCGTTGACATCAATCGCCAAATGGATCAATGAAAGCATTAGAAGCAGCGACATCGTGTTCCGTTACGGCGGCGAGGAATTCGTCGTGCTTCTCAGCGAGACCGATTTAGAAGGTGCCGAATTGTTGGCGGAAAGAATTCGGCAAAACATCGAAAATCATATTTTCGCTTACGGGCTGGAGACGATACGCATGACCGCAAGCCTCGGCACCAGTACTTTACACGGCGACGACACACTAGACGAATTCATCGACCGGGCCGATCAAGCCATGTACCGAGCCAAACAAACCGGCAGGAACCGCGTCGTTACGGCTTAATGATGATTTTTCGCCTGAAACCAAAGCTCCAGCATCATCAACTAGCTGTTTCCCAAGCTCCAGCTTGGGAAACACACTCCGGAAGCTCTAGCTTCCAGAGATCCTCACCATTGCCGAACCACTTCAATCATCCCTTCTTGCCCTAAATAATTTCGTGCACTGGAATAACGCCAGTGCTCCGGCTTATCCACATAGCCTCGTTTAACAGGGTTTTGATGAATATATTCCAGCTTTTGACGCATGACTACCTCTGACTCTATTATTTGCGGATGGCTGCCTTCTTCCCAAACCTGATAGTCGCTCTCATGCTTGTGTACCCGTTTAAACAATGCCAGTAATTCCAATAACCTATTTGAACGATGCTGTTCAAGATAGGCAATGAGTTGTTTTGCCGTGTATGATTTAAATCGCTGGATATCACGGCTTAAATTTTCGGATGCGGCAATCAGATGTAAGTGATTTTCAAGGATGACATAACCGTATAGTTGAAAATTGTCATTGCTCTGGAGATAGCGCCAGGAGTCAAGCACGATATCGACTAGTTTTGGATTTGTGAACAATGGTAGCCAGTGGTTTATCGTTGCTGTCAGGAAATGCGGGCAAGGGTTAGTTAGCACTCGATAACTGCTTCTTGGCATATTTGCGCTCCGTTTTTTTCGGGAAGCTAGAGCTTCCGTGACCGGTTTCCCAAGCTGGAGCTTGGGAAACAGCGAAACCGCGTCGTTACGGCTTAATGATGATTTTTCGCCTGAAACCAGAGCTCCAGCATCATCAAGATCCAAATCAATTCGCCATAATAGGCTGCGTGTATGCTCTGGTGCATCTTGACAGCATGATCTAGAAAATCGGCGCGAAAATAATCGCGCTTTTTCAAGGCGCCGATACTATCGTATGCCAGCTCTTTCAACGGTTGATGGTCCTGCAGCCAAATCCCGAACGGCAAACCGAAACCATGCTTAGACTTGTTAATAATGGCTTCGGGCAAAAAATCGCGCATCGCTTGCTTATAAAACCAACGCAATTGCTGACCTTTCAACTTTTCCGAAGACGGTATCCGGCAAGACAAATCGACAATCGCGTTGCTCAGTAAGGGGTATCGCACTTCGACACCGATCATCTCGCACATTCGATTGACCTTGACCAAATCGTTATCATGCAAGGTCGTTTTCCAATCCATGTACAGCATACGGTTTAAAGCCGAAGCATTTTCCGGTCGGTGATAACAATCTCGCAGACTCTGAATTGGCCGGTCGATATCGATACCTGTCAAAAAATCGCCGGTAAATATCTCCTGAGCCGGATGCCGGTTCATGAAGTTATAGTCTTGCAAACGGTCCGGCAACGGAACTTCGGCCTGCTCGACATAGCGTTTGGCTTTAAAAAGAATTTTATTTTTCAGCAGCACATCGGGCGTATTGTACAAACCGGCTCTCAACAAAGTCCTAGCAAAACCGGGTATTCGATAATAGCGATTAAACAACAATTGTTTCGCATAGCGTTCATTGCCCGCGTACAACTCATCGCCGCCGTCGCCGGCCAGCATTACCTGAATGCCGTTGTCCTTAGCCAATTTGGCGCAATAATAAGCCGCCAACGCCGACGAATTGCCGAACGGCTCATCGTAATATGCGGCAATCTTCGGCACGGCGGCCACAGTATCGTCCGGCGTCACATAATATTCATGCGGCTGGGTTTTGAAACGCTCAACGGCAATACGCGCATACTCGATCTCATCGTAGCCTTCAACCGGAAAACCCATCGTAAAAGTTTTGGCTTGCTCCGGATACACTTTCGACAACGCACCGGCAACGCTCGAACTGTCCAGCCCCCCGCTCAAAAAAGCGCCGGTCACATTCGAATCGGCAGCCGACTGCCGGACAGCTTCTAAGATTTCATTTCGTAACGCTTGCCCGGATTGCTCGAGCGAATAAGCCCCTTGTTCGGAAAAAACCGGCATCCAGTAATACTGCAGAGCGATTTTTCCATCTTGATAAGTCAATAATTGCCCGCCTTCCAACTTTTGGACTTGCCGATAAATCGTATGCGGGCTCGGACAATGATGAAAATAGACATAATCGTAAATCGATTGGCGGGAAATCTCCGAACTGACTTCAGGGTGCGCGATGACACTATCGGCCGTCGAACCGAACACGATTCCGTTCGGCGTTTGCGCATAATAGAGATTGTTTTGCCCTAGGCGGTCTGTCGCCAACAACAAGCGTTTCTCGTATTCATCTAACAACATCAAGGTAAATGCGCCCTGCATATCCTTGATAAAATCGGCACCTTTAGTTTTATAGTTTTCGACAATCGCTTCTAGCGGCCCGAAACCGTGCCCGGTAAGCGCAAGCAGGCAATCCCGCTGTTTAAGCGACCGTTTATCATCGGAGACTAAAGCAAACGATTCGGCTATGCCTATGCCGATCGTTTTTTTAGTCGACTCGGGCGCGCAACTTTTCAGCGATTCGGCAAGCTCAGGCGCTTGATTTCGATCGATACCGGTACCATACCAGCCAGCAATAAATCCCATTTTTCACCCTTTAATCGATTTTTGTTTTTCTATTATACCTTTCGCACTTCAAGTTTCTGCAGTGTTTAAGGAGGCACCGGGGGGCTCGACTAAGGCTTTGCCAGCATGGATGCTGACATAGAGCCTACATGGACGTATTCACGGCGTCCTTTGACGGGCACCCCGGCGCCGAATTTTGATCTACGATTGGCATATTCGCTTAAATTCGGCAACCAAAGTATCGACACGATGATGCCACGCGTTCTGCTCGGCATAATGCCTGATCGCCTGCCTGTCCCACTGTTTATTCAATGCATCCGATAAAGCAAGTTGTAATGCCGATGAATCGCCGAACGGCACGATCGCACCTAATGACGCATCATTGACGACTTCACTATTGCCGCCGACATCAGTGGTTATCACCGGCAAACCGCAAGCCATCGCCTCCAAAAAAACATTGGCCCATCCTTCATTGGCTGTTGACAATACAAATATATCTGATGCCGACAACGGCGATTTTAATTGTTCCGAAGGCAACGGCCCTAAAAAGCGGACATGGTTTTGCAAATTCAAGTCGGCAACTTGTTGTTCCAATTGCTTTCGATTATTACCCTCGGCGCAAGCCCCGCCGACGATCAAATACATCAAGTCGGGAAATGCTTTGAGCAATAACGGCAATACTTCGATAACGCGATGATAACCTTTGCGATCGACCAATCCGCCTACCGATATTAATACTGGCGCACCTTCAGGCAAATTCAAATCCCGCCTGGCTTCGGCGCGATCGACCGGTTGAAACTTATCGGCATCGACGCCGTTACCGACGACTTGTATTTTGTTCGAATCGATGCCCAACGCAACGACGTGACGCTTGAGCGAATCGGCCACCGAAAATATTTTCGTGGCCCTCTGCAAGGCCGAAACAATCCGAAGTTTGCGTGCCGGAAACTTCGACAAACTGACTTCAGTCCCTCTTAACGTAATCGTCACCGGCACCTTGAACCGTTTACCGAGCCAGGTCGCGGCATAACCGTCCGGATAGGCGAAATGCGCATCGATCAAATTAAATCGGTGTTTCCGCTTCAATCGGACCATGGTCGGCAATGCACCCAAAGCCATCATAAAACCGTCCCACTGCTTTAAAAACCCCGGAATCGACAAAAAACGAGGATAATAAACCTCAACACCCTGTTGTAATTCGAATTTCGGCGGCTGAGGACGAAAACCGGGCTTCACCAAACGGATCAGGCTTTGCAACGGAAACCAGGCAACCGGCGAAACGACGACAATCGGCAATTGCTGACCGACCCGAAACATGCGCTCACGAATGAATACACCCGAATTCGGTTGCGCGGAACTGGGAAACAAAGAACAAAAAACGACGAGGCGAGGAGTTTTATCGGTCATGAACAATCATTTTTGGAGCAAGCGTTGATAGACATTTTGATAACGGCTTACGCTATAGGCCCAATTCCGTTTTTCCTCGACGAAACGGCGCCCGTTCGCGCGAATCGCATCCCATTGGGAACGATTATTCAATAAGCGCAGAACCGTTTGCGCGAGACTTTCGGCATTTCCCGCTGCAAATAAATAACCGGTCTTTTCATCGTCGATCAATTCCTTATGCCCGCCGACATCGGACGCTATGACCAATCGCCCTTGCGCCATCGCCTCCAACGGTTTGAGCGGCGTGACCAAATCGGTCAAACGCATCGACAGGCGCGGATAAACGAAAATATCGACCTGATTGTAATAGTCTTGCACTCGATCATGCGGCACTCGCCCGGTAAAAACGACCTTGTCTTGCAAACCCAAATCGCGGGCCTTTTGCTTGATCGCGTCATCCTGAGGACCGCCGCCGACCAACAATAAACGAACATCCGGAATTTCCTTCAGAATCGAGGGCAAGGCATCGAGCAAAAGAGGAATGCCTTCATAGGCATAGAACGAACCGATAAATCCCAATACCACCTTATCCACCAACCCCAGTTGTTCGCGCAATGGCAGATCAGGCTCGACGTCGTAACTGAATTTATCGATATCGACCGCATTCGGAATTACGGTAATTTTGCTATCGGCAACGCCCCGGCCGATAATGTCGTTTCGCAAACCTTCGCAGATCGTCGTCACGGCATCGGCATTTTTAAACACATGGGTTTCCAGAAAATGAGTCACGCGATAACGCAAACTTCCTTCGGTCGTCGATCCGTGATCGACAGCAGCGTCTTCCCAAAACGCTCGGCATTCATAGACCAATGGAATCTTGTGTTTTCGTGCCGCTTTCAGAGCAGCCAATCCGTTCAACGCGGGGGAATGCGCGTGCAGAATATCGGGGTTGATTTCTGGAATGATTTCATCCAAGCGTTTACCGAGCGATTTTACAATCGCCCATTGGTTCACAATCGGCCAATCGGCCCAAAAACATTGCGGCATCGGCGACCGGTAAAATAGTAACCCGTCGACTTCTTCAACCGCTTGCTCGGTAACTTTATGCTTTGCCGAAGTTACATGAAATGTTTGCCAACCAAGTTTCTTTTGTTGTTCTAAAATAGCACGGGTTCTAAAAGTGTAACCGCTATGCAGTGGAATCGAATGATCAAGTATGTGCAGTATTTTCATTTTTTGTTGTTATTCAAACTCGACACGGCCATCCCTGAGTTTGTAATGTATGATTAAGTTTAGCCCGAAAATTGCGTCAATATACACTATCTTTTTTAGCAACGAGTTACTTGCACCACAAATTCAAACAAAACTCTCATGAACTTACTAATATTAGGTAAAAACGGACAAGTCGGACGGGAACTTCAACGAACGCTCCTGCCTCTCGGCGAAGTTGCCGCATTCGGCCGCGACGAAGCAGATCTGCAAAACCCTGACGCATTACTCGATTTACTTAAAGAACGTAAACCGGAAATTATCGTCAATGCCGCCGCTTACACCGCTGTCGACAAAGCCGAAACAAACGAGAAAGCCGCATACGCAATCAATGCCGAGGCGGTCGATGTCTTGGCACAATACGCAAAAACCCACGGCACCTTACTCGTGCACTACTCGACCGATTATGTATTCGACGGCGTAAAAAATGAAGCCTATCTCGAAACCGATGCAACCAACCCGCAAAGCGTTTACGGGAAATCGAAACGCGCGGGGGAAGAAGCCATTTTAAATACCCGATGCAATACACTGATTTTCCGAACCAGCTGGGTATTTTCCGCGCAAGGCAATAATTTTATTAAAACCATCCTGAGGCTCGCCCAAGAACGCGAAAATATTAATATCGTGGCCGATCAATTCGGCGCGCCCACTTGCGCCGAACTCATTGCCGATGTTACCGCTCATGCCATTATCGGCTTTCGCCGCAATCAACTAGCCGGAGGCATATATCACTTGACATCCGGCGGCGAAACTACCTGGCACGGATTGGCCTGTTACGCCGTTCAACGAGCCTACGAAAACGGAATGCAACTTAAGCTTAAACCTGAAAACATACAGCCGATTCCAACCGAAGCCTATCCGCTTCCTGCCCAGCGTCCGAAAAACTCGCGCTTGAAGACCGACGCACTCGCCAATTCCCTGGCGTTACATTTTCCGGATTGGCGGTTATATGTTGACCGAGTAATCAGAGAATTATGCATTCGAGATTAAAACGTTATGAACAAAAACTGGAGCAAACCATGACCGCAAGCTCACTTACCACTCAAAAACCGCCTCCAACTCGAAAAGGGATCATACTGGCGGGCGGTTCAGGCACCCGACTGCACCCGGCAACACTTGCGATTAGCAAACAATTACTGCCGGTTTTCGATAAACCGATGATTTATTATCCGCTCAGCACGTTGATGCTGGCTGGAATACGCGACATCTTGATCATATCTACCCCCCAAGACACGCCGCGTTTCGAACAACTGCTCGGCACCGGAGAACAATGGGGATTAAACCTGCAATATGCTGTACAAGCCTCGCCCGACGGACTCGCCCAAGCCTTCATCATCGGTCAATCATTTATCGGCAACGACTTAGCGGCATTGGTGCTAGGCGACAACATTTTTTACGGTCATGACCTTCATCAATTGCTCGGTAATGCAATGAAGCGCACCGAAGGCGCCACGGTATTCGCATACCATGTGCAGGACCCCGAACGCTATGGCGTCGCAGAATTCGACAATAACGGCAAAGCGTTATCGCTGGAAGAAAAACCTAAACAACCCAAATCCAATTATGCCGTGACTGGCCTTTATTTTTACGATAACGATGTCGTCGAACTCGCTAAAAACCTTAAACCGTCTCCTCGCGGCGAACTGGAAATAACCGATTTAAATCGGCTCTATTTAAACGAAAAAAAACTCAATGTCGAAATCATGGGACGCGGCTACGCTTGGTTAGACACCGGCACTCACGATTCGCTGCTCGATGCCGGTCAATTTATTGCCACCATAGAACACCGCCAAGGATTAAAAGTCGCCTGTCCTGAAGAAATCGCCTACCGGCAAAAATGGATCGACAATACCCAACTCGAACGATTAGCTCAGCCTCTCTCAAAAAACGGATATGGGCAATATCTATTACGGATTCTTAACAACGAAAAGGTTTTTTGATGAAAGTCACACCGCTCGCAATCCCCGACGTTATTCTTATAGAACCTAAAGTGTTCGGCGACGCTCGCGGCTTCTTTCTGGAAAGTTATAACCAGGAGTCCTTCCGGCAAGCCTCCGGGCTCAATCAACAATTCGTTCAAGACAATCACAGCCGCAGCTCCAAAGGAGTCCTGCGCGGCCTACACTATCAACTTGCGCCAAAAGCACAGGGCAAACTCGTTCGAGTCGTAAGCGGCGCCGTATTCGACGTAGCGGTCGATGTCCGAAAAGGTTCCTCGACTTTCGGTCAATGGGTCGGCGCCGAACTCAACGAAGAGAACCATCGGCAAATGTGGATTCCCCAAGGCTTTGCACACGGCTTTGTCGTTCTCAGCGAAACGGCCGATTTTCTATACAAAACCACCGACTACTACGCACCGGAACTCGAACGCTGCATCGCTTGGAACGATCCGACCATCGGCATACAATGGCCGGCAAACATCAACCCGGTCCTTTCCGACAAGGACAAAGAAGGAAAAGCGCTAAATGAAGCGGAGTGTTTTGAATAAACTGTAGGTATTTGAGCGTTAGCGGCTTTCCCTCACCTAACGTTAGTTGAGGGACGACGAAGGCGTCGCTCCCACCATCGCTGTAACCCTTTGTGGGAGCGATCCCCTGATCGCGATTTCGAAGCCAGGCGCCTTTGCTGTTTCCCAAGCTCTAGCTTGGGAAACCGATACGTGAAGCTCTAGCTTCGCGATACAAATGAATAAAAAACAAATACCTCTGCAGGACGGAGCTACAAGCCCCGTCCTGCCTAAGAGGCGGTGGTGAAATTAGGCATTGCCATCCACGTCACTGAATTCGACCAATACCTGACGGAATGACGCGTCAATTCCTTAGATTGGCGCTTATGGTTGCAAACCCCGTTTTCTGCTGTTTCCCAAGCTCTAGCTTGGGAAACCGATACGTGAAGCTCTAGCTTCGCGATACAAATGAATAAAAAACAAATACCTCTGCAGGACGGAGCTACAAGCCTCGTCCTGCCTAAGAGGCGGTGGTGAAATTAGGCATTGCCATTCCTTGGCACTGGATTCCGCCAGAGATTGGCGCTTATGGTTGCAAACCCGTTTTGCCAAAAACCCTCATCTATAGAGTGAAAGAACACCAAACCCTTTTCCAGTAAAATTACAAACAAACCATGCTAATCATTATCACCGCACTACTGACAATATGGATTTTACTCACCATAATCCTTTTTGTTTGGAAGCGCGACCTATTCTTAAAAACCTGGCAAGAACCTTATTTCGCCGATACGCCGATATTAATCGAAAGCGACGACTGGGGGCCGGGCGGCGATTTTCATGCCGACCGCCTTGAGGCCCTGTTGAAAGCCTTAACCGAACAAAAAGACAGCGCCGGACGCAACGCCCTATTGACCGCAGATGTCGTGCTGGCCGTACCCGATACCGCTGCGCTAGAAAAAGCATCCGGCGGCGAATATCCGAGAAAAATACTCGACCGCGATTTCCCCGGCATTTATCGAACGATGCAAAAAGGCATCGAGAACGACGTATTCGTCCCGCAATTGCACGGATTGGAACATCTAAACGGCGAAGCCTTCGTTAAACTCTGCCGAAATAACGACCCGCGCACGGCAAATGCACAAGCCGATTCTCACTGGTGGGACTGGGAAACGCTCGACTCGCCTTTGCAAGGGCATTATGTCGATGGCAGCAACTTACCGACACAACCGGTCGACGCGAAAAAAGCACGTAAAATCATCGAAACGGCCACCGAAACCTTTCAACGCTTGTTCGGCCAGCCCACTTTAACGACCGTTGCCCCTTGTTATCTCTGGAACGAAGACATCGAAGCCGAATGGAGCCGCCATTCGATAAAAGCGATTCAAACAGCCGGCTACCGCTGTCCCAAAAGAGCACACGACGGACGCTATATTCAAGACAAGCAATTAATTAGAACCGGCGATATCAATGCCTTCGGACAAGTTTATTTAGTCAGAAACGTCATGTTCGAACCGGTCGACGGTAAAAACACGCCGGACAGCGCCTATCAAGAAGCACTACAAGCCTACAGACAAGCTTTACCCGTTACGATTTCGACCCATCGCTACAACTTCACGCGCACTGAAAACGAATTCGAATTTTCGCTCGCGGGACTGAAGATTCTATTGAATAAACTGACGCAAAACTTAAGCGGAACGCGCTTTCTATCCTCGGCGGAATTGGCCGAAGCTCTTATTTCGCCAAACAGCCCTGTAGTCAATCGCTTCAATCAAAAAACGCTGCCACCGATCGAGCGAATCAAAGGCCCAGCCAAACTCAGCCCGTTTTTATACCGGCTTTATTATCGACACCCGAAACTTGCCATGATCGGTAAAATAAGCGGTTTAATAGTGCCCGGCTGGCTAATTTGCCAATATACCTTAAAAAAAACCATTAAATCATGAACATCAGCGTCGTCATTCCTGCCTATAACAGTGCCGAATTTATTGCCGATGCGGTCCATAGCATCCTAAAACAAACTCGACCCATCACTGAAATCATAATCGTAGACGACGGTTCGACCGACAACACACAACAAATCGTCGAAGCTCTGCCCGGCCCGATCACTTATGTCAAACAGCCCAATCAAGGCCCTTCGGCGGCCAGAAACACAGGCATCAAGGCCGCAAACAGCGAATGGATCGCTTTTCTCGATGCCGACGACCAATGGACGTCTGATAAAATCGACAAACAACTTAAACTATTGCGAAAAATCCCGGAGCTCGTGTTGATAGCCGGCGACATGGCCGAGATCGACAAAAGCGGTCAATTGATTACTGAATCGGTCTTGGATAAACACCACCTGTTAAATAAATTTCAAGCAATCCAAGACCGAGCAATCCCAAACGCACTAGCCGAACTCGTCACCAAAAACTTCATTCCCACCGGTACCGTGCTGGTCAACAAATCGGCACTCATAGAAGCAGGCTTATTCAATCAAGCCATACGTTTCGGCGAAGATTTGGAGCTATGGGCAAAAATCGCCGCGAAACATCCGATCTCCTGCATGCCTGAAATTCTGATGCTACGCCGACAACACGGCAACAACGCCACACAACTGACAGCGCCGCTGCTGAGCGATCTAGCCAAAGTCATGACCTCGATCAGAAATTACGCCGCAAAAGAACTGTCATTACAAAATATCGACCCCAACAGGCTCGTCGCCAATGCCTATGCCGACTTAGGCTACTGGCATTTTAGCGAGTACGATTTAATTGAGGCCCGGCAAGCATTTTCGGCCAGCCTCAAAGAAAAGCCGAATAAACGCGCCCTGCTCTACTGGCTAGCCTGCTTAATGCCAGCAGGAATAGTCAAGATGTTGCGCAAAATAAAAAATCTATGACCGACCAAACCAATCAACCAAAAAATCAGTCCTGATTAGCAAGATGCTTCAGCTTGCCGAAGCCAAGTGTCCGAGCGAGGTCCAGTCGTAGCCGCAAAAACTAAAATATGCTGCTACCCAAGCTCCAGCTTGGGTAACCTGTTCTGGAAGCTCTAGCTTCCCGACAATCAAGGAAGATTGAACGAGCGAGCCAGTGAATATGCGGAGGTTGTGTCGGTCTCAGGAAGCTGGAGCTTCCGGTGTGTCTTTCCCAAGCTGGAGCTTGGGAAAGAGCGTGAACATCCCAGCGTGCTTTGGGAAGGCTTCATGAAAGCTCTTGTTGCTCCAAATAAGCAAGCATATCGGGATTCTGAACACGCCGATAGATATCGGCAACCGACAAAGTCAACCCTATGGATTCGAGTACAAATTCATCGCCTAAAAAATAATGCCGTGACAACCAATTTTTGCTGCGTCTGCAAACTTCAACATCGACAAAATCCTGCTCGATCAATACCAACTCTTGTAAACTTGGAATCGATTGGTAAGCCATGCGCTTTATCGTTTGATCCATGCGGCGCGTCGATGACGACAACACTTCGACTAAAACCGTCGGAGAATCGGTGTAATAAGGATTCTCGGAACGATCTTCACAAACCACCATGACATCGGGATAAAAGAAATCTTCATTAACCTTGACTTTCACGTCGCTCGCAAAAGGTTCGCACGAATGGTTTTGCAAATGAACATGCAGAAGAACAAAAATATTACCGGCGATACGCTCATGATCCTTACTGGCACCCGCCATCGCATAAGCAACACCATTGATCAACTCATGCTTGATTTCCGAAGACAGCTCACCCAGCAAATAGTCGTCTTCACTAATGCCCTGTTTAATTGCAACGTTTAACGCCATGACTAACCTCAGGTAATTATTCACACCCCCCCTATCGTTCCCACGCTCCAGCGTGGGAATGCAGCCCGAGACGCTCTCGCGTCTCGTACCGCTGGAGCGGTACTCAGACATTCCCACGCAGAGCATGGGAGCGAGAATGGTCGTGGAACTGAATACTCACAACCTCAGTAATTCCCGCCATATCTAAAAAACAATTATAATCATTGCATTAGATCATTGATAAAATGCTTATGTCAAAAGTATCAGGAGAGCCGCAATGACCACCGTAACCCGAGACGAAGTTTTGGAAATGTTTCGCGAAGTCGCACGCCGCTTCGAAGAAACAGACCGAAAATTTCAAGAAACCGATCAAAAATTCAAAGACACCGAACGCCTAGTTAAAGAAGTCAGCAAAAGCATCGGCGATCTGGGCAATCGATTGAGCGAGTTCGTACACGAAATGGTCCGCCCGGCACTCGTGAAACTGTTTCGCGAACGCGGCATCGACGTGCATGAAGTCCATCCGAACGTCTATGCCGAAAGAAACGGCGAATCGGCCGAAATCGATTTACTGGTCGTCAACGAACAAACCGCAATTGCCGTGGAATGCAAAAGCCAAATGACCATCGACGACGTCAACGAACATTTGAACCGGCTGGAAAAACTGAAACGCTTATTGCCAAAATACCGGGATGTCGAACTGATGGGCGCGGTTGCCGTCATGGTCATGCCTAATGATGTCGCCCGTTACGCTTACCGCAAAGGCCTATACGTACTCGCCCAAAGCGGCAACACCGTCCTGATCCGAAACGACGGAAAATTTTCACCGAAAATTTGGTAACAGATCCATCCACTGTGGAAACTATCGCCAGCTGTAGGATCACTGCCGTTAAGTTAAAGCAAACCCGCGTCATTCCGCCAAGGACCGGCGGAATCCAGGGCCATGGATGGCAAGCATTGAATACATCCATGTAGTCTGGATGTCGGCAATCCATGCCGACATGACGGCTTAACTTAATGGCAGTGAGCTGTAGGATGGGTAGCAGCGAAGCGGAAACCCATCGCTTTGTTTGGTCGCAGGTAAGATTTTAGTAACGCCTGCGGGGGTGGCTTATTCAACCCGCCCCAAACGTTTCGATTTGCTTTAGCCATGATCGAAACGTTTAGGACGCATATATCTACTATTTCCCAAGCTCCTGCTTGGAAAACCGATACGTGAAGCTCCAGCTTCGCGATACCAGTGAAAAAGAGGCTAATGTTCCTTTGCTGGCAGCGATTACAGGAAAACCAAATTCAACCGGTCGAGTAGGTCTCGGGAAGCCAGAGCTTCCGGTTTTTGCTTCCCAAGCTAGAGCTTGGGAAGGAGAGAAATCTGCTGTTTCCCAAGCTCCTGCCTGGGAAACCGATACGTGAAGCTCTAGCTTCGCGATACCAGTGAAAAAGAGGATAATGTTCCTTCGCTGGCAGCGATTTTATGTTTCCAACGAATTTTTAATGTGTTTGCCCTGGTTTTAACCGCCTTGCTCATAGAACCGGGTAGATACGCTCAGCGAAAATCAGAGGACGATGTCGGGTTCGTCTAAAGCATGAAAAAACCGAAACAATATATATACTTCACCATAACAACTCGCATAAAGCTCAAACCGTGCCGTGAAAGAAAAATATATCAACCTGTTTACCGATTTTGGTTTCAAAAAAGCGTTTGGTGAAGAAGCTAGTAAATAGCACTTGATCAGCTTTTTAAATACCCTACTGCCGGAAAAACACCAAATTCAAGAGTTGCAATTTAATCAAAATGAACGTCAGGGGGCTTCGGCTTTAGACCGTAAAGCAATTTTCGACCTCAGCTGTGTCAGCTCGACCGGCGAATACTTCATTGTAGAATTGCAAAAAGCTAAGCAGAACTTCTTT
>Ga0180009_10001589_pt1 | contig 27613 bp, 21 predicted proteins | sample OS_PC_MetaG_FD_123537 | JGI IMG/M metagenome (GOLD analysis project Ga0180009, IMG submission 123537) | Groundwater microbial communities from the Aspo Hard Rock Laboratory (HRL) deep subsurface site, Sweden - OS_PC_MetaG | ecosystem: Environmental > Aquatic > Deep subsurface > Groundwater... | reverse complement strand
CCTTCTTCACTTCAGGCGTAAGCGCTTTTCCTTGAGTTGCCATGACACCTCCTATTTTTTCGTTGTTTTGAGGTATCATACAAAAATAAATCAAAAGTATCAACTCAATTGCGAAGCACTATAAGCATGGCAATGACTTCATTCTGAAGTTGCCATTTTTAATCAGCACCTCTTCAACCCCTATTCCGCCCAATGCCCCGTCCAGCAGGGCTTTTGAAAGGATGCTGCTGGACGGAGTGTTACTGTCTCTGACCGGTGATTTCAGCAGGCTATTTATCTTTTGGGTGATTACATGGACAAGATTCTGAAATTCAAGAGAGATGAGGGCACTCGTGATAGTTCTCCACAGATAACTGTTTTTTTCGGAAAATTCCTGAATTCTGACGTCTATTCCATTTGATAGTTGAATTTGATCGGCTGAATAATGATTTTTTTGAATGCCCCAATTCAGGTTTTTCATTGTTTTCCTGGATTTGACCTGTTGCTGCCCTGGAACCCCCTTCATCTCACTGTTCCGGACCCTTTTTTGTATTTCTGCTCCCGGTGCGGCAGGAGCGGCATTGTCCTGAAAATTCAGCCTTCATTTGACTCCCAGGCCCCACCCCGGGTTCACAGGAATTCCCTGTTGGTCCCAATGACGTCATTTGTGAAATTTTCGCAGTTGTCTCTTTACCTTTTTTAAAAAGCGGTTCTGTCGACCGTGTTCGACTCCTTTTCAGAGTCTGATTAACCATTGCCTTATCAGCTTCGCCTATTTCCTGCAAGCAGGTTTTTATATCTGAAATGCCTGATTTTAAAGAGTCTGGGTACTCTCGACCAGGGTGTTTGGGGGTGTGGTTTTCTGAATGAGAAAAAAGAATTGACAATCCCATGGTTGCCCTGATCCTGTTTTAACGACTGCAATCGAATCCCGGTGTTTCTTCAGGTACTTGTGCAAGTGCCTGCATGACACCCTGTTTTATATCATTTGAGCTGGTTCCGGATATCATGATCATCCGAATTCAGTTACCCTTTTCCCAAATACGGATGGGGTGTTTTTTCTGAACGTTCGGATAGGTCTGTCTGGGTTGCCAGAAAATGAGAAAATTCTCTCGACACACATTCAAAAATTTATTCCAATGGGCCTGATTTTTTCTCTTCAACCACATGAACCCTACAGAATAAGCGCTGGAACTGCAAGAAAAGAGCGTCTCCCAACCCGTTACGCTTGATTGGAGAAAAGCATGGACGAATTAAAAGTGTTTAAAAAACAATAACAAAAACGACATTTGGCCCTGAAGGTGGATTAGGACTTGATTGGGACGGGAATCTTTATTTATTATTGATTTTACGGGTCGTTTTCCGTTTTTTTTCAATCTGGTGTATTAAACCGCCGCTAAACCAGGATGGTTTTTCTGCATCCGGCAAAAAACCAGCCATTCCCTTTTTGTTTTGATGTGAGAGGTGGCCGGCAGTATGCCGGTTAAAGGTACCGTACCGATGTTTTCAAAAAGATGCCGCAGCCTGTCATGTATTTTGTCGATCACACTCTATCTGCTGATAACAGGTCCCCTGGTATCCGGGGTTCCGTCCGCCCCTGCAGATGATGCGCCGGTGGATATCGAAAACCTGCTGGCCCTTATTGAAAATGGTATGCAGGGCAGCAGTAAACAGATTGAACAAGGAAATTATTTTGGGGCACAAGCCAGCACGGAGTCTTCAATCCAGTCCCTCTCGGTGTTGCTTGATCTCTTTCTTCCGTTGACTGAACGGATAAAACAGTTGTGGGAAAGAGAAAAGGAAATCGTTGCGCAGACAGAAGGGCTTATTACGGGGAAAGATAGCGCCACCAGAGAGAATCGGTTGAACATAGCAAAACTGGAGACGGATCAGCGAGAAAACAGCAACAGGACCCGAAAGACAACAATGACAATATCCCGGCAACTAAAGCAGGGCGTCGACAACCAGGCCGGAGCAGGTCAACCTCAAACCCCCACTGATCCCCAAGACAAGGCATCTCAGGTTGAATTATGGAAACGGGTCGAAGTTCTGTTAAAAAAGGCCACAACGAGCCAGGATAATGCCGTCGACCATCTTGCCGGAAACGAATTAAATCCGGCGCTCAAAGCCGAAATCATGGCTGCGGAAAGACTGAAGGAGGCACTGGATGTCTTTCAGCAGAACCAGCAGAACCAGCAGAACCAGCAGAACCAGCAGAACCAGCAGAACCAGCAGAACCAGCAGAACCAGCAGAACCAGGATCAACAAAACCCATCCCAGGCGACAAATCAGAATAACAGACAGACAGAAGCGGATTCCGGAGCAAGTCCCCGGCCTGAGAAAAAGCTGACCCCTGAGGAAGCTCTCAGGGAGCTTTCCAGGCTGCAGCAGGCGTCGGATGCTGAGAAACGACGTCGTGAAAGGGCATTGGGTGGGCAGGTGGTTCCCGGCAGGGTGCCCAGTGAAAAGGACTGGTAGCGATGATTCACGCATTGTACCTGCACATCCCCTTTTGTCATAAGATATGCCCGTTTTGCTCGTTTGCTGTCTGCCGGGATAACCCAGCCAAGCATGCCGCATACTTCGAACTGGTAAAAAAGGAGTTCGATCTTCTGCCTCCGCTGGATCTTTCCCGTATCGAATCCATCTATTTTGGCGGGGGGACACCGTCGAGACTGCCATTGAAAACACTGACAGACTGGGTGGAATGGCTGAGGAAAACGGTAGGGGTTGGGGTACAAACCCAGTGGTCGATCGAAGCGAACCCGGAGGACCTCTCTCCTGACTATGCAAACGGATTGGCCCGTTTGGGATTTAAACGCATCAGTCTCGGGGTTCAGAGCTTCCAGGGGCAGGGACTGGAAAGCCTTCGACGGCAACATACGCCCGAGGATTCCCGGCAAGCTGTCGCCAATATTCACCAGGCAGGCATCCAAGATCTGAATCTGGATCTGATGTTTGGTTATCCCGATCAGGGGATTGAAGACCTTGAAGCGGACCTGGCGGCGTTCAAGGAGTGCCATCCGACGCATATCTCCGCATATTGTTTAAACATCGAGCAGAGAACCCCCCTGTTCAGGCAGCCGCAATGGCAGCAATGGCAGGACGCCAACGAAGCATTGATCGCTGAAATGTATCAACGGATTGTCACCTTTTTGGCCCGTCAGGGTTATCGGCAGTATGAAATCAGTAACTTCGCCCTGGACGGGTATCAGTCACTTCAGAATCTGGTTAATTGGGGTGGTCAGGATTATCTTGGTCTGGGAATGGGGGCACACTCACTGGTTTCTTCACAACGATGGGGGAACCATAGACGCTGGGTGGATTACAGGAAAGCACTGCAGTCTGACCACCTGCCCCGCCAGTACCAGGAGACGCTGGATTTGACCCAAAAACGGGATGAAAGACTAATGCTCACCCTCCGCCAGACCAAAGGACTGGATCTGTCCGAATTTGAATCATGCTTTGACGTGAATGTGTCGGCTGTCTGGGGCTCTAAATTAGACCAGTTGAAAACAGCGGGGCTGGTAAAGCTCGACCAGCAACGAATGCAGCTGACGCTTCCGGGCATGTTGCTGGCCGATGAGATTACCGCTGTCCTGGCTGCGATGCTGGCCAATCTCTGACAATTCACCAGTAACATCAAAGACCTACAGAACAGACACGATCAACGGGACATGCACTGAGCGGTCACTGCGAACGGTGACTGATCCGCAAAATGTCTGGTTTGCGGAGCTTGTCCATCTCGAAAGAAACCATGGACTTTTTGATAATGCTTGATTACTTGATGCAACTCAATTATAAAACACTCATTTTTAGCCATAATTACGGAGCAAAATAGTAATCTGCCAGCAGGTCAGCCGGGGCTCTGATTCGACGATCCTCGCACGGAGTGAGGTTCCGGTTCTCATCTTTCAGGTGTCGAACAGGTGGCACGAAACGCTGTTTACATGGCGTGGCTTCTGGTAAATATGTTGTGCGTGTATTCAGGAATCGTTGCTTTTGGCACTCCTCGGAGTTTCCCCAGTATTGTTTGACCCGGCTTCATTCAGATTTGGGAAATATTCATCAGGAACCTGTTTGGGAGTATCCGCCGGGTGAATCACAAAACATCTTGATGACGTACGTTGGCGCTGTCAGGGAACCCAGTACATAAGATGACGGGCTGGTTTCCGTTTGGCGGGAATAATCGGCATTGCCGGTTTGTTGTATCCTTTAGAAGATCAATAATTATTCATAATTTTTTTGAAAAGAAACCATGAAAATACATGAATTTCAAGCAAAAGAAATAATTTCCCGGTACGGTGCGGCCGTGCCCCAGGGTTATGTGGCAAAAAAAGTGGATGAAGCTTTGGATGCTGCAGCAAAACTTCCGGGTGAGGTTTGTGTGGTAAAAGCACAAATTCATGCCGGTGGTCGCGGAAAAGGTGGTGGTGTCAAGGTCTCTAAGGGCAAGGAAGAGGTCAGGGCAAACGCAACTGCCATTCTTGGAATGCAGCTGGTAACCAAACAGACCGGTCCCGAAGGACAGAAGGTAAAGACCCTTTTGATAGAAGAGGGAATGGAAATCAAGAAGGAGTTGTACTTCTCCATTCTCCCGGATCGTGGGACTCAAAAAGTCGTTTTAATTGCCTCTACAGAAGGGGGGATGAATATTGAAGAGGTTGCCGAAGCGACCCCGGAGAAGATCCTGAAAGAGTTCGTCGATCCCGCACTCGGACTGCGACCCTTTCAAACCCAGCGTCTGGCCTTTGGCCTGGGACTGGACAAGTTTGATCCCAAGTTGATCCGCCAGGCATCGGCCTTTTTCATGAACTTGTATAACGCTTTCATGGCTGAAGATTGTTCAATGCTGGAGATCAACCCGGTCGTTATCACGAGCGATAACCGTATCCTGGCCCTGGACTGCAAAATGTCCTTCGATGACAATGCCCTGGTTCGTCACAAGAAAACGCTGGAACTGAGAGATCTGGATGAAGAGGACCCGACTGAAATAGAAGCCAGCAACCATGACCTGAGTTTTATCAAACTGGACGGTTCCATTGGCTGTATGGTGAACGGTGCCGGTTTGGCGATGGCTACCATGGATATTATCCAACACTATGGTGGATCCCCTGCCAACTTCCTGGATGTGGGCGGCACGGCAGATGCGGATCGGGTCGAAGCGGCTTTCAAAATTATCACCAAGGACCCCAACGTCAAGGGTATTCTGATCAATATTTTCGGTGGTATTGTCCGCTGTGATATTATTGCAGAAGGGGTGATTGCAGCATTTAAAAAAGTGGATCTGAATATTCCGGTGGTTGTTCGGTTGGAGGGAACCAATGCTGACAAAGCGGCAGAGATAATCGAAAAATCCGGTATCGGAAACAAACTGATCATGATCAAGGGATTTGCTGATGCTGCAAAAAAAGCGGTCGAGGTTTCAAAAGGTTAAGACACAACATCCATCTAATTAAAATATTCATTGAAGGAATAAACCATGAGTATATTAGTCAATAAAGATACCAAAATAGTTGTTCAAGGTCTTACCGGGGCACAGGGTTCCTTGCACGCCAGAGCATGTAAAGCGTATTTCGGAACGCAGATTGTCGCCGGTGTCACTCCAGGAAAAGGCGGACTGGATCATGAAGGCGTTCCTGTATTTAATACAGTGAAAGACGCAGTCACAACAACGGGTGCAAACTGTTCACTGATTTTTGTACCTCCCGCGTTCTGCGCAGATGCCATTTTGGAAGCCATTGAATCGGAAGTCGATCTGGTTGTCGCCATTACTGAAGGCGTTCCTGTGCTGGACATGATAACGGTTGCAGAGGCCCTGCGGGGATCAAAAACCCGTCTGATCGGCCCTAATTGCCCGGGTATTATCACCCCGGGGGAATGCAAGATCGGGATTATGCCGGGTTTTATTCACAATCCGGGTAATGTCGGAATTGTATCCCGCTCCGGAACCCTGACCTATGAGGCCGTCGACCAGATCACCAAAGTGGGTCTGGGACAGTCAACCTGTATCGGAATCGGTGGTGATCCAATTAATGGAACCAATTTTATTGATACCCTGAGACTTTTCCAGGACGATGATAAAACCAAGTCCATTGTGATGATTGGTGAGATTGGCGGAACTGCGGAAGAGGAAGCAGCAGAATTTGCCAAACAATATGTCAAAAAGCCGATCGTGTCCTTCATCTGCGGACGAACAGCGCCTCCGGGACGTCGCATGGGCCATGCCGGTGCGATTGTGTCCGGTGGACAAGGAACAGCGGAAAGTAAGATCAAGGCGCTTGAAGCTGCCGGTATTGCTGTGGCTCCGACCCCGGCATCCATCGGTGAGACAATGATCGAAATTTTGAAATAGAAAGCCCGGCCGAAGTTTTTTGTATCAGGTTCGGATGGGCGTCCGCCAGCTGATAGCGGACACCCATCCTCAGACGTGACCGTACTGCCAACCCCATCCTGCAACGGACAGCGCTTTGACATGAACGGCCGGGCTGTTCTGCATGCTTTCGACCCGTTGCAACCTCCCCGGACATGCTTCCATGACAGCGGAAGTTGCGGCTTTCACGATTTTAGTGTAAAACTCCTATTGAATTGTTTCACATTATATTTTATGATCACCCCAGTAGGAAAAACGATCGAGCTGTGTGACAGCCCTTTCAGACATCACACCCTCTGAACCAGTCAGTGACAATCAGCGGATTCTGTTATTCCAGAAGCAACAACCGCTCGCTTGTCGCTCTATGCAGGAAATAACAGAAGAGGCAGCATTCCCGGTTGGCTTGTTGAAACTACCTTGGAGGTAAGGCGTGGAAAAAGAAAAGATAATTAGAGGCCCGAAAGTTGTTCATCCTGAAAAGCCCAGTGCCATTGGCAGCAGAAACAGCCTCAATCGTGATGGCAGAAACGAGTATCAGGAAGCTGAACTGCTGATTGATGAGGAGGTCGATAAATTATTAAATCATATCACGGCAAAGCTGCCTCCGGAAGTCCTGAACAGACTCGACATCATGGGCAGCATCAAGGACAAGCTGCATAACTACTACAACCAGAATCTGCAGAACATGCAGAACCGGTATCTGGTGACTGTTGAAGATGAACTGCTGAAAAAGTACCACGACCTGGTAGATCGTGAAGAGTTCAGGCAACTGAACAAATATACCCCTTTCGGCATTTCTGAAATCATCAATCACATCGGCGACAAGGACCAGTTTACCACTGAGGCCATTGAAAAATCGATGGTGAGCATTTATGAACATCTACAGGGTCATCTAGAACGAGGCATACAGGAGTTCGAACATAACACGAACGCCCTGCTGCGACAAAAAAACGATGTGGGGGCGTTTATCAGACGGGAAAATGCCTATGCCATCGTCAAGTGTTCATTGAAAAATAACACGTTTAAGCCCAAAACCGTTTTCGACGTTAAGCTGGCGATCAATATTCTGGATTCTGAATTGATTACGCCCATCTATCATTATCAGAAATCCCTTCAGCAACTCCTGAAAGAGAAGGTGTCAGATCATATCCAAACATTGATCGATAGAAATATCGAAGCGCTCAACAATGAAAAAATTAACAGTGGTGAACCGGAGCTGAAGAGCGACGAAAAGTTCATGGAGAAACTAAAGGCGGTTGAGAACTATCTCTCCTTCAGTGACAGCCCGGATGATGCCAGCAGCAAGCGGTACGATTTTATTGCCAAACAGTTCATCGACAGTCTGGAATCCGAAGAGTTTGATATCACAGGAACAGATTCGGCGGGACAGGATATGCGGGCAAACATCGAGCGCATCCTGGACCGGGAAAATATCAAGAATCTCGGGTTTAACCGGATTGTCAATGCACTGACAACCATCCTCGATAACTCCAAAATGGGTTATCAATCAATCGATAACCTGAAAAATGCACGTGTCTGTGTCATCCGTGAATATGCGATCACCAATAAGGAAGATCTGCCGGATGAGACATTTGTCCTGAGACTGAGCTATTTTGACAGCGATCAGCTGTGCCAGATGCGCAAAGCCTTTGATCTTCAGTTCAAAGAACTCGCAGCCGAAATCGAAAAGGCCAGCAAGGTTGTGGAACTGATTTTTCTGGAGTTCCGAAAAGAAAATAATATCGCGGACTATCAGGAAATCTCCCAGGAAATCCTGGAAGGTAAAACCAAAACCAAGCGCAAATGGTGGCAGTTCAAAAAAGAGGATGAGGTGGAGGATGTGGAGGATCTGCTCTGGGACGAACTGGCATTTATCACCAACAGGCAGAATGGCGAAGAGGTGGATAAAGAGACAACCAATATGAGTCAATCCGTCATTTTGAAACATCGCATCCGGGTGATGAAGGAGAAGATTCTGAAGATCTATGGCACCCAATACCCCGAAGAACGAATTATTCTGGAAGAGCGAATTGGATTTCTGCAAACCCGGTTCCAGGAATTCGCATCATTAATCAATCCCCATCACATTCAGCAGGGCCTGATTCTGGAGGTGGATATCACCTCTGTCAAACGACGACGCACAACCATGCATGCCATGTCGGATGTGCTGAATGAGTTTCTGTCGCAGGTTTCCAAAGGTTTTACGGATCAGGCCGCAAACAGACATATCCAGGCAGGGGCTGACAATCGTGACGAGCTGAGTCGGAAGTTTACCTCTGTGTTGAAAGATATGGATAAGAGTCTGGAAGAGGTGGAAGCGTAGAAATAGAAAGGAGCGGACCGGTATGCGGCCGCTCCATCTTTCGAGCTATTGGACTGGTTTTCTAGAAAACCGGTTGATCTGCGCCTGAAGCTTCTGGATATTATCCCCTACATTAAGAAATAGAATCTGGAAGGCGACTTTCTCACTGGTCTTCAACTCGATATTATACGGCAGTGAGTTTGTCTTGCGGATGGCAACCAATTCCTCACGGGACATACTCCTTAATTTATCCATCGACAGGGTTCTACCCCCATAGGCAATCGATTCGGACAGAACCGTCTGGCTGCTGTCGTACAAAGCGCCTTTAACTTCAATCCAGGTAATCATCGTCCCCGGTGGATAGTCGTTCCGGATTTCACCCTCCAGGACGAAAATCTTCTCCTGACTGTTTGTGTTTCTGATGAGGTGTCCTTTCAAAGGTTCCATCAGTTTCAGCCGGGACTGCTTGTTAAAAATTTCAACAGGCTGTGTCGCTTGCGGTGGGGGTGGTGTTGTCTGGAAATAGAACCAACCCGAAACGCCAAGAACGACAAAAAGGACGACCAGGAGTGCGACAATCACAACCCTGTTGGAACGGCTTTTACTTCCCATTTCCCGAAGTTCCAGAGGATCATCAGAATCATAGTCCGCTGAATCGGGAATCTCTCCCAAATCATCCAATTCAATAAATTCATTCAATTCAGAATCCATATCCAGAGAGTCTGTTTCATCTTGAATATCCGGCCACCCGCCACTTTGGGGTTCCAACTGCTTGGCCGCGCTTTCCCCGGACCGGTTTTTGGCTTTGGGTTTGAGAAACAGCTGGTATTTATCATCAGACGATATGTCTCCCAGATCCGGGTCATTGTCTATATTAAGCTCTTCTTCCTCTTGATCGGACAGCTTGATAGAATCGAGGTAGGCCTCCGTCGGCCCTTTATCAGGTTCGTTGTCTTCCAGATCCGGGTCCATAAAATCGGTGAGTTCATCTGGTGGATCGAAGGTAACGTCCTCTTCTTCAGCATCAACATCATCAAATAAACCGTCTATCTCAATTTCGCTCTCTTTGGGAATACTGATGTTGTCCAGATCCAGGTTATTATCCTCCAGCATTGCCTCATCTGATTCCGACTCAAACATCTCTTCCATGTCTTCCCGGAAATCCAGTCCACCAGTGTCGGTCTTTTCCTCTGATCCATGTATTGCCTTGCTGTCTTTCCCGGAAACCGGTTTTTCAGGCTCCGTGGTGTCTGCCGAAACCTGGAAGACATGGCTGCATTTTCCGCAGCGAACGGAAATGGTGCTGTCACTTATCTTTTCCAGGGGTATTGAATAGCGCGTCCCGCAATTGGAACAGTCCACGATTTTATGGGGTTGCTTTTTTGAAAGAGCGGATTGGTCCTGCTTATTCAGTGAGATCGGGGTGTCGCATTTGACACAGCGAACAAAAGTATTCTGATCAGGAATCTTGTGTTCATCTATTTTGTAGGTGGCCTGACAATGTTGACATTGAATAAACATTTGTCCTCTTTGTAAAAACCCGTCTTCAAGGCGTGATTAACGAAATGTGCGACATATTTGTTCCGGTATCGGCGTAAACGTAAAACCGGTTTGCGAAACAGTCTTCTCAATTCCAGCTCTTATTTCCAGCCCTGAGACCAAAAGGAACACGGTACACGGGTCTCAGTTTTTCGTAGTTCATGATATGACCAGCACGTCTGGTGAGAATCATAGACCATTTTAAAGTTAAAAGCAAATAAGTGTTGCTATTAAATCGAAAAAATTGTTAAGTTATAGTAACAACTTAGGTCCTAACTTGAAAAGAAACAGGTATCACTGGGGTGGTTTTGTGGCGGGCTTTTATAAATTATATCAATAAATCAATTGTTTAGTATATCTTTTCCGGCGTTTCAGCCACATCTCTGAGTTCCAGATCACGGGTTTCAAAAATGCGTCCTGCAAATGATAGCAGGAAGGGACTCATTCTTCAGCGAACCGGTTCGGAAAAAAGGGAATGAACGGTTCGAAGCTGGACCAAAGTCTGTTTGGCTGAGAAATGTGAACCTTTTTGGGCTTTTCTCAAGTGGGATTATATGTTATGAGTGTAAGACGGCAAAATGCTCCGTATGTGGATTGCCGGACGTAAAAGATGATTTGGATATGATGTGTCAGGGGACAGGTAGATGGTTTTTAACGCGATTTTCTTTACTATGGCCTTTTTTATGCATTGAGGACTGCGACGTGAGTTCCGATAAAACCAATCGTATTCGTTTTGATGAATTTATTTACCAATGGGGTAATGGTATGATTAAGCTATTAACAAAGAAGATTTCTTTATTAATCTGTCTACTGGCTGGTGTTGGAATGACAGCACCATTGACGGCCCAGCAAAATAATAAAACGTCACAGGGGAATATTATCCAGAAGGTATCAACGGTTTCCCAGAAAGGGGAAACGATACTTCTGATCCGGGGGATACTGGACCCCGGTCAACTGGAAGATATTACCATTGTTAAAAAAGGGGCGACGTCATTTGTTATATCCATCCCCAATGCCCTGATTGATCCAGAAAAAATACCGACACCGTCCCAGAAATTCAGTCTGCGAGAACCGGTTAAAAATATCGATTTCGTTGAAAACATCAGAGAGGTGGGGGACGATGTGGTCTTCATTGTCGATCTTGAGATTGAAGCCAGAAATGAGCTCAATCTGGAGTTACTGCCACCGGTCACCTCTTCCACAATCCGGATTAAGATGGAAGACGTGACGGCAATGAAAGAAACGGAAAAGGCTGCCCAGAGTGAGATGGCGGACAAGAAAGAGGTTGAGGAGAAAGCCAGACATATGGCAGTCATGAAAAAGGCAGAAGACACGATGAAGGAAAGACGGACTACGGCAGATGCTCAGAAAACGGTTGCCGAGATTCTGCAGCAGTATCACCGCCCAAGTATCATGCAACTCTCGATTATCAATGCCAGCGGATGGCAGAAAAGAGCCTATAAACTGTCGGTCTTTCTGGGAAAGGAGAAGAAAAAAGAGATTGAAGAGTCTCTGGGGATCAAACTGGATATTGTTAATATCTCAAATGCCAAAAACGATCTTCACAATCAGTCGACCATCTATTTCAGGAGCAACTTTCTGAAACCAGCGCTTTTTCTGGCCAAATTGATTCCGGGGGAGCAGAAACTGGTACCCATCAGCGACAAGAGAGAACGGTTGGGAGTCGACATCGAAATCTACCTGGGTGTGGATTATAAATAATATCTCAATTTATCATGGCATATGGTTGATTCTGACCGCGACGGTATTGTAAGAATCGACAACAACAATTATCAAGGATGAGCGATGAAACCAAAGATATTTTCTGTTTGTCTGATAACCGCAGCCCTGCTGATATTTGGCTTTTCTGCGTCAGCCGAATCGAACTTCTCGGGCAAGGTGACTCCGAAGTACACAGACAAGGAAACCGCTCTGGAACTGGCCAGGGTGCTTGATAAAGGCACGTTTGGGAGATATACCATTTCCTCGGCCTATGTTCAGAACGAAAATGTCAGTGACTACTATATCTCGGTGATTCTCAGCGACGGAAGCGCTCAGAAATGGTATATTGACCAGATTTACAAGTGGAGTCGGGATGACCGCCTGCTTTTAAACAATAACCGCGCCCTGCTGTTTCTGGACCCGACCGACTCCCATTTTGTGGTTCTGGATAAAAACAAATTTCATCGTCTGGCCCTGAAAGCCAATGTCTTTCGCAAGGTTTTTAAAGACGAAGATCCATTGGCAGGTAAAAAATTCCGGTTCTACATCAAAGCGTTCAGTCTTATCTCGCCAACGGAAACAGCTTTTGGAAGAGATGAATCCGGGAGCAAATATCGCTATATCATCGATCTTTACAATGGTATCAGGGAGTTGCTCACCTATGAGGATGTATATCGGATTCTGGAGAACGAGGATTTAACATTTGAGGAGAATGTTGATTCAACAACTTTTAAGAATGCCTATCATGTCACCAAGATTGTGGCTTATCCAAAAAGTGATCCTGAAGATGGCGTCTCCCAGTTTGGTGTCGAAATTCAGTTTGATCAACCCATTTTAACGGAAGGCGAGCAATTTCCCTATCAGATCTATGAACGTAAAATATTTCAAAAGAATAATAAGGAGGGAGGCAAAGAGTTTATCATCGATATTACCATCCCGAATAGTGAGAAGAAATTTGAAATTCAACCCATCGGTAATCTGGAATACCTGCAGGATATTAAAATTGTTAAGGATCCCCAGTACCCCAAACGACTTTTGCTGCGAACGACATTTAACCCGACGGTCATGGATATTCCGCCTCTTATTTATAAAAACAGCGACAATTCGGTTTATGTAAACTTCTTTAATTTTGTCGATCAGACCATCCTCAGCCGGGGCATGCTGCTGGAAGCCAAAAAACGCAAAGAGTCAGAGCAGGAATCGATTAAGAAGATCAGAATTACCAAGGCCATTAAACAGGATTCGGATTACGGTCGCGCTTTCATCGTGGCTTTGGAAACCCAGAAGGAGGCACAGACGATCATCAATCCTGAGGAAAAGATCAATAAACTGCTGCTTGGCATCAAGCAATTTGAACAGGCGGCACTATACTCGGAAAAGGATTCCCAGCTCTATAATGCACTCGCAAAACGGAACCAGCTTAAGGAAAACGTGATTGCCATTTCACTGGATTTTATCAAAAGCCGCCTCTCCAAGCAGGAAGTTGGTGCCGGCGATGCACAAAGACTGATCAGTCTGCTGGATCAGGCTGAATCCTTTACCAGAAGACAGCAGGTGCTGACAGAGATTGATCGATTGAGAGAGCAACTGACCGCGGTTCGGTAATTTAAACAGATAAAATAAACCCATGGGTAAAAAAAACAGCTATCCGATCTCCATCTCCAAGAATGATCTGCTGGAAAGTTTTGTGCAGCTCTATCATGCCATTAAGGATTATGATGAGCTGCTTGAGGTGGTCTCTGATGATCAGAACTACAGTCCGCAGAAAATCAAGGAAATCGTGCAGTTGCGGATGTCTCATCTTGAATTCGGCAGTGTCAACGTCAAAGCGATGGAATTGATTGGCGCATTTCTGAGATTCACACTGGAGAAATTTAAAGGTGAAAAGATCAAGTTTCTGATTCCCAGTGAGCCCGATGACAATTTTTTTGCGATCAACGACGGCTTTCTGGCACTCTCTGACAGGATTGAAACAATTGAAAAAGAGCTGCGGGAGATCGAAGAGAAGGTATTTTTCATCTGCCAGTTGCTGCCACCAAAGAATGTTGAGAAAATTGGTCTGCTCTTAAAAGCCATATCCAGTTTTTTCAAATCCATCATTAGAAAAGATGTGACGGATATGGAAAGTCATATTAACCATATTCACCATTTGACTGCCAGCAAAGAGAGCTATTTCGTTATCAATGATATCGGGCGCATGGTGAGGGAGATTCACAATTCGTTGAGAGAGTTCAGTGACCATGTGCCGGTGGAGGACCTGGATGCCTCGCTGGTCGATGACATGCCGGATGCTATCGACAAACTGAATCTGGTGATCAAACGCATGGAGGACTCGGCAAACTCAACGTTGGATGTAGCCGAGGTGCTACTGGACCGAAACGCCAAGGAGAAAGAGCGGGTTTTAAAGCTGACCGACTTCTGGGCCCAGACAAAATCGGAATTGAGTGAGATTCAAAAGACCTATCCGGATGTGGATGAGAAGATCGCCGGTATTATCTCCAACCTGGATGACCAGATCCTGGAAGAGTTGGAAAACCGAGCCCAGGAATTGAGCGAAGAAGAGACCACCTATTTTGATATCATTTCGAACCAGTCTTTCCAGGATATCACTGGTCAGACCCTCAAAAAGATCATCACTTTTATCGAGCAGCTCGAATTCAGTCTGCTCAATATCCTGCAGAAGTATGGTGGTAAGCCGGTCGATGCAAAGGAGAAAGAAGCGTTGGCAGCGATTTCACCCCTGGTGGGCATTAAAACGGAAGATGGTCTGATCCTGGAAGGTCCGCAGGACAATCAACCCAAAAAGGAAACCGCGAAACAGGCCGATGTCGATAAGATGCTGGCGGAATTCGGGTTTTAATCCCTGACAGAATCGTCTTTATCATCATTAAGCGGCAGTTTCAAAACTTTGCCCGGGCTTTGTGGCAGATCGGGATTTCCTGAAACACTGCCCGCCTGAATCTCTCTCTGGTAGTCCAGGTAAGCTTGTTTTTCCGGTGAATGATCCCCCCCTGAAAGAGGGGCGGAGGATCTGAGCAGGGGCAGCGGATTTTGCTTGGCATAGAAAGCCTCGGCGTTTTGCCTGGCCGAGTCGGAGATGTCCGGGTCCATGAAGGTATCGCCAAAGCCATGACGGATAAATCGCTTCAACAGTCGGCTAATCCGATAGGATCCTTTCACGGGGCTATCCATTGATATTGAGGTTCATGCCTGCCAGGTGCTTGAACTCTGTCGCAATTTTCACAAACTCCGGTTCCGGTACCGTTCGGATGACCTCCCCCGTTTTCTTGTCGATAATATCAACATACCGCTTCCCGTCTGCTTCGTGCTGGTAAAAGCGCATCTCCCGCCACTGGATGTTTTCCCCGATCAGTTTTTTAACCGCATCCAAATGGTACATATGGGCATTTTTATTCTCTACCTCACTCATTTTTTTAGCTTCCTTCTTTTCCTTCTGTTCCCGTTGCTGAATGGTTTCCTGCTCTTTGAGCTCTTCTCTGACCTGTTCGGTTCTGTTGTAAGGGATCGTGCCTTTACCTGAGACAGTATTTGTTTTCATCGGTTTGGCTCCTTGGTTGACTGTTTTTAGGCGGGTCTAAATCCCGTTGTGGGTGTGAATGGTATCAGTCCGGTTTTAACGTTCCTCATGAAAACATCCGGGAGAGAGGCGGTTGTTGCGGACCTCCCCCGCCGGGAAACAGCCTCGTTGTTTAAAGGGTTCCACTGAGCAGGCGGGGTCCCGTCCCTAGCATCGAGTTTTCTCTTTTGCCCACGGGGATGCGGTTTTTAATACCCCTGTTCTGGTTGAGGTAGCCTGAGAGCTTGTTTTCCTGACTCAATCGGGACCGTTCCCGTTCTACGATTCTTTTTTCCCGTTCCAGTTTAACAATCGTCTGGTTGTTATTATCCCTGATAGCCGTGAGCACCCATTCAATATCCCTGAAGAGTCTGGCTTCCAGAATTCGGGCCTCAACACCCAGTTCCCTCTCACGCATTTCCAGGAAGCGGTCATTGGTGGAAAGTGCGGTCAGAATATTTTCCCGGTCCGGGTTTGCGGGTTCAATATTTTCTTCATTGATAGCGGATTGAATCGAGTGAACCAGCAGTTGATTCAACAGCTCCTTTTTCTTCTTTACCAGTGAACAGATCGTCCTGTCCTGATGATGTTTCATTGCGCTTTCCACCTTTTTCTTCGTGTGTTTCCGGTTCATTTTAACACGGGAAACCGTATCCTTTGGGCACGGTCAAGTACAAACGGCTATGACGAGAACTTGTCTTAATCCTAATCCATACAAGGCTTTGTTAACAAGGAAGAGTAAGATTACGATGATAAAGAATCCGTTATTCAGAATATGCTTTCGAATTAATTTAGGGGTATCTTGATTAATTAAAATTATCGAACTTACCGCACCAAAGGGTTGATTTTTCAAGAATCGCGCGAGTCCATCCATGGTGCTCCGGGAAGCCATCCATGGCTTCCAAGGTTCTTGAAACATCAACCCTTTGATGCTGACTGGGTTCCATTTAATCAAGGTGCCCTTAAACTACATTGCCCGTTGGGCTTAAACCAGTGCCGGGTCCTTTGGACCCGGATTCTTTACTGTGAGTCAGGGTTCACTTTCCGATGCAGAACTGTGAAAAGATCTGGTTCAGCATGTCGTCGGGGGTTGTTTCTCCAACGATTTCCCCCAGCGCCTGCAGTGTCTGGGCCAGATCAACGGCCAGTAATTCCTGGCCAAACCCCTGTTCCAGAGAATCGGTGGCATTATTTAAAAAAACCAGCGCGGTCTCGGCGGCTTTCTGTTGCCGGAGATTGGTCAGCATCGTCTCCTCAGTCAATCGTTGATTCTGCCCCGAAATCTGTTGATAAATTTCCGTTCGCAGTCGCTCGATATCTTTTTCCAGCAGTGCCGACATCGTAATACGCCGGCAGGTGGATAACTCCCCCGGTACGGAAAATGGTCCCGGTCCAAAAAGATCGCTTTTATTGAGGACCATGATCATCGGAATGTCGGACAGATCCAGTCGCTCTCCCAATCGGTTCTCAAATGAGGGGTTGACCATGTCAATCACCCATAAAACCAGATCCGCTTTTTCAACGGCAGCCAGTGCCCGGCTGATACCCTCCTGCTCCACGGTGTCTGTTGTCGTATGAATACCGGCCGTATCGATCAGAGAGGCCGGTATGCCGCCAATGGTGCAGGACTCCTCAATGGTATCCCGTGTCGTTCCCGGCAACTGGTTGACAATGGCCCGGGACTCTTCCAGCAGACCATTCAGAATGCTTGATTTACCCACATTCGGTTTTCCGGTCAGGACGATCTTGTACCCCTCCCTGATTTTCATACCCGTTTCGGCTGAACCGATGAGCCTGATCAGAGCGGTTTTCGCCATCTTCAGCTTTTCAGTCACCGTCTCCCGGTGAGCGAAGACCTGATCCTCTTCCGGGAAATCGATATCGGCGTTGACCAACGCCAGAACCCAGGCGACCTGCTCCTTGATGGCAGCGATTCGCTGAAAGAGTTTCCCCTTGAGCTGATTGACCACCAGGTCCAGTTCCAGCAGGCTTCTGGCACGAATAATGTCATTGGTGGCCTCGGCCTGGGTCAGGTCAATCCTGCCGTTTAAAAAGGCCCGCTGTGTGAATTCCCCGGGTCCGGCCAGGCGCGCACCAGCATCAAGGATCAATTTCAGGATGACCTGGGTCAGGTAGATACCGCCATGACAATGAATTTCAACGACATCCTCGGCAGTGAAACTATGGGGTTTGCGCATGATGCAGAGTAAAACCTCATCCAGACTGCTGCCCCTGTTTTCGATCCATCCGAATGTCAGAACCCGGTTCTTTATCTGCTGAAAGGGCTGGTCGTTTTTTGCCCTGAATATCTTTGCTGCCACGGGCAGCGCGAGATTTCCACTGATACGGATAATGGCGATGCCTGCTTCACCGGGTGCGGTTGCGATGCCGGCGATGGTATCTTCATGAGTACTGATCATTCTCCGGACATGCCTTTTTTTCAGTTACTGGATATCCCGGACAAAGATCTCGCGATAATCTTCCAGGTATAGCTCAGAGAGTTTGGACTGTGATTCCTGCCGCATATTCTGTACGATCAGCCGCTGCAGGGTCTGGTTTTTGTTGTAGAGGTTGCTTACAGCATTGAAGTGCTTGTTCTTTTTATCATAGCACCTTCTGATGGAGTTGGCCATATATAAAGAGTCTTCAGCAGCATACCATGCAAAAAAAAGTTCACTTTCTTTACGTGTCTTGTAAAACGAGCGGAAAAAATCCTTGGCCTGATTGTGAAAATCAAATGCGGATTCAAGTCGCACTTCGGCACATTGCGGATTCGTTTTCATTCTAGGCTGGGACTGCGTTCCAAAACCACAGGAGGTGAGGAACCCGGCGATCAGTAGAATGATCAGGTTTCGTTTCATAAACAGTTTTCTCTATTTTTCATTTTAACACTGGAAACCGTGTCCTTTGGGCACGGTCAAGTACAAACGGCTATACCGAGAACTTGTCTTAATCTTAATCTTAATCTTAATCTTAATCTTAATCTTAATCTTAATCTTAATCTTAATCTTAATCTTAATCTTAATCTTAATCTTAATCTTAATCTTAATCTTAACAAGGCTTTGTTAACAAAGAATAGTAAGATTAAGATTAAGAATATGATTTCGATTTAATTTATATTCCATTGCCCTTTGGGTTTAAACAAAATTCAGGTCCTTTGGGCCCGGATTCTTTACTTTGATCGATGACGGATGATTCTAGTTCTTTGTTAAATAACAATGCAAACACTGCACCGAAAACCAGGGGTGCGCTGTCACCTCCCCGCTTTACTATTTCTGAATATCGCTTTTCAGGCCTGGGTCTTGAAGTCACGAAACAGGCTCCACGTATCCTGCTGTTCCGTGAATGCGGACGTGAAGGTTTATACCAGATCAATCCGACGGTCTTCCCGATAGACGGATAGTGAAAATTTATACAGAACGGGCTTTACATGCCTTTCGATAAAGTGATAATAAAAAAGGCAATCGAGCGATGAGTTCAATATCAAGGGAGCAATCTCAATTGACAGCGAGCTGCACCCTGTTATCAAAAAATAAGCCGGTTCCGGTTTCTTTTGATGTGCAGGGAGGATGCCATCCATCAACGTGTTTTTTGGGTGTTGTTGTCTGTTTTTCCATTAACACCAATCGGGTAATTTCAGATTATGGATCTTGCGGCTATTATCGGCACATTAGGTGCTTTTATGGTGGTTGTATTTGGCGTATCGGTCAGTGCCATCGGTCCTGCCGGGCTGCCGCTGCTGTTTGATGCTCCCAGTATGGTGATTGTGGTTGGGGGGACCCTTTTATCGACGATTGGTTCCTATCCTCTGGAGCTGACCTTTCCCGGACTCTTTAAATCCATGGGGAAAGTCTTCAAATCCAAGTCGGTGCCTCTGATCGAGACACTGGTCATCATCGTTGACGTGGCCAAAGTGGCTCGGAAAAACGTCCTGGCTATCGAGGACTCACTGCCCAGCATCGAGAACGAATTTTTACGAAATGGCCTGAGACTGGTGGTTGACCGTGTGGATAAAGAGCTCATCACCGACATCATGATGTCGGAAATGAAATATGCGGATAAGAAGAAAAGCGTCGATATCGGCGTCGTCAAGGGGATGTCCACCTATTCCCCTGCATTTGGCATGATAGGCACGTTGATTGGTCTCGTCATGATGCTCGCGGACCTGAGTGATCCCAATTCCATCGGACCCAACATGTCTGTCGCGTTGATCACCACCCTCTACGGAGCGCTGTTATCGAACGGTATTTTTCTACCCTGGGCCACAGCACTGGACCTGGCCAGGAAAAACGAGATGGTGCTTTACGAAATGGTCCGTGACGGTATCCTGTTTATCGAGAAGAATGAACGGGCGGAGTTTATCGAACAGGATCTGATGAACTACCTGACACCCGAATTGAAGGCAAAATACGAAGAATTGAAATTTAGCCGTGAGAAAGGAAAATAATGACGGTTGAAGAAGAAGTCGAATGTGAATGCGGGGAAGAACGGGTGGAGTGGATCTACACCTACGGTGATATGGTCACGCTGCTGCTCTGTTTTTTTGTGCTGCTCTTCGCCATGTCCAAAACCAATGAGGAGAAATTCAAGGCCATTGCAGCCTCCTTCAGGGGAGGGCCGCCTGCATCGCCCTATATGTTCACGGGGGCTCCGTCACCGATGGACACCATTGAAAACACCATGAAGAAGAGCGACATTTCAGCCGAGGTAACCGATATTACCGTGGATGATCGCGGCATTGCCGTCTCTTTCAGTGATACGGCGTTTTTTGCCCCGGGATCAGCGACGCCTTCAAAGGAGGGACAGGCGACGGTGGAAAAATTTGCACAGATCCTTTACGCCATTCCAAACAGGGTGGTGATTGAAGGTCATACGGATAATACGCCGATCCATACTGCGCTGTTTCCCTCCAACTGGGAGCTGAGTGCAGCCCGGGCGGCATCCGTCGCACGGCTGCTCGAAGAGTTTGGAATTGACAGTAAACGGATTGAAATAGCGGCCTACGGGAAGACGCGCCCCAAGGTCTCAAATGATAGTCCCGCTTTAAAACAGACGAACCGTCGCATCGATATCCTGATTAAACCGGCCGGGTATTAACTATCAAACGCATTACCCGGGCGTCATCCTGTTTGCGTTTTTGATCTGTTGTGCGCATACCGGCCGGCTTCCAATCCCGCCAGCCAGAGTCATCTCATGAATATACCAGAAACTGCTCAGGGTTTCTTCAATGACGGCTTGAGCCGGCAACCCTTTTCTACTCTCCAATGACCGATTTTTATACCCAGGCCCTGACATACCTGTCGTCGCTTCAGCCCGTTCCGCCTGAAGGGTTGAAGCAGATCAAGGCTGACGGTCAGGCGCAGAAAGTACCGATTGTCGATGATGAAATGGGTGTTTTCATCCGCATGATCTGTGCACTGCTGCAACCGGCAGTGATCCTGGAAATTGGCTGCGGCATTTCCTACGCGACGCACTGGATGCTGCTGGGGTCTCCCCACAGCCGGGTCGTGGCGTTGGACTCCAATCGCGAGCGTCTTGTGCAATGCCAGACTTACCTGGAACAGTCTGGTTTGATTGACCAGGTGGAATTAAGGCATTGCTGGGCAGAAGATTTTTTCAGGGATAATCATCAGCATTTTAACCTGATTTTTCAGGATTCTACAAAAAAGGGATATGCAGGGATGATCGATCAATGTTATCAGTGTCTAGTACCTGGGGGTGTCCTGGTTGTGGATAATATTTTTTTTAATCGGAAAGTGTTCGGATTGACCTCCGTTCAGGAACAAAAATATGCCAATGGTGTGGCATCCCTCCAGGCGTTTAACCGGGAAATGGCCAGCCATCCTGGTTTTAACTGCAGTTTTCTGCCGCTGAGCGACGGTATCCTGGTTGCGCAACGAATAGGTTAGAAGGATCTTATGAGTGTTCCGGTTCATACATTAAATAAAGAACAAAGAGTCTGGTACGCGGACCTGGTGATCTCTGCAATCCTGGCTGATAATGAGATCAGCCCTTCTGAAGTGGATTTTTTAAAACAGGTCATTGCTATTGTCCCCGAGGCGAACAAGAAAAAAGAGCTGATGCAGCGCATCAGCTCAAAAAAGAAAGCGGAGTTGACGGCCCCGACCGGTATGTCCAAGGAGATTCTGGCAGCTATTTTTGTCGAGCTGATGTTGATTATGATCTCGGATCTCGATTTTGCAGATGATGAAAAAGTATTTCTAAAACAAGTGGCGGACCTTTTCGGGTTTGAAAAAACCTATTACCTGGAGCTTATGCGTTGGGCGGAAGAGGGGTTGCAGTGGAAAAACTCCCAGCAGGATCTGGTTGCCGGAGGCGAGAAGATTGAAAATTTTCAGGTTTCGCTGGGACAACTGAACTCAGAACAGCGTAAATGGTATGCGCAAGCACTGATTGCCACGATCATGCTGGATGGTGCCATTGATGAGATGGAATTGAGCTTTCTCAAAGCGGCCGTATCCTTTGTTGACAACCGGAAGGATCAGATGGAACTGATGGGGTATGTGCGCAACAAGATGGCGCCACCGCTGAAAAACCCGCCTGCAATGCCTGAGTCTGTGCTGGTCTATATTTTTGTTGAGATCATTCGTATCGTCTCAGCGGACGAGACACTTTCCTATGCCGAACAAGCCCATCTCAAGCAGATCTCGGATCTTTGCGGTTTCAAAGCAGACCAGTTCGAGAAATGCATCGCCTGGTGCAATCGCGGGATCTCCTGGATGCAGAATAAGAATCCGCTGATCACCAACTGCAAAATTATTGCAAAGCGCCAGCCGGCTACCCTGGCTGGCGGTGGCATGGAACAGAACGCTGAAAACAATTCACTGCTGGATCGTGAGTTCAGCTGTTTTGTCTGTGAATCAAAGCAAAAGGTCAGGGCATATCAGCTGAAACCGCACACCCAGGAACCCAACCGAAATATATTTGGTATCACCGCTTATCTGGAAAGCCTGGAAGGTCATGACTATGTTGATTTCAACAAAATCCGGGTAATTACCTGCCCGACCTGCCTGTTCTCCAGTATCAACAAGGATCTGTTCAAGAAGAGCGAAAAGGACAAGATTCCGGATATTTTAAACAATCGGAATTTCAGAAGCGCCTGGATCAAGGATATCAAAAACAGGAAGTCAAAACTGGGAGGGAAACTGGATGAGCTTTTTTCGATCCATCGTTCCATGGAAACGGTATCCAAATCCTATCAGCTGGCAATCCAGGCCGCCGATTTGCTGGGCGCGGCCAATAATGACGAATCCCAGAAGTGGCAAGCGGTGACCCTGCTGATGACGCTGGCTGAAATTCAGATGAACGATGGGAATGCTGAAATGGCCGAGTCGACACTGGGGAAAGCCAGGGAGCGGGCGAATAATCTGTTTAAAAATGCGGTCAACGTATCCATTTCATTCAAAGCGGCCCGTCTGCTTCTGTTTATCGGTCTTTATCAGGACGATGTCCGCACGGCAGGAACCTATCTGGACTTTCTCAGGGAGTACATGCTGGAAAAATCGGATGGCTTGTCGGCGGCGGATCAGGGGGTGTTGAAGAAGATATACGGGGAAGCCAGAAAAGTGATTGAAGATCGGTCCGAATATACCAAAGACCAGCTGGTGGGTTTCCACAAAAATATCTAGACACACCGGAAGCTTATATTGCCTGTTGGATAGACCTTTATCCCCTTTTTCAGTGAAATATGGTTGTCCTTATGGCCTCGTTTTTTTATACTGTCTTTTGTGGCTGAAACAACCGGTGATGAATATTGTGTAAAACCCCAAAGGTTTTCTGTTTGCTTGCCCGCCATTGAAAATTGGAAAATTCTTTCCTGAGACATTATCGTTGTCGTTAAACATTCAATAGACTGAAGAAAGGATAACGAGTCAGCAGCTGTCTTGCAGTGTATAGAGCCGGTGTTTGCGCTTTTTTGACCATATTACCTATTTCCTGTCGGATGTAAGTGCCGTGTCCCATTGGACGGGTTACCAGAACCTGTTCCAGGGGGCGCCTGTGCTCATCATCAAACGTCCGAACTGACATAACGATTAAGCTATTTTGGATGACCCATGTTTAAGTCAATAAAAAGTAAAGTGGATTTCGCCCAGATGGAAGAAGCAGTGCTGAATTTTTGGGATGAAAATCGGATATTTGAAAAATCGGTAGAGGAATTGTCGGATCAAAACACTTTCTTTTTTTATGATGGGCCGCCTTTTGCCACCGGTCTTCCTCACTACGGGCATTTAATTGCCAGTACCATCAAGGATGTCGTCCCCCGCTTTCACACCATGCTGGGGAAGAAGATCGAACGACGCTTCGGTTGGGACTGCCATGGTCTGCCGGTGGAATTCGAGGTTGAAAAAGAACTCGGGCTGAATGGGTCTGCCGATATTGAGGCTTATGGCGTGGGGAAGTTCAACGAAAAGTGTCGCAGCATTGTTCTCCGCTACAGTAACGAGTGGAAACGGACCATTCGGCGACTGGGCAGATGGGTAGACATGGAAAACGACTATAAAACCATGGAAGTCAATTTCATGGAGTCCATCTGGTGGGTATTTAAAACGCTCTGGGACAAAGAACTGATCTATGTCAGCAAGAAGGTGGTGGCGTTCAGCCCCCGTCTCAGCACACCGCTGTCCAATTTTGAGGTCAATCTGGGATATAAGGATACCCAGGATCCATCGGTAACCATTAAGTTCAAAGCCCTGGATGAACCAGACACCTATTTCCTGGCCTGGACCACCACCCCCTGGACCTTGATCTCCAATCTGGCACTGGCGGTTCACCCGGATCTGACCTATGTGCGTGTCCGGAAGGGGGATGATGTTTTCTATCTCGCCAAAGATCTGCTGGGACAAACCCTGGGAGAGGACAGTGCTGCTGGAATCGAAGCCGAAATGCCGGGCAGGGATCTGGAAGGGAAAGCATACGAACCGTTGTTCCCCTATTTTGCGGACAAAGAAGCGGAAGGTGCCTTCAGGGTCGTTCTGGGTGACTACGTCTCGACTGAAGCGGGAACCGGGATCGTCCATACAGCACCCAGCTTTGGAGAGGACGACTTTGCGACCGGTGAACGCTATGGTCTGCCCCACGTTTTTCCGATGGATGACAGCGGTTATTTTACAGCTGAAGCTACCGATGTGGCCGGTCAGTTTTTCAAGGATGCCGACAAGTCGATTATCAAGCTCCTGAAAGAGCGAGAACTGGTTTTCAAACATGAGACCCTGGTACACAGCTATCCGTTTTGCTGGCGCTCCGGGGTCCCCCTGATGTATCGGACCATTCCCAGCTGGTTTGTCAATGTGGAGAAGATCAAATCGACGATGTTGGCGAACAACCAGCAGATCACCTGGTCTCCGGCTCATATCAAGGACGGACGGATGGGTAAATGGCTGGAAGGGTCCCGGGACTGGGCCATCAGCAGAAACCGCTATTGGGGGAATCCCATCCCGGTCTGGATTTGTGACAGCTGTGGCGAAATGCACTGTATGGGTAGCAAAAAAGAGCTGGAGGATCTCAGCGGTGAAAAACTGGCGGATCTGCACTCCCATTTTGTGGATCTGATCACATTTCCCTGCAGCCAATGCCAGGGAACCATGAAACGCACCTCGGAAGTGCTTGACTGCTGGTTCGAGTCCGGTTCCATGCCTTACGGGCAGCAGCACTATCCCTTCGAAAACAGGGAGACATTCGACCAGCATTTTCCGGCGGATTTTATCAGTGAAGGACTGGATCAAACCCGAGGCTGGTTTTATACGCTGCTGGTGTTGAGCACGGCGCTGTTCGAGAAGCCGGCCTTCATGAACTGTATTGTCAACGGTCTGGTCCTGGCTGAGGACGGGAAAAAGATGAGCAAAAGCCTCAAGAACTTTCCCGATCCATGGGACATGCTGAACAAGTATGGCGCCGATGTTGTGCGGCTGTACATGTTGAATTCGGGAGCCGTGCGTGCAGATGATCTCCAGTTTTCAGAGACCGGTCTCCAGGAGACCATGCGCAATACCACTCTGCCGTTGTGGAATGTCCTGAGTTTTTTTACGACGTATGCCAATATCGATAACTGGCAACCGGCCCAGGTGGATAATATCTCGATTCTGTCCAATCCCCTGGATCGCTGGATTCTGTCCCGTCTCCATCATCTTCTGCTGGATGTCAGAAACGCCATGGAAAAGTATGATCTGAATGGTGCGGTCGCGCCTTTCGTCGGTTTTGTGGATATGCTCACCAACTGGTACATCCGTAGAAGCCGCCGGCGTTTCTGGAAAGCAGGAGAGGGAGTTGATAAGACCCAGGCCTATGAGACGCTTTTTACGGTGCTGCTGGAGTTCTGCAAGGCAATCGCTCCTTTTATTCCCTTTATTGCAGAGGAGATCTATCAGGTTCTGAAAGACGATTCGATGCCGGAAAGTGTCCATCTGTGCCTGTATCCTGAAGTCAGGCATGACTTCATTGATGTGAAACTGGAAGAGGAGATGGATATTATCCTGAAAAGCGTCAATATGGGCCGGGCGCTGCGCGCCAAACACCAGATCAAGATCCGGCAGCCGCTGCAGAAAATCACCCTCCTCACCAAAAACGAAGCGGTTCAGGGCGTTCTGGGTGAGATGTCGCTCCTGATCACCGATGAGTTGAATGTCAAGCAGGTCGAAATCTCACATAACGAGGAGGATCTGGTGCAGTTGATTGCCAAACCCAATCTCAGGCTGCTGGGTCCCAAATTTGGCAAAAAACTCAAGGATATCCGTCCCCAGATTGAAGCGCTGACATCCCGGGAAATCGTCGCTCTCCAGAATGGTGAAAAGAAGATGATTGTTCTGGATGGTGAGGACTTCGAAATCGGTCTGGAGGAGATTTTTATTGAGCGCAATCAGAAAGCGGGTATCGTAACGGAAAGCGAAGGGGATGTGACCGTTGCACTGGATATTGATCTCAATGAAGACCTGATTTCCGAGGGTTTTGCCCGTGAATTTGTCAATAAAGTGCAACAGACACGCAAGGAGATGGATTTGGATGTTGTCGACCGCATTGAAATCGCTTTCAGAGCAGGGGATATTTTGAAAAATGCGATTGAAAAACATCTGGACTATATTAAAACCGAGACCCTGGCGGACACCCTGGAATACACCTCCCAAACCGGTGATGTGTTTGTAGACTGGGTTTTAAACGAAGAAAACTGCGCTATCAAAGTCCGCAAAGCATAACGCGATTTGCCTGCTGCTCCCCTTCCAAGGACTGGGAGTCCGCCCCTGAGGCGGATTCCCAGTTTCCAGCCATCACCTCCTCGATTTCCCATTCAGACGAACCTGGTTTGCGCTGAACCGACCTGCCCTGATCTATCCCTTCTGCTTCCTTTTTCCATAAGCCTGTCCAATGCTGTATCGCACGGTTGATTCCATTTCCGACTCACTGAGCGCAATATTCCCCGTTGAGTACCTTTTCATAAAAGACCGGTAACTATTCACCTGGTTACGCCCCAAAGGTATTGTGTTTCAAGAAACGCATGAATCCTTCCTGGAGCTCCTGGAAGCCATCCCTGGCTTCCAGGGTTCTTGAAACACAATACCTTCGGAGCTGAGCGGAAATTGAACTGAATAGCTTTCCAGCGGACCCGCAGCCCGCCCCAATTCTTGAATAACAACTAAAAACCAACTGGTTGTTACTTAAAAGATACAAAGACCGAGGACCTACCGCAACGTCATTTTGTCTCTGTATCCGGCATATTCCTGTAATAATCTTTCGTCCCACAGTCCTGTTGTCCGCTTCGCTGCGAATATTTCTGCCAGCAACGGTTTTTCCATTCTCGATGGGATCCATTCCTGATCCAGCCATTTTTTCCCCGCCGCTTCAATAATCCAGTGTTTTATCCCCTGTCCGATTCAGTTTTCCTGTCTCACTGCCATTTTTTAGACCGTCCGTTAAAACATATTAAACTATATATAACAGTAATATATCATTATTGACGGGAGATTGTGAAATATATCCGCCCCAAATCTTAAAGTTTTCAAAACAGATTCCGATAAGGAGACAAGAAATAAAAAGACCGGTTTTGAACCGGGATTTTTAACAAAGAATATTGTCAGGACCGTTAAAGTTTTTGTTTTTGTTTCCGATAAGG
>Ga0180009_10001588_pt1 | contig 27627 bp, 29 predicted proteins | sample OS_PC_MetaG_FD_123537 | JGI IMG/M metagenome (GOLD analysis project Ga0180009, IMG submission 123537) | Groundwater microbial communities from the Aspo Hard Rock Laboratory (HRL) deep subsurface site, Sweden - OS_PC_MetaG | ecosystem: Environmental > Aquatic > Deep subsurface > Groundwater... | reverse complement strand
TGGATGAGCTTCTGTTGCAGGATCGGCAGCCGCGGCGAAACCGCGAACACCCCCCATGGCGTCGCTCGTAACAGAGCCATGTGACGGTTCGTATTCATTTTTGTGACAGTGAAATGACGGCCCGGGATTGTGGCCTCGACGCACCGGTGTCTGCCTCGGAAGACTAGCGCCGCGCCCTGCCAGAGGGTAGAAAAAACAAGTTATTTCAATGGGATAAGGTGCGCAGCCGAGCCGTGGTCGGAAAAGACACAGCGGCATGGAAATCCGCGGGATGGGTCCGGAAGATCGCGGCAACAACGGTCGCGGCTGAATGGCGGACCCCCCGGGGCGCGGCGAAAAGACATGCCGTCTCCCTTGCATGGCGCAAGGACGCGCGCCGCTGGGACGTCACGCAGGCGTCATGAACGCAGGCCGACGATTTCGCTCATCGGGGGAAGAAGCGCGGCTCGCTTCAATCTTCTCCGGCAATTTTGGTGACCACCAGGGAGCTGTTTTCGAGGGTCCGGTGAACGGGGCATTTGCCCGCGATTTCGGCCAGTTTTCCGGATAATTCGGGAGCGATGCCGCCTTCAATCCGGATCGTCCTTTCGAAGCGGTCGACATAGCCATCGCGGTCTTCGGCGCATTCGGCGCAGTCGCGGGCATGCACTCTCCGGTGATCGACCGTGACGGAGACCGAACCGAGCTCGAGGCCCTTGCGGTCGGCATACATGCGCAGCGTCATGGAGGTGCAGGCGCCCAGCGCGACGGCGAGAAAATCGTAGGGCGTTGGCCCCGAGTTGAGACCGCCTTGCGCTTCGGGCTCATCCGCCGTCAGCCTGTGCGGACCCACGGTCACGCGCTGCTGGAATTTTCCAAGTCCCGTCTCCGAAACGGTCACGGCGTCGCCGGGCTCTTCATCCCGTTCCGCTTCCTCGCGTCCGATATAGCGGCCCGCCCATGCGGTGAGAACTTCCGCCACATAGAGCGCATCGCGCCGCTGCGTCAGAAGGTGATCCGCATTGTCGAGCGAAACAAAGCTCTTCGGGTGCTTTGCGGCATCGAAAATCTTTCCGGCATTCTCGATTCCGACGACTTCGTCGCGAGGTGCATGGAATATGAGGAGAGGTTTTCTCAGGTCGGCGATGCGCCTTCCCAGATCGTGCTCGTCGAGATCGTCGATGAACTGCTTGCGGATCTGGAAGCGGCGCCCGCCGAGCTCCACTTCCGCCTCGCCGTTTTGTTCGATCCGCGTGAGATCGGCCTGAAAGCCGCGAGTAACGTGCCGGGCATCCGCGGGCGCGCCGATCGTCGCGACCGCTCTGGCTTCCGGCACCTCACTCGCGGCAGCGAGAATCGCGGCACCCCCGAGACTGTGACCGATAAGGATTTTCGGTGCCTCGAGATTTTTGCGCATGAAGTCGACGGCGCACAGAAGGTCGGCGATGTTCGACGAGAAATTGGTATTCGCGAATTCTCCGCCGCTCATGCCGAGACCCGTGAAGTCGAAGCGGAGCACGCCGATGCCGAGTTCCGCCAATGCACCGGAAATGCGGGAGGCCGCGAAAACGTCCTTCGAGCAGGTAAAGCAATGGGCAAAGACAGCATAGGCGCGTACGGGGCCGGCCGGCAGATCAAGGAGGGCCGCAAGCTCATGCCCCTGTGCGCCGGTGAAGGAAATCTTCTTTGAACGTGCAGGCATGCCATGTCTCCTGAAATCGCTTTATACGGGGAGCCTATACCAAATTGGGAAGCTCGAACCCAGCCAAAGCGGCATTGACAGCCGCCCGGGAAAAATCGGGCGTCCTTGCATCGGAAATGAGATTTTGGAACGTCGTCTCGCGCGGGCCGTTTTCCTGTCAGTGCCCGCCGCCATCGCCGGAGCACTGCACAAGGTCAATCCATCGACACCCATCAGATGGAGCGACGAGACATCCTTGTTTAGCAGAACGATGCGGCGGAACGCGTCGCCGCAGACTTCGCCGTCGGCATGGCCGTCGAGCGGCAGGGCGGAAATCGCTTCGAGCAGGATACGCAACTCCTGAAGCGCGGTGCTCAGGTGAGCAAGGGCTGCTTCTCCCCGCGCGACGAGCGCCCGCTCGAGAAGCTCCCGGTTGTGAGCAGTGTTGACGTATTGCGCGACCCCGGCCGCGCGGCAAAGAGGGAGCAGCGCCGCGGCAACCCGTAATGCAATCCGCGAACGCAATCCCGGCGGGACATCCTGCGATATGCCGATCCGGCCTAGCCAGCTTCCTCGAGGTTTGGATTCCGCAACCAACCATCAGCCCCTGATCTGGCCTGGCCCATCCCGACAAGTTTCGTCCTTCGCGCCAAGGCCGCCCCAGACCCGGTCTAATCATCGCGGTTTTCCTCCGCGTTCGTGCCGGACAGACGGCTCAGAAGTACGGAAAACTCGCCGGGAACGGGTTCGTTCAGGATTTCTTGATAGGCGCGGCGTAGCCCCGTTCCGAGTGCTTCGCACCGAGCGCTTTGTTCAAGCTTGTCCCGCGTGTTCCCAGATTTGCAATCTTTCTCTGGCTGACTCTGCATATCCTTGTCGTTCGTCACTTTTTCACCGCGCCATTGGCGTCGACTTCAACACGTTCGCGACCGGCAGATGCTGAGGCCGAGGAAAATATTTCAATAAGGGATGAAACTCTTTTGTTTTCCGAGGGTTCCCTGACCCGAGGAATTTAGTTCGCGGGCTTGAGTCTCGCAAGGCGGCGAGATCTGGCTAAGGTCGAACCCAAATGGAGAATGCACTGGAATGTCGCGCGCAGACCAAATCGCACCTCTTCTTCCGCATCTGCGCCGTTATGCGCGCGCTCACCGGCAATCAAAAACGCGGGGATGCCTATGTGCGTTCCTTGCTTGAGGCGATTGTTGCAGACGAAAGCGTCGTCGGCCGTGAGGCCGACATATCTTCAGCAGTGAGGAAAGCGAGGCCGCCTGACGGTCCGACGCGCTAGTGCGTCAGCTTGTCCATTGCGTCCATGATGGCATTCGCCGTGTCGCCCGCTCTGGGCGTGCTGCCCGTCCGTGCAGGTAAGGCTCCGTTGTCGATCATCTCGTCAAGTGCTGCTCTCGCACGGGCCACGCGGCTTTTTACCGTACCGATGGCGCAGTCGCATATGCCGGCCGCCTCTTCATACGAAAAGCCACCAGCCCCCACGAGTATCAGGGCTTCGCGTTGTGCCTCCGGCAGCCGCATCAAAGCCCGCTGCAAGTCACTCAACTGCATCTGGTGATCCTGATGCGCCGGGGACGAAAGCGTGCGCTCCGCAACGCTTTCATCCCATTCGCCCTTGAAGCGGGCGCGCCGCATTTGCGACAGAAACTGGTTGCGCAGAATGACGAAAACCCATGCGCGCATATTTGTGCCCGCTCTATAGCGCTTGCGGGCTGCCCACGCCTTGAGGAGGGCGTCTTGCGCCAGATCGTCGGCCATGTCCGGCTTGCCGCACAGATTTCTGGCAAACGCGCGCAGGTGAGGAATGAGCGTCTCCAACTCCTGCTTGAAATTGGCATCACTAAGAGGCTCGGCCACGGCCGGTCTTTCAACCTGCTCACTCATGAGATCGATTCTTGTCATCTGCTCCGAGCTGGCTCAATAAGCGAATGAACTCTATGGGAATGGGCTCCTGAACCGTGCTGCAATAAAGAGCACGCAACTCGCGACCCATGCTCCCGCTGCGGGCGGTTCTTTCGCGGCGAAGTTCATTGACGCCGCCGCGCTGCCCCGCCCTTTTTCGATCGTCGATCATCTCAAGACATATCGCTGTTCGGGCGCTTTGGGTGGCGCTCAACGGAATACCCGTCGTGTTAACGCCCGATGGCGACGATGGTTCAAAAGCCGTTCATCCGCTTCGACATGCCGACGTGAGCCTCTTCCATCCGATGTTGACCATAACCTTCTTCGTGGCCGCAATGTGGCGGGTGGGACGCGCCGCAGCGGAGAAGACATTATGCTCCGTAAACGGAGGTAGGCGTATCCCGCATGCGGATGCGCCAGCCCTCCTGCCATATGTGGAAGACCGGCGCGATCCAGGAGGGGTTCGAAGGCCGTTACTGGCGGGAAAGCCAGCTATCGATCTCCTTGTCGACCTTGTCCTTTTCCTTGCCGTAGCGCTCCTGAAGAATGCCAGCAAGCCTGTCGCGCTTGCCTTCGATCTTCTGGAGATCGGAATCGGTAATGTCTCCCCAAGCTTCCTTCACGCGACCTTTCATTTGTGTCCAGTTGCCTTCGATCTTATCCCAGTTCATCGATGCGTTCCTTTTGCGGTTGTGTCGTTGCGGTCGGTCTTGTCTCGCCTAGAGCGGGTTGCGAGGACGCCTCGCATACCCGAAGACAAGGCTCACCACGAAGAGCACGAGGAAAATGACGAAAAGAATCTTCGCGATGCCAGCCGAAGCTGCCGCAATACCGCCAAAGCCGAAAACGGCGGCGATCAAGGCAATCACGAAGAAGACTGCTGCCCAGTAAAGCATGGTTCACGTTCCTTGTTTTGTGGTCCGCCCGCGGGCGGCTACCCGACCGGCCGGCTGAGCCGCGTCGATCGCATCGGCGACGAAAGCCGCCTGCATGAATATGAAACTGGCGGAGCGCCCCAAGGTTCCATGAAGTTCCATGCGCTTATCGTCCGGCTAGGAAACATCACAGGTCTTCTGCGCGGGCGAAGGATCAGAGAAGTGCGCTTCGAGAGGGCGAAGGCGCCGTTCCCACTTCTGCTGGGTGAACTCCGACATGACACTCATGCTGTGACTCCCTTCCGAGGCCGCGCAGTGGCCAGGTTTATGGCGACAACGCGGCCTGAGCGGATCCGTTGCATGAAGGCGAAATTATTCGGCCGCCTGCTCGCGACTTAATGGGGTGCATTCTTCCCTGTCCGTGAGGCACCCGGAACAAATCGGGGGAGAAGGCGTTTTAAAGAAGCCGGGAGAAGGATGTGTGGGCGACGGTTACATAAATCGACTGAATTCCCCATGACTTGCCCGGGGGCGTCGCGACAATTGCAGTCTGAGTTGAACGGAAGGCTGTCGAAGACGGACCCGGGCGCCGGAAATCATGACCGGCGGCAACAGAGGAGAGACAGGCGCGCTTGCATATTCGGCGACCTCACGAGCCCCCCACTCTGCACACAAGGTCCCCGGAATTGCGTCGAGCCAGCCTCGTTCTAAGCCGCCGATCTCCGGTTGCCCTCCCCGGGGCAGTGAAGCGGAAAAGCGAACCCCACGCAGCGCAGCCCCGGGGACTTCCCATTCACGATCCAGAAGAATGGCAGGCGAGAAACGAATGTCCCACGAGCCCTACTACGTACAGTCAGCCTATCGCGCCCGGCAAGACGGAGCAGTGGCGCCAAGCCGTTCACGCACCGTGACGGAAGCGATGGAGTCGGAAGAATTCTGCCGGGAGCTTCTGGAAAACGCCCGATGGCCGGAAGGGCCCGTCTGCATGAATTGCGGTGCCAAGGGAGCGGCGAGCCGCCTTACGACGCGACCTGGCCTCTGGACCTGCAAGGCCTGCCGGCGGTGTCAGTACAGCGTCACCTCCGGCACGCAGTTGCATCGCTCGCGCCTCCCGGTCTCGGCCTGGGTGAAGCTTTTCTATGCGACGCAGATCAGGAACCAGAATCTCACGGCCTCGCAGGTAAGTCGCCGTTTCGACGTGGCTTATCTGACAGCGAAGAGCATGCTGCTCCGCATCGAAGCATTGCGGCGGGAGATGCCGGAAATGGCGGAGCGGCTCGAGCGTTCCCTGCGCGATCTTGCGGGTGGCAGCACTCGTACCTGACGCAGAGACGACGTCGCGGAGGTTCAGAATGTGTTGCCGCGCGCCGGGGGTGCTTCCGGAAGGATCGGGTATTCCCCTCTGTAGTCTGCAAGCGGGCGATATTCGCCTTCTTCTTCACCTTTCACGATAACGTCGCTCCGGCCTTCGTCTTCCCGCGCCCAATGGGCCACACCAGCGGCAATATCCCGAATGCCGGCTGCCAGACGGACCGTTAGCTCCTGTCCCGATCGACAGGCGAGAGGTTCGCGCTCGCAGAACCCCGCCAAGTCGCGCGCCGCATGCGATACCACGATCTGTGCATTGGTGAAGGTCGAGAGGTTCGGCGACATGTCGGGTCCGGGATCTGCCGGCCCTTGCGCGTAAGTGGCAGGCACGAAGCCGGGATCGGCCGCGGCCGGCTTTGCCGGTTCCACAAGCTTGATCGCATGGCCGACAAGGACCAGCACTACCAGCGATTTGATCGCAAACTTGATCATGCCTGACCTCGCACAATGAGGTTAGGCCCAACATATCACTTTTCAATGGGTTAAGAGCGTCGAACTTGGTGGATATGGGATCCGGCACTCAGGCCGCGTCGGCCTGTCCCAAAGCGGAACGCAGGAAATCGGTGATGTTGGCAAGCTGGACCGGCTTGCGGAATACGGCTACGGCGCCGCAATCGGCCAGGCTCGCATAATGGTAAGTTTCGCTTTCCGCCGTCATCAGCATCACGATGACCTTGTGGTTGAGATTGCGTGCGGCCTCCGCCACGCGAACGCCATCCCATCCCGGCATGTTGACGTCGAGCATGAGAATGCGCGGCCGCTCGCTGGCGATGCGCTCGATGGCCTCATGACCGTCAGCGGCCGTGATGACATCAAGGTCATTCGCCCGGAGAAACTCCACCATTTCCTGAAGCTGAACCGGATCGTCGTCGGCGACAAGCACGCAAGCACGCATCTCGAACTCCACTCCATGCGCGGGCAGATCCTGCACCGCTTGTCCCGACATCAAAGCCTTTTGGGCTTAACCGGCGGTAAACCGAGTGTTTCGAAGCGGTCCGGCCTTTGTCGACATTTGTAAGGCGTCGAAAGGTTCAGCGCGGAGCGCTGCGGCGGGAAAGCAGCCTGTCGATATCCGGCAGGCCGAAGGGCTTGGGCAACGTTCCAAGAAGCGGAATATCATGCGCACCGCAAAGCGAGGTGCCGGCGTCGAGCAGGTTGTCCCGCGCCCCCGACATCATGATGATGGAAATATCGGCCTTGCGCGGGCTCTCGGCAAGAGCCAGCAGGGCCTCGAAGCCATTGAACTCCGGCATGTGAACATCGAGCAGGATGAGATCGGGCTCAAACTCGCCGAGCAGTTTCGCGAAATCGGTGCAATCGCCGCGTGTTCGTGTTTCGAAGCCGCGGCTCTGCAGCGCTTCCGCGCATTCAATAGCCAGATCGTCGTCGTCGTCATAGATGAGCGCGCGCATGAGCCTACCACCGCTGAATATCGATCTCAGATTCTAGGCGTTCCTGCCGTAACGGTGTGAGTTACTTTGAGGAGTTGTGTGAGAACGCCGTCAACTGACGAGCGTCGGCGCGCGGCACTTCGCTCCATGGACGATCATGTCCATCGCGCCGAGCTTGACACCGAGTGTGGTGAGAAGGGAATTGACGACGACGTCCAGCGGCGCCAATGCCCCGGTAATTGACGAGAGCAAAGCGGTAGTGACCGTGGCGAGAGGAGTGAGATTGAGAATGCCGAGAAGCGTAAGATTCTCGATTTCCGTGGCGCCGGCGAGCTCTGAGATCAAGACAACATCCGAAGAAGTCGATTTGACTTCACCGAATTCGGCTTGCGAGAAATTTACATTTGAGGGGCCGCTGGCTCCGATCGGTACTGATCCGCTTAGCTGAAAGTTGAGGAGTAACGGGATGCTTATGGTCGCTACTGCGCTGGACTCGGTACCGTACCGGATGCTGCCCGCCGATGTTGTCGCGGCCAACACTGCATGTGTACCGCTTGTTATGCAGGGAATCGATACGACTTCCGCAGTGCCGCTGCCCGCATCGACATAAATGGGAATGTCCAGAATCCGGCCGAGCAAGGGCACGCTCACTCGGGCGCTTAGCTGCACCGTCACCTGCGATGTTCTCACACTGTCTCCGACCTTGCCGATAGCCATATGAGCCATCGGCGCACCGACGGTGATGGTTCCTGAAACCGAGGCGAGTGACCCGAGGTTGACGTCCGTATCGAACCCCACCGCCTGGCCCTCTCCGATTGCCATGGCGGTGCCGGAGACGAGGTCGAACAGGTTGAAGGGCACATCGTCGCCAAGAGACGACCCGATCGACCCCACCGTTCGCTGCGCAACGGGGGCAAGATCGAGGACATCGCCGAGGTCGACCGGCGTATTTCCGACGGGCGAGAGCGCCGTCTGGAGAGCCAATGTCGCAACCGAGGGGTCGCCTTCGAAACTGTCCCCGGTCAGAACTTCGACAGCTGCACCGAGTATATCGCCGACGGTCACGCCCGCCTCAAGCAGGTCTCCATAGGTGTCCGATCCCGCCTGCAGGCTAATCTCGGTCGCTAGTGCATCGAGAAATTCCAGCGCGTCGATATTTGCGTCCGCGAGCGCATTGTAGTCGATGAGCGAGAGATTGACCGTCGTGCCGAGGAGCCCGCCCAGAATCTGATTGGCAAGACCTGCATCCAGCGAGGCGACGCGCGTTCCGGCTGAGAAGGAAACGTACTTGGTATAGGCAGCGACCGCTTCGGTATCGATCTGCGTGAGATTGCCGAAGCCGAACAGCCGTGCGAAATAGGTCGGCGATTGGGACCGCTTTGTCACGCGAACGGCATTGAAGCTCGACTCGCTGACCACAGTGCCGTCGCTTGCCGTCTCACCATCCCTGAAGAACCTGTCGTCCGGCGCGCGCGCGGGATCGGCGACATAATAGAGGGGAGTCGTAACCATATCCCCGGCATCGAAATCATTGAGATCGAAAATCGTCTCGGCGACGTTCTGCGCTTCCGCGATCTGCCGCACGGCGCCGAGAGCCGCCGCGTCCGTCGCCGCTTGCTGGTTGCGGTATGCAGACAGCATGGCGCCGGTGTCGACGACGATCATGGCGACGGCAAGCGCCAGCACCAGCGCTCCTACCGCCATCACGGAAATGACGCCGTCTTCAGCATGCGCGTAGCGCCGAAGAAAACCTGCCAGCGAATGCGCCATCTTCTCCTCCGCGCCCGCCGCCCTGCGCCTACTTTCCCGCCGGAAGGGAGCAGCACGGATGGGGCTTGAATGCCAGTTTATCTAACCTGCCCCGAAGTTAGCGAACAATTAAGTGGAATAGGGCGTGTGCTGACAAGAAACCTCACGTCTTAAGCAAGGGCACACAAAGAGACACAACACCACACCCTTTCATAATGCGCCGTTCTAGAAGAAGGGCAGGGAAATGAAGGCGCTGCAGGCCTTCCCGGCCCGCTCGCGGCAATGGAGGAGGAAATCGTGTCAGGAAAAGCCCTTGTTGCCTCCCTCGTCTGTGTCGGCCTCGCAGGCTGCATGACCGACAAGATTGCCATGTCGTCGGAGGTCGGAGGCAGCGGAAGCAGCAGTGTTTTTGCGCGAAGCGCCGGCTCGAATGGCCTCGGCGGCGAAGGAGGCGACGCCGGTCTTGGTGTCGTCGGCGACGGTGGTGTCCTCGATAATGTCGTGGGCATGGATCCGATCGGTGGACTGCTTGACGGTCTTGGCCCCGGCAATCCCCTCGAAACGGTCCTTGGGGGAGGCTCGACCGGTCTCATCCCCTCGGCGGCCGCTGCGCTCGCCGGCGATCCCGATGCTGAGGTTATAGGGCTGGGTGTGTTGGGTGACGGCGGCCTCGTTGCTGACCTTGCCGGCACGGACCTCCTAGGCGGCATGCTCGATACAGGCGGTGTCCTGACCGCGAGCATTGCGGGGGGGAACGACGGTCTGCTTGGCGCACTGCTCAACGACAAGGTGGGCGAGCCCCCGCTCGCCCCTGTTGCCGGCCCGCTGGCTGCGGCTCTGCCTTCCTCCGCGCTCAACGACGCACTGGCCCAGCTCCCGGCGCTCGGCCTGACCGGCAGCGACGGTCTCATTGCAGACCTGACGGGCACCGATCTCGTGGGCAATCTGCTCGGGCCGGACACGCCGCTTGGCGGCGGCAATGGCGGGCAGCTCGGAGATATCGTGCCTGCAGGCGAGCCGCCTCTCGGCTATGTCGGTGACGTGACGAACGGTCTCTTGAATGTTGTGGCAGGAAATGAAATTTCGCCGACAGACAGCCTGCTCGCGCCGGCCGTCCCGGTGCTCGACAATATTCTGGGCACCGGCGCCAGTGTCATTGGCAGCGTGGCGGCGCCGGTCACAGGCGCGCTCGGCAATCTGCCAGTCGCCGGTGATGTGGTGGGCGGACAGCCAGCTGGGGCGCCAACGGCGGCGCCCGATACCGGTGCGCCGAGCACGGCACCTGGTGTCCTCGCGCCCGTTACGGGTCTTGTCGGAGGCCTCTGATACTTGCCGACCCCCCGGGGGCTCATGCAATTGTGTAGTCCTCAAAATGGAAAGGCCCGGCAGGATGCCGGGCCTTTCTTATTGGTGCGCCGACACAACCGGTGTCAGAACTTTACCTCGAAAGAAACGAAGAGCCGGGGATCCTTGTCATTCTGGGAGGCGGGTGTCCGGTTGATCGGCTTGTCGAGTTCCAGCCCGAGAGAAAACCAACGAAGATTGGAAAGGGTGACGCCGATGCCGGTGGACAGCAGCCGATGATCTCCCTGGCCGTCCACATCGGTGTTCCAGACTTTCGACTGATCGACGAACGTGTAGGGGGTGACGGCCCATCCGCCGAAGGCTTCGACGTCGAAGCGGTAGCTCGCCTGGATCGACCCGCCAAGACCGCTGTCGCCGCTGATTTCCGAATTGTTGTAACCGCGGGCGAAGCGCACGCCGCCGAAGCCGATCTCCTCTGAACTGTATAACGAGTCCGAACTGTATTGCCCTTCCGTTCGGAAGCTGAGAAGCAGCCGCTCCGTCGCTGCATAGCTTATCGAAAAGCCGCCCTGCAGTTTTGTAAAATTGGGTGCCGCCCCGAGTCGCGAATGAAGCGTGTTGTTGGGGCCCGCGCCTCCGATCGGCAGTCCCTGCGTCAAGCGGGCATGGCCGCCGAGCGAGAGCCGCTCGTTCATCTGCGAGGCATATGTGCCGCCGATATGCGCCGCGCGTATCGCGTCCTCGCTGAACTTGAAGCCGTTCAGTTCGTTCTCGGCATTGGTCAAATAGGCGCCAAAGAACGTAGTCAGCGTTTCCTTGGTTGCGCGAATGATCGGATAGCTCAACAGGAAATCGACTTGGGTACTCGTACTGACGAGTTCGATGCCTGGCGGCAGGTCGGGCGTTTCGGACCTGGCATAGGCCGCTCCCACCGTCGCCCGAAGGCCGTCCGTGCCGATGAAGCTCGAAAAGGCGGCCCGGAAATACTGCTGCGAATCGATTTCCGGAGTTGCGAGACCCGTCAGGGAAATTTGGTCGCCCGCTCCGAAGACATTGTTGATCGCCCCGGTAAGATAGGCGGCAAACGGCGAATCCTCGAGATTCGCACGGTTATCGACCGCAGTCGAAAGCACCGCCTTCTCGCTCTCGACGTTCAGTGCGAGTGTAGCGGCGCCGGTATAGACATTCATGCCTGTCAGCTTCCCGCCGAGTGTTGCACCTGGAATATCGTTGATGAGCAGCAGATAACGCTCAAGCGTTTCGGCGCGGAGCGGCTTCTCGGATACGATCCGCCGGCTGAATTCCTCGACCATGCGGCGAACGGCGGGATCGTCCGCGGTGATCTTGATTTCACCGACAAAACCTTCGACGACCCGGACGATGAGTATACCCCGCTGGATGACCTGGACGGGGATGTAGGCCCTGCCCAATGCGTAACCGGCATCCGCATAAAGCTGGTTTGCGCGGTCGAGAGAAGTGCGCAGGTCGCCAGCCGTGATTTCGCGATCGAGAATATTGCTGAACTGTGCCGCGATCTTTTCTTCCTCGATGACCGAGGCGCCCACGATCCGAACACCCGAGATGCGAAAGTTGAGAACCTTCTGAGATCCGTCGGGCAGCCCGAGCTCTTCTTTCAGCTCCGGCACTTCGCGCCTTTGCAGGTCGGGAGCAGGAGGCGGAGGTGTCAGCACCGTTCCGGGGGCTGGCGCGTTCAGCGGTGTCGTGCTCTGCGCCACGGCGGGGCTGCACATCAGTGCAATGCCCGACACGGCGACAAGTAGTTTGCCTGTTTTCCGGATCATGTTTCCTCCGCCTCGTACGACATCCCTCGTTTCAATCGTACAAAGCGGGCAGGGACAATAAAGAAGAGTACTGTATTTAATTTGAGTAACACGGAACGGTCCGTACACGGTTTGTCGAGGAGTGTCGCGTTGCTTCGATTTCTGTTGTGCGTTCCTCGCACCAAATCCCGCGATACATCGCGTCGGCCGATGTCGATTGCAGTAGAATCACATGACGAGGCGGCGGAACCAAAGCGCGTGTGAGTATGTTTTAAAAAGCCGCGGGCTTGTTGCCACGCACGCCGGAGGCGAGTCCGGACCGTGCTCGCTTTTCATCCAGTCACTTTATTGCGCAGGAGAGGAAGATTTTTGGTCAGTATTATTTCCATACTATTGCCATGGTTTTCGTTTCTTTGCTGTCCAGAGCGCCTTTTTTCTCAGTGATCGCGAAGTTCTCGGCCTTCCCGAGCAAATGCATGTGTAAAATTAAGACTCCATTGACCAGAATGACTCGTAAAATGTTTCGTCGGGTATATGGCAGGCGCCGCAGGGGGTACGCGTGAGAGGGGCGGCTGTGGGAGGAGGGATGAGATCATGAATCTTGCGCAGCGGATTCAGCGGAACCCTGTAATTCTTTTGGGCGTGGGCGTCGCGCTGATCGCCGTTGCTGTCGCCCTCATCTGGCTTAATTTATCTGCGCGCGATGCGGCGACGGTCAGGACCGTCGCGCCTCAAGGGGCAGACGGCCTCGCCACAGACAGCGCAGTCAGTGTGCTTGTCGCGTCTCGCGATGTGGTGCGCGGCAAAGCCCTCACAGCAGAAGATTTGACCTTGCGCAAAATGGAGGGGCCCGCCCCGGCTGGCAGCTTCAGCGAAGCAACGCCGGCGGTCGGCCGTGTTGCAACCATGGACATTCGCGCCTCCCAAATTGTCTTCGGCAGCAATCTCAGTGCCGCACCGGCAGGCGCCGGCATGGCCGCTCTCGTTTCCGAAGGACAGCGCGCCTTCGCCATCCGCGTTGCCGAAGAAGACATCGTTGGCGGATTCCTGCAGGCGGGCGACAGGGTGGACGTCTTTGCGACTTTTCCCGGCGCGGTCTATGGCCAGCAGGCAGGTATCGGCCAGACTAAGACAGATCAGAGCAAGAGTGCGCTCCTTCTCCAGGATATGGAGGTGCTCGCCATCGGCGCCGCTCTTTCATCCAAGGGCGGTGAGGTGAACAGCGGTGCACGCACTGTGACGGTTGCGGCGCCTCCGGAGGCACTCGCGAAGCTCGCCTTGGCAGGGCGCCTTGGCCACATCACGCTGGCCATCCGCAATCCGGGTGATCGGGAGATTGCGCCGGCGGCGCTGGTTGCGCTCGATGATTTGCGGCCGGGCGCCGCCTCTGTGGATATTGAACGGGAAACGGAGGCAACGGGGCCCTCTGGTCACCGCATCACGATCTATTCGGGGGCGAACCAGTCGACGGTAACGGCGCCGAGATAGTGGAAGGACATCGCTGGGGGGTGGGCATATGAGACCGGGAGGGAAGGTATTGTCGGGCAGGTGGACCGGTATATTGGTTGCGGGAGCGCTCGCGTTTCTTTTCGTCGTGTTCCTGCCGGGCGGCGAGGCTGCGTTCGCGGCGGAGAGATCTCTCGATATTGCGGTCGGCGGTCAGCGAATACTGAAACTCGATCGTACGATCGACCGGATCGCGATTGCCGACCCGGGCACAATCGACGTGAAGGTCGTTTCCTCGCGGGAACTTCGTGTGCTGGGACAAAAGGAAGGAACGACCGATCTCACCATCTGGTTCGCCGGCACCGATGCCTCCCTTTCCTATCACGTCGTTGTGGGCGCGGACCTGAAAGGGCTGCAGGCTGAATTCAGCCGCGATTCCGCTCTCTCGAGTGTCAAGGCGGTAGAGACCGGGAGAGGCGTTGTCCTCAAGGGTCAGGTCTACAGTCTTGAGGATCGGCAAAGGGCGCGGTCGCTCGCACGCTCCTATCTCGGCAAGGACGCGGGAGACATGATGACCGTCGCCGACCGTCGCATGGTAGCGGTCGAAGTGCGCTTCGCGGCCGTTTCGACAAGCACGCTCAAAGCCCTCGGCCTCAACTTCCAGAGCCTGGACAACAATCTGCAGATTGCCGCCATCGGCCCAAGTTCCAATACCGGCTTTGGATACACGCCGGGCAACATCCAGACGACCAATCCCGGCGGCGATTATACCGGCTTCGATCCCAACACGGATCTTCCCATCGGCCAGGCGTTCAATCTGTTGATGGCGTGGCCCGGCTCCAACATCCTCGGCGTCATCAGCGCGCTGAGCAGTGCGAACCTTGCACAGCTTCTGGCCGAGCCGACGCTCCTTGTCCGCAGCGGCGAGGATGCCGAGTTTCTGGCGGGTGGCGAGATTCCGATACCCGTCCCGCAATCCGGCACGGCCAACGGAACGGTGACGATAGAATACAAGAAATTTGGCGTGCAGCTCGATGTAGCAGCAACTGTCCTCGACAATGATCGAATCGTTCTCAAAGTGAGTCCGGAGGTCAGCGAACTCGACTTCACGAACGCGCTTGTCGTGCAGGGCTTTCGTATTCCCGCGCTCCGCACGCGCTCGACCCGCACGACCATCGAACTCGGCGATGGACAGAGCTTCGTCCTGGCTGGCCTGATGTATTCCACGTCCGGGAATGTCGAGGACCGCGTGCCGGGTATCGGCGAACTGCCGATCATTGGCAGCTTTTTCAAACGCACCCAAAACGCCCGCGAACGCCAGGAGCTTATCATTGTGGCAACGCCGCGCCTCGTCTCGCCGATGGAGGCGGGAGAGGTGCCTGCGCTCCCGGGCGAAGGCCAGGTCTATGATCCCGATTTCGCCGATATTCTACTCAATGTCGATTCCGTAGGTGACCACGTCGTCAAGCACGGCCTGATGAGGTAGCGCGGCATGTATCGTTTCCTTCTGATATCCGGCGACAAGGATCTCACGGCACGGATCAAGCTGGCGCTTGAGTCAGTCTCGACCGTCATGAGTGCCGATCCGGCCATCGACAATGTCGAGGAGCTGGCCGCACAGTTCCGGCCGGAAGGTATACTGGTCGACAGCGATATTCGTATGGGCGCGCGCACGGCCTTTGAACGGCTCGCGGTCGTCAGGGAGTGGTTTCCGGCGCTACCGATGATCGTCATCGGCAATGAATCCGGCGCTCAACTCATTCTGACGGCAATGCGCGCGGGCGCTCAGGATTTCGTCGATCGCGACGCGGCAGAAGACGATATTCGGGACGTGGTCATTCGGCATGTAGTGGCCGACAGGCCACGTACTGCGACTCCCTCGCGCATCGTCACGGTGCTCAGTGGCAGTTCGTGCGAGGAAGATTCCGACCTCGCGGTCAACCTTGGCGCTGCCATTGCCTCGGCGCGTCCCGACGAAGGAATTCTCCTCGTCGATCTTTCTCTTCCGGCAAGCGGCGCGGCGATTTCGCTTGGTGTGGAGCTTTCCTTCCGCGTGAAAGAGGCGGTCAAGGAGATGTCCCGCCTCGACCGCGCCTTGCTTGACTCGGCCCTGGCGCGGTGTCCGCGCTCGGGACTTCGTATCCTGCCGCTTGCGGTGCATGGCGATGCGGAATGGGCTGTGAACGTCCATGATCTCCGGGCATTGCTCGAAATCTGCCAATCTCTCTACGACCTCGTGATCGTCTCCTGTGGACCTTTCTCCCGTCAGGAAGAATTGTTGAGCTTGCCCGACAAGGACGCGCTTTTCCTGCTGCCCTGCAATCAGCGCTTCACCTCGATCAAGGGGGCGTCGGAGCTCATGCGCTTGATGCGGCAGTACCGCCCTGAGGGCGAGGAGCCGGTGCTCGTCGTGCATGAGTTTGTGCCAGGGATGGCACCGGATACGGCCGGAATCGGAAATGCGGTCGGCGCGGCGCGCACCATCGATCTCCCGGTTCGCTGGCAGCAGCTGGCGGAAAGTGTGAACAGGGGAGAACCGCTCTCGCTCGACACATCGACACCTTACGCTCAGCACCTTGTCCGGCACCTGCAGGCGCTCAATCTCGTCCCGTATCGCGACGCCGACAGTGATCGGATGCAGCCTCTCAAGAGCTGGGCGCGGAAATTCGGGGTACTGTCATGAAGACCCTGCAGCCCTACATGCTCGGAACGGGAGATGCAGCGAGCGAGATCGGCGTGTCCGACCGCTATCAGGAAATAAAGTTCCGTGTTTTCGATCTGACGCTGGAGTATCTGGATCAGCAAGGTGTCGAAGGCGAAAGCATTCCGGCGACGGCACTTCAAGATGAAATCGCCCGCGCAATTGCTGTTGTTCTCATGTCGCGAGGCATCGCGCTCAATATGCGAGAGCGCGCGCAGCTCATTGAGGATGTGCAGAATGAGATAGTCGGCTTCGGACCGCTGGAACCGCTTCTGCGCGATCCGGCGGTGGATGACGTGATCGTCAACGGTCCGGGGAACATATATGTCGAACGGTACGGCGAGCTTGAGCCGGTTCAGACCCGTTTCCGTGACACAACGCATCTGATGAACGTTATCCAGCGGATCGTGAGCCCGATCGGGCGGCGCGTCGACGAGGGAACTCCCTACGTGGACGGGCGTTTGCCGGATGGCTCGCGCGTCAACGTCATTATTCCACCCGTCGCCCTGGACGGTCCTATCCTGTCGATCCGCAAGTTCAAGCACATTCCACTCACTGGCGAAGATCTCGTGCGGAATGGCTCCATGTCTGCGGAGATGCTGAACTATCTGTCGAATGCCGTTCGCGGCAAAAGGAACATCCTCATTTGCGGCGGCACGGGCTCGGGCAAGACGACTCTGCTCAATGTCTTGAGTTCCTATATCGGCGCCAAGGAACGCCTCGTCACGATCGAGGATGCGGCCGAGTTGCAGCTGCAGCAGTCGCATGTCGTTCGTCTCGAGACGCGCCCCTCCTCGCCGGATGGCTCGACGGAGGTGACGGCGAGGGACCTTTTGCGCAACGTCCTGCGTATGCGCCCCGACCGCATTATTCTGGGTGAGGTCCGCTCAAGCGAAGCGATCGAGATGCTGCAGGCAATGGGCACCGGGCATGACGGTTCCATGGCGACGCTGCACGCAAACGCACCCAGAGATGCGCTCGAGCGGCTTGAAATGCTGATCGGACTGCATGGCTTTTCGACGGACCTGCAGGCGGTGCGCCGGTTCATCTCCGGTGCCGTTCACGTCGTCGTGCATACCGCACGTCGCGCCGACGGCAAGCGGAAGGTGATGTCCATTTGCGAAGTGGTGGGCATGGAAGGCCCAACCTACTCGCTGCGTGAAATTCTCTCGGACGGAGAAGAGGAAAAGAGACGGGTCGTATAGGAAGGTTGACGGACGTATGGCGGGGTTTTCGACGGCAATTCTGGCTTTACTGTGCCTCGGCAGCGGCGCCTGTGCGTTGTTCCTGTTGTGGCGAAGCCGTCGCGACCGTGAGGTTGAAGAACGGCTTGGGGCGCTCGTCGCGCGTTCTCCTGCCGTGGCGAAGCCGTCGTCGCCTTTCGGCTCCTGGCCGGATTCGACGCGTTACCTTCCTGAGTTCGCGCGCACCCGTCTCTATCAGGCAGGAATCGAGCTTTCGGCCGATCGGCTTACTGCCTTTGCTTTCCTCACATTCTGCCTTTGGATAGCGATTTCGCTGCTGTTCACCTTCTTCGTCTCAACGCTTCTCGTGCTCAGCGTAGTTCTCGTCATCGCCGCGGTCGTGGATTATCGAGCGCGGCAGCGCATGAACACGTTGTCGGACGCCATGCTTGGCTATTTCGATCGCGTGAGGCAGCTTCTTGTCGTAGGAAACAGCCTCTCGGTCGCGCTTTCGCGTGCCACGCAGTCTTCGCCGCCGATCATTGTGCAATTTTTCTCGCCGACCATGCGCCGCATCGCGAACGGTGCAGGCGTGACCGAGAGCATCGGTCAACTTGCCGACGAACTCGATCTCTATGAGCTTCGCCTTTTCGGCGCAGCGGTCGAAACGAATTTGCGGTTCGGCGGATCGCTGACGGCGATCCTCGCCAACCTTATCGAAAACATTCGCCGGCGTGCGGCGGTCATGCGCGAGGTGCGTGTCAGCACATCGCAGATCAGGGCCAGCGCCTGGGTGCTCGGCCTCCTGCCGATGATTGTGGCCTCTGTCGTTATGGTGCAAAGCCCCGACTATGTCCGATGGTTCATCGACAATCCTTCCGGGCAGACGTTGCTGATCTACTGTGCCGTTTCGCAGGTGCTTGGCGCAGTCATGATGCGCGGCGTCGTCAAGAGTACGTCCTACTAGGAAAGGAAAGAAGCAGTGCTGGAAGGTATGACATGGATGGTGGCTCTGCTCGCAGCGATGGCGGGTGCGGTCGTATTCCTGTCCACGGTCCCGGTGCTTCTGCGCCGGCACGAAGTAGCCGAGCGCCTCTCGCATCTCTTCATGCCGAACCGCGCGCGCGGTACCCTTGCCGAAGCGGTTCTGCAGGGACTTGAGCGGGCAGGACGCAGCATCGAAGGTGCGAGGACCAACCGCGAGTTGAGGGCTCTTGTGCTTCGCGCCGGACTGTTTCAGCCGTCTGCGCTGTATGTCTTCGTCGCCTTGCGTTACGTGACAGCGTTTGTCGTGGGCCTCGGGGTGGTCGTAGCGCGGTTGGGGGCGAACGGTGTTTCCCTGCTCGATCTCTTGCTGGGCCTGTTCTTCGGCTATTTGTTCTACCGTTATGCGCTGATCGCGCTCAAGGTTTACGCGGACCGCCGCGCGAACGTCATTCGGCGCGAATTGCCGCCCGTTCTCGACATCATGCTGATGGCGCTTGATGCAGGGGTCAGCATCGATCAATGCATGCGCTATGTTGCGAATGTCGCAGCACGGACCGCACCGGTAACGAGCGAAGTTCTTCGCCGGCATGTTGCGGATATCGATGGTGGCATGCCTTATGACGCCGCGCTGGATCGGCTGGGGCAACGCCTCGGCCTCGACGAAGGGCAGGACCTCGCGGCCACGATCAAGCAAGCCTTGTTCCAGGGCGGCGAACTCGGGACGACGCTTCGGCGCTTCTCGGCGGATTTGACGGACAAGCGCATGGCGGCTTCGCGCGAACAGGTGGGGCGGAAGGCACCCCACCTGACGCTTGTCATGATCCTCTTTTTCATGCCTGTCCTGCTCGTGGTTCTGGCGGGGCCGGCTGTTGTCGAATTGAAGGCGGCGTTGCAGGGCGCAGGCGAGCAGATAGCGAAATCGAGGGCAGCGAAATGAAGAAGATCATTGCAGTAGTGGCATGTCTTTCGGTCTCAGCCTGCGCCGACCACGGTTTCGATCCGGTTGCGGCGGTTTCTCCGGCTGCAAACAGTGTGAAGCCGCTCGATGAGGAGTCCACATCGCGGCTCTACCTGAGCGTCGTGAACGGGCTGATCGAGCAAGGGCGCTACCGCGCGGCGCTTGCATATCTCGACCAGTATGCCGTGCAGGAGAAAAAGACGCCGTACTTTCTGCGACTATACGGCGAGGCGCTTCTGGGGACGAAGCAGTACGACGCTGCGGCGGAAGCCTTTTCCAGTCTCGAACGATCAGACCTGAAACCGGACGGTCTGAACGGGGTCGGTCGGGTGAGGGCGGCACAGGGCCACTGGGCAGCTGCTGTCGACTATTTCCAGAGAGCGGTCGCCGCGCGTCCTTCCAGTGCCGAGTTCCTCAACAATCTCGGTTACGCGCAGTTATGTGTGGGCGAAGACGGCATTGCCGAGGCGGAATTCAACCTGCGCCAGGCGCAGGAGCTGGATCCAGCCTCAGCGTCGATACGCAATAACCTGGTGATAGCACTCATGATGGCGGGCAAGGATGGCGAGGCGAGACGCCTTCTCTCGGGCATTCCGACTACGCGGGAAAGGGCTGAGGTCCAGGCGTTTGCCACGGCATGGCTCGAGCGAAGGTCGCGAACCGAAGACACAACCAAGGAGGATATGTGATGTGGCGTTTGGTGCCGAATGGCTTCGCGGTTGCTTGTGCCGTCCTTGGGCTTGCCTCCCTCACGGCTTGTGCTGAGCCGCGCGACGCTGCGGTGGCCCCGCCGGAGTCGCGGGCGAAGGCTGTGCTCGATGCGCAATATGCGGCAGAGGGCCGCCAGCCTCCCATGCAATCCGCTGAAGCGGACAGGATCTACGACGCTTACCTTGAAAGTATCGGCAAGAAATCGGAGGAGAAGACGGCCGGATCGAGATAGTGAAAACCACAGCGCATGTGTGCGCCAAGATAAGAAAATTCCGGACTGTCTTTTTGTGCTGCAGGAAACCATATTCTTGTTATGGTTTTAGTCATGGTTAGCAATTGAAGAGCAAGATTCCCCCTAATAGGGGCTGCCGAAACTGCTAGACTATTTGTGAGACAAGACAATGCAGAGTGAAGGAGCCGGGCTGGGGCCCCGGTGAAACGGGTGGCCGGAAACGGCCGTGAACAATGTGGAGGGTTCGATGTCTGAAAATACAACGGCGCTTCTACGCCGCTTCATGAAGGACGAAAGCGGTATCTCCGCGGTGGAGTACGGTCTGCTCGCCGCGGGCATCGCAGTCGGTCTGTGGGCAATTGTCGGTGGTCCAACCGGCATTGGTACCAGTCTGCAAGGCATTCTCACGGACGTGCAGAGCGAGCTGACCGACGCAAATAGCTAGCGGTAGTCCAGAGGTAAGCGTTGTGAACGCTCTATCCATGAATGCAAGTTCACATGATCGGTCCAACGATCAGTCCGACGCCGTCCAGCAGGGAAAGGCGTCGGGCTCGCTTTCTGTTTTGTCCGATGAACGTGGCTCCGTTGCGATCGAGTTCGCATTCGTGGCTGCCGTCTTCCTCGCTATTCTCTTCGGCATCATTTCCTACGGGTTCCAGTTCGCGACCCGCATTGCCTTGTCTTACGCTGTGACTGAAGGCGGCCGTGCAGCCGTTGCGGGCCTTGATGCCGGACAGCGCGAAACCTATGCAACGAATGCGATCAACCGTGCACTCGACGCTTATTCGCCTCTGATCGATCCCGCATCCGCTGCGCTCGATCTCCAGGAAACCGAAGACACGCAAGGCAATCGTCTTCTGGTCCGGATCGACTACACAGACACGCGATTTTCGCTGTTGCCTTTCATTCCCGCCCCCGAAGCAACAATGCGGGTGGAGACGATCTTCGTCGTCACCGATCCGTCGGGCTAGATCGCCATGACGGCAGATGGCCGGCACGCAAGCAGCGACCTTGAGCAAGACACGGGCGGCGTCCTCTCTTCATTTGCCGATGTCTCGCTTCGGCTCGCACTCGCTCAAACCGAAAACGAGTTCAGGGCCGCGCTTGAGAGCGCGGTACCCAGCCTTGCGCAGGCCGCTGCGCGGCCCGTCGCGATCGGCGAGCTCGGCCTGTCGGCCTCAGGCAAGACAAGGTTCCTCTGGCGCAGCCGGAGCGGGGGTTTGGTGGTCGATGACGGCGCTCAATTCGAGGAATGGTATGCAAGGGCGACCCGGCGGGACGGCGAGTTACGGCCCGCGAAGTCCGGTTCATGGCAGGGGCTTCTATCCGACAGCGCACTCTCCGGTGACACAGGCCTCCGCATAGCCGTCTTCTTTCATGGTGGCGATCTACAGCCGGAATGCATCGTGCAGGGCCGCGCCATTGCCAATGCAGCAGCTGTGGCAATCGTTCGTATTCGCAGCGCAATGACGGCCTTGCTGGATCGGCGGCGCGTCGAGGGCCTTTTTAGTACGACACAATCCTGGCTGGAACTCGATGCCGATATCCTCTGGGAAGCGGGAGAAGATGGCGTCGTGCGGGTCCACCGTACTATGAACGCTAGAAGCGATATGGCTGCTCGGGTGGACGGTATCGGCATTGCCTTGGTGCGTGCCGCGGACAACGGCCGCAGTTTGCAGGATATTCTCCGCGAGCGGAGGAGCGTCCGCCGCCTGCGCGTCGAAGTCGACGGTGGCCCTCCCGGTGGCTTCTACGTTTCGGCGACCACTAGCGACGATGACAGCGGAAGCCTCCGTTTTGTCGGCACGTTCGCGGAAGACGGCGGTGACGACGCGCGCCACCGTTCCCGCGAAGCGGCCGCCATGATGGTTCAGATGCGGGGCGCGCGCCTCCGCGAGGAGCGTCAACGCCGGGAAGCGGAAGCCATGCTTCAGGGACTTCGCCTGCTCCTCGCTCAGGACTCGACGCGCGAGAAGATGGAGCAACTCGTCTCCCTCGTCTGCGAATGCATCGGTGCGAGCGGTGCCTGTGTCGTGCAACGCGGTCTTGATGGCAGGGTTCGCTTCCTCATGCCCCGGCATGGCGCACCCGGCAGGGATGCTGAGAGGGCGCTCGATCTGATTGCGGCGGGGGAGCGGGGCGGTGCCGCCACAGCATACGACGCGGAGACGGCCGCAGGTCGGTGTCTCCAAAACGCATTTGGTCTCGATGGCGGGCATTTCGCGGCCCTGCCCCTCCCGTTGCGGGGCGATGCTGCTTTCCTCCTCTGCGCGACACGTCGCGCGGAGGGCTTCTTGCCGGAAGATCTCGATTTTGCAGACAGACTTACACTTCTGTTGCGTCAGGCGCTTCTCCTCCGCGAAGAGCAGAGCCAGCTCGCGCAGACGGCGAAAATGGCCGCGCTCGGACAAATGTCGGCAAGCATCGCGCATGAGCTGCGTCAGCCACTCAACACCATCTCGCTTGCGGTGCAGAATCTTGAAATACTGCTGGAAGCACCCGAGGTGGACAGTGAGGCCGTTGCTTCAAAGACGAAACGTGTCCTCTCTCAAGTGGAGCGTGCAAGCGACGTGATCGACAGAATGCGCCGCTTTGGCCGTAAAAGCGTCGGTGACCAGGCGGCCGTTTCGCTTCGTGATCTTGTTGAGAATGTCGAGGCGATCATGCATCACGTACTCCTGCGTGCAGGTGTTCGTCTCGAAGCCGATGTGCCGGAAAGCATGGCCGTCGTCGGCGATCAGCTACAGCTCGAACAGGTTCTCGGCAACCTGATTCAGAACGGGATCGACGCGATTTCCGGCATAGGATCAAAGCACGAGCGTGGCGAGGGGGTGATCCGGATTCGTGCCGCTCTCTCTTCCGGCGGGAAGGGCGAGATCTCTCTGCGCGTTGAAGACAGCGGGCCGGGCTTCCGTCAGGAGATATTGGACCGCGCGCTTGAACCCTTCTTCACAACGAAGTCGGCGGAGCATGGAACGGGTCTTGGCCTCTCCATCTGCGATACGATCATCCGTGAAAGCGGTGGCCGCATTGAACTTGGCAATCATGAGGGCGGCGGTTACGTCGCCCTCATTCTGCCGCGCGCCAGCATGTCTACTCCGTACTCGGAAAACCGGTGAAGAGGTAGCCCTTGCCACGGATCGTCTTGATCACCATCGGATGGTCGGGGTTCGGTTCCAGCTTGCGGCGAAGTTTCACGACAATGCTGTCGAGGCTCCGGTCATAGGGTTGCCATTGGCGATTGAAGACACGGCGGCAAAGGTCCTCGCGCGTTTGAGGATTTCCTTCATGCGCAACAAGCTCTATCAGCAAGTCGCACTCGGCCGTAGTCAGCGGAACCAGGGATCCGTCCGGAGTCGAGAGCCGCCGGCGATGCGGATCGAACTTCCAGCGGGAAGCAGCTTCGTCCCGGTCGTCCGGACCGGCAGCATGCTTGCGTGAACTGGGGCCACCGGCACCGCCGCTACGGCGAAGCAAGGCGCGGATGCGTGCGAGCAATTCCCGAAGATTGACAGGCTTCACGACATAGTCGTCGGCACCAAGTTCCAGACCTACAACCTTGTCGGTAGCTTCTCCCTGCCCCGTCACCATGATGCAGGGTGTCATGTGGGTTTGGCGAATTTCGCGAAGAACGTCGAAACCATTGTCGGATCCGAGGAGGAGATCCAGCACGACGAGATCGAACTTGCTCTCGGCAAAAGCTTGTAGCGCGGACTGGGCATCGGCTGCTTCGGTCACAGCCATGCCGTTCGCGCTCAGGTAGGATTTCAATTCCTCCCGGATTTCGGGATCGTCATCGACAAGCAGAAGTGATGCTGCATGTACGCTGGCCGAATTTGCCGAACCGTTCTGCTCTGCTGTCATTGTCATTTTTTCCCTCCCACCGCACTGAACAACAGCTGCGTAAATTATGAAATCAAGGCACCCTCATACCCAAGTTCGCGGCCTCATCGAAGTTTAGTCCCTTGCCGTTTAAGAATTCTATACCGAATCCGGCATCACGAACTTTCACGTTGAACTTCCCGTTCCAGCTTTTTTTCTTAAATTCAATCACACAGATATCGATGATTTCTTGAAACTGCGTATCTGTGCTCCGCTTTCCTTGGTCGGTCGAAACCGGGCCGTTTCCTCCCGCCGCATTTACCAATCCGTACAGTTTTCTACACCTTGCGGGCTGTTTTTCCCGGCAAGGTCGAACATGTTCTGTCTGCACCAAGGCGGCTGCGGCTCGAGTAGTGTCATACTGAGGATCAGGCCATGAACTCTGATTGCGACATCATGGATACCAGCCAGAATCCTATCGACGATCGCACGACGGACCTCGCCGGCGCGGTCGAAAGTCTGAGCGACGACGAACTTCGGGACCTTCTGGTGGCGCTGCTCTCCGAGTGGCGCAAACGTTGCGATGTAAACGAAGGCTTCCATAACTAGGTTCCATCCGTTCGTTTGAAGGTGCCTATCGGGCGTTCTTCTTCTGGCAGGAATAGCCCCAGGCAAGACTCGTTGCGAGATCGAGATTGGCGGGCAAGTCCCGGATCTGCGGTCGTTGTTCCAGAAGCGCCAGGAAGAGTTGGCGAACGTTCTCCGCACTGACGCCTTCGGCCGGCAAGCAAAAGCCCGGTTCATTCATGCTTCTGCGAGCGATCGCATAGTGCCCGAGAAATCCCTGGATGTAGGATCCACATATGGCGAGCCGCTGCCGGTCTTCGTCGCTCAGCGACTGCGCATCCGAAGGGGTTCCGCACACCCGCGCCAGATCGGCGCCTGTTTGCAGCGAATAGGTCTCCGCCGCGATGGCCGGTTGGAAAGAAATCAGCACCACCGCAAGGATGCATGTTGCCGAGATTCTCCGGGGCAGTCCGTTCATGTTGTTGCTCCCTTTCGTTGGGCCAGGCTTTCGCAGCCTTTCGGCGAAACGTTCGGGAGAAATCTAGCAAGCTGAGTCAAACAACTTGATCTAGTGTTGTCGTCTTTTGTCGAAGGATGTTGTGCAATTTTGGGCAAGCTGGCGGTGCTAAGCATCGATTCTCCGCGGAGAAACAACAGCTTCCAAGGGAACATTCGGCCTGAGAACGATCCGCGCCTGCGGCATTACCTCGGCCGCATTCAGTATCTTGATCCGCGTGCGCTGCACATAAGTAGCGAGGATGAGAACCGCTTCCATGATGGCAAAGCTCATGCCGATGCAGATGCGCGGACCGCCGCCGAACGGCATGTAGAGCTGCCGGGGCCGTTTTCCGGCTTCCTCGCCGGTGAACCGCATGGGATCGAAGACCTCTGGATCCCGCCAGTACCTCTTGTGACGGTGCAGCACCCATGGCGACATAAGCACCGTGTCGCCCTTTCGGACTTTGATGCCCGGGGCCACCTCGACCGACTTGACGGCCCGCCGCAGCAGGTTCGGGACAACCGGGTAAAGCCGCAATGTTTCGTCGATGACGGCTCGCGTCAGCGGAAGCGAAGGAACGTCGTCAGCCGTGAGGCGTCTTCCTCCCGTCAGGTTGCGGACTTCTTCATAGAGCCGATCCTGCCATTCCGGGTAGAGGGTCAGCAGATACCATGCCCAGGAAAGCGTCGTGGCGGTCGTCTCGTGGCCGGCAAGCAGGAAGGTCGCAACCTCGTCGCGCACCTCGTCCCGGCCCATGGCGTGGCCTTCCTCGTGCTGCGAGGCCGACATCAGCCGATGCATCAGTGTCGTCTCGCCCCCTTCTTCCTTCGCCTCCTCGATGATGGCGCGCGCAAACAGGTCGAGTTTTTTGCGCCCAGGTTGAACGATCGATTCGATGAACCGGTTGCGGAGCGTTGACGGGAGGTAGGCGGATGCGAGGAACATCGCCGGGAATTTGTCCAGTACAGCGGTGACCGTGTGAGAAATGTCGTCGATGCTGTCATCGAGATCTGCACTCAGCACCGCCTCGCCAATGATCTCCAGCGTAAGTTTTGTCATTTCCAGGTCGACACGGTAGACGCCCTGACGCTCGAGCACGCGATGCGCCGACCTTTCGGCGGCGCGCACGAAGAGCGGTGCGAAGTCTCGTACGCTCGAGTGCTGAAAGATGGGAGCGGCAAGTTTGCGGTTGCGCCGCCATGTATCTCCCTCGGCGGTCAGGAGGCCGTTGCCGAGAAGAGGTCTCAGGATAGCGAGCTGATTCTCCTCCTTGGGAAAATTTTCGGCGTCTGTGACAAGAATCCGCCTCAGGGCTTCCGGGTCGTTGATGACAATGCCCCGCCCGCTGCGCGACAGGCCGACACGGAAATCGCAATGGCGTACCTCGTACCAGTGTTCCGGATAGGATGCGATGAGGTTGGCGAGGAGATAAGGCTTCGTAAGCGTAGCGAAGAGGCCCGGAGGTTCTTTCGGGGGCAAGGGCCGGGCCGGAATAACGCCAGGCCCGTGTACGGCCTCCACTGTTTCGGCCCGCATCTCCATCGTCTCTTGCCTCTCTCCGGGCGTTCGGTCAGATCGGGTTGACGGCACCGCCGCCGAACTCCGACATCACTGAGGAAACGAGTTCCCGGTTGTCGTGGTCCCAGGGATGGAAGTCCTTCTTGTAGAAATCGAGATAGGGGTGCATCAATCCGCGAAGCGCACCCTTCTGGCCAAAGAGAAACCTCAGTCCGCCCGTCCAGAGCTTCACGCGCGATCCTTCGTAGTCGCGAAGCAGAAGCCGCATGTTCCGGACGACGTGATGCGTGAACTCGAGCGTCACGAGCGCCATGGATAGACGCCTGCGCCAATGCGATCCGCCGACCGCGACAAAAACGTCAAAGGCAACGGACTTGTGCTCCGTTTCCTCAAGCGCGTGCCAATGCCACAGCGCCTTCATTTCCGGATGCGCGCCTTCCAGTCCCTCCGGATTGCGAAAGGTCGCATCGGCGAGTATCGCGGTCAGGTGCTCAAGCGCGACAGTGGCGCTCAATCGCTCGATAGGGCGAAGGTGCTTGCGTGCGAAGGCTTGACGTCGGTCGACGACGGCTTCCATCTTCTCAAGCGGAACGCCTCGCGCACGGCATAGGGTTTCGTTGTAGCGCTGGTGTTCGCGGCGATGGATCGATTCCTGCGCCATGAAGCCGCGAACCCGGCGCTGAAGTTCCGGATCCTCGATCTTCTCGCGAAACTTCTTCACGCTGTCGATGAAGAATTGCTCTCCGAGCGGGAAGAGAATGGACATCGCGTCGAAGAACGCCGTTTTGAACGCGTCGTCGCTGTGCCAGTTGGTTGCCAGCACTTCCTCGATATTGAACTGCCGGTTCCGAGGCACAATTTCGACATTTTGCGGCGTGCGGGAGAGGGGAGAGTTGTGCATCTTGATCCTGCCTTTCCGAGGGAAACGCTCCGTCAGCGTTCGATGACGCCTTAGATAGGGA
>Ga0180009_10001587_pt1 | contig 27631 bp, 26 predicted proteins | sample OS_PC_MetaG_FD_123537 | JGI IMG/M metagenome (GOLD analysis project Ga0180009, IMG submission 123537) | Groundwater microbial communities from the Aspo Hard Rock Laboratory (HRL) deep subsurface site, Sweden - OS_PC_MetaG | ecosystem: Environmental > Aquatic > Deep subsurface > Groundwater... | reverse complement strand
TACTAATGTTCGGTTTATTCCTCATTGTGGATAAGCGTATGGAGTTCTGGCCCGCCTCTCTGGAGAGTTTTAACAAGGTTAAAACCAATTTCTGGCCCTTCTTTGGTCTTTCAGTTGTATCGACTATTATTGGCAGCGTAGGGGGGATCGCCTGCGGAATCGGTGTAATCGTAACTCTCCCTATTCAGGCCTGTATCCTTACAGTTGCTTACCGTGAAATATTCAATGGGGTCGAAACACCAACTGTCACCGAAGAAATGCTTGGCTCGGATGCAAACACAGGTAACGAAACTGTCCAGCCGGAGTAACGTAAGTTTTATTGACCAATTCAATTTTCATCTACAAAAATCAACTATACCCTAACAATGCATAAAATCGATTAAACTGCCATTACGGATATGCTTGAGACAGTTGCCTTTACTGGGCCGATGCTTGATAACCTGCATGACATCATGAGTGGAATCTGTAAACATCCATTATCCAGAAACCAGTATCAAGGATCAGCCAATGACAGCAACGTTTTTCGGCGAGACGGCATCGATTTAGTCTCATATCTAATGCAACTTTAGGATATAGTATTACGATATATCGCAGGATGACAGCATAAAGTCTCTAAACATCATCCCTTTAGAAAAATCTTTTTAATACTCCTTCATAGGTGGATTTATGAAAAATCCTAATCCGGAACATGTTGAAAGATTTATAAGTGTTATTAATAGTTCGCCCTACTTCCAACTGCTCTCCATGAAAGTCCGTGAGGTTGGCATGGGATACTGTGTTTTAGAAATCGATCTGGAGAGAAAACATTTACAGCCTTTTGGGATCGTTCATGGCGGAGTACTTGCATCAGTGATTGAATCGGTAACATCATGGGCGCTCTTTTATGGGATAGAAGACGAAAATGATGGACTAACCACCATTGATTTGAAGCTCAATTACCTTTCGCCTGCGGTATCAGGAAAGGCGATAGCGGAGGGTCGACAAATCAAGCTAGGCAAGACTCTTGGCTATGCGGAAGGTCAGGTCAAAGATGAGAGTGGAAAATTGATTGCACATGGAACGTCTACACTGATGATTCTTCCTGGTGGAGCGCCGGTTGCTGATCCCCCTTTCCCCCCTAAGTTTCTTTAATGAGTGTCTAATCGGAGACCCCGTAAATGATTTAGGTATAAAGGCATTACCCTCTCGCCAAGTTAGAAATAATCGATAGATGGCCTTAAGGTTTTTTCTTGACTTCTATCCATTTTTACTTTTACGGTACATATATTGTGAATTCAGATGCTCCGGCTGGAGCTTAACATGGAACCCCTTTAGCCATTGTGAACCATTATTCTAATTATTCTGGATGGGAAGGTCGCTAAAGGGGCGGCGAATCAGAAGACGTGTCTCAATGTGTGAAAGGAGGAGAACATGGGTAAAGAAAAGGACATGGAATACATCTGGAGGTCGAATCAAAAGGCATTGGGTCTTACCGATGAACAGGTTGAAGAAGCGAAGAAAGACCCGGAGAGGGTCAGGTTTATGGAGAAAAGCCCCGAGCTTGTAAAAAGGAAAATAGTGGCTGAGGTTGTTAAGGCAGAGCATTGTGTTTGCCATAAAGTCGGGGATAAAATAGTGTTCCGACCTGTGGGAATAGCTGGTTAAAGAGGAGTCCTGCGATCGTGTGTGCATGTATGCACTGGCTCCTCTAGCAACGCTGGGTTATATTGTCTTTGATAGAATAGTAGAGGGGGTAGACCCAAACCAGATACGCATCCCTCAGATCAAGTTCTGGGATGTGGGGTGGGAGAATGGGGGTAGCGGCGAGATATTGATGAGAGTTACAGTGAAGTAGATTATGGCAATCTTGCCAAAAAATTTCACGGGGTGAGGTGAAGTCCTTTTATACATCTTTCCTGGACTCGGCTCCTCTCGGAGGCCAATTTGAAAAATTAGGTTCCAGGATACAGGGTATCCATTCATCCTGGTTTTATTAAAAAGCTTATGAGGAGGAAGATAGTATGGAGAATAAGTACATTTTATATGAAGAGAAGGAAGAGATAGGGATTCTAACGCTGAACATACCTGACAAAAGAAACGCACTTGGCAGAGAGGCCGAAGAGGAGATCATCGCGTGCCTCAATGATGCCGGAAAAAGGGGTGCTGTAAAGGTCATCATTCTTAAAGCTGCTGGAGATATTTTCTGTTCAGGCCACGATCGGAAGGAGATCCTGAACCGGCCCCTGGCGGATATAAGGCGGCTTTTTCAGACATCTTTCAACATGATGATGGCCATGCGCGCTGCTCCCCAGTGTATTATCGCTCAAGTCCAGGGGATAGCCATGGCCGGTGGCTGCCACCTGGCCGCGGCATGTGATCTGATCACAGCCGGCGAGGAGAAGGCCAGGTTTGGAATGACGGGCCTTATCTATTCCTACAATTGCTCCACGCCCACCGTTGCCGTAAGCCGGGCGGTGCCCCAGAAGAAGTGTATGGAGATGCTCATGACGGCCCGCCTGCTAACTGCCCAGGAGGCTTATGAGTTTCATCTCGTCAACCGTGTTTTCCCTGATGATAAACTGGATGAAATGACCTGGGAATTTGCGAAGGATATTACCAAATCCAGCAAGTATGCCATCTATATGTCCAAACAGGTCTTTTACTCTCAGGTAGAGATGACGGAGTGGCAGGCCTACCAGTACACAAAGGAGATGATGGCCATGGCCGGTGTGAGCGTTAACTCCACGGAGGGGTTTACCTCTTTTATAGAAAAGCGGGATCCTGTTTGGGATGAGACGACAATATTTTAATATGAGTAGAATATTGTATATAAATAGAATCATTGGTGAAAGAAGCAAATTCTAAGCCTTCTGAACAATCCATTCATTGCCACATTAATTTTCGATCCTACATTTTGATCTTAAGATAGAGAGAGATGTAATAGGCTCTCTCTATCGATCATAGGCATTACTGCATAAAGATATCTTTTCGGATATAAGAATATCTTTCCAACACATAATGAAATCTGGGTCATGTCCTTTTTTAGCATTTGTGAATTAAGGATCAGAGCGAAGGGAAGGACATAAAGGTATATTTTTGAGGCTTGATCTGGTATATTATAGGAGTTTTGTAGAGTTCCCCATCAAACTCTTGAGAGGAGAAAGAGATGTCTCAAAGAATGATCGATGAACTGAAGCCCCTTTTTGAACCGGAATCGATTGCGGTGATCGGTGCATCCAATTCGACCGTTAAATGGGGTAACTGGATGGTTACAAGACCCATAACATCGGGGTACCGAGGCCAGATCTATCCGATAAATCCGAAGGAGAAAAAGGTTTTTGGACTCAAGGCTTATCCCAGTGTCTTGAAAGTACCGGATCCCATTGATTTAGCCATCATTACCATTCCGGCTCCCATGGTTCCAAATGCCATGAGGGAGTGTGTGAGCAAGGGTATTAAGGCAGCGGTTATCATATCTGCCGGGTTTGCTGAAACGGGTCCCCAAGGGAAAGTTCTTCAGGATGAGGTGGTTAAAATTGCCATGGATGGGGGCATAAGATTCATGGGGCCAAACGGGATGGGGATCTGGAGCTCGGCGGTTCGAATGAACACCGCCTTCTGGTTTACCCCGCAACCGGGCGGCATCTCCTTTGTCTCCCAGAGCGGCACCATGGGGGGATACCTTTTGGAGACAGCCACCAATAAAGGGTACGGGTTCCATGCCTTTTTGAGCGTAGGAAACCAGGCCGATCTCTCCATGGCAGATTACGTTGAATATCTGGGTGATGATGAGGGCACGAGCGTGATCGTGTTATATATAGAAGGGCTTAAGGATGGTGCACGATTTCTCCAAAAATCCAAGGAGGTGATCAAAAAAAAGCCTATTATCGTTTTCAAAGCGGGACGCACTGAACATGGATCAAGGGCCACCATGAGCCATACCGCCTCAATTGCCGGTTCGGATGATGTCTTTGAGGCGGTATGCCGTCAGACGGGCATTATCAGAACATACGATGTGAGCCATGCCTTTGACGTGGCGGAGGCCCTTTCAAAGCAGCCACTCCCCAAAGGGAATCGGGTCGCCGTTATATCGACGGGAGGCGGACACTGCGTCGTCACGACGGATGCATGCGGCATGCTCGGTCTTGAGATTCCGGAACTGGATGAGGAGACGGTACGTGAGCTTGGGCAATATCTTCTGCCCCATGCCCCACCGCCTAAAAATCCCATTGATCTGGCAGCCGATCCCCGTCCCATGACTGTGGCCCATATAGTCAATATCCTTGTTCAGAATCCACGTATCGATGCTGTTATCACCATGGCCCCTGTTGCTATACGATCAACGAATCCGGACTATGTCCGGGAAGTGCTCTCTGCTGCGGAGATCCTCTCTGAAATACCCAAAAAGTACGGCAAGCCTCTCATTGCCACGGCCATGCGAGCTCACATGCAAGGGGTCGCATTCGAACTCATGAAGGAGAGGGGGATTCCCTTTTATGAGTTTCCCGAAGAGGCCGCCCGGGCCATGTATGGGTTATATAGGTATTCTCAGATTCATTGAGTAGATAGGGAGAGCAAATTGCTGGATGGAGAATATCTGGAGGCCAAAAATATCTCCGAGCGTATAGCCTCAGAGATGGAGCCTCCACGCTTCTATATGGATAAAAAAAAGGAGACAGAGACCTCTGAACGCCTATTAGAGAGCCATCCCATGGTGCAGGCATGTCTAAAGATAGTGGAGAAGCGTGCGGATCGGATCGGACACGGTCTGTCTCACGTGCGCAAGGTAGCCGTTGATGCAGGAGCACTGGTGATCATCGAGGAGGGAGGAGTTTTTACGGATGAAAATCCTGACAGATTGGTTCTTCTGGCTCATGTGGCGGGTGTCTTGCACGACATAAAAAGAGAGGAACCGGAGCATGCGCAACGGGGTGCCGAAGAAGCGGGAAGAGTCCTCAAGGACTTTGGTCTGGAAGAGGGAGAGCGTCAGGCAATCATGCAGGCCATCTCCAACCATGAGGCCTTCAAGCCGGAACAGCCCCTGGATGATCCTTCGTTGCAGCTATTATCAGATGCCCTATACGATGCTGATAAATTCCGTTGGGGCCCGGACAACTTTACTGAAACACTCTGGGAGATGGTGGCTCCCCGGAAGATACCTATTGCCAAGCTTCTGGACCGTTTTATGCCCGGTTTGAAAGGCATTGAGAGGATCAAAGATACCTTTCGAACCCCCACAGGAAGGATGTACGGCCCCGACTTTATTGACCGTGGCCTTGAGATAGGTAAAAGGCTTTACGAAGAGTTGAGAAGAGTCAATCAGAAGGATTGAGATTGAGGAGGATAAGAGATGACCTACAAAACCCTGATATTGGAAAAGAGTAAGGGAATCGCCAAGATCATTTTGAATCGTCCCCGTGTCTTGAACGCCATGAATGAAGAACTTCTTGCTGAACTCGTAGTGGCACTTGATGACATTCAGAAGGATGACAGCGTTCATGTGGTTATTCTTACCGGGTCTGGAGATGTATTTTCAGCAGGAAGGGACCTGAAGGGTGTTATGGAAGGCAGCGAACGACCTGGGGGAGACAGATACAAAGCCCTTGAAGACCTGAGCAAGCCAGTGATCGCTGCTGTAAATGGCCCTTGCTTTACAGGCTCTTTTGAACTGGTGATGTGCGCCGATATCATCATTGCCTCTGAGAATGCCGTCTTTGGTGATACCCACGCCCGATTTGGCATCATTCCCGGTGGGGGGCAGACTCAGAGACTCCCCCGACAGATCGGTTCCAAGAAAGCAAAGGAGTTGCTTTTCACCTGCGACCGCATATCCGCGAGAGAGGCGGAAAGGATTGGGATCATAAACAAGGTCGTTCCCCCTGAGAAGCTTGATGAGTCGGCACAGGAGATGGCCGAGAAGATCCTGGAAAATATACCGGAAACGGTGAGAATGCTCAAATCTCTGATTAACAGGGGTCTGAAAACGGATCTTCAAACCGGGTTAAAGATGGAGATGGATGTCCATAAAGGGCCCATATCTCCCACTGAAGAAGGGAGAGAGCGAATAGAGAAGCTCATGAAGAAGAGATGAGTACACGGGTTGATTTTTTAAAAAAATTTAAAACTATTTCGATAACTTTATGGAATAAAAAGATTTTTAGGGTTTGGTTTATGCGGGTTACTCCCTCTTTTGCCTTGACACACGCGCCTGTTTCTACCTAAACTACCCCACCAAATAGGGATTTCACTTTATCACGATCACTTAATTAGAAGGAGGAATTGTGGGAAAAAATCATTTGGCAGATAAAGGTACGGATCTTGATCTCCTTTTCAGACCTCGCTCCCTTGCTATTATCGGGGCTTCACTAAACTTCAGTAAAGGTGGAGGCTTTATCTGGTGGAGAGTTAATGAACAGGGGTATGTGGGTAAAGCCTATCCCATAAGCAGAAGTTCTAAAGAGTTGAATGGGGTTCCGTGTTACGAATCGGTCTCCCATATCAAAGAACCGGTAGACGTGGCAATCGCTGCCATACCTGCGGCAGGCATGGAGGGTGTGATTAGGGATTGTGCTCAGAAAGGTGTAAAATTTACAGTCATTCATGCTGCGGGGTTTGCTGAGTTAGGTGAAGATGGCAGGGCACTTCAGGAGAGGGTGCTGGAAATCGCCCGAACCAGCGGAATGCGGTTAGTGGGCCCAAACTGCATGGGCATCTTTTGCCCGGAGGTGCAGCTCAACACCATTGTTGAAGTTGATAAAGACGATATGGATCCCGGAGGTGTAGCCTTTTGTGGACAGAGTGGTTGGGCTACGGAAGATTTTATAGCTGGTGGTAGTGCAAGAGGGATGAAGTATAGCACGGTAATTAGCAGCGGTAATCAAGCTGATCTGGGTATTTTCGATTATGTCTCCTACTTTGGCAGCGATCCCAAGACAAAAGTCATCTGTGCTTACACAGAGGGGATTAACAGGGGAAGGGATTTACTGGATATCGCCTCTGAAATAGGAAAGACCAAACCCATTATCATCTGGAAATCGGGATTTAGCCAGGCTGGCACGAGGGCGGCTCAATCTCACTCGGGTTCAATGGCAGGAAATCGCGAGATATGGGTCGGTGCAGCACGAAGTGCCGGAATAATCATGGCAGACGGATTCGAAGATATGTTGGATATGGCCATTGCATTCTCGGGTCCCCTGTTGCCGAAAGGCAGGAAGGTGGGAATAGTGGCGGAGGCAGGAGGGGGCGGCATATCTACTGCTGATGCCTGCGAAACCTTGGGGTTAGAAGTCAATCCATTCAGTCCCGAACTGCAAAAACAGCTTAAGGATTTTTTAAAAGATTATCTACCGCCTTTCTCAGGCATTAGTAACCCACTTGACATAGTGTGGCTTACACCTGATATCGCCGTTAAGGTCGGTACAAAGTGCCTTGAACTTGTAGCCACCGAGGTGGATTCCATAATCTTCATGTCTTATCCGACCTTCTTCTATCCGGAGTTAAGACCGGAATACATTGCATCCATTTGTCAGTTGAGAGACAGGCTGAAAATGCCCATCTTTGTTGTGCCGCCCTATGCTGCAAGGGGAGCCGAAGGCATGAAGGAATTTACGACAGTTGGCCTGCCGGCCTTTCCCTCATTTGAAAGGGCGGCGAGGGCTGTATCTGCTACCACGGGTTATCAAGAATGGGTCTCTTCTCGAAAAGGGGCTTAGCCTTTCCATGGTCCCTCCGGTGAATGATCACTACGGGCCGAAGGCCGGAATGGGAGGAGAGGTTTTGGATGATAAAAATTATGAGTGAGGTGTAAAAAATGGAAGAAAAGATTCTTATGGAGGTGCGTGTCAATATAGCCCCGGAGAAGGAAGAAGAGTTCAATGAATGGTACAACAATGTCCATGTACCGGAAATTATAGCGGTGCCAGGCTTCATTAGCGGGCGACGTTTCAAAAGGGTCAGTGGCGATGAGATCAAGTATATGGCTCTGTACGAGCTGGAGAGCCTTGATCCTTTAAAGAGTGAGGCCTATAAAGACGCGCGGGGCTGGGGCCAGTTTGAGCCATACATCTCGAATCTGAGCTGGAACGTCTATCAGCAGATCTACCCTGACGGCGAGTAGAGGCTTTTCCCCCAGCATAGAAAACCTGTACGATTTTTTGGTTGTACAAAAATGATGAACTCGTAAAAAGTCGTCACTCCGGTGAAAACCGGAGTCCAGACCATCTGTAATCAGTTGAAAAAAATGGATTCCGGCTGTAGTTTATTCCCGCCCAGGGGGCGGGGGCCGGAATGACAAAAAATGGTGTTTTTCGACTTTTTACGAAACCATCAAAAATGAAAGGAGAAAATGACTATGGATGAACTTACCAAAACCGTGATTGACTTTGTGGAATGCGATGGGGCTTGCGCGGCAGGCATCGCAACGGTGGAGACTCTAGCGGGAGGACCCCCAACGGCTGATCTCACATATGTATTACCCAACGCAAAGTCAGCCGTTAGCTTCGCTGTTGCCCTGAATCAGGACTTGATACCACCCTTTTTGTCAAAAGAGAGCCGTCTTCCCCACGAAAAAGACAATATCCGAACGAACGCACTGGCCACCGGAATCGCGGGGCAGCTATCAGATTTTCTGAATCAGCTGGGTCACCCGTCGGTACCGGTATCTGCAAATGTGGTCTACAGAACAGATACCCCTCGCGGTGCGCGGGATCTGATACCTGAGATCTCCTTGAGATACCTGGCGGTGCGCTCAGGAGTTGGATACTTTGGCCTTTCCGGCAATGTCATTACCAAGAATGAAGGGGCGGCCATCATCCTGGGTGCAACCGTCACGTCGGCAGAATTGACACCCACTGACCCGATCCCCCCAGAGGAGAACTACTGCGACGAGTGCCGTTTGTGTACGGCCTCATGTCCATCGGGATTGATGGACCCTAAGGAGGAAGTGAGCGTATCACTTGGAGGGAATGAGTTTACCTATTCCAAGCGTCGGGGCTACGTTAGATGCGAGTATGTGTGCGGCGGCTTCGCAGGACTCCATAAATCCGGAAAATGGTCCACCTGGTCACCGGCTCGATTCCCCATACCAGAAAAGGAGGAAGAGTTTCGCTCCGTGTTCAGGCCGGCAGCTATGGCCTACTGGCAGAGGCCGGACTGTGAGGGAGGGTTTTATCATTTCTTAATGAAGAAGAAAGCCAGGCAGACGTGTGGCAATTGCCAGCTTGTGTGTACCCCTGACCGAGAGGAACGGGAAAGGCGTTATAATCTCCTCATCAACAGTGGCGTGGTGGTGCAGAACCAAGATGGTTCCCTTGAAGCCGTCTCTCCCGAAGTGTCAACTGAAAGGATAGCAGCCATGAGTCCAGAGACCAGAGCATTATACGAGTTAGTATAGATCTGCATAGGCAAAAGTCCCACTTCAATATCTATTGTTTTTGGATCATTTAATGATATACGAAATTCCTTTTCTCACCCCCACCCAAACGGTTCGACTGGGCGGTTCGGCCCTGAGCGGTTCGACCTGAGCTCGCCGACAGGTCTCACCGACAGGTCTCACCGCCGAAGGGCTAACGCCGAAACCTTTCCCCTCAAAGAGAGGGCAGGGTGGGGGAGTCCAATAAGGAGATTAAGATAGATTTCCTGTGTCATCTTCTCCAATTATTCTAGCCCACGGCATAACCCCTTTTGACAGGGTCATCCACCCTTTTTCAGAGATAGACAACCGGGATGATGACCGGTTTCACTATTTCCGCAAGATAAGAAGCAGTCTCATAGAGAACGGATTTTTAGCCTTTCACAGCAGGGTGAGCTGGGCATCGGGTCTTGACAGACGCTCATCAGATCTGAAAAAGGAGATTGGAAGAATAACGGAGAATTTTTCAAGATGGCCCAAAGTTCACATTATTGCTCACAGCATGGGGGGCCTTGATGCGCGTCAGATGATCTTCAGATACCAGATGCAAGATCGAATCGCCTCCCTGACCACCATAGGAACACCACACCTAGGCACGTCATTTGCTGACTGGGGGATGAAGAGGTTTGGATATTTGATCGATCTTATTCGTCCCATAGGTTTAGATATTGGGGGATTTAAAAGCCTGACCATAGAGAGTTGCCACAGATTTAACAAGACAACCAGAGATTTTGAAGAGAATAACGGCGTCCTGTACCGGACCTATGCTGGTGTTCAGCCCCTAAACAGAATATTTATGCCCTTGAGGTTTTCATACAAGATCATACAGAGAGAAGAGGGGGAGAATGACGGCCTGGTCTCTTTGCATTCAGCCATGTGGAGAGAGAAATATTTTGTGGAGAAGATTGATGCCGATCATTTTAACCAGATCGGATGGTGGGATAGGGGCGAGGCCATAACCGGGATGAACAGGGAGAGATTTGAGAGAAATATACGTGAAATCTACTTGAAAATCGCAAGGAGGTTAAGAGAGTAGAACCCTAATTGAGTCAAAACCCAATTAGGGAGCAGTCAGCGATCAGCAGTCAGCCCTCAGCTTGGCTGACGTAAACCATAATTCTGCATCTATTGTATAAGTGAGATATCATTTCGATTATCATTTTTCCAAAACGAATAACGAATAACCGATAACAGATAACAACTAATCGAGTTTTAACTCGATTAGGGTAATACATTTTAGTGAAAAGGAGGAAGCTATGGATAAGGTGATTATTACAGTGGCGGTAACCGGATCGCGGCCAACCCGTGAGATGAATCCAAATCTCCCCATAACACCCGAGGAGATAGCAGATTCAGCCATCGAGTCGTTCAACGAAGGGGCGAGTATTGTCCACGTTCATGTGCGCCATCCAGAAACCAGTCTCCCATCAATGGAAGTGGCTTTATATGAGGAGGTGGTGGAGCGCATCAGGGCCAAATGCGACATGATAATTAATCTTTCCACCGGAGCAGGAGGCCGTCTCTACATGGGATCGGATGGCCAACCCGACATGAAAACCTCTACTCTCGCAAGCCCGGAAAAGAGGGTGGAACATGTCTTGAAGCTCAAACCGGAGTTGTGCTCGCTGGACATCGGTACCATGAATTTTGGCGATGGGGTTTTTGTCAATGCACAACATGTGGTTGACAAGATGGCTGAGATGATCAGAGATGCGGGTGTAAAACCGGAGGTTGAAGTCTTCGAAGTTGGCCACATTCAAACCGCTAACCGGCTTTTGGCACTCGGGCTGGTTGAAAAGCCCGCCCACTTTCAGCTCTGTATGGGTACCATGGCCGGTATTGCAGCAACCCCTAAGAATGCCGTCCACTTTTCAGAATGTCTTCCACAAGGCCACACATGGTCCATCTTCGGGGTAGGCCGGGCCCAATTCCCCATGGTCGCCATGGGCGTTCTCCTCGATGGGCATGTCAGGGTGGGATTTGAGGACAATCTCTTTATAAAAAAAGGTGTACTGGCAAAGAGCAATGCTGAACTTGTAAAGCGGACAGTGAATATTATCAGGGATCTGAACAAAGACGTCGCTTCCGTGGAAGAGGCAAGGGAGATATTGGGGTTTATGTAGACACCACACTTTATCGTTTTAGAGATCCAATGGTACATTGTTTAAAAAAATGCATTTTTTGGTCTTACAATGAATACATTATTAAGAATCTAATAATGAAAGTAATCAGGAGGTTATTATGACACAAATTAATTCAGGTGGATCTAAAAATAATGAAAAGAACATATACCGTTTTTCCACTGCAAGGAGAACCATCACGGAAACCGATATTGTGAATTTTGTTAATCTGGTTGGTCTTCATGAACCCCCATTTATTGATATGGAATTCATAAAAGAATCGATGCCCGAATCACACCAAAAACGGTTTGCTCCCGCGCCATTTCTTGTCTCTGTGGGAATGGGTCTTGTGGCTCCCATTGTCATGAATATAATCGCCAAGGTTTCGGAAGAGGAAGAAGTGGGGCTTTTTATGGGAATGGTGGGAATAGAGGCCAGGGTACATAATCCCGTTTACCCGGGCGATACATTAAGGGTTGATGTGGAAGCGAGTGTTAAAAGAAAAACCAGTAAGGGTCATGTCTTGATTGATCTGAGACATATTGTTAAGAACCAGAAAGGTGAAGTGACGGTCGATTTTGTCGAGACTGTTCTGTTTAGTGCTCCTAAGTAGAAGAGGTTGGGCTGTATCTCCTCTCATATAGATCTTTATCGTATGGTGCCCTCCTTCCGGGGCATTTCTCCCTTGGACATAACTGACAGCTTTCGAAATCCACTTCAGTGGGGAAAAGTATCCCCGAAACCGATTTGGTTGGAACCATCATTAAGCCGTCTGTAAGACGAACCCCGATTGATTCTTTCGTATTCCCCAGAATCTTGAACAGGGTCTGTTGCTCTTCGATGGGCCAGTCTTTAAGGGATCCCGGGGTCATCCTTGATTTTTTCCCGGGGCGATACTGTTCCTCTATATGCTTGTCAATAGCCTTGATGGCCAGCCGTAATGCTACTTCGTTTATGGATTCGGCCCAGAAACGGAGCAGGATGTCCTCCATGGATCGCGCCCAGTCCTCTAATTCTTTTCCGCACGTGGCAACAAAAGGAAAAACACGGTGAGCCTCTTCCAAATTCACCCTCAAGACGCGACTGTTCAGCGTTATGCCATTGATAACCACATGGTCGTCATGTTTGGAATCGATGTATACAACCTTATAGAGAGCCTTGGGTTTACCAATGGTCTGGGCCTCTTCAACAAGATGCACGAGATCCTCTTCATGTCTGTCGCCCTTTTTTAAACGAAGACGTTTCATAAGAGATTCAATATTTACCTTGAACGGGATATTGTCTAATGTAGTTGCGCTCATGGTTTAATCCTCTCGCTCCTGACCCGGATAAACCGGAATAGTTTATAGTGAACTAAAGTTAATTTCAATCTCTAATAACATACTCTTTCGTCCCCACATAGTCATTTTTTACTTCCACACTATTTTCTGTCTCTTTTCTGAAAAGGTATCCAGTATTTTGTCGTATATTAGGTAACTACTCAGGAGCCAGGAGTCAGAATGAAAAGGAGAGCCGCCATTTCTATTTTATATCTTATGGAGTTGTTCATGATATTTGCGATACAATCCCCTAAATTGGTGGTAGGTAAGCCCCAGGATCTTGGCCGCTTTTTTTTGATTGTACTTGGATTCCTTAACTGCCTTCTGGAGAAGAAGAATCTCAAATCCCCTCACTGCTTCTTTGTGGGGCTTGTTCATGAGATGCTCCGGCGATGCTGTATAATCTTTATCCACAGGAATCTCTTTTCCCCGGCCCTGTTGGTCAACATAAGAAGCACCAAATGGGTTAAAGATGATATCCGTGATCAGGGATGAATCAGATCGATAAACCGCCCGCTCAACCACATTCTTCAACTCACGAACATTCCCGGGCCATGAATAGTTTTCAAGCGCTTCAATGGCTTCATCACTGAATTGAGGTATCTCTTCCCGACCCAGCTCAAATGTCATCCGCACCGCAAAATGGTTTGCCAGCAAAAGGATATCCTCTTTTCTTTCCCTAAGGGGGGGCAGGAATAGTACTTCAAATGATAATCGATCCAGCAGATCCTGTTTGAACCGTCCTTCTTCAGCCAGAGCAACCAGATTGGCATTGGTGGCTGCTACAATACGAACATCCACCTCTATGCTCTCCCAACTCCCAACCCGTTCAAAAGTCCCATACTCTACGACACGTAATATCTTTTCCTGTACTTCAACGGGGATATTGCCAATCTCATCCAAGAATATGGTCCCGCCGTCGGCAGCCTCAAATCTTCCTGTCCGTCGTTTTTCAGCGCCGGTGAATGCACCTTTTTCATAACCAAACAGCTCTGATTCAATAAGCGCCGGAGTAAGGGCTGAGCAGTTGAGTGCAACCATGGGCTCTTGCCAGCGGCCGGAAAGAAAGTGCAGCCTTGACGCAGCCAGTTCTTTGCCCGTTCCCCTTTCCCCAATGAGGAGAACAGGACGATTAATTGGCGCCACCCGGGAGATGCGTTCCTGAAATCCAATGAATGCTTCCGACTGCCCCAAAGCCTCGCTCACGGTCCCGGAAGATGTTAATTGGGTATGTTGTCTCGGGATAGGTCTCTGTTTTTTCATGGTCAAAAATACAATAAGATGGTTTAATTTGCTATTTATTAGCTAATATTACCATAGTTATTAATGAACTGTCAAGTCAAAAACCCCTTGAAAAGATTACACTTTAGACAAAAAGCCGTAATTGGCACAATTCCTGCGTATTAAAATGTTAAAAAAGATGGAGGTCAAATTATGGGCATCTTTACACGATTTCGAGATATCATCAGTTCAAATATCAATTCCATGCTGGATAAGGCTGAAGATCCCGAAAAGTTGATCAGGCTTATGATCCGTGAGATGGAGGACACGGTGGTTGAAATGAAGGCATCGTGTGCCGGTGTTATGGCTGAGAGCAAAAAAGTCCAGCGCCAGCTCGACGAAGTTCATGCCCGAGCTCAATATTGGGAAGAGAAGGCAGAGCTGGCGGTGAGCAAAGGCAGGGATGATCTGGCACGGGAAGCTCTTGTGGAAAAACGCAGATACATGGATAGGGCAGACAGCCTTGAACGAGAGCAGGTGGAACATCATACTTTGATCCAACAGTATCAGGACGATATCCAACAGCTTGAGGACAAACTGGGAGCAGCTCGAGAAAAACAGCGTATGCTTGTGCATCGTCACATTCATGCAACGAGAAAAAGACGGGCCCAGGAAGAGATCCGGCGCATGGATAGCTCTGAAGCCATATTCAAGTTCGAGCAACTTGAAAATCGTATCGAGCGGATGGAAGCCGAAGCTGATCTGGTTAATTTTGGTAAGAAACCCGCTTTGGAGGAGGAACTTGACAACCTTTTAGTCGACGATGAGATTGAAAAGGACCTACAGAGCCTCAAGGCTTCTCTTGCTAAGAAAAAGGAAGAGACTTCTGCCTGACACACGCTTTCTGTTAAAGATTGTGGGTGAAGAAAACCGTTGTATTGTAGCGAGAATTGTTTTACTGTTTTGATGATACAAATCATTCGAATAGATAACGATAGGAGTTCATTCTGATATGCATGGCGTTTTGGTACTGTCTATCATTTTTGGTGGAGCTATATTGATTCTAGCCATTATCGGGAGTACTATCCTCATGGCCATCAAAATCATCAAGGGAGGGGTATCCCGAAAAGGGCAAAACGTCCAGACCGATGAGGCCAGGAAAATCCAAGAGATATACCAAGGACTTTCGCGAATGGAAGAACGGGTTGAGGCACTGGAAACCATCATCTTGGACCGTGACAGAAAGGATCGTGTATCATGAGTCGATTTGAAAGAATTTTTCGTAACGGCCTGTATCGCTCCCGCAATGGTGCCATATTGGGTGTTTGCAGGGGCATTGCCGAGTATTTTGATTTCTCTGTTTTTTGGACACGGATAATCACACTCGTGTTGCTATTTTTCAGCGGATTCTGGCCCGTTATGGGATTGTACTTCCTCGCAGCACTCATAATGAAACCGGAACCTGTTTTGCCTATCCAAACAGATGAGGAGCAGGAATTTTATGACAGTTATATCTCTTCGCGAAAAGGGGCCACCGGCCGGTTAAAGCGGAGATATGATAACTTAAATAGGCGCATTCAGAGATTGGAGCATACGGTTACGGCGCGTGAGTTTGATTGGGAAAGTCGATTAAACGGGTAGGCCTATCATCCAACACCTTACTCCTTACCGTCTGTGCATAAAGACAATGAGCACACCATAAATGGTTGAGTTGATCCTTGACACGCAATGGTAACCCTCCTAAACTTCATGTCACAAAACCGGAATTCATATCAATCAATTCATTATGAATGAAGCTCCCCGCAGTCCCGCCTCGGCGGGACGGGGTATCTGAAGCGGAATTGCGCCGAAGCCAACCCGGCTTCGCTCTATCGAGCTTCGCCGTGGTTCGCCCCGCCATTCATCCTTGTAGCAAGACTTGTCGACGAGCTCAAGTCGAGTCGCTACATGGTATTTTGGCGAAGGCGAATAAACACCGAAATGCCAAGTGAAAGGAGGAGATTATCCATGAAAATCCTTGGAATTGTGGGCAGTCCCCGCAAAGAAGGAAATACCGAGATTATGATGAGGGAAGCCCTGGAAGCAGCCCGCCAGGCAGGGGCGGAAACCGAGATGGTTCTGGTGGCGGACAGCGATATTGCCCCTTGTGACGGTTGCATGGCCTGTATGGAAGGCGATGGCTGCGTTATAGATGATGATATGCAGGCCATATATGAGAAGCTTGAACTTGCCGACGGGATCATATTCGGCACACCGGTCTATTTCATTAATGTGAGCGCCCAAGCCAAGGCCATAATCGACAGGACCCTTGTGATGCTGCGAAACGGAAAACTAAAAGGCAAAGTAGCTGCCGCCATTGTTGTTGCAAGGAGGGTAGGGGCAGGCCAGGTGCTGGGCCTCCTTTATACCTGGTTTGCAGCTCAAAGAATGATAACGGCCGGAGGGGGTATAGGCTACGGCCGGGAGAAAGGCGAGGTAAGGGAGGGTCCGGGAGGGACCCCAATGCTGTCGGCTCTGGAAGAGGCCAGATCCGTTGGCCGAAATGTGGTTGGGATGGTCAAGAAGGTCTCCAAAGGCTCTGGTTGATGGAGATATAAGAGCAAGTCAGATCAATGCTTTCGGCATTGAGCTATCAAGGCGTTGGGAATATGAACTGGAGAACCGCAGAACAAAGAACAGAAGAATATCGAAGTAAAAATATGGTTTTTTCCTTTTAAAAATTTCTGCTGTTCGAAATTTCTTGTTCGATATTCGGTATTAATACGGCGCTCTTATCCGGAGTCGACCTTTAACGCCAATTCCTTGAGTTGCTCTTCATTCACCTTGGAGGGTGCATCGGTGAGGGGGCAGGTGGCACTGAGGGTTTTTGGAAAGGCTATGACCTCCCTGATGGATTCAACACCACTCATGAGGGCCACCAAACGGTCAAAACCGATGGCCATGCCCGCATGGGGAGGTGCCCCGTATTTGAGGGCTTCCAGGAAAAATCCGAATTTCAGCTCAGCCTCTTCCCTAGAGATCCCCAAGATCTTGAATATCTCCTCTTGCATGGATATATTATGAATCCTTACGCTTCCGCCGCCTATCTCAACCCCGTTTAGAACAAGATCATAGGACCTTGCCCTTACCTTTTCAGGGTGATCATGGAGTAAGGCAAGATCTTCATCCATGGGAGCTGTAAAAGGGTGGTGTACGGCTTCCAGTCTTTTTTCTGTCTCATTATACTCCAGCAGGGGAAATCGGGTTACCCAGACAAAGGCATACTCTCCATCTTTGATCAGTTCTAATCTTTTTGCCAGTTCCAACCTTAGCATCCCTAAAGACTGATTGGCAATGGAAGGATTATCGGCAATGATTAAAAGCAGATCACCGGGGCCCGCATTTACCCTAGCGTTTAGGTCCTGTTTCTGCTCTTCCTTAAAGAATTTATTAAGGGAAGATTGCCAGTCATTCTCAGTGATCTTAATCCAGACCAGACCTTTGGCTCCCCAATCCATGACCCGTTGTGACAACTCATCCAGAATCTTCCTGGAGAAGATTGAAGCCCCCTTTGTCACATTGATGGCCTTTATGACTCCGGCTGTTTCTGCAACCTGTTTAAAGATTTTAAAATCCGAATCTCTAGCAAGGTCGGTGATATCTTTGAGTTCCATCCCAAAGCGCACGTCTGGTCTATCCGTACCGTATCGTTCCATGGCCTCATCATATTCCAGGCGAGGGATGGGTGTTTTTAATTCAATATGCATAATACGGTGGAAGAGTTCCTTCATCATCCCTTCAAAGATCCCCATCACATCTTCCTCATCTGAAAAAGCCATCTCCAGGTCAACCTGGGTGAATTCCGGTTGACGATCGGCCCTTAGATCTTCATCCCTGAAACATCGAACGATCTGGTAGTATCGTTCAAACCCGGCTATCATGAGAAGCTGCTTGAAGAGTTGAGGAGATTGTGGCAGGGCATAAAATAGTCCCTTGTTTACTCTGCTGGGAACAAGATAATCCCGAGCTCCTTCAGGTGTGCTTTTTGTCAGAAAAGGGGTTTCCACTTCGATAAAACCATTCTGGTTTAGATATTCCCTGACACAGGCCGCAATGAGGTGTCGTTTACGGAAGACATTGAATACCTGGGGTCTTCGAAGCTCAAGGTATCGGTACTTTAATCTCAGGGTCTCTGACGCATCCACCATGCCGTCCACCTGAAAGGGAGGCGTTTCAGTCCTATTGAGTATCTTAAGATGGGTAACCTTCAATTCAATTGCACCGGTGGGAAGATTGAGATTCTCTTGTCCCTCCTCTCTGGGCGAGACCCCTCCCTTAACGGCCAAGACCCATTCATTTCTTAGGATCCGTGCCTTTTCATGGCTTCCTTGATCCACCTGTGGATCAAAGACGATCTGGGTCATTCCATCCCTGTCCCGTAGATCGATAAAAATCAGATTACCCAGGTCTCTCCTGCTGTTCACCCATCCCATCAAAATGACCTCTTGGCCCACATCTTTTGACCTGAGGCTTCCGCAGTCATGTGTTCTCTTCCAATGATTCAAAGAATCGATATGTATGTTTGCTGTCTCGGTCATGGTTTGCCTAATATGTCGTGATCTCTTTTTTCAGGTTATCTACCAGATTATCCAGACTCACTTCCATCTGTGCCTTCGTTTTCATATCTCTCAGAATACCTTTTCCAGAAGCAATCTCATCATCACCCACAATAAGAACCTTTTTGGCACCAATGCGATCAGCCTTTTTCATTTGGGATTTGAGACCCTTTGATCTGTATTCCATCTCCACCCAGATTCCTGATCTTCTAAGCGCCATGGTCCAAGTGAAACATCTCTTTTCCGCGGTCTCTCCTAGAGCGACAATAAAGAGATCAGGGCTCCTCATCTCCAACGTTTCCTGATCTTCCAGCAAGGAGATCACCCTTTCCGCACCAATGGCAAATCCTATGGCAGGGTGATCAGGGCCACCGAGGAGCTTTACCAGACCGTCATATCGTCCGCCACCCGCCACCGCATTTTGGGCGCCGAGCCGCTCTGTCTGTATCTCAAATGTAGTTCTGGTGTAGTAATCAAGACCCCTTACCAGTTTATGGTTCATGACAAATGATATACCTGAGCTTTTAAGAAGATCCTGTAACGCCGCAAAATGATCTTGGCATTCCTGGCAAAGGGACTGGAGTATGGATGGGGCGTCTGATACCACTTGGTTGCATCCCTCTACCTTGCAATCAAAAATCCTTAGAGGATTCGTCTCAGCTCTTCGCTGGCAATCGGCGCAAAGGAGATCCGTTCTGTTAGCCAGATAACCTCTGAGTCCTTCCTTGAATTGAGGTCTGCAACGAAGACAGCCAAGGGAGTTCAGGTTTAGGTTGAGATCATCAAGTCCTATATTCTCAAAGAGAACCATTGCCATGATGATAATATCGGCATCCGAACTGGGGCCCGGGTCACCAAAAAACTCCGCATTTACCTGATGAAACTGCCTAAATCTCCCTTTTTGAGGTCTCTCATGCCTGAACATGGGGCCAATGCTGAAGAGCTTCTGTACAGGGTTATTTTCATAGAGTCTATGTTGTATATAGGCCCTCACCACTGAAGCTGTGGCTTCGGGTCTCATGGTCATACCCCTTCCCTTGCTATCTTCAAGGGAGTACATCTCCTTTGAAACGATATCCGTATCCTGCCCAATGCTTCGGCTGAAAAGATCTGTCATCTCAAGGAGAGGGGTTTTAATCTCATGATAACCAAAGGATTCAAATAGCTTCCGGGCCTCCGATTCCAGTCTCTGCCAGTTTCCCACCTCTTCAGGCAGAATGTCTTTGAAACCTTTTATCGTCCTAAATTCCAAAAAGGTTTATCTCCTTTCTTTCCGTGTTCCACCCCTTAATCCACCTTAATTTTTGTCATCTTTTTCTTGGCTTTTGGGGATTCTTTTTTTTCTAAATTCTCAATCCTTTCATCAATGAGTGACCTGATGGCCTTGAGAAATTCCACGCGTGATTGGTTCAGATGTTTAAAAAATTCTGATTTTTCCCAAGAGGCCTTTTCAAGATCTGAAAAAAACCTGCCAACAGGGCATAAGAACATTTCACTTTTTTCTTTTTCTTTTGCCATGATCATCTCCTTTAAAATAGATAATTAGGTGCTGGTCTTCCAGTTTGGCCTTAAGGGTCTTGGAAGCAGCCACCTGCCTTGGAAGTAATATGTGTCTTTTATAGCTGCCCACCCGTATGATTAACTCATCGGAGAACTTGTTCAGTTCAACCTCCTGTTTCTCAACAAACGGGAGCTTCATCATGAGTTGATATTCACCGTCCTCTTTAATCAGGTTATAGGGATCCTCTTTAAAAAAGCACTTTAGGGGATTCTTCTCCCCATAGATCTTCTCGGAAAGATCTTTAAGGCGATCATAACCGAGTATCTCATCCTTGAAGAGATTGACGTGAAAGATGGGGATGGGCTTGAAATACTCCTCGGCCTTATCCATGTATTTTCTCTGACTCTCTCTCCATTCCTTAAAATAGGTATCCTTCACATCATCAGGCAAAATTCGATTTATGATGATTCCGTCGATCTTCATTCGGTACAGGCAGAAATACATAAAGGCCCTTTGGGTCTCCTTCAAAACGATCTTTTCCGGGTTGGTAACGAGCCGAACAGTGGTAACCTCCGGATCAACCAGAACTTTTTCAACTCCTCTCAATCGCTCAAACAGATACTCAATGGCATCAAAATAATCATCTCCGGGCATGGGGACATCATAAAGTCGCTGGGCTACTGGACCGACATACTTGAAGATGGTCTTTTCCATCTTGAAAAACTTCCTCATATACCACTCCAATGCCGTTGGAATACTGATAAATCTAATGGATTCACCGGTGGGAGCACAATCGAGTATGATGACGTCAAACTCGTTCTTCCGGACATACAGATTGATGTATAGGAGGAGACTCACCTCTTCCATTCCCGGGAGAATGGCAAGCTCCTCGGCCAGGATTTCATCAATGCCGGCCGTATTTATAAGGGTTGAGATGTATTGATAGATCTCGCCCCAGTTCCTCTCTATCTCTTCCTGCATATCCAATTCCTGGATATAGAGATCTTTTTTGACTTTGATGGGTTTCCCTCTGTTTTTATCAAGTAGATCTCTGTCAAGATCAAAGATATCCGAAAGGCTGTGGGCCACATCCAGAGACATAATGATGGTCTTATGTCCCATCTCGGCAGCCCTTATTCCCGTGGCAGCAGCAACACTCGTCTTCCCGACCCCGCCTTTTCCGGCAAAGAAGATGATTCTCATCTAACGCTCCTTAAAAATAGACCGATCTTTACACCATTTTTTCTTAGTAGCATACCACAAATATTATGTTTTTTAAACTTTTCCCCTTTAAATGTATTCAATTCTCTCTTTATCTCCCACGCTACTTGACAATTCAAAATTAGTATTTTAGTATTTTATAAAAAAATGTATTTTTTGGGAGAATATTCATGCTAAGAAAAATCACAAGAAGCGGTCAAGTTTCCATTCCAAAAAAGGTTATGAATCAGTTTCACCTGAAGGAAGGGGACTACGTTGATATTGAATCCAGCCAGTCAGCCATCCTTATCAAACCGGTTACCGTGAATGAATTATCCTCTCGGGATTACGAAAAGCTTGCTGCTAAACTTTCCGAAGTTGAGAAGGAAAAGGGTTTGCGCTTTCATGATACTGCTTCAGCCAGAGAGCACCTGAAGAAAATGATGCAGTAGTTGTGGAATACGAATTCAAACCAAGTTTCGACCGCAGGTTTAGGAAGCTCGGCAGGAGCCGCCAGCAAAAAGCCTATGAAGCAATAGACTCACTCTTGAGCTATTTCGATGGGGAGGAGGCTCCCTTGCGAAAAGGACTCGGTCTCAAGAATTGGGGAGGTGATTATTGGGAAATTCGCTCCACCCTAAAGGATCGCATCATATTCAAATTCACCGACCACATAATCTTCCTCTTCATCGGCAGTCACGACGAGATAAGAGCCTTTATGAAGGGAAAATCATAAGGGCCACCGGCAGAGAGACCCCTTACCTTCATAGTAATGAGAGAAGGTATAGGGGTTTTTTATTGTCTTGTGGGCCTGTGGAGACGGCAACGTTGCAGGGGGTGAAATTCTTTCTTTTTCAAGAAAAGGGGTCAAACCTAAGTAGATGACAAAATATAAAATAATGTTAAATCATAAGGTTAGGGGGACGTCTTTTGGAAAAAGATATTTGAATATATCAATTGTCAACTGTTTAGCGTTGTTCCTGATTGCAAGGGCTATTATTGTGAAACGCAATAATCCTTGACTTTCATGGACAGTTTCATTAATAAAAAATCAGACAAAATAATAAATTCTAATCCACATTAATCTAATATAAATTACCATTAATCACCGCTTGCCCTTACCTCAATGCAGCCATTGACCTTTAATTGAACAGAGAACCCGGCTAAGGCAAGAGTAAGAGCAGACTCCATGTTTAGAAATCAGATATTGTTGAAAATGCAAAGCGAGCGCATTCCCCGCAGCTTGTCGCAGCGAAGCGGAGATCCTGCTTTGCGGGCCTTCGGTCCACCGAAGGCGGATAAAGGTTAGCGAGTGGACATTAAATTGGTTATTTCCTTACATTTGGAAGATTCCCTGCAGCGACTCGACTTGAGCTCGTCGACAGGTCTTGTTGGAGCGAAAGGAACTCGTGCGTCTCAGGCGTAAAACCCGCTTGCGGGGCTGAAGGGTTCTTCAATTAAATTTGACTTATTATCTTATGTGCGTCCCCTAATTTACATATATTTCCTCAATGTATTTTTTCCAAGACAGTTATGATTTGCTTAATTCATAGTATTATTTGTCGGCACATAATCAATCTTGAATTGCCGCTACCATGACAAAACCTGAACAACAAGCCCGCGAGACAATTGATCAGATGCTCAAAGTATCTGGTTGGGACGTCCAGGAACTCAAGAACGCCAGCATCCATGCAAATCAAGGCGTCGCTGTCCGCGAGTTTCCCTTAAGCTCCGGACATGGATTCACCGACTATCTCTTATATGTTGACGGTAAAGCTACAGGAGTTATCGAGGCGAAAAAGGCCGGAACGACCCTGACAGGTGTGGAGATTCAGTCCGACAAGTATAAACACGGCCTCCCTGAAATCCTTCCCGCATGGTTCAGGCCCCTTCCCTTCTGCTACCAGACTACGGGTGTCGAAACCCGTTTCACCAATGGTTTTGAGCCTGATCCCCGGTCCCGGAATGTCTTTTTCTTCCATCGGCCATCGACGATAGCGCAATGGTTGAGAGAGGGGGTTCCGGTTCCTGACAGAGAAGCCGCCGACGTGCCGGCCCCCTTATTCACAAAGCCGTCAACGCTGCTTTCCAGGCTGAGGGAACTGCCCCCTCTCATCGAAGAGGGGCTCTGGTCGGCTCAGATAAAGGCCATCAGGAATCTTGAGAAGTCATTTGTGGAAAATCGGCCCCGTTCCCTGATCCAGATGGCCACAGGGTCCGGGAAAACCTTCACGGCCATCAACTTTATTTACAGGCTTATCAAGTTCGCAGGTGCGCGTCGGATTCTTTTCCTTGTGGACCGAGGCAATCTCGGAAGGCAGACGCTCAAGGAATTCCAGCAATACGTGTCCCCCTACAACAATTTCAAATTCACCGAGGAATACATCATCCAGCGTCTGACATCCAATGCCCTCGATACCACCGCAAGGGTCTGCGTCAGCACCATTCAGCGGCTGTATTCCATGCTCAAGGGTGCCGAGCTACCGGAGGAAGACGACGAAATCTCCGCTCAGGGGCTGGAGCAGGTCTTTAAAGAAGCCCCGCCCGTGGAATACAACCCTGGTATCCCCATTGAGACCTTTGACTTCATTGTCGCCGACGAATGCCACCGTTCCATTTACAACCTCTGGCGCCAGGTGCTGGAATATTTTGATGCCTATATCATCGGCCTTACGGCCACGCCCAATAAACAGACATTTGGTTTCTTCAATCAGAACCTTGTCATGGAATACGGCCATGAAGCGGCCGTTGCCGACGGCGTCAATGTCAACTACGATGTCTATCGCATTAAAACCCGGATAACCCATGCCGGTTCAAAGGTGGAAGCAGGCTTCTACGTGGACAAGCGAGATCGGGAAACCCGTGCGGTGCGATGGGAACGACTGGATGAAGACTTTGATTATAATGCCGATCAGCTCGACCGTGGTGTGGTGGCCACAGACCAGATCCGAACCTTGATCCAATGTTTTCGTGACAAGCTCTTTACGGAGATTTTTCCCGGAAGAACCGATGTCCCCAAAACCCTGATTTTCGCCAAAGACGACAGCCATGCCGAAGATATCGTCCGGATCGTGCGCGAGGAATTCGGAAAAGGGAACGATTTTGCCCAGAAGATCACCTATCGAACCACCGGACGAAGGCCCGAGGACCTGATTACCGAATTCCGCACCAGCTATTTCCCACGCATCGCCGTTTCCGTGGACATGATTGCCACGGGCACCGACATCAAGCCCCTTGAAGTGGTCCTTTTCATGCGGGCGGTGAAATCCCGGAGCTTTTTCGAGCAGATGAAAGGCCGCGGTGTGCGGGTCATTAACGATGACGACCTCAGGGCGGTGTCACCGGACGCCGAGACTAAAGAGCACTTTGTCATTGTCGATGCCGTGGGTGTCTGCGAGCAGGACAAGACCGATTCACGGCCCATGGACAGAAAAAGATTCGTTTCCTTTGAAAAACTGCCCCAGGCCGTGAGCCTGGGGAGCACGGATTTTGACGTGATCTCAAGCGTTGCGGCCAGGCTCGCACGGCTCAATCGAAAGCTCAGCGATGAAGACCGGTCCAAAGTGTCTCAATCTATGGGCGGTCAAAGTCTCAACGGCCTGATCTCCGATCTTGTCGCCGCCCTTGACCCGGATCGGCATCTGGAATCGGCAAAAGCGCTATCCGCCGCCGGGGTGCCGAAGGCCGCCCCCACCGAGGCCCAAATCCGGCAGGCCGCCGCTCAAATGATTCAGGAGGCCATCAAGCCCTTATACGATCCCAAGTTGAGGGCGCTATTGGTGGAACTGAAGAAGAAGGACGAACAGACCATCGATCACGTAAGTCAGGATCAGGTGATTACAGCGGAGTTTGATGCCCGGGCCCTTGAAAAGGCCAGGGGCATCGTTGATTCGTTTAAAGACTTTATCAAAGCAAACAAGGATGAAATCACGGCCCTGCAAATCCTCTATAATCGGCCCTACAAGGCCCGGCTGCGCGCCGAGGAACTCCAGGACCTGGCCGATGCCATCCGCAGGCCGCCCCACCATTTGAGCCAGGACAAACTCGGCAGGCCTATGCGGCCCTGGAAAAGGACAAGGTCCGTGGCGCTAATGCCAAACATATTTTAACGGATCTGGTGGCCCTGGTCCGCTTTGCCCTTGAGCAGGATAACGAACTGGTGCCCTTTGCCGAACGCGTGAATACCAACTTTACGGCATGGCTTGCGTAGCAGGCCAACCGCGGTCGCCGGTTTACCGATGATCAAAAAAAGTGGCTCTACATGATCCGGGATCATATTGCCGGCAACCACAGCATTGAAACCTCGGATTTCGAACTTTCGCCCTTTGTCCAAAACGGAGGTCTGGGCCGATTCTACGTGGTTTTTGGAGGCCAATACGACGAAGTGTTGGAGGAGTTAAATATCAACCTGGTTGCATAGGTTTAACGATGGTGCTCAAACAGGATAAATGATGCAGGCACTTTTCCCGAAAAATGTGATTTGATCGGGTAAAATATACTTTTATTTTCTAAAAGTATATAGTATGATATACATTATTTACAGAATAATCGATAGCGAGGGCTGATTTGAACCAATTTTTAGATCGCACAGAAATCATCAGCGTGCTCAACGGCTTTAATCCCTGGTGGAGCGCAAGGCCGTTTTTTGTCCCGGAATTTCGGCGTCTCGCCTTTGGAGCGTGTCGAATTTATTTGGAAAACAGGGCTTTGCGTCGGGCGGTCTTACTCTCCGGACCGCGCCGGGTGGGCAAAACCACGGTGCTCCAACAGATAGCCCGGGCGTTGGTTGAACAAGGAAATAACCCCAAAAGCATCCTTTACCTGAGTCTGGACCATCCTTTGCTTAAGCTCCTATCTTTACGGGAAATTTTGAACCTCTATCATGAAGGGACCTATGCCGAGGGAAAACCGGCCACCCTACTGCTGGATGAAGTTCAATATGCACCCGAATGGGAGACCGAAATAAAGCTGTTGGTGGACCATAATCAGCAGTATCGCATCCTGGCCACGGGTTCCGCCAGTGTGATCCATCGGGAGCGACTGGCTGAAAGCGGTGTGGGCCGGTGGATTACCGTGCCGATCCCGACCCTGTCGTTCTATGAATTCATTTTGATTCGCGATGAGCAGCCAGATGGCATTGCCCCTAATCTTAGGGTCAGTGATTTGTTCGCATTTCAGCCCGGCGACCTATCCGTTCTAGCCGACCAGATGCGCCCCCTGCAGCCGCTTTTTCAAAGGTACCTTCTGGTGGGCGGATTCCCGGAAACGGCAACCCAGGAAAATATCGATCTGTCTCAAAGACTCTTGCGGGAAGACGTTGTAGAGCGTGTATTAAAGCGCGATATGACCGCCCTTTTCGGCGTCCGCAACATCAATGAATTGGAAAAGCTCTTTATTTACCTCTGCCTCCATTCGGGCGGAATCCTGGCGCACCAGGCCTGCGCCAAGGCCCTGGAGACCACCACGACCACCGTTGCCAACCATCTAACCCTCCTGGAGCAGGCCAACCTGATCTACCGCCTGCCGCCCTCCGCGCTCGGAGGCAAACGCGTTCTCAAGGCCCGCAATAAATATTACCTGGTGGATGCCGCTTTGCGGAATGCCGTGTTACTTCGAGGAGAGGAGATTCTCACCAATCCCGAAGAGATGGGTACCATCGTCGAAACCACGGTCCTGCGGCACCTCTTTGCCTATTATTATCGGGACACGCCCGAAATCGTTTATTGGCGGGATGCGGCCACCAACAAGGAAGTGGACATTATCGTCCGCAGCCCGTCCTATGTGCTGCCCTTTGAGGTCAAATACAGGGAAAGACCAAGCCTGGACAAAAAAAGCGGCCTTGGAGTCTATTGTTTATCCGAAAAGCCCAAACAGGCCTATCTGGTGACCAAAAGGGATGTGGATTTCAGTGTGACCCAACTGCAGGGTCTCGGAACAAATTTCTTGAAGATTCCGGCCTTTATTCTGTGCTATTTGCTGGGGCAGTCGGAAAGGTTGTTGTGGGATTAAATCGAATACTGCACTTTTCAATTTTGACAATTGTTCATTAACCTGATGAATGTTCTATAGGGAAATTTTTCACCATTGCCATGAATGATTACTTTAAAAAGGACAAACTACCAAACAGTTGGGTGGTTAGCACTCTTGGTGAGATTTGTTCCAAACCTCAATATGGCTGGACTACAAAAGCCAGCTTCACTGAAGGGACAGTAAGGTTGCTGAGGACCAGCGATATTACTACTGGCTCAATAGAATGGACAACTGTCCCTTATTGCACTACTAACCCT
>Ga0180009_10001586_pt1 | contig 27635 bp, 26 predicted proteins | sample OS_PC_MetaG_FD_123537 | JGI IMG/M metagenome (GOLD analysis project Ga0180009, IMG submission 123537) | Groundwater microbial communities from the Aspo Hard Rock Laboratory (HRL) deep subsurface site, Sweden - OS_PC_MetaG | ecosystem: Environmental > Aquatic > Deep subsurface > Groundwater... | reverse complement strand
TCTTTTCCCTCAGCAGACCCACCATCTCCTTGGTGACCAGGTGCGGGGTTCGCGTGCCGGGGATGAGGACGGCGCCGACCACGACGTCGGCGTAGGACAGGGCCTTGCGGAGGGTGGCCTCGTTGGCGGGGAAGGTCGTCACCCGGCCGGGGAAGGTCCAGTCGATCTCGCTGAGGCGGTCCAGGTCGCTGTCCAGCAGGGTGACCCGGGCGCCCGCGCCCAGGCAGGCCCTGACGGCGTTGCGCCCCACGGTGCCCGCGCCGATGACCACGACCTCGGCGGGAGGAACGCCCGGGGTCCCCCCCAGAAGGATCCCCAGGCCCCCGTGATCGGTCTGCAGGTAACGGGCGGCGATCTGGGGCACCATGCGCCCGGCGATCTGGGACAGCGGGCGCAGCACCGGCAGGTTGCCTCCCGCGTCCTCGATGGTCGTGTAGTCCACCGCCGTGCACTCGCGGTCGAGCAGGGTCCGGACCAGCTCCGGTTCCGCCACGGCCAGGTGCATGACGGACATGAGGATCTGTCCCTCGCGCAGCAGCTGGTACTCGGAAGAGACGGGACGGTTCACCTTCAGGATCAGGTCCGCCCGGCCGTAGACCTCCTCTAGCTGGTGCACGATGCGGGCGCCGGCCTGCTCGTAGCTCTCGTCGGCGAAGCCGCTGCCGTGGCCGGCGTGCTTCTCCACCACGACCTGGGCCCCGCAGGACACGAGGTTCGTCACCATCCGCGGGGGCAATCCGACCCGGAACTCGTCCTGGATCCGGGACCGGGGAATACCGATGATCATCGTTCGCACTCCCGTCCGGGCCCGCCTTCGCGAAAAAGGCCGGCCCAGCTTGGACGCGGGCCGGCCTCAGGGTCAGGCAAGGCCGCCGCGAGGTCAGGCCCACCACCTGGCGCTTCGGATCACGAGTTCTTGACGAAGTCGTAACCCTTGCGGAAGGCTTCCATGTTCATTTCGATCAGGCTCTTCTTCTTGATCACCGAGCGCAGGGTCTCCATGCAGAACTCGGGAGTAAAGGCGTCCGTCGCCGCAGCCAGGGCGCCCAGCACCACGACGTTGGCGATCTTGGGGGTGCCCACCTGGTCGGCGATCTCCGTCGCGGGAATCATCACGGCGTTGAGCCTCTTCCCGTCCGGCTTGCCCTCGACGATGGTCGTGTCGATGATGATCGTGCCGCCGTCCACGACCGAGTCCTCGAAAGCGTCGAGGGACGGCTGGTTCATGACGACCAGGACGTTCGGCTCGTCGACGAGGGGGGAGCCGATCCGCCGGCTGGACAGGTTCACCGAGCAGTTGGCCGTCCCGCCGCGCATCTCGGGGCCGTAGGCCGGGAACCAGCTGACCTGCTGGCCCGCCCGCATGCCGATCTGGGACAGGAACAGCCCCAGGGTGAGGATGCCCTGACCGCCGAAGCCCGCGAACTTGCAGTTGAGATCCTGCTTCAGGGCCACGGGCTCGCTCTCGGTCATGCTCGTCTTCAGGCGGTCGAGGTAGGGGTTGACCTTGGCGGGGTCGAAGCCCTCGTAGTGGCGATGCCAGTCACCCTCCTCCCGGTTGCCGCTCTCGTCCCTGTAGACCCCGAGGGGGAAGACCTTCAGCATCTCCTCGGTCATCCAGTCCCGGGCGGTCACCGGGTCCATCTTCCATCCGGTCGGGCAGGGCGAGACGATCTCGACGAAGCTGTAGCCCTTGCCCTCGGCCTGGATCTGCAGGGCCTTGCGGACGGCCTTGCGGGCCTTCATGATCTGCTTGCTGTCCCCGATGCAGACCCGCTCGATGTAGGTCGGCGCCGGCAGCGTGGCCAGCATCTCGCACATGCGGATGGGATTGCCGTGAACCCCGGCGACCCGGCCCAGCGGCGTCGTCGCGCTGCGCTGGCCGATCATCGTGGTCGGCGCCATCTGCCCGCCGGTCATCCCGTAGATGGCGTTGTTGACGAAGAACACCGTGATGTTCTCGCCCCGGTTGGCGGCATGGATGGTCTCGGCCGTGCCGATGGCCGCCAGGTCGCCGTCGCCCTGGTAGGAGATGACGATGGAATCGGGATTGGCGCGCTTGACGCCGGTGGCGACCGCGGGCGCCCGGCCGTGGGCCGCCTGGATGTTCCCGCAGTCGAAGTAGTAGTAGGCGAAAACCGAGCAGCCCACCGGGGAGATGAACACCGTCTTGCTGGTGAGTTCGAGGTCCTCCAGCGCCTCGGCGATCATCTTGTGGGCGTTGCCGTGGCCGCAGCCCGGGCAATAGTGGGTGGCCTCCTTGGCGGGCCCGCTCTTGCGTTCGAACACCTGGTAGAAGGAGGGCGACTTCTCGAAGACCTTCATGGCTAGTTGCCTCCTTCCATGATCTTGCGGTACTCGGCCAGCAGCTCCTGACCCTTGGGGACCATCCCGCCGCAGCGGCCGTAGAAGTGAACGGGGGTCTTGCCGGCGACCGCGAGCTGGACGTCCTCGACCATCTGGCCGGTTGACAGCTCCACCGCCAGGAAGGAGGCTCCCCGGGCGGCGTGGGCGGCGATGGGCGCGCTGGGGAAGGGCCACAGGGTGATGGGCCGCAGCAGGCCGATCTTCATTCCCTCCTCGCGGGCGGCGTCGATCGAGGAATACACGATGCGGCTGACCACGCCGTAGGCCACGACGACCAGGTCGGCGTCGGCGGTCCGGTACTCCTCGAACATGACCTCGTTGGCCATGACTTCCTTGTACTTGCGGTCGAGCTTGAGGTTGTGTTCCTCCAGATCGGTGGACTCGAGGAAGATGGAGCTGACCAGGTGGCCCGAGGTCTCGGGCGTGCCGGCCACGCACCAGCTCGAATGGTCCACCGCGAGCGGCTTCGCCTCGGGGATCTCCACCACTTCCATCATCTGACCGGTGATCCCGTCGGCCATGATGCAGGCCGGGTTACGGTACTTGTCGGCGAGGTCGAAGGCCTTCATGGTCAGGTCGCACATCTCCTGGGCACCGTTGGGCGCCAGGGCGATGAGGCGGTAGTTGCCGTGGCCGCCGCCCTTGGTGACCTGGAAGTAGTCCGCCTGCTCGGGGGCGATGTTGCCCAGGCCCGGGCCGCCGCGATCGATGTTCACCACCACGCAGGGCAATTCGGCGCCGGCGCAGTAGGACAGGCCTTCCTGCTTCAGGCTGAAGCCGGGACTGGAGGACGCGGTCATGGTGCGGATGCCCATGCCGGCGGTGCCGTAGACCATGTTGATGGCCGAGACTTCGCTTTCGGCCTGGATGAAGACGCCGCCCAGTGCGGGGAAGTGCAGGGCGGCGGCATGGGCGATTTCGCTGGCGGGGGTGATGGGGTAACCGTAGTAGGCCCGACATCCTGCTGCAAGGGCCCCGACGATGATGGCATCGTTTCCCTTCATGAACTGCTTGGCCATGGATCATCTCCCGTCGGTTGGGTCCCGAAGTCGTTCTCCTGAAATATCCTAGGGCTTGATCACTCGGATGGCGCCCGGTTCGGGGCAGGCGTAGAAACAAAGCCCGCAGCCGGTGCAATCCTGGCCCGTGTAATACGCGGGATGGTAGCTGGCGCTGTTGAGCTTCTGGCTGATGGCGATGACGCTCTTGGGACAGACCCCGATGCAAAGCTGGCATCCCTTGCAGAGTTCCGGGTTGACTTCCATGAAGGGGACGGCGACGGCGGTATTGTCGGTCATGGGAATCACCTCGCGCAGAGATTAGGCCCGGATTCGTCCGATTTGTCCGGGTCGATGGGCTATATCCCTGCAAACATAACAGGTCACCCCAAGGGGCCCAAAAAAATGTTTCCCCCCGGGGCGACCCGTCGCGACGAAAATACAACTCGTTCAAAAACCTGGCGTTAACCCGTCAGGAATCCTGGAATTCGGGCTTCCTTTTTTCCAGGAAGGCCCGGCAGCCCTCGCGGGCGTCCTGCGAGGCCCCCGCCACCCCGAACAGGGCTGCTTCCAGGCGGCACCCGCCCGCCTGCGTCATCTGAAGACCGTCGCCGACCGCCTTCAGGGCGAGCCCCAGGGTGAGCCGGGATTTGCCCGCCAGGCGGCCCGCCGTCTTGAGCGCGGCCGGCATGAGCTCGGAGGCGGGAAACACCTTGTTGACCAGCCCCATGGCCATGGCCTCTTCCGACGGGACCATGTCCCCGCCGAGGACGAGTTCCTGGGCCCGGCCCCGACCCACCAACCGGGGCAGCCTCTGCGTGCCCCCGAAGCCCGGAATCAATCCCAGGCCGGTTTCCGGCAGGCCGAGCCTGGCGGTGTCCGCGGCGTAGCGGAAGGTACAGGCCATGGCCAGTTCGCAGCCCCCTCCCAGCGCGAAGCCGTTGATCACCCCGATCACCGGCTTGCCCAGGTTCTCGATGAGATCCATCAGGGCCTGGCCCCCGCAGGCCAGGGCCTCGGCGGCGCTCGCCGTCAGATCGGCCAGTTCGCCGATGTCGGCGCCGGCCACGAAGGCCTTCTCCCCCGCACCGGTCAGCAGCACGACCCGGACCTCGTCCGCGGCCGCCAGGTCCCGGAAGCAGGCTGTCAATTCCGCGATGGTCTGGCGGTTCAGGGCGTTGAGCTTGTCGGGACGGTTGACGGTCACCGTGGCGATCCCTTCGGCCACGGCGCACAGGATGTTCTGGTAACTCATGGGTTGGTCCTTTCTTTCCGGATTTCCGGTCCGGCGGAGTATAGCCGAAGGGGCCGGGGCTTCCAAGTCATCATGGTGGCGGGGTAGAGGGTGGATGTGTTATGGTTACGTCAAGATCTCGTGATATTTCCCTGTCGTTTCCGGGGGTGGTCGTTCCTTGCTGATTACCGGACTGGTCCTCGCCTGCCTGATCCTGGCGGTCCTGGGCGGGTGGCAGCACCTGGCGGTGCGCCGTCTGCGGGCGCGGCAGGCCGGGCAGGAGAACCGGATCCGGGAGCTCAAGCTCGCCGAGGAGCGCCTCCGCGAACGGCTCTCCCAGGCCCAGCGGATGGAAGCGGTCGGCGTCTTCGCCGGCAGCATCATCCACAACCTGAACAACCTGCTGGCCGTGATCCTGGGCCATGCCAGGCTGGCTGCCCAGGGCGCCCCCGAGGAATCCCGGTGCCAGGACGAGCTGAACAAGGTGCTGAAGGCCGGCCATCTGGCCGGGGATCTGGTCAAGGACCTGAGCGACTTCTTCCGGCAAGCCGATCTCGCCCGCAAACCCACCGACCTGTTGCCCGTCGTCCGCGACACGGTCAAGCTCATGCGGGACATCCTGCCGCGGTCCATCGAGATCGAGACCGACCTCGAACCCTGCGGTCCGGTCCTGGCCTCCGCCACCGGCGTCCAGCAGGTGCTCATGAACCTGTGCAGCAATTCCGTCCAGGCGATGCTGCGCAGCCAGGGCAGGATCTCCATTTCCCTGAAGGAAGAGGAGATCAGGGCGCGGCAGAAGGCCCTGCCCCAGGACCTGGAACCCGGCAGCTACGTCTGTCTGAGCGTCAGGGACAACGGCCGGGGCATGGATGCGGCCACCCTGGAACGCATCACCACCGCCTATTACGGGGACGATCCGGCCGCCGGACAGGCCGGGCTCGGCCTCGCGACGGTCTGCCGGATCCTCAAGCACCACCACGGCGTGACCATCCCCAGCAGCAGGCCCGGGTCCGGAACGACCTTCACGATCTACTTCCCCCTGATCGCCTGGTCCGTGCCCGCCTTCTCCGCTTCCCAGCCCGTGATCGAAGTGCCTGCGGGCGCCGCGGTCAGCGAGCCCTCTGTTCCTGCGACCCGGGTCGCGGCCGCCGCAGGTCCGGGCGCCAGACCGGGAATCCGCGTCCTTCTGGTCGATGACGAGGAGATGGTCGCCGCCGTCATGGCCCGCGGCCTGCGGCACCTGGGCTTCAGCGTGATCAAGACCACCGACAGCAGGGAAGCCCTCCAGAAGTTCCAGGCCGGCCCCGAAGCCTACGACGTCCTGATCACCGACCAGATCATGCCCCACATGTCCGGAGTGCGCCTGGCCAGGGAGATCCACACCCTGCGGCCGGGATTGCCGATCATCCTGACCACCGGTTTCCGGGACAGCTTCCACGAGCGGCAGGCCCGGGAGGCCGGGGTCCACGAATTCATCTTGAAGCCCTGCAGCCACCACGACATGGCCGACCTGATCAACCGGCTCACCCTGCGCGCCAGGGAAGGCGAGGCCTGACAGGCCATTCACCCGGGCCCTTGGGGCTTTCCCGCATATCCGTTATCTGCTAAACTGCCCAGCCATCCCGTCGGTCCAGGCCCGGTGCCCCCGGCCCGCTGGACAGGCCGAGGGCGGGGAACCATGTCCATCATCAACCTTCGAAGGATCGCGCCATGTCCGATGCCCCGGAGAACAAGCTCGACCGCCTGAACGAACTGAGAAGCCAGGCCCTGGCCGGCGGAGGCCCCGAGAAGATCGCCAAGGTCCACGAGAAGGGTCGGCTGACCGCCCGCGAACGGATCCACCTGCTGCTGGACGAAGGCAGCTTCCACGAGACGGGGGTCTTCGTCAGGCATCGCAGCCACGAGATGGGGATGGACCGGTTCCGGCCGGTCGGCGACGGGATCGTCACCGGCATCGGACGCGTCGACGGGCGCCAGGTCTACGTCTTCGCCCAGGACTTCACGGTCTTCGGGGGCTCGATGAGCGAGGCCAACGCCCAGAAGATCTGCAAGCTGATGGACCAGGCCCTGGAGAACGGCTGCCCCGTGATCGGCCTGAACGACAGCGGCGGGGCGCGCATCCAGGAGGGGGTCCGATCCCTGGCCGGTTACGCCGAGATCTTCTGGCGCAACACCATGGCCTCGGGGGTGGTCCCCCAGATCAGCGCCATCCTCGGCCCGTGCGCCGGCGGTGCGGTCTATTCCCCCGCCATCACGGACTTCACCCTCATGGTCGACAAGACGAGCTACATGTTCGTGACCGGGCCCAACGTCATCAAGATGGTCACCAACGAGGACGTCACCTTCGAGGAGCTCGGCGGCGCCAAGACCCACTCCACGCGCAGCGGAGTCGCCCACTTCATGTCGGCCAGCGACCAGGATTGCCTCCTGATGGTCCGGAGGCTCCTCAGCTTCCTGCCCCAGAACAACCTGGAGGAACCGCCGCGCATCGTTCCCAACGACCGGCCGGACCGCCGGGAAGAGGCCCTGAACACCCTGGTGCCCGAGGACAGCCGCAAGCCCTACGACATGCACGACGTGATCCGGCTGGTCGTCGACGAGGGCGACTTCATGGAGGTCCAGCCCCTCCACGCCCAGAACATCATCTGCGGTTTCGCGCGCCTGGACGGCAAGCCCGTCGGCATCGTGGCCAACCAGCCGAAGTTCCAGGCGGGAGTGCTCGACATCGCCAGCAGCACCAAGGGCGCCCGGTTCGTGCGCACCTGCGACTGCTTCAACGTCCCGCTGGTGGTCTTCGAGGACGTTCCCGGCTTCCTGCCCGGCACCGACCAGGAGTTCGGCGGCATCATCAAGCACGGCGCCAAGCTGCTGTTCGCCTTCAGCGAGGCCACCGTGCCCAAGCTGACCGTCATCACCCGCAAGGCCTACGGCGGGGCCTACGACGTGATGAACAGCAAGCACATCCGGGCCGACTACAACGTGGCCTGGCCGGGGGCCGAACTGGCCGTCATGGGCCCCGAGGGTGCGGTCAACATCCTGTTCAGGCAGCAGATCGCCGATTCGCCCGACCCGGAAGCCGAGCGCAGGAGGCTGGTGGACGAGTACAACGAACTCTACGCCAACCCCTTCATCGCCGCGGGGCTGGGCTATCTCGACGACGTGATCGAACCGGCGGAGACGCGCAGGCACCTGATCGTGGCCCTGCACAACCTGCGCAACAAGAAACAGCAGTTGCCTCCCAAGAAGCACGGCAACATCCCCCTCTAGGGAGAGGACGAACGTGGAGAACAGCGACAGCTCCCGGCAGTTCAGGAAGGTCCTCGTGGCCAACCGCGGCGAGATCGCCGTGCGCATCATCCAGGGCCTGCGGGAAATGGGAATCGGAACCGTGGCCGTGTACTCGGAGATCGATCGCACGGCCCTGCACGTGCTGACGGCCGACGAGGCGGTGTGCATCGGGCCCGCCCCCGCAGCGGAGAGCTACCTCAAGGGGGACCGGATCATCGCCGCCGCCCTGGAGACCGGGGCCGAGGCCATCCATCCCGGCTACGGTTTCCTCTCCGAGAACGGCCCCTTCAGCGCCGCGGTCGAGGCGGCCGGTCTGGTGTTCATCGGCCCCACGGCCGAGACCATGGCGATCATGGGCGACAAGCTCAGCTCGCGGCGGCGCATGATCGCCGCCGGGGTGCCCGTGGTTCCCGGCACCGAGGAGGCCGTCACGGACCCGGCCGAGGCCGTGGCCGTCGCCGAGCGGATCGGCTATCCCGTCCTGCTCAAGGCCTCGGCGGGCGGAGGCGGCAAGGGCATGCGGGTTGTCCGTTCCTCCGGGGAGATGGCCGCCGCCCTGCGCCAGACCCGCGGCGAGGCCGGGGCCAGCTTCGCCAACGACGCCGTCTTCGTGGAGAAGTACATCGAGAGTCCCAAGCACATCGAGGTCCAGGTGCTAGGGGACGGCCGCGGGGAGGTGATCCACCTCTTCGAACGCGAGTGTTCCGTGCAGCGCCGGCACCAGAAGGTGATCGAGGAAAGCCCCTCCCCCTCCCTGACCCCCGCCCTGCGGGACAGGATCTGCGCAGCCGCGGTCCAGACCGCCCGCGCCGTCTCCTACCGGGGCGCGGGCACCGTCGAGTTCATCCTCGCTCCCGGCGGCGAATTCTTCTTCCTGGAGATGAACACGAGGCTGCAGGTCGAACACCCGGTGACCGAGATGGTGACGGGGGTCGACCTGGTCCGGGCCATGGTCCTGATCGCCCAGGGACAGGGGCTTTGCTACCGGCAGGAGGACCTCCGCCAGCACGGCTGGGCCCTGGAGTTCCGCCTCTACGCCGAGGATCCCGCCCGCAACTTCGCGCCGAGCATCGGCCGCATCGAATCCCTGACCGTGCCCCAGGGACCCGGGGTCCGCCTCGACACGGGCATCTACGAGGGGTTCGACGTCCCCATCCATTACGATCCGATGCTGGCCAAGCTGATCGTCTGGGCGGAGAACCGGGATCTGGCCATCGACCGGGCCCGCAGGGTCCTGGGTGAATTCATCCTCCACGGCCCCGTCCACAACCTGCCCTTCCACGCCTGGGCCCTGGAACAGCCCGCCTTCCGGGACGGCTCCTACACCACCCATTTCGTCTCGGAGCACTTCGACCCTGCGGACTGGCAGCCCCGGCTCGACGCCGGGCAGACCGACGCCCTGATCGCCGCAACCGCCCTGTTCGAGGCCAACCGGCGGGACGCCCGCCTGGCCACGCCTCCTGCCGGGGACGAATGCGCCCCGGGGAACTGGCGACTGAACGCCCTGCGCCAGATGACCAACACCAAGTAGCCGGAGGCCGACCCCGTGTGGATGAAGAAGCGTTATATCCTCAAGCTCGCCGATGATCAGGTGACCGCGGAGGTCGCCCGCCGGGAGGCCGAGACCCAGGTGCGCCTCGGGGACGCGGAACCCCTCGGAATCGATGCCGTGCCCGTGATGGGGGGCCGGGCCCTGTCCGTACGGCTCGGCAACCGCCAGCACCTGGTCCACCTGACCGGAATGGACAGAAAGGGGACGGTGGCCGCCACCCTGGACGGACGCCCCTTCCGGTTGACCGTCATGGACGAGTTGAAGGCCCAGGCCCTCGAGAGTCTCGGGGACGCGGGCGGCAGCGGGACCATCCTCGCGGACATTCCCGGCCTGGTCATCGAGATCAGGGTCCGGCCGGGGCAGCAGGTCCACCAGGGCGAACCGGTCATCGTGGTCGAGGCCATGAAGATGCAGAACGAACTGGGCGCCCGGGTGAGCGGGGTGGTCAGGGAGATTCCGGTCAAGGTGGGGCAATCGGTCAATCCGGGCGATCCCCTGGTCGTGATCGAGCCCGATCCGGGAGGATGACCGGACCCTGCGGTCCCTGAGGACGCTGCGGCCCCCCGGGGGCCGCTTTTTTTTCCGCCTGATGTAACCATCCACCGACCCCGGCGTCTTCCTGGTATGCAGATGGACGGAACGGCATTCACCAGGCACCTGAGCGCTCACCGCGACCGCGTCTACAGCCAGGCGCTGTGGGTGGTCCGCCACGACCAGGACGCCGAGGACATCACCCAGGAGGCGTTCCTGCGGCTGTGGCGCAGCGGCGGCGACCTGCCGGAATCCGGAATCCTGCCCTGGCTGCTGAGGGTCACGCACAACCTGTGCATCGACCGCACGCGCCGGCAAGGGGCCCTGGTCCGCAATCTGGGCCGGCCCGACGGCGAGGCCGTCGATCGCCTGGCCTGGACCGGGCCGGATTCCGCCGGTCCCGACGGGAACCTGGAGGCCGAGGACCGGCGGCGGGAAATCATGGCCGCCCTGGCCACCCTCGGCGAGGAGACCCGGAGCGTGATGCTCATGCATTACTTCCAGGGCATGAAGGTCAAGGACATCGCCGCGGCCCTGGGCAAGAACCTGAGCTCGGTGAAAGTCCAGATCCACCGGGCGCGCAAGACCCTCAGGCTCGTCCTGGCCGAGAACCACGGCACACCCGCCTCCCGACAGGAGACCGTCTGATGAAGACCTGCCGCGACATCCAGCTCGAACTGGCCGGGTTTCTCGACGGGGATCTGCGGCCCGAGGAGACCGCAGGGATCGCCGCCCACCTGGCCCGGTGCGCCGAGTGCGCCGGCGAGCTCGAGCGGGAACAGGCCCTGCGCCAGAGCCTCGGAAGCGCCCCGCCGGTCAGGTGCCCCGCCACCGTCACGACCGCCATCCTCAAGGCGGTGGCGGCGGACTCGCCGAAATCCGCGGCTCCGGTCCGTCCGCCCTTCCGGCGCCGGGCCCTGGCGCCGGCCGGCGTGGGCATCGCCCTGGCCGCCTGCCTGGTGGCCCTGGTGACGACCCGCACGCCGGACGTGGATCCGGTCCACACGCCGGAGGCCACGGCCATCCGGTCCGAACCCGGCCCCGAGCGGGTCCGGCAGGCCCGCAGGGACCTGGCCTGGACCCTGAACCTCGCCGCCAGGGTCATCGATCACAACGAGAAAGAAACGGTCAAGGACGTGTTCGGCCGGAAGATCCCGGCCGCGATCACCGGATCGCTCAGGAGCGCGGCCGAGGCATCACAGGGAGGCAAAGGATGAACTGGAAACGCACGATGACGATGGCGGCGCTGACCGCCCTGCTCGCCACAGGCCTGGCGACCGCGTCCGATCTGGACAAGGAGCCCGGGTACCTGGACCTGGAATGGATCAAGATCCCGGCCGACGCCGAGGAGGTGAAGGACATCGACCTGAGCGCCATGCTGCTCAGCATCGCAGCCGAGGCGGACGAGGCAGGGGATCCCGAGCTGGCCAAGGCCCTGACCATGATCAAGGGCGTCCGCGTGAAGGCCTTCTCCCTGGAGGACGAGGACGACGAGACCGCCGGGACCGTCCAGAAGATCACCGACAAGCTGGAGAAAGGCGGCTGGAACAGGCTGATCTACTCCAAGGACGGCCAGGAGGTCACCTCGGTCAGCACCAAGCGGGTCGACGGCAAGATGGTGGGCCTGGTGCTCGTCTACTACAGCCCAGGCGATGAGGCCGCGTTCGTCAACGTCGTGGGCGACCTGGACCTCGGAACCATGTTCAGGCTGGCCCAGCACTTCGACAGCGAGGAGTTCGAGGCGATGATCGAGGGGCTGGACGGCAAGGCCGGAATCGAGGTCGAACGCACCGGGAGCCGCTAGCCGGGTCCGTCCGCCGGAGCAGAGGAGAAAGAGGGAGCGATCCGCTCCCTCTTTCCCTATCCCCGCATCACGAACTTCGAGAGGAACACCCCGGCGGCGACGGCCGAGCCGATCACTCCCGCCACGTTGGGCGCCATGGCGTGCATGATCAGGAAGTTCTGGGGATCCTCCTTCGCTCCGACCATCTGGCAGACGCGCGCGCTGTCCGGAACGGCCGACACCCCCGCCGCCCCGATGATGGGATTGATCTTTTCCTTCGTGAAGAGGTTCATGACCTTCGCGAAGATCACCCCGGCGGCCGTGGCCACGCAGAAGGAAAGCGCCCCGAGGGCGGCGATCTTGACCGAGGCGGGAGTCAGGAACCGGCTGGCGTCGGTGGACGCCCCCACGCAGAGTCCCAGCAGGATGGTGACCGTATCGATCAGGGAGCTGCGGGCCGTCTTGGCCAGCCGCTCGGTCACCCCGCTCTCCTTCAGGAGGTTCCCGAAGAAGAGGAAGCCCAGCAGGCTGATCGCACCCGGCGCGATGCCGGCGCAGAGGATGAAGGCCACGATCGGGAAGATGATGCGGATGCGCTTGCTGACCGGGCGCGAGGGCTTCATCCGGATGAGCCGCTCCTTCCGGGTGGTCAGCAGCTTGATGATGGGCGGCTGGATCACCGGGACCAGCGCCATGTAGCTATAGGCCGCCACGGCGATGGCCCCCAGCAGGTGGGGCGCCAGCTGGCTGGACAGGAAGATGGCGGTGGGACCGTCGGCTCCGCCGATGATCCCGATGGCCGCCGCATCCTTCTCGGCGAAGCCCAGCAGCAGGGATCCGGCGAAAGTCAGGAAGATGCCGGCCTGGGCCGCCGCCCCCAGCAGGATGAGGCGGGGGTTGCTCAGCATCGCCGAGAAATCGGTCATGGCGCCGATGCCCAGGAAGATCAGCGACGGGTACCAGCCCTGGGTCACGCCCTGGTACAGGATGAACAGGACGCTGCCGGGCTCGTAGATGCCGATGTTCATGCCGCTGCTCAGGGGGATGTTGCCCACCAGCATCCCGAAACCGATCGGCACCAGCAGCAGCGGCTCGTAGTCCTTGGCGATGCCCAGGTAGATGAACACGCAGCCGATGGCCAGCATGGCCATGTTGCCCCAGGAGAAGTTCCCGACGATCCCGACCTGGAGGAAATCCCAAACGACATCCATGGCGTCACTCGAATTCGACGAGGGTCTGGCTCTCCCGCACCGCATCGCCCGCAGCCACCAGCACGGCCTTGATCTTGCCGGCGGTGGGAGCGGCGATGGTGGTCTCCATCTTCATGGCCTCGATGATGACCAGGTCCTGGCCCTGGACGACGCTGTCGCCCGGCTTGCAGCGGACCTCCAGGACGGTTCCGGCGATGGGACAGGCCACCCCGCCCGGGTCCCCGGAAACCGGGGCCGGCCCGGCGGAGGGAGGCGGAGGGGCCGGCCTCCCCGCGAGGGGAGGTGCTCCCGGCTCGGGGGCGACCGGCGGCAAGGGGGCCGCCGAACCCTGCATCTCGTCCTTGGCGTCGAGAACCTCGACGTCGACCTCGTACGCTACCCCGTGGACGGTGATCTTCAGCTTCATGATCCATCTCCCCCGGACCCGGCGGCCCGGATGATGTCGGTTCGACCGGTCAACGCAGGTCCCGCTGGCGCGAGGGCGCGTGGGATCCCTGCAGGATGAGGCGTCCCTGGGCGGACCAGGGCGTTCGCTTGGTCTTGGGCGAGAGCAGGCGCCGGATGCGGCGCACCCGGAACCTCCCGCCGACGGCGACGGCCGCCGCGGCGCTGATGAGGACCAGGGTGGTCTCGTCGATGGTGGCGGGCTTGAGCACGGCCTTGGCATCGGCCTTGGCCTCGGCCGCCTGCCAGCGGTCGTCGAGCCGCTTGATGACGGAGATGACGAAGGCGATCAGGGCCAGGACCGCGAACACGATCCCGATGCCCGCCCAGGTCAACGCCGCCATTTCCTCGCTGATGCGCCCTTCCACTTCGCCCTCCTAGAGCGGGATGAGCCCGTGCTTCTTCGCGGGCCGCAGCTCGCGCTTGGACTTGAGGACTTCCAGGGACATCGCGATGTAGGCGCGCGTGTCGGCGGGCTCGATGACGTCGTCCACCATGCCCCTTGCCGCGGCCACGTAGGGATTGGAGAACTCGCGCATGTACTCGTCGATCTTCTCGCGGCGCATGGCGACCGGATCCGCAGCCTCGGCGATCTCCTTGCGGTACAGGACGTTGACGGCGCCTTCGGCGCCCATCACGGCGATCTCGGCCGACGGCCAGGCGGCCACCCGGTCGGCGCCCATGCTGCGGCCGCACATGGCCAGGTACGCCCCGCCGTAGGCCTTGCGCACCACGATGGTGATCTTGGGCACGGTCGCCGCCCCGTAGGCGAACAGCATCTTGGCCCCGTGCCGGATGATGCCGCCGTACTCCTGCTGGACGCCGGGCATGAAGCCGGGGACGTCCACGAAGGTCACCAGGGGGATGTTGAAGGCGTTGCAGAACCGGATGAAGCGGGCGCCCTTGCAGGAGGAGTCGATGTCCAGGACTCCGGCCTTGTGGCTGGGGTTGTTGGCCACCACGCCGATGGTGGACCCTTCCATGCGGCCGAAGCCCACGATCAGGTTGGGCGCGTAGTGCTCCTGGACCTCGAGGAAGTCCGCCCGGTCGACCACCCGGCGGATCACGTCATGCATGTCGTAGGCGGCGCGGGGATTCTCGGGCACGATGTCGTTCACGGCCTCGTCGCCCCCCACCGCATCGTCGTGGAGGACGTCCACGAAGGGGGGATCGTCCGTGTTGTTGCTGGGCAGGAAGCTCAGCAGTCGCCGCGCGATGGCGATGCCCTGGCCTCCGCTCTCGGCGACGAAGTGGACCACGCCGGAATAGTGGCTGTGACTCTCCACCCCGCCCAGTTCCTCGGCGGTCACGACCTCTCCGGTGACCTGCTTGATCACGCTGGGGCCGGTGATGTACATCTGGCCCTCGTGCCGGACCTGGATGATGAAGTCGGTGAGGGCCGGCGAGTAGGCCGCACCTCCCGCACAGGGGCCGCTGATGATGGAGATCTGCGGCACGACGCCCGAGGCCTTGATGTTCCGGTAGAAGATGTTCCCGTAGCCGGCGAGGGAGTCGACTCCCTCCTGGATCCGGGCGCCGCCGGAATCGTTGATGAAGATGATGGGGTCCCCGGTCTTCATGGCGTCGTCCTGGAGATCGGCGATCTTCAGGGCGGTCGCCTCTCCCACCGCCCCGCCGGCGACGGTGAAGTCCTGGCTGGCGGCGTAGACGGGCCGGCCGTCGATCAGCCCGTATCCCGTCACCACGCCTTCGCCGGGCAGCTCCTTGCCCGCCAGGCCGAAGTTCGTGCACCTGTGCTGCATGAAGAGATGGGTTTCCTGGAAGGTGTCCTGGTCGTAGAGCTGGGCCAGCCGTTCCCGCGCCGTCCGCTTGCCGGCGGCGTGCTGCTTGGCGATCCGCTCCTCGCCGCCCCCGAGATAGAGACGGGCCTTCCTTTCCCGCAGCTCTTCGATCTTCTTGTTCGCCATGGGTTCGCCTCTTTTCCGAAGGCCCGGTATCCCGGGCCCATGTCTCGTTCACCTGGGCTCAAAATGGCACACCGCGAGGATTTGTCAAATTTTTGACAGGTAAAAAATCCGGGGAGCGGTTCGCCCCCCGGATTCTGTAAATCCATGCCGGATAAGCCGTTAATTTCATAACGGCGATCGGGCGCCTCATCATTTGAGGTTTTCGGGATTCAGGCCTTCCAGCTCCGGCAGGACGAAGAGCCCGTCCTTGCGGATCAGCTTGCCGTCGAACCGGATCTCCCCCCCGCCCTTGGCGGGGGTCTGGATCAGGACGATGTCCCAGTGCAGGGCGGACTTGTTCCCGTTGTCGGCGGCCTCGTAGGCGTTGCCGGGAGTCAGGTGGAAGCTGCCGCTGATCTTCTCGTCGAACAGGGTGTCGAGCATGGGCTCGGTGATGTGGGGGTTCACCCCGAGGGCGAACTCACCGAAGTAGCGGGCGCCCTCGTCGATGTCCAGGGCGGCCTGGAGCTTCTCCTGGTTCCCGTCGCAGGTGGCCTCGACGATCTTGCCGTCCTTGACCACGAAGCGGACGTTGTCCAGGACCGCTCCGCCCTGCCTGGTCTTGGTGTTGTACTGGATCACGCCGTTGACGCTGTCGCGCACGGGCGCGGTGTAGACCTCGCCGTCGGGAATGTTCCGGCCGCCGTCGCACTTGACCGGCCCGATCCCCTTGATCGAGAAGCTCAGGTCCGTGCCCGGGCCCTTGATCTCCACCCGGTCGGTCTTTTCGATCAGTTCCGCCAGCGGGTCCATGGCCTTGCTCATCCTGGCGTAGTCGAGGGTGCAGACCTTGAAGTAGAAGTCGGCGAACTCCTCGGTGGACTTCTCGGCGGCCTGGGCCATGGATGGGTTGGGATACCGCAGGACGCACCACTTCTTCTTCAGGCGGACGGGGATGTGGACCTCGCCCCAGTAGGCCTGGTCGTGCCACTTCATGCGCTGGGCGTCGATGCCCGCCAGGTCGAAGGGGTTGGTGCTGCCGCGGACGGCGATGTAGGCGTCGACGGCCTCCATGATGGGACGATGGAACTTGCCCCAGGCCTGGAACTGCGCCTCGCCGGCGTTCTTGACGAAGCCGCGGCTGATGGTCTCGTCGTTGTAGTACCAGAAGGGCACGCCGCCGTGGATGGTGGCCGTCCGCACCAGTTCCTTCCCCAGTTCGAGGGCTTCCAGTCCCTTGATCTCGATGTAGATCTTCTCCCCGGGCTGGAGCTTCACGCTGTAGGTGATGAGCTGCTCGGCGAGCTGGGTGATCCGCGGGTCCATGCCGTGTTCCTCCTGGGTCCTGGTGGGGCGTCGGGTCGGGCCGGGCGGGAGATCCGCAGGACCCGTGGGGCAAAACCCATGATAGCAACGGGGACTGCCGCCCGTAAGGAAAAACTGCCCCGCGGCCGGGTTTTGCCTATCATTGGGGCGAGGCGGCCCCCGCCGGGGGCGAACCGTCTGGACCGACATCCCGTGGAGGACCGGAATGAACATCCCTGCAAGCGACGGACTGCTGCCGGCCGGAACGGCCGGATTCGTCGACCACATCGGCATCGCGGTCGCGGACCTGGAGGAGGGCATCGCCCTGTACCGCGATCTGCTCGGCCTGGAGCTCGAACGCATCGAGGAGGTGCCCCAGGAGAACGTCAAGGTGGCCTTCCTCAAGCTGGACCGCACCGGTGCCGTCGGCCATGTGGAACTTCTGGCCCCCACGTCCGACCAGGGCGCCATCGCCGGGTTCATCGCCAGGAAGGGGCCGGGTCTCCACCACATCGCCGTCGCGGCCCGGGACATCCGCCAGGTCATGGACCGCTGCGCCGCAGCGGGCATGCGCCTTCTTGACGCCGAGCCCCGCACGGGCGCCGGCGGCAAGCAGATCGTTTTCCTGCATCCGAAATCCGGCGGCGGCGTGCTCATCGAGATCTGCGCCGACCCCGATCACTGCTGAAGCCCGCACCCGATGAAAAAAAGCCGCCGGTTCCCGAAGGAGCCGGCGGCTCAGGCGTTTCCCGGCCGGTTCAGCGCGCTTCGAAGATCCCCACGTCCTGCCAGGTGGACGTCCCCCGGACGGCCGCCGTGTCGGGCTCTCCCACCGGATTCAGCCAGGCCGGAACGTAGCCTGCCCCGAACAGGTAGTTGAGCTGGTTGCTCGACGCCGATCCGATGTACAGGGCCTGGGTTCCTGTTCCCTGGCAGCCTTCGGTGCGCTGGCAGGAGAGGAGTTCGGATCCGTCCAGGCCGATGCGCACGTTCTCGGGACGTCCCTGGAACATCAGCTTCCAGTGGACCAGCAGGGTGCCCGGCTGCTCCAGCCGCTGGCCGCGGGTGATGCCGTAAGCCACCACTCCGGACCCGACCCCCACGTTGAGCCCCTCCTCGGGAAAGGTCTGTTCGAGGATGAAGGCCTCGGCCCCCTGGATGTCCAGGGTCAGCTCGTAGCCCCCGATGGCCAGGAGGGCCTCCCCGTCGTTGGCCACCGCGTCGACGTCCGTGAGCCAGGCGTACAGATCGACCCGCGTCACCCCGCCCTGGGGCTCGCCGGAATCGAGGACCGACACCAGGGAATCCCCCTCGACGAAGGAAAAACGCACCAGGCCGTTCTCGCCGCACCAGTGCGAGGCGGCGGCCGGCAAGGCCCCGGACAGGAACAGGCCGAGGGCGAACAGGAGGGTTCCTCTGGTTTTCATGTCAACTCCCCGTGCTGGCGTAGCGGCGGATGCCCTTTTTCCAGATGGCGACGGCTCCGCCGAAGACGATCAGACCCACGCCCGGCGTCAGCAGGGCGAGGTGCTTGAATCCCGGGCTGCCCAGGAACCAGGTGGCAGGATAGAACGCCACCCAGGCGAAGGGCAACACGAACGTCAAGAAGATCCGCACCGGCAGGCTGTAGATGGTCATGGGATACCGGCTGAAGCGGATCACGTTGTAGACCGGAGGCGCCAGCCCCATCCGGTCCTCGGCCCAGAAGGTGACCGAGGTGATGGCCAGGAAGACCCCCGTGTAGATGAGCGCGGCCGCCGGTCCGAGCACCGCCAGTCCCAGAACGTCATCAACACCCAGGGTCAGTCCGAGTTCCATCCCCGCATAGATCATGACCGCGGTCCCCAGGACGATCTCGTTGAGGCCAGACACGTTGAAGGATTCGCAAAGGACCTGGGTCAAGGTCCCCACCGGCCGCAGCAGCACCCTGTCGAGCTTGCCCTGGACGATGTAGTCGTCCCCGAACCGGTAGAGGTTCACGCTGATCAGGTTGAACAGGCCCAGGGGCACCAGGGAGAACCCGTAGATGAACAGGACCTCCTCGAAGCTCCAGCCCTGCAGGGCCTTGACCTTGGCGAAGAGGGCGGTCAGGACAGCCATCTGGACCAGGATGCTGAACGAGATGGCCAGGGTGTCGATGAAGAAGTCCACCCGGTAGGCCAGGCGGGACTTCACGAACTGGGCGAAGTAGGCGCCGTAGATGCCCAGCTGCCAGGTGAACCGGGACCAGGGACCGCGCCGGGCTGCAGGCGGGAACCGCCAGGGATTCGCGTCCATCTCACCCTCCCTGCACGATGACCTTGCTCACCGAGTACCGGTAGAGCAGGCGTCCGGCGATGAACAGGCCGACCGCCCAGGCGAGCTGGATCCCGATGGCCTGGTAGAGGTCCGGGCCGGTGCGCTTGCCCAGGTAGATGGTGACCGGGATGTAGCTGATGCCCTGGAACGGCAGCCAGGCGGTCACGGTCTGGAACCAGCCGGGGAACATGGAGAACGGCAGGATGACCCCGGTCAGGAAATCCATGCTCACCATCTGGGCCCGCAGCACCCCCTGGATGTTCTTGAGATAGAAGGCCAGGCACCCGATCAGGAAGTTCCACTGGCTGTAGATGACCAGGGCCAGCAGGAAGCTCAGGAAAGTCCAGCCGTAAAGGTCCGGCCGCGGAGGCGCCATGACGTCGAACACCGGCACGATGACGATCACGATGGGCAGGGTGAACATGAGCAGCCGGAAGGCCGCCTCCCCCACCACCTCGAACATCATCACCGTCTGCAGGTGGAAGGGCTTGATCAGGTTCATGGCGATCTCGCCCTCCTGGATCATCCGGCTCAGCTCGCGGGCGATGTTGTTGAAGTAGAAGCTGCGCCCGATCCAGCCCACCGCGACGTAGGTGATCATCTCCGGCAGGGTCAGGCCCCCGATCAGGACCGGCTGCCCCGGCTCGGCCACCGTGGAGGCGAAAAGCGCCCGGTAGATGTAGTAGTGGCCCGTCACGAAAACCGTGTAGCTGACCACGCCGGTGTAGTAGCGCAGACGGTAGGCCAGGAACTTCAGGAAGGCCAGGCGGATGAAGGTGAAGTAGAGGCCCAGGGTCGCCGGCACGCTGCGCGACCAGGGGACCAGGCGCGCCGGATCGGCGGGCGTCGCCGCCACGGCCGCGGTGGAACCGCCGTCCTTCATGCCTGCCCCTTCCCGGAGGCGCGGTAGATGTCGCGGACGATCTCCTCGATGGCCGGTTCGGCCAGATGCAGGTCGCTGACCGGGAAGGCGTTGACGACCGCCTTGATGACGTCGGCCCCGGAGACCTCTTCCCGCCTGAATTCCGCCAAGTGCAGCTTGCCCTCGTTCGCTTCCCAGGAGACCGGAAGTCCGGCCGTCAGACCGACGAGCCGGTCGCTGGAGATCCCCTCGCGCAGCTCCAGGCTCAGGCGCACCCGCCGCCCCACCCGCACCCTCAGGTCCTCCAGGTCGCCGTCGAAGTGCACCTTCCCCTTGTCGATGATGATGACCCTGCGGCAGAGCTGCTCGATGTCGCCCAAATCGTGCGTGGTCAGGATCACCGTCACGCCCTGCAGGTCGCGGATCTCGCGCAGGAAGACGCGGACGTTCTCCTTGGCCACGACGTCGAGGCCGATGGTCGGCTCGTCCAGGAACAGGATGCGGGGCTGGTGGAGCAGGGCGGCCGCCAGGTCGCAGCGCATCCGCTGGCCCAGGGAGAGCTTGCGGACCGGCTGGTGCAGGAACTCGTCGATGCCCAGCAGGTCGTTGAAGACCCCCATCTGCCGGGCATAGACGTCGTCGGAAACCTCGTAGATCTTCTTGAGCAGGCGGAAGCTCTCCACCACCGCGAGGTCCCACCACAGCTGGGTCCGCTGCCCGAACACGGCGCCGATGTGCCGCGTGTACTGCAACCGGTCGCTCCAGGGCACGAGCCCGCCGACCCTGACGGTCCCCGCGGTGGGGGTCAGGATGCCGGTGAGCATCTTGATGGTGGTGGACTTCCCGGCCCCGTTGGCCCCGATGTAACCGACCATCTCGCCGGGATCGATGCTGAACGAGACGTTGTCCACCGCGCGCAGGACCCGCCGGCGGGGGCGGATCAGATCGACAAGGCCGCCGGCCACGCCCTCCCGCTTGTGGGTCAACCGGTAGTCCCGAGTCAGGTCCCGGACCTGGATGATGGGTTCCATGAGGTCCTATTCCCCCGTGGCGGGTTCGTCCCGGCCGGCTTCGGGGGCGGGCTGCAGCCCGGCGACCAGGCCGCGCACTTCGGTCTCGGTGCGGGCCAGCTTCTCGCGGCAGACCTGGAGCAGCTCCACCGCGCGCTTGACCTCCACGCCCAGCTGGTCGATGTCCACGTCGTCGTTCTCGAGGCGACCGAGGATCTCCTCCACCTCGCCGACGGCCTCACCGAAAGAGAGATTCCTGACCGGGGTCTGCTTCTTTTCCGCCACCTTTTCCGCCTTTCCGGTTTGGGGTCCGCGGGGACCCCGCGGGATCCCCGGCTTGAACGATGCTGGGCACTTCCCCGTCGGGGAAACGCGTCAGGATGTGCCTGCCCGGAGCGAGGGAGCCGGCCGAACGCAGGGTGCGTCCCTCGCGGTCCAGGGTCAAGGTGTACCCGCGGGCCAGAAGCCGTGCCGGGTCCATCAGCCGCACCTTCACCGCAGCGTGTTCCAGGTCCTTGCCGCGCCGGCCCAGGACGCCTTCGCTCGCGCGATCCAGGCGGACGCAGAGCCGGCTCAGGTCCTGGCTCGCGCCCGAAAGGGGGCGGTTTCCCGCCCTGGCGAGCCGCGGGACCAGGGTCGTCAGTTCAGCCCGGCGGGCCGCCAACCTGCCGCTTGCGGTCCCGGACAGCCGCGCCTCGAGACGGCCCAACCCGGCCGCCGCCCCGGCCAACCGGCCGGCGACCCGGTCCTGCAGGCGGGCCGCCAGTTCCTGGCGACGCAGGGACGCGTCGAGCTGGATCCGGTGCGCCAGACGCGCCAGCCTGTCCCCCACCGCCAGGTCCGCGGCGGCCTGATCCAGCAACGAGGCGACCCGCAAGGCCAGCCTGGCGGCTGCCTCTTCGACCAGGTCGGCGGCCTCCTCGATGCGATCCACCAGGAATTCGGCGGCCGCGGTCGGGGTCTTGCAGCTGTGGTGGGCCACCAGGTCGGCGATGCTGCGGTCGATCTCGTGGCCGATGGCGGTGATGACCGGCACCGGACAGCCGGCGATCGCCACCGCCAGGTCCTTCTGGTCGAACCAGCTGAGATCGGCGCGCGAACCCCCGCCCCGGGTGATCACGATGACGTCGACTCCGCTGCGCGCGTGCGCGGCCAGGGCCCTGCTCACCTCGGCCTCGAGCTGGTCGCCCTGCATCTTCGCGCCGCGCAAGGTGATCTGAAAGGGTCGCCCGCTGGCTTCCAGGCCCGTGATGAAGTCCCGCTCGGCCGCGCTGCCGGCCGCCGTGATCAGGCCGACGCGGAGGGGCAGTCGGGGCAGGGTGAGAGCACTCTGCTTCTCGAGCAGACCCTCGGCCGTCAGATACGCCAGGACCTCGCGCCGCCGCGCTTCGAGGCGGCCCAGGGAATAGGTGGGATCGATGCCCACCACCTTCAGGCTCAGCTTGCCGAAGGGAGGATAGAAATCGACCTGGGCCTCGAGGCAGACTTCCATCCGGTCCGCCAGCTGGAAGTCGGGATCCGTCCCGTCGAGGTACCTGCCCAGCCCGTACCGCTGCCGGTCCCAGCCCATCAGGCCCACGGGAATCTGGAATTCGGCCGCGCCGCTGGTCCCGGTCTCGTGGAGCTCGAAGTAGACGTGGCTGCGCCTGGCGGCGTCCGCGGGCAGGCGCTGGACCTCCCCCTTGACCCACACGGTTCCCGGGAAGGCGGTCTTGAGGGCTGCGCTGATGCTCTCGTTGAGCTCGCGGACGCCGAGAATCCTGCGGCGGGAACCGCCGGGGGACTCCGCGAAAAGTTCAGGGCTCATACCCGGACCTCGTGCCACTTCAAGCGGGAGTACAGGAACGCCATGCCGACGGCGAATAGGCTCCACCAGACCATCAGGGCCAGCCAGGCCCCCATGAGGCCGCCGCCCAGCACCACCCCGAAGAGGTAGGCGAGCGGGGGCAGCATCAGGAAGCCGGTGAGGATGTCGACGATCATCACCGGACGGGTGGCTCCGGCCCCGCGCAACGCCCCCGACAGGGTCAATCCCACGGCGTCGATGACCTGGACCAGTCCCATCAACCTCAGGATGGGGATGCCCGCTGCGACGAGATCCTCGCTGCCGGAAAACAGGCGCATCAGGAATCCCGGCGCCAGCAGGAAAACCAGGCCGAGGCTGCCCATGAAGGCGACCGAAAGGCCGACCCCGATCCAGGTGGCCCGGCGGGCGCCCCGCACGTCCCTGCGGCCCAGGGATTGGCTGACCGCGGTCTGCAGGGCCACTCCCACCCCGACTCCGGGCATGAACGAAACCGCAGCCATCCGCAACACCACGTTGCCGGTGGCGACGGCCAGGGTGGAGATCCTGCCCAGGATAAGGAAGAACACCAGAAGGGCCACCAGATTCCCCAGGGTCTGCAGGGCCGGCGGCCAGCCCAGCCGGACGAAGGGGCCGATCAACCGGACCTGGAAATTGCCCCGGTGGATGATCCGGAAGCGCCGTCGCACCGCCGGGCGCAGAACGAAGCCCAGGATGACGACGGCCGCCAACCCCGCGCTCAGGGTGCTGGCCAGCGCCGCGCCCCCCACCCCCATGGCGGGAGCTCCCAGCTTGCCGAAGATCAGGATCCAGTTCAGCAGGATGTTGGCAAGGTTCATGCCGATGCCCACACCCATGCCGATGCGCGTCCAGCCGATCCCGTCGGTCACGGCCTTGACCATGAAGAACACCAGCAGGGGCAGGATGCCGGCGTAACGGTACCGCAGGTATTCGATTCCCAGGTCACGGACCTCGACGTCCGTGGTGACCAGGCGCATGAGGTAGCCGGGCCAGGCCAGACCCACCGCCATGAAGACCAGGCCGAGGGCCAGGGTGACGGTGATGGCCGTCGCCAGGACGGCCCCCACTTCCCCGTGGCGGCCCTCGCCGATGCGCCGGGCGGTGATGGTCTGGGCGGCGACGTCGGCGTGCTTGAGACTCATGGCGAGGGCCGAGAAGAGAAGGGTCGCCAGGCCGACGGCCGCCAGGGGCGCGGGGCCGAGGCGGCCGACCATCAGGGTATCCACCAGCCCCATGAGGGTCTGGGACAGGTTGGCAAGCACGACGGGCACGGCCAGGCGGCCGATCACGCCCACCAGCCCCCGCCGCGAGAACTCCCCCAGCGGCCGGCCCTCGCCGGGCACCCCCTGCCAGAGGTCAGCCGACAAGGATCTGGACGGTGCGGGCCAGCAGACGGGCGCCGAATCCCGTACCGCCCTTGGGGCTGGTGGCCGAGTCGCTGGTGGAGTAGGCCGGACCGGCGATGTCCAGGTGCGACCACGACGTCTTGTCGTCGACGAAGGCCGCCAGGAAGGCCGCCGCGGTCAAGGCTCCGCCCTCGCGGCCGCCGCCCAGGTTCTGGAGGTCGGACCAGGTGCCCTTCATCATCTCCTTGTGCTCGTCCACCAGGGGCAGGGGCCAGACCCTCTCGAAGGTCTCGCCGCCGGCCTGCTTGATGGCGTCCATGAGTTCCCCGCTGTTGCCCAGCATCCCGGCGAAATGCTTGCCCAGGGCGACCACGCAGGCCCCCGTGAGCGTGGCCATGTCGATGACGTGATCGGGCTTGCTGCGGCCGGCGTACCACAGGGCGTCAGCCAGGATCAACCGGCCCTCGGCGTCGGTGTTCAGCACTTCGACGGTCTTGCCGCTGGCCATGGTGATGACGTCCGCCGGCTTGACCGCCCGCCCGTCCGGCATGTTCTCCGCCGCGGGCACCACCACCTGCAGGTTCACCGGCAATTGGAGACGGGCGATGGTCAGCGCGGCCCCCATCACCCCGGCGGCGCCGGCCATGTCGCACTTCATCTCCTCCATGCCCTGGCCCGGCTTGAGCGAGATGCCGCCCGAGTCGAACGTGACCCCCTTGCCCACCAGGGCGATGCGGAGAGCGTTCTTGCGGCGCGAACCCTTGTACTCCAGCACGATGAGCCGGGGCGGATTGACGCTGCCCTGCCCGACGCCCAGGATCCCGCCCATCTTCAGCTTCTTCAATTCGGGCACCCCGAGGACCCGGCAGCTCATGCCCTCGGCCCGGGCCAGACGCCGCGCGTGTGCGGCCAGATCGGCCGGGGTCAGGTGGTTCGGCGGCAGGTTCACCAGCCTGCGGGCGAACAGCGTGCCCGCCGTCAGGGCCCGGGCCTCGGCCAGCCCGGCCCTCAGGTCCCGGTGGCGGCCTGTCCCGGCGATGAGCGACCAGGAGGTCGGCTTGGGGGCGGACCGGGGCCCGGTCTTGAGTTCCCCGACCGGACTCAGGGCCAGTTCGGCTCCTTCGGCCCAGGACCTCCCGAAGGTCTGGTCGTCGAAGTTGATGTCCCCGGCCCCGGGCACCGCGACCAGGATGCGGGCGGCGTCCATGCTCCGGCCCTGCTTGGCCGCCGCCCCGGCGGCCTTGCGGATGCCCTCGAGACCCACCTCGGCAGCCGGCCCCATGCCGACCAGCAGCACCCAGCCGGCCTTCAGGTCCTCGCAGTGGACGGCCAGGGTCGATTCGGCCTTGGCTGTGAATCCGGCCCGCGCGACGACGGCCTTCAGGTCGGGGCGGCCCCCGCCGCGCTTGGCCTTGCCGCCGCCGAGATCGGCGAGCAGGGGGCGCAGATCGGCCGCCTGATCCTTGCGGAACACGGGGTAGACGAGGAGGTCGCCCGGGGCAGCCCCCGGGTGGGTACTGGTCACGGTCCAGCGCATGGATACGATCCTTTCGGGTAGTCCTGGGGAAGTTCCGTCGATTCGCAGGTCGCCCGGGGTATTTTACCACCGGCCAGGGGGATTGCCAGTGGAGTTTCCCGGGTTTCGTCCGGCGGGATGTCGTCCCCGGGGTATTGGCCCTTGCCTGCAACGCTTCCGGCCCCCTAGAATGCCCCGGATCACTTTCGGATCCAGCCCCGCGAGGTCCCATGCGCAACCGGCTCCACCTGCAGATCCTCATCGCCCTCCTCCTGGGCGTCGGCGCCGGCCTGCTCTGGCCCGAGGGCCGGACCATCTGGGGGGACATCCAGCCCTATTCGGTCTTCGACTTCGTGGGCACCCTCTTCCTGCGCGCCCTGAAGATGGTGATCGTGCCGTTGATCGCCGGGAGCATCATCAGCGGGGTGGCCGGCGTCGGTTCGTCGCGCGGCCTGGGCAGACTCTTCGGGCGGACCTTCGCCTGGTACGTGAGCACCAGCCTGATGGCCATCCTGGTGGGCCTGTTCCTGGTCAACCTCATCCAGCCCGGGATCCAGGGGGGGGAACCGGTCGGCCCCCGGCTGGGTCTGAGCCGGCCCGACCCCCAGCTGTCGGCCGAGCTGGAAGGGAGGGGAGCCGGCGACCTGGTGGACATCGTCCAGCGCATGATTCCGACCAACCCCGTCGCGGCCGCGGCCGAGGGTCAGATGCTGCCGCTGATCTTCTTCTGCCTCCTGTTCGGGATCGCCGTGGGCTCCCTGGGCGAGCAGCAGCGGGCGGCCCAGTTCGCGTTCTGGGAGTCCCTGTTCGTGGTGATGATGAGGATCACCGGCTGGGTCATCCGGGCCGCCCCGGTGGGAATCTTCGGCCTGATGGCCAAGATCACCGCCGCCAGCGGCTTCGCCGCCTTCGGTCCCCTGCTGCAGTACGGCGGCACCGTTCTGGCCGCCCTCGTCATCCACGCGGCGATCACCCTGCCCCTGCTGGTGCGGGTGGTCGGGGGCCTGCCCCCCCACCGGCACGCCCAGGTCATGGCTCCGGCGCTGCTGACGGCATTCTCCACCCGCAGCTCGTCGGCCACCCTGCCGTTGACCATGGACCGGATCGAGAACGGCGCCGGGGTCAGCAACCGCGTCACGAGTTTCGTGCTCCCCTTGGGAGCCACCATCAACATGGACGGAACCGCACTCTACGAATGCGTGGCCGCGCTGTTCATCGCCCAGGCCTACGGGGTCGAACTGGGCATCGGGTCGCAGGTCGTGGTCGTGTTCACCGCCCTGCTGGCCAGCATCGGCGCCGCCGGGATTCCCGCCGCGGGACTGGTGATGATCTCCATCATCCTCGACGCCGTTGGCCTGCCCCTGGAAGGCATCGCGTTGATCCTGGCCGTCGATCCGGTCCTGGACATGTTCAGGACGGCGGTCAACGTCTGGAGCGACAGTTGCGGGGCCGTGGTGATCGCCCGCCGGGAGGGCGAAGAGGGAATCCTGGTCCGGGAAGCGGACCGGGGCTGAGCCCCGTTCATTGCCCCTTGTCCCTGGCCCGCGCCTGTGGCAACCTGCCCCTGCCGGATGGATTGCAACGCATTCCCGACGATTGCGTAGGAGAACCATCGCCGGTCCTGACCGCAACCAGGGAGATGACCCGTGCGCGAAGTTCGCCTCAGCCCCTACGATTCCCAGGGCCCAGGATCCCCCGGATCCGGTAACGATGCCGGAGGCCCTTTCGGGCCAGGCTTCGAAGACGGGTTCGAGGGGACGGGCGCAGGACTCGAATTGCCGCCCTGGGAGCGGCGGGAACGATTCGGGTTCCTCAACGCCTTCTACCTGACGGTCAAGGACGTCCTGCTGGCGCCGGGCAGGTTCTTCAGACGCATGCCCTCGGCCGTGGGCATCAGCCAGCCCCTGTTCTTCGCCATCGTCATCGGGGCCATCGCCTCGTTCGTGTCCTGGATGTGGGCCCTGACCGGCAGCAGCCTGCAGGCCCTGCTGGGGGACAACCTGGAGGAGATCGTCCGGGGCCCCCTCTACTCGTTCATCCTCTTCCTGTTCAGCCCGGTGGTCACGGTCGTCGTCCTCTTCATCCAGGCCGGGTTGACCCACCTGGTCCTGCTGCTCGTCGCCGGCGGCAAGCTCGGCTTCGAAGCCACCTTCAGGGT
>Ga0180009_10001585_pt1 | contig 27645 bp, 15 predicted proteins | sample OS_PC_MetaG_FD_123537 | JGI IMG/M metagenome (GOLD analysis project Ga0180009, IMG submission 123537) | Groundwater microbial communities from the Aspo Hard Rock Laboratory (HRL) deep subsurface site, Sweden - OS_PC_MetaG | ecosystem: Environmental > Aquatic > Deep subsurface > Groundwater... | reverse complement strand
TCATCTCCTCGATGATCGGCACCCGGTTGTGGTGGGTCTTGATGGTGTCGGCCCTCTTGGTGCCGCCGGTCTCGATGGTGTCGGGATAGATGGTGCCCTGTCCCAGAAGGTGATCGGTGATCCCCAGCCGGCGGGCCTCGCTCTCGAACACGGTGATGAAGGTGTCGCCGATGGCCCGGCGCTTGGCCTCGGGCTCGATCTTGCCCTCGAGGGCGGCCAGGAAGTCGTCGCTCGCGTCGATGAAGTGGAAGTCGTCCCCCATGCCCAGGTCCGCGAACATCTTCACCACGGCCCGGGATTCGTCCTTGCGCATCAGGCCGTTGTCCACGTGCAGCAGCTCGAGCCGGCCGGGTCCGAGGGCCTCGGCGAACAGGCGGGCGGCCACGGTCGAATCCACGCCTCCGCTGGCGAGCAGGAAGACGGACCGGTCGCCCACCTGGGCGCGGATGCGGGCCACCTCCTCCTGGACGTAACCCTCCATGGTCCAGGTGGGGCGGCAGCCGCAGATCTCCCGGACGAAGTTGGCGATCATCTCGTCGCCGTGCAGGGTGTCGTCCACCTCGGGATGGAACTGGAACCCGTAGCGGCGCAGCTTGTCGCTGCCGATGGCCGCGAAGCGATGAGGCGGGGCGTCCTCGCCCAGCAGGGAATATCCGAGTTCCTCGAAGTCCGGGCCCACCGAGGTGACCGAATCGAAGTGGCTCATCCAGACCTGCTCCACCTTGTCCAGGCCCGCGAACAGGGGATGGTCCCGCAGGATGTGAAGGTCGGCGTGGCCCCACTCCTGCTTGCCGTTGATCACCGTGCCGCCGTAGTGCTTGGCGATCTCCTGATGACCGAAGCAGAACCCCAGGATGGGGACGTCGAGATCCAGGATGCCCTTGTTCCAGTCCGAGTCCTCGCCGAAGGACGCGAGGCTGGGGCTGCCGCTGAGGATGACGCCCCGGTATTCGGCGAAGGCCTCGAGGGGATCCTCGGGCTGCCTGATCTCGGCCAGCACGCGGCCGCGCCTGACCTTGGTGGCGATCAGGTGGGCGTACTGTCCGCCGAAGTCGACGACGGCGATCTTGTCGTGGTGCATGCGTCCATCCCGTGGGCTGGCGGTCGGCGGGGAGGCGGTCCGGTCCGGGGCGCCCCGCGCCGGGGCGTCCGATCCGGTCGGCCGGGAAGGCCAATAGATAGCAAAGGACGGCCCCGGACTCAACCCGGCAGAAGAACCAGGCGGACGGGATGAATGAAATGGGTTTGCCAGTTCGGTCGAATACGGGAAAAATGCCTGGTCAGTTGGTCGGGGGTTGGGGTATACCTCTGGCCGGAATTCGTTGCTCGAAACGGGTCATATCGAGGAATATTGCAATACCATGAATCCTGGCCGCCTTCCCGTCTGGAACTCCGTCATCGATGTCATCGACCGCGCCCCCCTGGGTTCGGACGACAAACTCCGGTTGCAGCACTTCACGATGCTGCTTTTCATCGGCGTGCCGTCCATGCTCGCCTTCGCCCTGGTGGTGGGCCTGAAAGGGGAGCGCACGCTCTGCCTGTCCGTTCTCCTGACGGTGTGCGGGCTGGTGGCGGGCTGGATCCTGATCAGCCGCGGTGTCCGTGCCGTCCTGGTGTACCGGACGGATTCCCTGATCTTCTGCGCCCTGCTGCTCTACATGGCTGTGATCGGGGGTCAGGATGGGTCGAAGATCCTCTGGACCTACGCGTTCCCGCTCATCGGGTTCTTCCTGATGGGGAAACGGGAGGGCATGGCCTGGGTGGCGGCGGTCTACGGGATGTCCGCGCTCATCGTGTTGGGCCGTGTTCCCGGCATCGAGGTTTATCCTTATTCGGGGGAATTTTCGGCCCGGTACCTCGTAACCATGTTTTGTGTGACCGTGATCGCCTACGGGTTCGAGCACTTCCGTGAACTCTACCGGCTGGGCATGGAACAGGAACGCAGCCGCCTGCAACTGGCCCTCGAACACGTCAAGACGCTATCGGGCCTGCTGCCCATCTGCTCGGGCTGCAAGAAGATCAGGGACGACCGGGGCTACTGGAACCAGCTGGAATCGTATCTCGACCTTCACACCGACGTTCGATTCAGCCACGGTCTGTGCCCTGACTGCATCAAGGAATTCTTCCCGGGATACGAGGATGAACCGGACTTCGATGGCGATGGGATGGGTCGCCCCGACCCGCAAGGGTAGGCAGGGGCCGGCCGGAGTGTTCCCGGAGGTCAGCGGGTCATCGATTCCTCCGCCATGACCGGGATCACCTCAGGTACGATGCCCGACCAGGCGCCTTCCTTCATCCGGGCTTCGATCTCCAGGCCGCCCGCGCCCAGGACGGCGCGGTAGCGCAGGAGTCCGAATTCTCCCGTGCGGTAGCCGAAGCCATCCCCCTCGTCCAGGTAGAGCACACCCTCCGCCGTCCCCCGGTCATCCGGGTTGACCAGCAGTTCCACCTCGGTCAGGTCCCTTTCCCCGGAAAACTCCACCACCGGACCAAGGGGCAGCACGGCGCCCTCACGCAGGTACAGGGCCGGCAGGTCGGGATCGTCGAGGTCCCCGTCCACCAGGCCGATGCGGACCCAGTTTCCGGCGGGGAACACGTCGGGGAACGGCCCGTCGGGCTTGGTGCGGCAGGCGACCAGCAGGTCGTCTCCCAGCAGGAAGGCGTCGTCCTGGTCGCGCAGCCGGGGATCGGCGGGATCGGCGAAGAACAGGGGCCGGACCAGGGGCAGGCCGGTTTCCGAGGCTTCCCGCATCAGGGTGTAGAGATAGGGCAGCAGCCGGTAGCGGCGCTGGAGGGCCAGGCGGCAGGTGGCCTCGACCTCGGGCCCGAAGGCCCAGGGCTCCTTGTCGACGTTGCCCTTGCCGGTGTGCCCGCGGGAGAACGGCAGGAGCGCTCCGACGCCCATCCAGCGGGCGAACATCCGGCCGTCGCCCGCTCCGGCGAACCCCCCGATGTCCGGGCCGGCCAGGGGCTGCCCCGAGAGTCCCAGGTTGAGCACCCCGCTGATGGACATGTCCAGGTGCTGCCAGGTGGCCACGTTGTCCCCGGTCCAGGTGGCGGCCCAGCGCTGGCCGCCCAGGTGGTTGGCGCGGGTCAGCACGAAGGGGCGGCGCCGGGGCCTGGCCTTCAGGCAGCCCTCCCAGGTGCCGCGGGCCATGAGCATGCCGTAGACGTTGTGGTAGCGGGCGTGGGTGTCGAGCCCGCCTAGGTCGGCGTCGGCCCGGTGGACGTTGTCCAGGGGCATGGTCTTGGCGTCGGTGTTGAACACCGCCGGCTCGTTCATGTCGTTCCAGACGCCGTCGAAGCCGAGGTCCAGGAACTGCGCGTACAGGCCGCCCCACCAGGCGCGCACGTCCTGCCGGGTGAAGTCGGGGAACACGCAGTCGCCGGGCCAAACGTCGCCGACGTAGGGCCGGCCGGCGGCGGTCCGCACCCAGGCATCGATGGCCTGGCCCGTGTCGTAGACGTGGTAGCCCGGATCGACCTTGATCCCCGGATCGATGATGGCCACGGTCTGGAAGCCCTGATCGTCCAGTTCGCCGATCAGCCCGCGCATGTCCGGGAAGTCCCAGGTGTTCACGGTGAAGCAGCGGAAGCCGTCCATGTAGTCGATGTCGAACCAGATCACGTCGCAGGGGATGTCGCGGTCCCGGAACTCGCGGGCGATCTCCCGCACCCGGTCGTCGGGGGTGTAGGAGTACCGGCACTGGTGGTAGCCCAGGGCCCAGCGCGGGGGCAGGGGCATGGTCCCGGTCAGGCGGGCGAGGGTGCGGACCACGCTCTGAGGGTCGGGCCCTTCCATGATGATGACGGGGAATTCGGGCCCCGAGGCCTCGAACCGGATGCCCTGCCGCAGATCGATCAGGCAGCGCTGCGGCGTGTCGGCGATCACGCCGAAGCTGGTCCCGTCGGGGCGGACGCCCAGCACCCAGGGATGCGACTGGTAGAGGCTGAGGCTGCCGGCGCCCCAGGCGTAGGCGTCGGTGTTCCAGGCCACGGTCCGGGTGCCGTTGCGGCGCAGGGGGCCGGGCACCTCGCCGGTGCCGTAGAGGTCGGTCCCTTCGGGAACCATCAACGTGACCGAGGGGCGGCCCTGGATGCGGGCGAACTCGGGCCGCAGGGTCCAGCTTGGGGGCGGCGACCCCAGGGCTTCCGGCTGCTCGACCAGGCAGAGCGAGGGCCGGGCGCGCTCCTTCGCGGTGGCCGAGGCGAAGAACCGGACGGCGTCCGGGCCGATCATCTCTTCGACGACGGCTTCGGACTGGGCGAGGGCGGGGGTCCATGGAGCGCAAAGGAGCAGGATCAGGACGAGCAGGCGGACGGTTCTGGACATGCATTTCTCCGGGGCTGGGGTCCGGGAACCATCCTAACCCGGGATGCCCGCCGGCCCAAGGGGATTGGGCGTCAATCCCGCACTTCGTTCCGCGTCAGCGGCACGAACCGCACGGGCAGCACCGCCTCTTCCCGGACGGCCCCGTCCTCGTCCTTCCTGACGACCGTCAGCCACTGGGTGTCTCCCCACGGTCCGACCGGCATGACCAGCACGCCGCCGGGCGCCAGCTGGGCGATCAGCGGCGGCGGGATCTCCGGCGCGGCCGCGGTGACCATGATCCCCGTGAAGGGCGCCAGGTCGGGCAGGCCCAGGTAGCCGTCCCCCTCGTGCACCGTTACGTTGTCGTACCCCAGTTCGCGCAACCTCAGCCGGGCGCTCCGGGCCAGTTCGGGCACGATCTCGATGGTGTGCACCGCGCCTTGGGGCAGGACTTCCGCCAGCACGGCGGCCTGGTAGCCCGAACCGGTGCCGATCTCCAGGACCGTGTCGCCGGGAGCGGTCTCCAGCAGGTCGGTCATCAGGGCCACGATGGTGGGCTGGCTGATGGTCTGGCCGTGCCCGATGGACAGGGGCCGGTTGGCGTAGGCGTGGCCGCGGGCTTCCGGGGGGACGAACAGGTGGCGGGGGACGGTGGCCAGGGCGCGGTGGACGGTGTCGCTGAGGCGGGGACGCCCGAGGATGTGGCTGTTGCGCGTCACATCGGCCTCGACGTCTCGTACCATGGACAGGCGATCCTCGCGGCGATCGGGATCGCCGCCGGCGCCGGAGCGTGAAGTGCCCGCAGCCATCACCAGGACCACCACCGTCAGAAGAAAGAAGCCGCGTGGACGCATGGAACCGTCCTCCCGCTTCAGCATAGACGTCTGCAGGTGGAATGACAAGGGGCCCCGGCTTTCGGAGGCCAGGGCGAAACCATAGAGGTCGGAACATGAAGCGATTCGCGATCATCACCCTGGCCGTCCTGATGGGGACGGCCCTGAGCGGAGAGGGCGAGACCATGGCGAAGGAAGAAAGGGCCCTGGAGCGGATCACCCTGGGCGGGGGCTGCTTCTGGTGCATCGAGGCGGTGTTCGAGGAACTCGAAGGCGTGGTCAAGGCGGAGTCGGGCTACGCCGGCGGGGACGGCCCTGCGGAATACAAGGCCGTCTGCAGCGGGACGACCGGTCACGCGGAGGTCGTGCAGGTGACCTACGATCCGGCGGTGGTCTCCGTCAGGGACATCCTGGGGGTCTTTTTCGCCGTCCACGATCCCACCACGCTGAACCGCCAGGGCGCCGACGTGGGCACGCAGTACCGTTCGGTGATCTTCCACGAGAACAAGGCCCAGGCCGTGGCGGCCCAGGAGGCGGTGGCGAAGCTGGAGGCCGACGAGGTGTGGCCGGATCGGGTGGTGACGCAGATCGAACCCCTGGAGGAGTTCTTTCCGGCCGAGCCCTACCACCAGGACTACTACCGCAACAACAAGAGCCAGGGCTACTGCCAGGTGGTGATCAATCCCAAGCTGGCGAAGTTCCGCAAGGAGTTCGCGGAGCGGTTGAAGGATTGATCGCTGATCGCGCTCGGATCAGCGCACGAGGGTCACTTTCCGGCCTGTCCTGGCACGAGGTGGGGCCGGCCCCGAAATTGAAGAATCATGACGCAGAAGGGTTCAAATGAACCCTTCTGCGGCCTGATTGATCAAAACGAAGCGCAGGCGATCAGTGACAGAATGGCCAGCAATGCTGCAAAAAAACAGGTGCTTCGATTCATCGCGCACGGGCCTCCGGGTTTGCATATTTCGATCACATAGAGACCAGATTCCCTTTTCTCCCCGCAGCCATCAACCCACCTTCCGGCCCCGGATGCTGTAGACGATGGGCACGTCCTGTCCCTGGTGCTCGAGGTGGAAGCGTCCCGGCTCCCGCTCGATCATGTCCGGGAAGCAACCGTAGGGACTGAAGGGGTATTCCTTCAGGCTCTCGATCCGGATGCCGGCCTCGATGAGCGCGGTGACCACGCTCGACAGGGGATGGGACCACTGGGCGTACTTGGTCACCACGTCCTGGCCGTTCTCGGTGTAGGTGCCCGATTCCTCGATGTCCGGGACTTCGAGGGTGAAGTAGGAGTATCCGCTGAGGATGTCGTAGATGGGATGGAACTCCACCAGGCAGAACTCGCCGCCCGGCGCCAGGTTCGTCGCCACGATCTCCGCCCAGCGCCGCACGTCCGGCAGCCAGCAGAGCGTCCCGTAGGAGGCGAAGACGATGTCGAAGGGGTCGGCCGCGCCCCGGTCGTAGTCGTAGAGGTTGGCGCAGACGAACTCGGCGCCCACGCCGCTGCGGCGAGACAGTTCCCGGGCGCGGTCGATGGCGACCGGCGAGATGTCCACGCCCGTGCAGCGGGCGCCGAGGCGGGCCCACGACAGGGTGTCCAGGCCGAAGTGGCACTGAAGGTGCAGCAGGCTGCGGCCGGCCACGGGGCCGATCTCGGCCAGCTCGATCTCGCGCAGGCTGGTGGCGCCTGCCAACCAACCCTCCACGTCGTAGAACCGCGAGGTGAAGTGCACCTCGGTGCGGCGATCCCAGGACGCCCGGTTCAGGGCGAAGTGGTCCATGCGGTCATCCTCCCACGATTCCGTCGTCATGCACGTCCCGGTCCGCGGACCGCAGGTCGCGCAGCAGGCGGCGCACGTCCCGCACGCCCCCCCAGGTGAACCAGACCACCACGATCATCCCCAGGCCGATCTCGATCCAGGTCCGCACCTCCCAGAATCCCAGCCACAGGGGGTTCCAGGGGCTCCAGTCGCCGTTCTCGACGGGACGGGTGAGGAAGTAGGCGGTGCCGGCGGCGAAGACCACCACCCAGGCGAAGTTCCAGCCCCAGGTCATCAGGTAGAGGATCCGGTCGCGGCGGCCGAACTCGTCGGTGATGCCCAGCATCCGCCAGCCCCGGCTGACGGTGAGGGTTCCCTCCTCGACCTCGCCCTCCAGCCGGAAGGCGCCGCGGTGCAGCAGGCGGTCCAGGTCGAAGTCGCGCCGGCGGACCGCCTGCTGGATCAGCGACACCGCCACGTAGACCACCAGGCAGAGCCACATGGCAAGGCCCCAGAGCTGCTGGCCGTTGGGCAGGTGGTCCCTGGTGTAGGCGGCCCAGGCCGCGGCGCGCTCGGTGCCCAGGCCGTCCAGCATCCCCCAGAAGGGGATCCCGGTCTCGCGGAAGGCGCGCTGGGCCTGCTCGAGGATGAATCCGCCGAGGGCCAGGGTCACGCCCGTGATCGAGGCCGCCCAGGCGGCGGCGGTCGTGCCCCAGCGGGTGTACAGGCCGCCGATGATCACGGCCCCGGACCAGCCGGCGAAGATCGCGCCGGTCAGGGCGAAGAACAGCAGGATCGCCTGGCTCTGCTTGTAGAACAGGCTGAACAGGAAGGCGAAAACCGCGACGAGGACCACCCCGGACCTCAGCAGGGTCAGGTGGGCCCGGGGGGAAAGGGGCCTGTTCCGGAACGGCAGCACCACGTCCTGGATGAAGATGCTGCTCCAGGAGTGCATGTAGGTGCTGTGGGTGCTGACGAAGGCGCCGAGCATCAGGGCCGCGAAGGCGCCCAGCAGGCCGGGGGGCAAGAGGGCGGCCAGGACCAGGGGTCCCCGCATCTGGTTGCGCACCGCCTCGTTGCCGATCAGCGCCAGCTTGCCGTCCACTCCGTCGGCCACCGTCGACCAGCCCTGGTGGTGCATGACGGTGAACACGAGGATGGGCACCAGGGTCATGAACACGTCCTGTGTGCGCTGGCGCCACAGGCCCAGCACGTTGCCCATCTTGCCCTCGTGGGCTGTGCGGGCCGAGCTGTTGTAGGCCTGGGTGCCCTGCCAGGACATGGCGCCGTAGAACAGGCCCAGCACGCCGATCAGGAAGTACTGGAAATTGAAGTTCTCGACGAAGCCGGTGTCGAAGGGATTGATCTTCGAGTGGCCCACGGGAGCCCGGGACAGCACCTCGCCGACGGAGTCCCAGCCGACCAGCAGGACCAGGTACACGGCCAGGACCAGGAAGACCACGTTGGCGAACACGCCCTGGATGAAGTTGGTGATCATCACCGCGACCTGGCCGCCCAGGAACACGAAGAACACCGAGGTGGCCAGCAGCACGGCCATGATGGCCGGGAACAGGGGGACCGCCAGCCCGCCCGCGTGCACGACCTCGGGCAGGCCCAGGTAGTGGATGAAGAAGCGCGTGCCCACGGAGGGGAAGATCCCGAAGTTGATGATTCCCGCTACGAAGGCCACCGTGCCGGCGAAGATGCGGAAGCGGCGGCTGTAGCGCCGCTCGAAGAACTCGGCCAATGTCAGCGCGCGCGTGCGGCGGAAGCGGTACGTTACCCAGCCGGTGACCATCACCACGACCTGGAACAGGGCCATGGTCAGGCCCCACCAGGTCAGTGCGAAGCCGGCCTCGTAGCCCATCTCCAGGTTGGCCACCACGGTGATGGCGCCCAGCCCCGCGATGCCCATGGAGATGGTCAGCAGGTAACGTCCGGCGGAGCGGCCGGCGGCCAGGTAGTCCGAGACCCCGCGCATGGTCCCGCGCGTGGCCAGGACGGTCACGACGATGGCCGCGTACATGGCCAGCAGGATGATCCAGTCCAGGAAGGTCATCAGAACAGGCGCGGCTCCTCGATGCGGGTGACGGCGCCGGCCAGGGTGTGGCCCTCGAGCCGCAGCAGGCGGGCCTTGGTGGTGATGCCGCCGGCGAAGCCGACCAGCGACCCGCCCTTGCCGATCAGCCGGTGGCAGGGCACGAGGATCGGCAGGGGATTGTGGCCTGCGGCCTGCCCCACCGCCCGCGTGGCTGTGGGCTTGCGCAGGGCGCGGGCCACCTGGCCGTAGGTGCGGGTGCGCCCGTAGGGGATGGCCAGCAACTGGGTCCAGACGCGGATCTGGAACGGCGTGCCCAGAAGGTCGAGATCGATCTCGAAGTTGACCCGGCGGCCGAGGAAGTACTCGGCCAGCTGGTCCTTGAGGTCCTCGAAGCCGAGGGGGTCCTCGCGGATGGAGAGGGGCTCGCCGCCGGGTTCGGCGGGGAAGTAGCGGCGCGCCAGGGCGTGGGCCCTGGTGTGATGCTCCCAGGCCTGGGGCAGGAATTCCAGCCGGACCAGGCCCCGGGGGCCCGCCACGGCCAGCAGCGGGTCCAGGACGGTTCGCAGCAACGCGTAACGCACCATCGGCAGTCCTTTCGCAACGGCGGCGATGATAGCAGAACCCTCGACCGCAAGGCACAAAAAAGGGCGCGCCCGCAGGCGCGCCCTTGGTCGGTCACAGGATCCGGATTACCGGAACATGGACTTCACGCCGCCGAAGCTGGACTTCTCGTCGGGAACGGCGCAGATGGTTGCGTTGTCGACGCCGGGGGAGTCGGTGATGCAGAGGTCGAAGGAACCGACGACCCAGTAGCCGTCGCAGACCAGGGCATGGCCGGGGACGTAGGTGCCGTCCGGGCCGACGGTGGCGTTGCCATAGTAGGCGTCGCCGGTGCCGGGGGTCTCGACCAGGGCGATGCTGTCGATGATGGAGGACCACAGGACGTTGTCGATGGTCCAGTCGTCGTCGAGGTCGATGTCGTCACCCACGATGCCGGTGAAGCCGGACACCAGCATGAAGGTCACGTTGTCGCTGTTCTCGAAGTTCAGCAGGGTGCCGAAGGTGGCGTCGGCCGCTTCGCCGCAGGTCTGGGTGTAGGTGGTCTCGACGCCCAGGAAATAGCCGTCGGCGGCGATGCTGTAGCCGTCCAGGGAGACGGCGGCTTCGATGGCGCCGTTGAGGGCGGTGCCGTCGCCGATGACGATCAGGGTCAGGCCGTTGAGGCTCTCGCCGGGCATGCCGGCCAGCTCGAAGTACTCGTCGTTGTCGGTGCTGGTCTGATCGATCCGGACCTCGTTGAGGGTCACGGCCAGGGCGGGCACGGCCAGGAGGGCCATGGCGGCGAGGATGAGGGTGACTTTAATAAGGCGCATGGTTTCATCCCTTTCAGATGACGGGCCCGACCGGCGATCCGGCTCCCCCCGGAAGCTCGGCAGGGCACTGACGGAAGGTGACATCGGGAGAGAACTGAGCTCAGGCTTCTCCTCGCTGGAAATCATAACACATCAAGAGGAATCTTGTAAATCCATCTTTTAAATTTGCTTAATCCTAACAATCCTGGCGAAAATGCTAGAAAATGTCCGTCCTGGATTCCATTTGAATTCCTCCGGGAAATCCCGGATCTTGAGGAACGTATCCCCCTGGGCGGCCCCGCGGCCGAATCCTGGAGATCCCGGTGCCCGGAATCCTTTCCATCCTTGCCTGCCTGTTGCTGCTGACAGGATCGTCCATCGCCGGGGACGTCCCCGTCCTGGCCCTCGAGACCCACACCCTGCCCAACGGCCTTCAGGTCATCCTGCAGCCCGATGCCGCCTGCGACGTGGTCGCCGTGAACATCCGGTACCATTCGGGATCGGGGGCGGAGGATCCCGGCAAGCATGGGCTCGCCCACCTGTTCGAGCACCTGATGTTCAAGGGGTCCGAACACCACGACCGCGACTATTTCCAGACCATCCAGGAGGCGGGGGGAGAGGTCAACGCCCAGACCAACCGGGACCGCACCACCTTCTGGGAGACCATCGCGCCCGAGCAGCTGGAGCGCGTCCTGTGGCTGGAGGCCGATCGGATGGGTCGCCTCCTGCCGGCTTTGACCCCCGAGAAGTTCGACCGGCAGAAGGACGTGGTGATCCGGGAGCTGGCCCAGCGGGCGGACGAGCCCTACGGCGGAGGCGCCGATCTTCTGGCGGGTCTGGTCCATCCGCCGGAGCATCCCTATTTTCGCCCGGTGGGCGGGGATCCCGGTGATCTGCAGGCCCTGACCCTCGAGGACGCCCAGGCATTCCACCGCACCCATTACGTCCCGAACAACGCCTCGCTGTGCATCGTGGGGGCCTTCGACCCCGGCCTGGCTCTGGAATGGGTGAAGCGGTATTTCGGCCCCCTGGAGCCCGGTCCCCGGAGGGTCCGGCTGCGGAGCTGGCCGGTCGCCCTGGAGGGGGAACGCCGCCTCGAAGTTCCCGAGGCCAAGGGGCTCGGCCGCATCGCCATGGCCTGGCCCTCTCCGGGCTGGTTCCGGCCCGGCGACGGGGAACTCGACCTGCTGGCGGACGTCCTGGCCCAGGGCAGGTCCTCCCGGTTGACCCGCAGGCTGGTCCACGAGCTGAAGACCGCCCAGAAGGTGGCCGTGCGGCAGGAATCCCGGGAACTGGGGGGGATGTTCGTGGTGGAGATCACCGCCGCCCCCGGGGCGGATCTCGGGGCCCTCGAAGCCGCCGCGGACCAGGTCCTGGCGACCCTCCTTGAGGAGGGGATCACCCCCGAGGAACTGCGCGGGGCGGTCAACCGCCGTCATGCGGATCTGCTGAGAAGGCTCGAGATCCCGGGCGGGACGTCGGGCCGGGCCCACATTCTCAACCGCTACCTGGCCCACACCGGCCGCGCCGACTACCTCGGCCGGGATCTGGAGCGCTATCTCGGCGCGACGGCGGAGGGGGTGAGCGCCTGGGCCAGGCGGTGCCTCAGCCTGGAGGACCGGGCGGTCCTGGTTCACCTACCTGCTGCCCCGCCGGTCACGCCGGTCGAGGCCGTGGGGGTCCCGGACACCCTGCCTCCGGTGGGGCCCGGAACGCCATTCAGCCTGCCGTTGCTGGAGCAGGGCGTCCTGGACAACGGGATGAAGGTGCTCCTGGTCCGCCGGCCGGGTTTGCCCCTGGTGGAAGTCCACCTGAACGTCCATACCGGATGGGCCGCCGATCCCGCCGGCCGGCCGGGAACGGCTACCCTGACAGCGGCCATGCTCGACGAGGGGGCGGGGGACCTCTCCGGGCAGGAGATCGCCGCCCGTTTCGAGGCCCTGGGAGCGGAATTCCGCACGACCTCGTCCTTCGACGGTGTGACCCTCTCCCTCAACATCCTGGCCGGGCGGCTGGACGAGGGGCTGGATCTCCTGCAGGACCTGGTCCGGCATCCCCGCTTCGATTCCCGGGAGTTCGACGACCTGAAGGGGCGCTACCGGGGACGGCAGACGCAGGAGGCGGCCGATGCGGCCATCCGCGGGATCGTGGAGGTCCAGGAACTGGTGTTCGGACCGGACCACCCCTACGGCCTGCCTTATACCGGGAGCGGAACCCCCGCCGGCCTGGAGGCCCTGACCGTCGACGATCTTCGCGACTTCCACCGGCGCTGGTACAGGCCCGGGAACGTGGCGGTGGTCCTGGTGGGCGACCTCGATCGGGAAGAGGCGCTGGCGCGCTGCAAAGGGGCGTTCGGGAGCTGGAAGGCCGCAGCGACGCCTGCGCCGCCCGCTCTGCCTGCGGCCGCTCCGCACCCGGGTGGCGTCGTCCTGTTCGACCATCCGGGGGAGAAGCAGGCGACCCTCGTCGCCGGTTGCCTGGCCGTTCCCCGCAGCCATCCCGACTACCGGGCCCTGCAATTGGTCAACCTGGTGTTCGGGGGCCAGTACGCCTCCCGCATCAATCTGAACCTGCGGGAGGACAGGGGGCTGACCTACGGGGTGCGGTCGCGCCTGCTCGGGTTCCGGGGCGCGGGCCTGTTCCTGATCACCGCCCAGGTGCCCGTCGACCGGGTGCCCGAGGCGATGCGGGAACTGGACCGGGAGCTGAGGGAGCTGCGCACCACCCGACCGCTCACCGCGGACGAGCTGGAGATGGGCCGCGCGCGCCTCCAGGCGGGATTCACCCGCAGCTTCGGGACCATGCGGCGGGTGGCCGACAACGTCGACCACCTGCTGGAGAACGACCTTCCCCTGGACGCCTGGGCGGAGGCCCTCGGCGAGATCGCCGGAATCGACGCGGCCACGGCCGCCGGGGTCGTGGAACGCCATCTGGATCCGGACGGGCTGGTCTGGGTGGTCCTGGGGCCGGCGGCGGACGTGGAAGAGGGTTTCCGGGCGGCGGGAATGACCGACTGGGAGCGCGGGGACGGCCCTTGAGGGTCGCCCCGAAAGGGCACCATCCTGCTCGAATATTCTGATACTTAAAAATCATAATCAAAAAATTAACACTTGATGCGATCCCGGGATCCGCGGTAAGCTCTTGGGATCAGGTCAACTACTACCATTGTGGTAGGAATTGAGGCCCGAAAGGAGGTTGTGGACAGCTATTTGGACGCTGGGGTTGCCAGGGACAGGAGGGGAGAACTCCAGACCCTTACCTCGCACCAATAGCAGATCGGAGATCGAATGACAGTCCGCTTCAAGCCCACCCTGGTGCTGCTCGCCCTCATCCTGCTTGCGGCCACTTCTGTTTTCGCAGCGACGACCCGTGAATTCGCACCCGTCCAGAACGGCTTCTCGCCCACCGGCGACCAGGTCGAACTGTACGCGCCCGGACGCGTGCTGGTGAAGTTCCATGCCGACGCCATCGCCGAATCCCGCCTCGGGATCCCCCTGGAAAAGGGTGCGGTCCTGTCCGGCGGCGTCACGGGACTCGCCGGCTTCGACGCCCTGGCCGCCCGGGCCGGGGTCACGCGCATCGAACGGCCGTTCATCACGCCCCGCAACCTGGACAAGGCGGCCGAGCTCGGCACCGACCGCTGGTTCATGCTGCAGGTGGCGGACGGCGACATGGTCGAACTGGCCGGGATCCTGGCCGGCGACCCCGCGGTGGAGATCGCCCAGCCTGATTGGCGGGCGTTCCCGGCCTCGGTGCCCAACGATCCCCTGTATGCCGACCACTGGGGCCACAACAACACCGCCCAGATGATCAGCTACGACTGGTCGACCTACAGCCACACCGGCCCCACGGTCGGGACGGTGGGCTTCGACGCCAACGCCGAGGCGGCGTGGAGCACGACCTACGGCGATCCCGGGGTGATCGTCGCCATCCTCGACAGCGGCGTGGACATCTACCACGAAGACCTGAACTGCATGGCCGGCTACGACTTCGGGGATGGGGACACCAACCCCATGGACGACAGTCGCGCGCCTGGCCACGGGACCTGCTGCGCCGGGGTGACGGCCGCCGTGGCCAACAACGGCACGGGGATCGTCGGCATCGCCGGGGGCAGCACGATCATGCCGGTCAAGGTGGCCGACCGCCGCGGCAGCATGTACTTCTCGGCGATCACCAACGGCATCTACTACGCGGCGGACAACGGCGCGGACGTCATCAGCATGAGCCTGGGCGCGGCGATCACCTCGGACGCCGCCACCGACGCCGCTCTCCAGTACGCCTACAACGCCGGCTGCACCATCCTGGCGGCCACGGGCAACGAGAACAACAGCGTCATCAGCTATCCGGCCATCAACGCCTACGTGATCGGCGTCGGCGCGGCCTCGCCCTGCGGGGACCGCAAGCGGTCGTCGAGCCTCTCCACCGAGCTGAACCCCGGGGTCGTCGCCGATCCCAACGGGTACACCTGCGACGGCGAGCGCTGGTGGGGTTCGAACTACGGTTCGACCACCAAGGATCACGCCGGGGCCGTGGACGTCATCGCTCCGACCATCGTCCCGACCACCGACATCAGCGGCAGCGCGGGGTACGACGCGGGCAACTACGACATGTTCTTCAACGGCACCAGCTGCGCGACTCCCTACGCGGCCGGCGTCTGCGCCCTGATCAAGTCGGCGTTCCCCAGCTACACCCCCGCCCAGGTCCGCGACAAGCTGACCGGCACCGCCATCGACATCGTGAACGTCGAATCGGGCGGCGGCTGGGACCGCTACTCGGGCTACGGCATGGTGGACGCCGCGGCGGCCGTCGGCGGCGGCACGGTCCTGAATCCGCCGGTGGCGGCCTTCACCGGCACGCCCACCAGCGGGGACTACCCCCTGGCCGTGCAGTTCACCGACCAGTCCACCAACACGCCGACCAGCTGGAGCTGGACCTTCGGCGACGGCGGGACCTCGACCGCCCAGAACCCTTCGCACACCTACACCGCCGCCGGCTCCTACACCGTCTCGCTGACGGTGGCCAACGCCGACGGCGGCGACACCGAGATCAGGACGGGCTACATCACCGTGACCGAGCCCTCGGTGCCGACCCCGCCGGTGGCGGCCTTCACCGGCACGCCCACCAGCGGGGATTACCCCCTGGCCGTGCAGTTCACCGACCAGTCCACCAACACGCCGACCAGCTGGAGCTGGACCTTCGGCGACGGGGGGACCTCGACCGCCCAGAACCCGTCGCACACCTACAACGCCGCCGGCTCCTACACCGTCTCGCTGACGGTGACCAACGCCTACGGCGGCGACTCAGAGACCAAGGCGGGCTACATCACAGTGACCGAGCCCCCGGTGGGCGGCACGATGCACGTGGCGGACATCGTGGTGACGCGCGTGCTGAGCGGCCGCAAGTACTACGGCCGGGCCGTGGTGACCGTGGTCGATGACGGCGGGGCTCCGGTGGCCGGGGCCACGGTGACCGGCCTGATGACCGGGGACGCCGACGAGACCCTGTCCGGCGTGACGGGCACGGACGGGGCGGTGACCCTGACCACGCTCAGGAAGTCCTACGGGAACACGGACTATTGCTTCGAGGTGACCGGCGTGACCCATGCCTCGTTGACCTACGATGCGGGATCCAATCTGGTCACGAAGTCCTGCGAGGGCGGGGACGTCTTCGGCGCCGGCGAGCGATTCCTGCCGGACAGCGTGGTCCTGGGGCAGAACTCGCCGAACCCGTTCAATCCCAGGACGACGATCACCTTCAGCCTGCCCGCGTCAGGCCACGTCCGCCTGGCGGTCTACAACGTCAAGGGCCAGCTGGTTGAGATGCTGGCCGAGGGCGCCTACGGCGCGGGCACCCACACCTTCGCCTGGGACGCGAAGGACAGCCCCAGCGGCGTGTACTTCTACCGCCTGGAAACGAAGGAATCCAGCGAGACGCGTAAGATGATCATGTTGAAGTAAACGGGATCCCTCAGGATTCCTGCCGCCTGCGGCCGCCGGAGGATATCCGGCGGCCGCGGTCGTTTCGGGGGCGGCCGGGCCCGGAGAATGAAACCCCGTTCTCGTGGGGCCGGATGAAATTGTTGCCCCGCAAGCGGTAGGACCGGAAAGAAATTCACCTCGGGGGGGGGCGCAGGGATCGTGGGGCCGGAACGGGTTTCCTGCTCGAATCGGCGGTTTGGAGAGGGGATCCGAGCCCCGTTCCCGGAATGCACCGGAGGCGGAGACATGGTACGGTTCCTGCCAAAGGACTCCCTCGATCGGGAGCCGAAACGAACCCGCATTCCCCTCCAGGGGGTGGTTCGACCGGCCCGACCGGTTCTCCGGGCGGCGGACGACAGGGGATCCGGGGGAATGTGAGCGTTTCGTCAAACGAGGCTGAAGTCCTGGAAAATTCACGCAAAAGCCCGGTGTGGGACACCTATTAAATGGTTGACACTGCTTTTTATTTCTGTTTACTTGAACCCGCTGAAGAGCCAAAAAGAATGGTTGGCAGGTCTGCCGATTTGGTGCAGAATGCCACCAGCAAGGGGCAGTGTGACTCTTTTCCATTGAACACGGAGGTGCCCCCCAAACAAAGCCGGTGCGATGATCTTGGCGTGATCATGTCCAAGTCGTCGCCATTGGTGTTTGCAGGGGACTGGAAAGAGGAGGCTGGTAAAAGAGGGCAAAAGAACAGTTTTGTGGATTCTGGAGATGTGAACCGTTGTCCATGGTGAAAGTCCGGTAGCTTACCGACCAACAGGTGGAGGAAAAGCCCAATGAGAAAACTCGTTTTGTTCACGGCCATGGCGGCCATCCTCTTTGCCTTCGGGTGTAACGAGGAAAACGTGTACCAGCCCGATGCGAATGAAGACGGACGCGTCATCGGGACCATCCAGGGTGTGGTGACCGACGCTGCGGATGCCACTCTGCTGCCTGGTGTCGAAGTGAGCACGACCATTCGTGCCGAGCACGTGACGACGATCACGGATGCCACGGGTCACTACTCGTTCACGAACCTCGATCCCGGCAACTACGTCCTGACCTTCGTCTTCCCCGAAGACAAGGTCGTCAAGGACGCGTACGCCGGCGTGTTCGGCGAAGCCTACATCCCCACCGTGGATGAGATTCGCGAGAGCTACGGCGACGATTTCGAAGGCCCCACCGATGTCGACTTCCGGCACGAGGTCGAGGCCAACGTCAACCTGTACCCGCTGAACGGCTCGGCCGAGGGCTACGTCTTCGTGACGATGAACGCCCAGAGCGAGGTGCCCGCCGTGGGCGCCACGATCCTGGCCGACTTCGGCGTCGAGACCAAGGACTACTCCGGTTGGACCTACGCCCTCATCGACCACGAGTGGTTCGCCACCACCGGTGAGGACGGCATGTACAGCTTCACCGGCCTGCCCACCGGCGTGGACGGCATGCTGCGCTGCCTGCCCTACAACCACGACGGCACCTACTACGACCAGCAGAACCAGTCCCTGCACCTCGAGGACGGCGGCCACTTCCTGGCCGACGACTTCGTCCTGGGGACGGCCGACGCTCCGATGATCATCGCCCAGAACTGGGACGGCGACGTGCCCTTCCCGGCCGGCGGCTCCTTCACGGCCACCTTCAACATGGCCATGGATCCCGCGACCTTCGTCGCCACCCTGAACTGGTACGACAAGCAGCTGGTCCCCGTGACGGTCAGCTGGAACGGCAACACCGTGACCGTCGATCCCGACCAGGACATGGTCGTGGGCGGCGAGTACTACCTGACCCTGGCCGGCTGGTCCACCGACGGCCAGGCCTTCGAGGCCCATAGCTGGTACGTCGACATCGTGGCCGGCGTGCCCGCCACGGTCATCGCCTGGAACTTCGACGACGTTCCGTTCCCCGTGGGCGGCAACCCGACGTTCACGTTCAACATGGCGATGGACCCCTCGGCCTTCGAGATCTGGTTCGGCTACGACAAGCTGGGCGACGTCGTGTTCGACGCCACCTGGAACGAGGGCAACACCATGCTGACCCTCGATCCCGTGGTCGATCTCGACGACGACAGCTACTACTACATCCAGCTGAACGGCAAGAACGCCGCCGGCATCAACTACTACGGCAACTTCTACCTCTTCACCGAGGCTTACCAGAACGTCGTGGTGGTCGACACCAACCTGCCCGATAACGGCGAGGATTTCCCCTACGACGCCAACCCGTTCGTGACCTTCAGCGAGCCCATGGACACCGCCATGGACATCATGCTGACCCGCGGCGGCACGCCTCTGGACTTCGCCGCGGCCTGGACCAACGGCAACGCCACCGTGACCATCACGCCGACGCTGCCCTTCGAGATGGGCGTGCAGTACCGCCTGGTGTTCGACGGCACCAACGCCGCCGGCAACGTGGACTTCTACTGGTCCAAGTACTTCACGACCTTCATCGGCGATGATGCCTTCATCGTGACCACGAACACCGAGGACGACGACGTCCCGGTGGACGGCAACATCGAGGTCATGTTCAACAAGCCGATCGACCGCGAGACCCTCGAGGTCTCGTTCAGCGGTCTCAGCAACCCGCTGTACGGCACGGTGACCTGGGTCGATGACGAGAACATCGTCTTCAATCCCGACGCCCAGCTGTATCCCGCCACGACCTACACCTTCTGCGTCGAAGGTATGGCCCAGGACGGCGGCGATCTGGACGAATGCTTCACGTTCGACACCGCCGGCGGCATCGAGGCCGTCTGGAACAACATCCGTCAGCTGGACGGGACCTACAACGGCTTCCCGATCAACAGCGACATCGAGATCAAGTTCAACATGATGGTGAACCTGGATGCCGAGGGCACCAGCATCATGCTGACCCGCAACGACTTCGATCCCGACGTGGAAGTCCTCTTCGTCGAGTCGCTGTCCGCTGACGGCCTGACCCTGATCGTCAACCCCGACCAGAACCTGCAGCTGGACACCGAGTACACGATCTACTGGACCGTGGGCTCGTTCCTGCTGGACGACACCACCAGCGGCAGCATCACGTTCCGCACCGAGAAGACCCCGACCGCTCCGGTCGAGGTGGTTTCCGGCGTGATCCTGGATGAGGAATGGGAAGGCAACTACGACGAGACCTCGGTGGAGTTCACCTGGGCCAAGGACCCGAACGCCACCTGGTACTACATCTACGCGAAGTACGCCGACGCGGCGAAGGACGACTTCATCCGCGTGGCGAGCATCGCCCAGCCCATGGATGACGAGGACACCGTCACCGGTACGGTCGACCTGACCGGCGGCATCGTCGATCCGGACTTCGACGAGTTCTTCGACACCCGCGACAACGACACGCCTCAGACCCCGTTCGAGGGCGGCGCCGTGCTGGAGTTCAAGGTCACGGCCTTCAACTCGCTGGGTGAAGGTCCGGCCAGCGGCATCGTCACGGTCGAGGACGTCTTCGGCCCCGACGGCGACTTCACCGCTCAGGACTCCGACGTCGACGGTGATCCCCTCACGGTCAACGCCGAAGACGGCACGGCTGACGACACCGCCTTCGCCGACGAGGCGGACCTGGTCGTCATGCTGCAGTTCGACGCCGACGAGTACCTCGATCACGACACCACGCCGGTCGTCACGATCACCGAGGACTACGACAACAACGGCGGCGACCCGGACTACATGGCCACCCTGGGTGACATCACCTTCGAGGACATGGACGGGTACACCACGATCTGGGTCGAGATCATCGTGGCCGACGGCATGAACGGCTCCGGCGACCTGGTCGCGATCGAAGGCTTCCTCGACAGCAGCGGCAACGCCGTGGCCGAGGACACCGAGATCGATCCCTGGGTCCTGGTCGACACGACGCCTCCTTCGGGCGCCTTCACCGCTCAGGCCGAGTCGGCCGACAACTCGACCGGCGTCGCCGTCCTCGAGTTCGAGGTCACCTTCACGGCCACCGAGCTGCTGGACGAGACCGTTGCCCCGACCGTGGTCATCACGGACGGCGGAAATGTCACCGATGTGGCGTCCTACGTGCCCGCCAGCTATGTCTATTCCGTGGTTGACGGCGTCTCGGTGGTCACCCTGACCCTGTCGGTGCCCATCGGCCAGAACGCGGCCGAGGACGTCGTCTCCATCAACGGGCTGACGGACCTGGCCCCCGTGCCGAACGTCCAGACCGTCGCGGTCGAGTGGGCCCTCCTGGACACCACCGCCCCCGGCGGCGACTGGACCGCCCAGTCCGCCAGCGCCCAGAACTACACCGGCGCGGACGCGACCATCACGGTCACGTACACCGCCAGTGAGCTGCTTCTGCACCCCGGTGACGATGGCTACGTTGCCCCGACCTTCACCGTCGCCGACGGTGGTTACCTGACCGAACTGGCTGTGGACGCCGATAACATGGCCTTCGTGGACGTGGCCGGCGCCACTTCCCAGTTCGTCACCGAGGTCAGCTTCGACCTGACGATCCCCGCCGGCGACAACGCCCAGGGCGACATCGTGACCGTCGAGGGCCTGATCGACATCTACGGCAACGTGGATGCCGCCACCTACGACTGGACCCTGCTGGATACGACGGCTCCTGCCGCCCCGGTGGGTCTGGCCGCCACGGCGTCCGCGGACTATGACGCCTTCGTCGATCTCGACTGGACCGACAACACCGAGGCCGACCTGGCGACCTACACCGTCTACCGCGGCACCGCGCCCGGTGGTCCCTACACCGAGCTGGCCGCCGGCGTCGCCACCAGCGACTACACCGACGACACCGCGGTGCTGGGCACGACCTACTACTACGTTGTGACCGCCGTCGACGACTCGGCCAACGAGTCGGCGAACAGCGCCGAGGTGTTCGATACCCCGGTGGACACCACCGCTCCGGCCCAGGCGCAGAACCTGACCGCCAATGGTTCGCTGGACGCCCCCGCCACCATCACGGTGAACTGGGACGACACCACCGAGCCCGCCGAGAACTTCGACCACTACAACGTGTACCGCGCGTTGGTGGCGAACTTCGGCGTCGCGGCCCTCGTGTCCTCGCCGACGGTCAGCGAAGGCATCGACAACACGGTGTCCTTCAACACCAACTACTACTACTGGGTCACGGTCGTCGACGACGCCGGCAACGAGAGCGCCGAGCAGATCGTCGGTCCCGCGGCCGCGGTCAACACGACGCCTCCGGCCGTGCCTGCGGATCTCGTTGCCAGCGATGGCGCTGCCACCGAGATCGTCCTCAACTGGACGGCCAACACGGAAGTCGATTGCGTGGGTTACGGCGTCTACGTCAACAACGCCTCCCCCGCCACCGACGGGACCTTGATCAACGTTCCCGGTGCTGCCACGGACACCTACACGGTGACCGGGTTGACGACCGGTGTGACCTATTACTTCACGATCCGCGCTTCGGACGGGACGAATACTTCCGCTCCCGCGGCCGAGATCAGCTATGTCTGCCCCTAGCACCTGCTAGGTCATGACGGACAACCGGGGAGGCTTCGGCCTCCCCGGTTTTTTTCAAGCCGGAAAAGGGGAGGCCGCGGCTTCCCCTTCCTGTTTCGATCGAAGGCGTGGTTTCTGCGGGAATCAGCGGCGGATCACGAAGACGTTCCGGTAGGCAGGTTCGGCGCTTTCGAGGGGGAAGACGAATTCCTGCAGGAAGAGGTTGACCGCCCGACCGAGGTCCCGGCTCAAACCCATCATGTCGAACATGACCGAGTAGACCCAGTTCTGCAGGGAATGGTTGGGATGGCGCTCGTAGCGCAGGCCCAGGCCGTCCAGCAGACTGGCGACCTCGTCCACCGCCGGCAGGCCGTTCTCTCGGTGTTCCTTGAGCCAGCGGTGGCCGGGCAGCAGGTCCAGCAGGAAGCGCTCGTGCAGGGCGGCCTCGGCGCAGGGGAAGGAGAACACGACGCGCCTGCGCGCCAGTCGGACCAGCTCCTGCAGGAAGGCGGCCCGGTCGGCGGGCAGGACGTGCTCCAGGACGTCGGCCGCGACAACCACGTCGTACGATCGGTCGGGCAGGCCCGTGCCCTGAGCGCGGGTGATGAGGCCGTCGAACGTCTCGTAGGCCGCCCCGGGCAGGAAGTCCCGCAGGGCGGCGTCCTCGCCGCCGATGTCCAGGACGCCGAGCGATGGACCGGGTTCCGGCGCGACCTGGCGGGCGATGCCCATCAAACGGACGTAACGCTCGTAGGAGAGGTCAGGGAACAGGGGACGCCCGTCGGCGGCATGGGTGCGTGGGGCTGCAGGATGCTTGTTCGCCGCGGCCAGCGCCATGATGCAGGCCACGGTCACCGCGGCGTTCTCCACCCCGTCCAGGGCGGGGATCCCGTACTTCGCGCACAGGTCGATGATGGCCGGGGCGGGCGCGTCCTGCCGGGTTCCGCAGAGCAGGCACTTGCTCCCGTCGGCCGCGACGAAGGTCTCGAGGTAGCCGTGGTCGGTGTGGAAGGGGATCCCGTCCGACGTCAGGGCTCCGGTGCGGGCCCCGGGCAGGACGCCGACGTCCACCACGGCGCCCCTGGTGAGCAGGACCTTGATTCCCGGGAGCAGGGTGCGCTCGGGGTCGGGCCCTCCCCAGAGGACGGCCACCCTCAAGGTGGCGGGATAGAAGTCGGGGGCGCTCATGGTCTCACCTCTCGGGCGTCAGGATGTAGATGCGGCGCACGCTGTGCCCCCGCGCCTCGTGACGGGGCCCGACCGCCTGCAGGGACAGCCGCACGGCCTCCAGGGCGTCCGGTTCGAGGCCCAGGTTCTCCAGGATCTCCGACTGCAGCCAGGACATGGCGTGGTGGCAGTCCTTCACCGTGACCTTCACCCCGGGCACGTCGCGCAGGAACCGGTCGAGGGCCGGCAGGTCCTGATCCGTGCCGAATTCCAGGCTGCGGCCCAGGTCCAGATCCACCAGCCCGGCCAGATCCAGCAGGCGTTCCCGCCCCAGTTCGGTGGGGAGGGACGTCACCACCTTCACCCGCGCCAGCCTCAGCAGTTCGGCCAGCATGCGCGGGTGGGCGGATGCCTCGCCGGCCAGCAGCAGATCGGGCGCGATCACGCAGTCGAAGGCGAGGTCGGCAAAGGGCAGCAGCCCCCCGGTTTCGGGGAATCCCTGGACTTCCGAGTACTGGGCGAGGGGCAGGTGGTCCCGCAGGGACCGGTGGCGTCCCACCACTCCCAGGACGAAGGGCTGGGGCCGGTCGGGCACATGGGCGGCCCGGGCCAGGGCTTCCAGGTGGACGTAGTTCGCGTAGCTGGTCTGCGGCCGCAGCCGGCGGGCAAGGACCCCCTCGCCGTCGAACACCAGCGCCGGAGGGGCCGCCGGGGGCGGCCCCTCCTCCAGGAGCCTTTCCACCGCGGACGCGATGCGCGCGGTCGCTCCGCCGTCCAGCGGGCCGGCATACCTTTCCAGCAGGTCCCCTTCAGGAAGGCCCGGCTCCAGGTCGGCGAGCCGGTCGAGATGGGGTCTCAACCGTTCCACGAATTCGAGGCTCTTGCCCGGGATCCAGATCCCGCCGAGGGCCTCGACGTCCCGGGCCAGGCGGCCGCCCCGCTTCTGCAGGGGGAAGAAGGCGCACGGCCGGCCGAGGATCCGGGCCTCCAGCCAGACCGTCGAGCTGAAGCTCAGCACGAACCGGCTGCCGAGGAGGAGGCCGGCGTTGTCCGCTTCGGTGGGAAGCACCTCGATGCGGCCGGCCATCCCGGCCGGAACGGCATCGAGGTAGATGCGGTCGGTCCCGTGAAAGGGCTCGGCCGGATGCGGCTTCACCAGGATCCGGGCCTCGGGGAAGCGCTCGCCGAGCACCTCGTAGAGAAGGCGCCACTGGTCGCGCCAGGCCTCGAGGTCGTGCCCCTGGCTGCTGCGGGGACCGGCCCAGGTGTGGCTCTGGCTGAAGACCGCGATGTCCCGGGGGGCGGACTCCACGCCGGACCGGGCCTCGCGGGCCTGGAGGAGCTGGTCGAAGGGGGGCGATCCGGTGACCACCAGCCGTGAGGGATCGATTCCGAGGGCGAGGTACTCCTGCCGGTCCACCTCCCCGATGACCGCCATCACGTCCGCGGCGAAGTCGACGTGGGGGGGAAAGCCGTCGTCGTAGGCCACGGCGAAGGGCGCGTGCTCGAGGGTGAGGGTGGGGATGTTCCTTGCCCGGCAGGCCAGGTCCGCCTGGATGCCGAGGGTGTGCTGGGGGATCATGTCCGCGCCGTTGATCATCACGCGCGGGCCGTCCCCTTCCAGGAAGCGGTCCAGTCCCTCCAGATCCTCCACCAGGGGGACGCCCAGGGCCGCCAGCCGGTCGGGGCGGCCGGCCTGCACCACCATCGCCCGGGCGCGGTGGCCCCGGTCGAGCAGCAGCTTCAGGACCGGGCCCAGGAGGATGTCCAGGTTGGGATGATCCACCAGGGCCAGGACGGCGCCGTGCGGGCGGGACTCGGTCATGACAGCTCCAGGTCCTCCTTGACCAGGTCGGCGACTCCGCGGTCCAGGAACGTCACCCCGACGGTCCAGGCCGCCTGCCAGGGCGCATCGGAGGGAACGAAGGTCTCGTCGATCTCCTGGGCGGCATAACGCAGCCGCAGGAAGTACCGCCCGTCCCCCTGGGGGATGAACCGCACCGTGGGAATCAGGGCGGCCACCGCCGGATCGTGCCGGATCACCAGACAGCGGCGATCGTCCCCGATGATAACCCGGCCGTCGGTGGCGCCCAACCCCCCTTTTGCCGTGATCAGGGTGGAGTAGGGCGCGCCGTGATGGACCTCCGCCCCGGCCAGGGAGAAGAGCTCCAGGTCCGGACCGCCGTTGCGGACGGCGAAGGCCAGGCTCGCCGGATCCAGGAATCCGGGCGGGAACGTGAGGTGGACGGGATGGATCTCGGCCGCCTGGCGGGAAGGCAGGGAGAGGACGCCCCGCAGTTCCAGGCAGGGGCGGTCCGCGTGGAGCACGATCTGCTTGCGGACGACGAGATCCCCGTCGTGGAGTTGGGCCCCGACCGCCAGGCCGCCGCCGCCCGTCCGGACGAGTTCGACCAGCGAGCCGCAGTCCTTCAGGTCGGTGAGCTTGGGTCGGCCGGGCTGCTGGACCACCGCGTGTCCGGTGTAGAAGTCGGCCCCGAGCGCGATGTCGTCGAAGGTCCCGTGGGGCAGGGTGCCCAGGGCCGGGCCCCGGACCCGGTCCTCGGCGAGCCCCGGGAATTCCACGGCGCGCAGGACCAGGCCGCGGCGGGCGTCGATCACGGCCCGGACCGCGCCGGTGTCGAGGGTGAACCGGCCGTCCCTCAGGGGCGGCGCAGGCAGGGCCTGACCGGTCAGGAAGACCTGGTCGGGCGGTGTCTGCGGGCCGATCTCGTCCAGGAAGGCCTGCCAGCGGCCCGCCGTGAGGTGCGTGCGCAGGTCGCTGCTCCACAGGCGCAGCAGCCGGCGCCATTCGCCTTCGTCCGCATCCGGCCGCGCCGCCAGGCCGGCCAGGATCCGGTGGCAGGCGGTGTTGGCCTCGAGGTCGCCCCGGCCGGTCACCGCCCAGCGGTTCAGGTTGTACTTCTCCTGCTTCTTGACCACGACGGGCTGGGTGCGCGACTCCAGTTGCAAGGGTCGGCCGCAGAGGGGCCCGTCGGGTTCGTCGAGGACCGACGTGATGGGGACCAGACCGGCGGATCGGCCGGCCCCCGGGTCCGCCAGGTCGCCCAGGTCGCCAAGGGCGGCCCCCAGCCGGCCCCACTCGTCCTGCAGGGCGCGGCCCTCGTCGCGGAAGCGGCCGGGCCGGAACCCGAACACCTCGGCGTCGCTGGCGTAGACGGCGGCGAATCCGTCCCCGCCTTCAAGCAGGGCCCGGCGGCCCTCCCAGTGGGCGAGGAACTCCTGCTGGGTGATCTCGTCGCGCACCCGCCGCTGCAGCTGCTGGAAGTCCAGCGTGTCGATCCACACCAGGGGGATCTCGGCCCCACCGGTTCCCCGGGCCGTCTGCCGGTGGAAGGCCCAGCGGCGGTCCCAGTCGGGGTGTTCCTTGCGGGCGTTGTTCCACTCCATGACGATGGCCCGGGCGCCGGCTTCGCGGTACAGCGGAACCAGCCCGGCGCTGTAGGCCATCTCGCCCACCAGCCAGAGGGAGGGCTCGCAATCCAGCAGGTCCCGGTAGGTCTGCAGGCCGAGGGCGAGGTTGCGCCGGTTGACCGCGGCGGGAACCAGGGGCCCGATGATCTGGCTGTACCCGCTGCCCACGAACGTCACCTTGCCGCGGGCCACCAGGCGGCGCATCCGCTCCAGCACGCCGGGACGCACGTCCCGGAGCATCTCCAGGGTCAGGCCAGGGGCTTCCAGGGCCAGGGGCAGCCCGCCCTCCGCCAGATCGAGCAGGGGGTCGTAGCAGCGGTCCACCACCAGGGGCCGCTGGTCCTCGGCGATGGAGGAGTACATCAGGTTCAGATGGAACAGGGCGAAGAGCTTCAGCACGGCCCGGTCCCTCCATCCTGAAGCAGGGACGCGATCCGATCGGCGGTGCGGACGGCGCCCCGACCATCGCAGTAAGCCCAGCCGGCCGCCGCGAGGGCGCCGCGCAGCGGGGCGGCCGACCACAGGGATTCCAGGGCGGCCGCCAGCTCCCCGCCGGTGGTCCCGGCATGGTGGCCCAGGTCGGCCAGCAGGCCGCGCGCGGCCAGGTCCCGGACCTCGGCCCGGTCCCGGTCCCAGTTGCTCAGGACCGCGACCGGAGCGCCGCAGCACATGGCCTCGGCCACGGTGACGCCCCAGGCGGTGACGACCAGGCCGGCGGAGGCCAGCAGGGGAGCCAGCCCGTCGCCCGCCTCGATCAAGCGGACGACGCCAGGCCGGCGGGACAGGGCGTCCCTGCGGGCGGTGAAGTCATCGAACCCCGGATGGATGACGGCGCGGACCTCGGCGTCCGGGGCCGCGACCGCGATCGCGTCGAGGCAGCGCTCGGTCAACCGGTGGGGATCGGCGCCCCCGAAGGTGACGAGGATGGGACCTGCGGGCTGGGCCTGGGGACGTGCCGGACGGGCCGCCCGCACGTCTTCGCGGATCAGCATCCAGTCCGGGCCCCCGGCGCAACCTTCCTCACCCAGGGGAGGGGACCAGACCAGGGAGGGCACGATCCGCAGATCGGCCCCGGTCACTCCGGGCTGGTCGAGCACGATGCCGGGGATGCCGGTGGTCCTGAGCCGGGCCACCAGAGGCAGGGCAGGCTCCATGGCGTCCACCACGCAGGCCTTCGCTTCCCATCTCCCTGCCTCCGCGGCCACGGCGTCCAGCCAGGGGGCGGTCATCGGCGCCGGTTCCCGCAGAACAAGGGACCACCGGAATCCGTGGCGGTCCAGCACGCGGGCGTGGCCGGGAACGTCGGGGATCAGGAAGCGGCAGTCGGCGTCATGCTTCTCCCGCAAGGCCTCGGCCAGGGCC
>Ga0180009_10001584_pt1 | contig 27649 bp, 22 predicted proteins | sample OS_PC_MetaG_FD_123537 | JGI IMG/M metagenome (GOLD analysis project Ga0180009, IMG submission 123537) | Groundwater microbial communities from the Aspo Hard Rock Laboratory (HRL) deep subsurface site, Sweden - OS_PC_MetaG | ecosystem: Environmental > Aquatic > Deep subsurface > Groundwater... | reverse complement strand
CCAGCCCCATTATGACACAAAGATACGCGCATTTAAGCAGCGGTTACTTACAGGCTGAGATGCGGGCTTTCAATTCCTGTATGCCAGCCGGGGCCGTTTTAAGCCCCGAAATTAAGGCAATCGTGCACAATTTGGACATAATCGCATTATCGGGCACGCTCTAAATAATACTATAATATCAATGAAGAACGCCGACGTAGCTTAGCGGTAGAGCAACCGCCTTGTAAGCGGTAGGTCGTCAGTTCGATTCCGACAAGCGGCACCAATATAATCAAGCACTTAGGCCACTATCCGGGTGGTCTTTTTGCATTCATGGCTTCCATGTAACCAGTTTGTAACCGCGCTTTTTTAATCCGGCCAGCTTGACGGTAACACTCGCCACGCATGAAAGAATCGGAACGGGTATGGCTAGGCTGTTTGACGGTCGCGCACAAAAAACCCGCCAAAACGGCGGGCGGTGCGTGCGGTGTGGGCTGAATTAGCCGCCGCGTCGCCTTCTTGCGGCTGCGCCGCCAACCCCAAGCTAGCTAGTAGCATCATGGCGGGTTCTTTGATGAGCGAGCGGTGAATCCCCGACACTAAATTCTTCTGGCGGTATTTCTGGTGGCAAGTTGGATTGCAAAATACTTGCCCCCGTCTCACCAAGCAATGACGTGGCTTTCCGCCGGTTGGCCTGGTTAACTGAGCGCAAGTTTTGCAAAAAATAGAGGGGTATTCCAAGTGAAATTGTTTCTGCTCGACTGTTTGGGTTGAATCCGAGGCAATTCAGGCTTCATTCGGGTGATATGCTGGCTGGCGGGGGAGAAAAAATGACCAAAAAAACATATTACGACGTACTTCAGGTCAGCCAAAACGCTGACCCGGAAGTCATCAAAGCCGCATATCGCAGCCTTGCCCAGCGTTTCCATCCCGACAAGAACCCCGGTAATCCGGACGCAGAGCAATACTTCAAAGTCATCAACCGGGCCTATGAGGTGCTGTCTGACCCGGTGAAGCGAGAGGGATATGACGCGACCCTAAAGGATGCTGATGAGAACCAAGAAAATCAGGCAGATTATGCATCGTACACAAAGAAAACCACCGCAGCGCCAGAGGCCAATCCACCGGACGGCCCAAGCGGCGGCAGCCCCTATGCAGCATCGAAACAGAAAAATAATAGCTCCGTACCTCGACCATGGATTCGTGCTTGGGCACGTTTCATCGATTATGTTGTGTGTGGACTCATTGTTGGTTTTGCCATTGGCGTACTAAACGGGGCGGGCGCCATTTCCTACGATACCTATTTGTCGCTGACAAACCCCCTGCTGTTCTCAATGTTGAATGTGTTTGTTTGGGCGATTGCAGAGCCAAACGTACTCAGGCTGTTCGGCACAACCCCTGGCAAGGCACTCTTCAAAATCAAATTGTCCCATCAGCCCAATGAGAATCTTTCAAAGGTTGACTTGGGTATCCTCTATCAACGATCCATGGCAGTTTGGCTAAAAGGAATAGGCATTGGATTTCCCCTCGTATCAATGATTACGCAACTAGTTGGCTACAGGAACCTGAAATCTCATGGCGAAACTAGCTGGGATCGTGACTATGGATTTACCGTTTCCCATGGGCGGGTTGGCTATGTCAGGGGCGGTCTGGCAACGATAGTCATACTGTTTGCAATAGTTCTAAACTCGTTTGGCACCAAGGATTACGCAAAAGAGATAGCGGCACAACAAAGCCAGCAGCCTTCAACTGGCGGGTATAGCGCGAACGCCGAGCAACCGGGAAGAAACTTATTCGCCGAGCGGGTGGAGGGTTTAATAAAGCGCGCCGAGCAAGGCGATGTCGATGCCCAAGTAGACCTGGCGATGATGTATGCCAAAGGAGAGATTGCCCCGGTAAATTTGGGAGCTGCTTTCTATTGGTTTGAAACGGCCGCTTTAACAGGTCAGAAGAACGCTCAGGTAAGTCTTGGCTGGGCTTATATGAGTGACTTCTTAGGGCTTGCTCCAAACTATCAACTGGCCATGTGGTGGAACCGTAAAGCAGCTGACCAAGGCTTCGGTAGAGGCTCTGAAAACATTGGCTTGCTTTATGGAAATGGTTGGGGAGTGCCCGTAAATTACTTCGAGGCTGCAAGTTGGTATAAGAAAGCAATCGCCCAGGGCGCGGATAGCGGCCAAGCCCAATTTGAACTGGGAAGACTGTATGAGGATGGTCGCGGCGTTCAGAGAAATTTACACGAAGCGGCAAATCTGTATCGTGTTGTTGTTGAGAAATATGGCGATAGCGAATTTGCTAGCGTAGCCAAAACAAGACTTGATTCCGTACAAAACCTGCGAAATTCCATCGAAGAAGGCACCAGAACCAAAGCGCGTCTCAGTGATAAGGATAGGCAGTCTTGCCTTGAACTCGTCGCCTCCGAGGAACAGTGGAAATGTTTTCAATGAAAACGGGTAACGCGGCTTTGGCAGATTCACTATGCCGTGAGGGTATTTGCACCACAGAAACCCCTTCGTGGCACAGAAGTTCCCTGTCGACCAGCCCACGGATGGCAGCCTGTGCGCGCTCGGTTTGCACCAGTGAAAGCCAATAGCCACAGGCTTTCCCGCTTTTCCCGCTTTTCCCGTTTCGGTACTTTCCGGGAATGTTCCCGTTTTCCCACTTTTCCCACACTGACTATAGGAAGTGGGGGAAGTGGGAAGGGAACCGGGACGGGCGGCAGGTGGGGTTATCAGTTGTCCCATAACCAGTCCCCTTTCATGCCCATGTAACCTTTGGCCACCAATCCGCCTATGGCACTTATGGCGCGGCTCTTTCGGTGTTTCGCATCGGCGGGCATTCGTTCGGCTACAAGCTCCACGGCTTCGCTGTAATCGAGGCATGGCCTTCCTGCTGGTGCGCCTTCCTTGCCGGTGTGTAGCGATTTGCGCAACGGTTCGCCTAGCACATCACGGGCTATCTTCTGATTTGCGCCCAGCGTGCTTCGTTTCGCTTTGATGGCTTCCGCCGATTCATCCAGCACGGCCACGCATGAAGTAACTTCCTCGCCTTCGTCATCGGCTCCCACTGGCACGATTACCAGCTTGAACGGGTGCGCATCGCCGGTCACGTCATCCTTGGACTTGGCCACGCTCCACGCTCTCCGGGTGTCGGCGTGGGTTACTTCAATCGCACCATCAAGGGCAGCGTATAGGCTTGAGTGCCCGCGCAGCCCCTTCGTGGTGTCCTTGCCTGTGTGATGCACCAGCAACACCAGCCCACCCGTCAGGCTTTGCAGTTGCTTGGATGCGGCGATAAGGTTTCCCATATCCACACTTGAGTTTTCATCGGCCCCGGGCGCGGCACGGTTCAGGGTGTCGAGTATCACCAGCCCACCAGCACCACCCCCGGCAGTAACCGCCTTGGCCAGTTCGGGCACGTCATCACTCAGCAGGTCGAAAGGCTGGGTAATGAATCGCAGCGCATCGGGCACGGGCTTGTTGTGGTGAACACTCCACGCCTTTGCACGCTTACCCATTCCGGCCTCGCCTTCCAGACAAACGTAAGTAACCGGGGCTTGCGTAATTCGGCGGCCAAACCACTCATAATTCCCACCAGCAACAGCGGCGGCAATATCCAACATGAGAAAACTCTTGCCACTTCCACTGGCGCCAAATAGCGCAGCCAACCCTTCCACCGGCAACACCCCGCGCACCATCCAGCGCATCGGCGGGGCGTTGCATAGGTCGGCGCCACTCAGCAGCTTGAAACGCATCAGGGGGGCTTGTGGGCGTTCCAGCAGGGCAGCGAGTGCTTCGCTCCCATGTTCGGCGGCGTAGTCGTTTGCGTCATAGTTGCCGGGCTTGTCGTCGGGCATCGCTATCCACTGGCCAGCAACAGCGGCGGCTATCTTTTCGGCGTCGGCTTCCTTGCCCTTGTCTGGAACAATCACCAAGCGGGCGTTCGGAAGTTTCGCAGTCAGTGCCTTGGCCACGGTTGCCATACGCCCGGCACCGAAACAAACCACGGCGGCGGCTCCCGTTGCTTTGGTCACGGCCCACGCTTGGCCGATTCCTTCCACGATGTAGGCGCGTTCGCCAATATCGCCCACAGTGAAAAACCCGGAACCGAATGACGCGCCCGGCAGGTTTAACTTGTCGCCACCATCGGGCGGGATAAATTGCAGCGTTTGCAGGTCGGCACCGTCCCAGCAGGGTACCGCCAAATATCCGCCCACGTTCTGCCCCCGGATAATCAGCGGTGCGGCGGTTGCCGGGTAAAGTCGTAACCCGTCCGGTTTTCCGCGCTTCCTGTTTATGTAGGCATCGGCAGAATCAGCAGGCAAACAGCGGCCCCATATTTCGGTTGGGTCTATGCTTGCGGCCTGTTTTGCGGGCTTGTGCTGAGTTTTCGCCGGTCGGTTGACAGGCTGGGCTGGGCGGGCGCTTTCAGTGCCGCCGGAGCCGTGTTGGCGGGCATGGTAAAACAGTGTTCCTTCTCCCGTTCCACCGTTCGGCTTGATGGTGCGGAAAGCGGATTCAACATCGCGCCGGCCTGTGTAGTTTTCGGCCGGCTGGCTCCAGGCGTCCAGGTCATCAACGGTCAGACCGGCGGCAATGGCGGCGCGTCCGATTTCATGCCATTCATCACGGGGAAGGTCAGGCGGGATTGTTTGCAGCGCAGCGCGTGCGCGGTCGGCGTTGGTCATCATGCGAGCCCCTTCGCATCGCGCTGGCGCAACCATGCGTGAATCTTGCGGCGGTCGCTTTTTGTGAAGTAGTACACACCACGGCTGATAGGTTTGCCGTCCCGGTCGAGGTCAGGCACGCGGTCGCACGGTACATCCAGCCCGCGGCGGCGAAACTCGGCAACAAGGTCGGGACTGTTGCTGCAACCTGCCATGGCGTCGAGGTGTTGGCGGCGTTGCGGGCGGATCAACAGCGCATGGATGGCGCGTAGGTGTCGCGGATTGTCTGTCCCGGCAAACTCGCCAGTGGTAGAATTCGCAGTACCACCCGCGCTCTCATTTGTTGTTTGAATGGGGGCGTTTTTCATTATTGGCCCCCGTTCAGCAATTCGCGGATTGCAGCAACAGGCCAAGCCAAGCGGCCATTGATGCGCACTGGGAGAAGCGGGCCATTCTCTAGGCAAGCCCATGCGCGCAGGGTTTGCGGCTGTCGGCTTAGGTAATGCGCGGCTTGCGCGGTGTTGATGGCTGGGCGCGTTTCAAGTGCCAGCGGGGTGAAGTTTTGATTCGCTACTGTTTGCATGGTGAACCACCTTTTCGCCTTCCGGCGTGTTGAAGATGATTCAGTTTTTCGTGTTCAATTCAGTGGCGAAAATCTGGCGGAAGATGGGCGGAAAGATGGTGGCAATCCGGCGGAAACTTGCCGGAATGGTTTAATAACGCGGCGGGGTTTTGGCGGTTACTCAATATCCCAGGTCAGCAGGTGTGCATCATCACGGGAGCGGGGGGGAAGGTTTTTTGCTAGCGTGCGATATAGATGGGCGGTGTCCCAGCCATTCGCGCCTCTATTTACGAACCACGCACCGGCCTTGTAAGGATTGAATTTTGCAGTTCCTTCGCGGGCATCAATTAAACCGTTCGCCTTGGCTTTTTCTGCCCATTTTTTCCATTTGCCATTAGTCGGAAACATCTTTTCCAATGCTGCCACTGGCACGGGGTCAAACAGCGCGGCCAGTGTTTTAGTATGGTCGGCATCGTCGGCTGGATTGGTTTGTTCGTCATCGCTCGGGCTTGTCACTGGCGCGGCTTCCGCCTTCGCGACAGGTGACGCCACCACAAAATCAAAACGCCACAACCTGTTTTCAATTGCAGGTGGGAAGATGGGGGTTAGGCATAACTGGTCGCTCGCTTGCGCTGACCACGGACGGGGTTCATCCAGCATTGCCAATTCCGATTCCGACAATTCGCTGTTCGGGTCACGGTTTTTTGCAAGCAGACGTTCCTGGTTGCTTTCCCATTTCAAGCAATCATTCTGATAATCGTCCGGTACGTTTTCCAGTGGCCGACTGAGCGAATACCAGCGCTGAAACTCGTCCAGCCAAATAAACACATCGTCAGGCAATTCCAATATCGCCTTGATTCGCCAAGGTGCCTCATTTTCGTCCTCCGCACCCTCGCGCTCATCTGCCCGCAATTTCTTCGTAAGACTCTTTAAGGTAACAACCCAAGATTCCCATTGTTCAGGCGGGACCTGTACATAATTACTTTGCGCGTCCATCTGATAAGCGAACAGGCTGTTTTTCGGCGCAGCAAGTGTTTGCACAACCGTATCTGGCGATTCATTCCAATTTGTAACTTGGGGGATGGCACGAATCGGAATGGCTTTGTGGCCATCAATATCAAGGATGATTTGCATCGAGCAGTCCTTCGCTATGTGCCCTTCAAAATAGGGGCGTCAGGCCGGCGGTGAAGGTTTCCGCTTTTTTCTCCGTCGAGATAGCCTGGTGGTTAAATGGTTATGCAGCCATCGGCGCGGGCTGTACGTGCATCGGCGCAGCCTTGAACCGTTGCTCGGCCTGCCACACGTCATAGGCGCATTGTTCTGCCAGCCACAAACGGGCTTCCCCGCCACGCTCCACGCCTAGCCATGCCTCGATGCGCAAAGCCATTTCCGGGGATATGGCTGCACGGCCATTCAGCACGCGGGAAAGCGCCACGCGGGACACGCCTAGTTGTTGCGCGGCTTCGGTCACGGACAGCCCCAATGCAGGAAGCACGTCGTCGCGCAAGGTCAGGCCGGGGTGCGGTGGGTTAAACATGCGTGCCATGATTGAATCTCCTTAGTGATAATCCTGGTAGTCCACCAGCACGGCATCCGTGCCTTCAAATGTGAACGTCATGCGCCAGTTGCCGCTAACCCACACCGAAAAATGCCCCTTGAGTTCTCGCCCCTTCAGTGGGTGCAAGCCCCAGCCCGGCAGGTTCATCCCCTGGGCGTTGGTCGTTTCGTTCAGGCGGCGCAGCATGGCGGCCAGTCGCGGGGCATGGGCAGCTTGAATGCCGGCCATGCTCCCCTTCTCGAAAAAGGCTTTCAGGCCCTTGTGCCGGAATGTCTTAATCATAATTTATTGTATCGCGTAACGCGACGCGATTCAACATCAATCAACCCGCCACCACACGCAACCCGGCTTGCCCGGCCTTGGGCTGCTCGATACCGGCCTGCTCCAGAATCCATTTTTCAATCTTGACGTGCCACAGGTGCAGCAAGTCGAGTTCCCGTTGTATGTAATGTTTCTCAGCAATCGCGCTTGGCTTGTGCCCCATGATTTGCGCAACGATTCCGGCAGGGACTTCCACCCATTCGGACAGCGTGCCAAAGGAACGGCGCAAACCGTGCAGGGACAGCGCAGGAAGTGCGGCGGCGGCGAGTGCCTTGTTATGGGGGTTGCGGGGTTCCTCAAGCCTTCCAGAAGCGGCGGCGGGGCTACTGAAAACAAACTCATTACGGCGGGGCAGGGCGGCTATCAGGTGTTCCAGATAAGGCGTCAATGGAATGGTGCGCTCGCCTTCCACCTTGTCCCGGATGGTCAGGCTCTTCCACTGAAAATCCACATCAGCCCAGCGCAGCGCGGCAAGTTCGTTACGGCGTGCCCCTGTCAGCAACAGGCCTTGCAAATAGGCATTGATAACGGGGTTTCCAATCTTGCGCACGGCTTCAAACCACGGCTTGATTTGCGCACGTCTAAGACTGTCATTCGGTTTTACACGGGGTGAAGGCACCAGCCTTTTTACATCGTCGGACTGGCACGCATCGGAATGCGCGGCGGCATTGTAGGCGTCTTGTTTGGCGCACCACGTAAGGAAGGCACGCAAGGCGCGGAAGGCTTGGGCGGTAGTGGTGGGGGCTTGGACGGTTTCCTTCTTTAGCCATGCTGAAACGGCATCGGCATCAAGATCAGCAAGGCGCATTCCTATAAGTGGCACCAGCACGCCGGGGCGGGTTGTTTCCGGTTCATTCGGGCGGCGCCCACGGGTGCGCTTCTCTCCACCCGTTTGCACAAAATAGGCATGGTGGGCCTTGTGCTTTTCGCCCCATTCGGGCTTGCCGTCTTTAACCGATGCGCTCCGGTCTTTAATGTAGGCTTGCCACGCTTCGGAAACGGTCACTGTATCGCGGGCTTGTGTCTGTGCCAGTGCGAGTGCTTCGGCTACCTTGGCAGCAGCAGCGGCGTCCTTGGCGGCTTTGTCATCGGCTTTCACTTGGCGCGGGTCGTCGCCTTGGTCTATGACGGTTTGAAGGCGTCGGGCTTCGGCTTCGGCTTTTGCAATGCTCCACTTGCCCACATCGCCAATCGTGATGCGCATGGATTTCCCGTTTACCTTGGCTTGGTATATGTAGGCTTTCGAACCTGGGGACTTCGGGCCGGGGGCGGTCGCACGAACGGCCAGCCCTAACGGGGCATTACTCCATAGGAAGGCTTGGGCTTTACCCTCGGGGCACTGAAAATTATCAATGCGCCCGGCTGTAAATGTCACCTTTTCCGCTGGAACTATCACCTTAACCTTTGCCATGATTCCACCCCCGGTAGGTCGTCTGTTTGGGTCTGACTTTTTGACCTACCGCAACCCCTAAAGATGGGGTGGAAGGTCACCATGTAACCAGTATGTAACCACGAATTCGGTATATGGCCGAATACTTTTCAACACGGCAAAAAGCGGGGATGGTCTTGAAACCATTTATTTGTATGGTTTTCGTGTGTTTTCGGAATGGCAATCAACGGCGATTAATGGCTAAATCGTTGGACTTGTAAGCGGTAGGTCGTCAGTTCGATTCCGACAAGCGGCACCACCCATACATCCAGTAGTGTCCAGTAACAGCCTGAAGCCCGCGTAAAACCGGGCTTTTTGTTTGCCTGCTCGTCCGATAAGGTCTAGGATGATCCTCTGACATGCCCCCAATCGTGGGGGCATTGTTGGGGGCATGTGACCAATGTTTAAACTCCATGCCCCCAATTGGAGGAAATAATGGCACTTTCTGATACTGCAATTCGCAACGCAAAGCCTGCTGTAAAGCCCGTGCGCATGTTTGATGGTGGCGGCTTGTACCTGGAAATCACGCCAGCAGGCGGCAAACTCTGGCGATTAAAGTACCGATTCGATGGCAAAGAAAAGCGTCTGGCGTTGGGGAAATATCCAGAAACCGGCCTGAAGGATGCCAGAGAGCGCCGTGACGCAGCCCGCAAGCTGTTGGCGGACGATACTGACCCTGGAGCACATCGCAAGGCTGTGGAAGTCGACAAAGCGCGCATGGCTGCCAACAGTTTTGAGGTTGTTGCGCTGGAATGGCACGCCATGAAATCGAAGAAGTGGGCAAAGGTGACAGCGGAGAAGGCGCTGGTCCACTTGCGCGCCTATGTTTTCCCGGAAATCGGATTCATGCCGATCGCTAGTATCAAGGCATCGGTGCTGCTGGATATGCTGCGCAAGGTGGAAGCCAAGGGCATTGCTTACACGGCGACCCGCATCCGTGAGATGTGCGGGCAGATATTCCGCTATGGCGTCGCAACGGGCAGGGCAGAGGACAATCCTGCGGCGCATCTTGTGGGCGCGCTTTCCAAGCCCGGCACCACCCATCGCCCCGCCATTACCGAGCGGCGCGAATTTGGCCAGTTCCTGCGCGCCCTGAGGGAGGCTACCGGATTTGACCCAATCACTCGCCATGCCTGTTACTTCGCCATGCTGACGATGGTAAGGGCGCAAGAATTCCGTTTCGCTAAGTGGGAGGAAATAGACGTCGATGCGCAAGAATGGAAAGTCCCGGCCACGCGCATGAAGGTGGGCAAACATTTGCCCGCGCACACCGTCCCACTGTCACGGCAGGCGCTGGAACTGTTGGACGAACTGCATATCTTGTCTGGGCACACGGCATACCTGTTCCCAAAGGCAAAGGGCTACGGCGAGAACGAAGTCATATCAGAGAACACCGTCGGCAAGCTGCTGAACAATCTGGGCTACCAAGGCCGGCAGTGCGTGCATGGTTTCAGAGCTTCTGCGCGCTCGATCCTCAGTGAGCAGGGCTGGAGTGTAGAAGCGATGGAGCGCCAGCTAGACCACAAGGAAGCCGATGGTACTGTGGCGGCCTATGCTAGGAGCCAACACCTACCCGAGCGGCGGCAGATGATGCAAGCCTGGGCGGATACCTGTAACGCGCTGGAAACAGGCGCGGAGGTGGTGCCAATCCATAGCCGCCAGAAGCCTTGATCCTTTAATACGCCACACCGATGTAAGTCGGCAGGAACAAAGGAGCTGACCTGCTGGTTATTTCCAATTTGCCCGGTCACGCAGATATACGAATTACGTCTCGCCACTATGCGCACCTATGTGACCCCACACTTAAAGTGGCTGTCGCAAAGCTTCCAGGCTTCGGGCATATACCCCAGGCCAAAATACGAGATCTGCGCAGGTGAAATTGGTATGAGGCTTCGTGCAGGGGGAATCGACGACTTTTGCTTTGACTGATTTAGCGCTGCTTTTGTTGAAGCCCATTCAAATCGGTGTGTCTTTCGTAGTCGGAGCAGGTAGGATCGTGAATCGGTCGATACTCTCTGATCCCCTGTGGCAGAGCAAGAGCAAGTCACTTTGATAAAAACACGATCCTCACTATCACCTGTGAGAAACGAGCTTCAAAATGGTAGCTTCTGTTTTGTCCTTTGGCCCTTATTGGGAGGGCTCAAGAGGAAGTCAATCGCATGCTGAATCGATGCAGGCCGCCCCGAGCTTGCCTTAGCAGCCAAAACAATTTCGGAATGGTGAGCTTCCTCAAGCTGCAGCCGCTTCATAGCAAGTGCCAGAATAAACTCAAGGGTTGCTTCACCTGCTTCCTGGGTCGCTCTTGCAAGGGTACGAATGATCAGGGCCTTCATGAAGTCGCTTGCAGCGTGGTCGCCGCGATAATCAAGTTCCGATGGATAGGCATTTCGCAGCAGCGCAGCTTGGAGAACCCCGTCGTTGAATCGAGTAAAGTTTTCTGGGTCGAGCACAACATGTCGGTAGCTGGCGGTTGACAGACGTCGTTCCTCAGGGAGTTTGTCGTTCTCGCGGGCGCGTTGTAGTAAGACAGCGACGGTGGCAAGAACTTCGGCGTGACACTCCTGTGGTTCAAAGTCGGTCGGCCAATAAGCGAAACCAGCTCTGAGGCGCATTGCTCCGTCCAAAGAGCCCCCATGCGGAAGTAGTGCAAGCTCTCCAACAGGGCTGGTTGAGCCCAACACCCTGCTTCTATTAGTCATGCGGCCTGGCAGTTGACGTAAGTCCTTGGATGAATCGTAGTAAAGCTTGGACTCTTGTTCAAAGCTGGCCAGTAATTGGGTTCCAATCGCCGCGTCACCATACCTTTCGACTTGATAAGGCACACTCTTAGAGTGCTTGAGATTGTCTTTAAGTATCTTCAGCTCACTACGTGTCTCCGCGACCTGATAGCCAATGATGTACAAGCGTGGACCTTCGTGAGAGTCACGTAGGCTTCGACTTACCTCAAGAAGCTGCGAGCCCTTTCCAACAACGGCGGCGCACACGATGACTCCAGCTACTTTGTTCAGTTTGGCTCCAGGCAGCTTATGTGCCGAGAGTAAGGTCAGGTTCTTGAGCCCAAGTCTGTTTATGCAGAAAGTCTTGACCCTTTTAGCAAGGGCCAAGGATGCAGGGTCATCTTGGTAGACAACGACTTGAGTTGCGGCCTTCACGGATAGAAGCAGACGCTCTTCCAACCACGAGTCGAACCCTGGCTGCTCCATCAGTAGCACCCCGTCGACATAAAGTGGCCGCACCTTCGAAGAGCTCTTAAGCGGTCGTCTGAAAACATCGAAGACAAGTTTTCCGGCAAGCCCACAAAACAGTGAGACATCCTCGTCGCTTCGATGGTGTAAGTCGCTGAGGAGAACTTTTTTTGCGGGTTCCTGCTCTGGCAGGAAAGTCTCTCCCTTTATGCGTATGCTGAGCTGGGCCGGTCCTGTGGCGGTTGTTTCACCGGGTTTTTCAATCGCAAGCAATGCACCAGCTTTAAATTTTGTTGCTGTCTTCAGGGTCAGTAGCGTAACCACCTCGTCCTGTGCTACTTCCTTCTGCGCCAACCACTGTTCATGTAATGACATTGAGGACGAAGATGAAATCATGCACAACGAGGTTCTTGGAAGAGGACGCTTAACGTCCTCAAAGCCCCCGTAGGAGTGAAAGCTTTCGATGTGGAAGGCTTGGTTGAAGCCACACAAATACAGCAGGTCTCGTAGTCCGTATGCAACTGGTGCGATAGCCATAGTGTCGACGAACACAGTTCGAAGCTCCGCGAACTTCTTAGGCTTGCCCGCAAATAGCTTTTGGAACAGTGCTAACGCAACGAATGCAACTGTAGCTGATGATTTGAGCGCCAAATCTGGCTTCAAAAAGAACTCAGACCGTGCACCAGATGGTTTTTGATATGCATACCCAGATGGGGCCTGTAAGAGAACCTCCTTCGGGTCGAATACAGTGCTTAAACCAGATACAAACCACGTTTTGACGCCAGCGCTGACCACGCGTTCAAACTCTGCCTTGCGCTTGCGGAAAGAATTATCCAGCAGAGTTGTTTTTACTCCGCCTGTGGTTAAGTCATAGCACGCAAACACAAGTGGGATTCGAGATTGAAGCCGTTGCTGCGCAACTATAGAGCTCCCTGCCTGCATTTCTTTCAGAAGGTCTAGGTCAGGTTCGTTCTTCAAGCCCACAACGACCACAGCATCAGGCACGAGGGGACCCTTGCACATGGACAGCATAAGTTCATCGAGAGCGCCTCGTTGTAGTGGACCGGGAGGCTTGTAGGCAAATGCGTACCGTTGACCTTCCCCACTTTTGGTATTGAGTTGATGTGTAAAACAGAAGAATCCGGACGGGCCAAACATCGTTATTTCACCCTGAAGCAGATGGTGTAGCCAGTACCCGCAATCTCGGCTAGCTGCTTAGCTTTAGTGAATCTATTTGTTGGCTTGAACTCCAAGGTGTCGGACTTGGAGAAGTCCTGATAGAGGCTCAAACGACCTGTACGGAGGGTCATGAAGGCGTTAAGGTGCTTCATCGCCATCAGGGCCATTGGAAGTCCTAATCCAAAGTACTGGCTGGCTTTAGTGGTTGAGTGCTTTTGAAAGCATGACTGCACTGCCTCCAATTCCTCCTCGGGTGATATTTCTGAGTAACTGCGCCGCCCCCGGTCGGCCAGCCAACGCAATGCAAGGCCTGGGCCTGTATCGAAGACTGATATTTCGACGAGGTGAATTGGATCTGGAAGCTTTTCATCTTCCGCATTCGTCAGGCTCTTGTCCTTCTCGGCGGACTTGCGGCTCTTGTCCTTCGTTAGATATGCCTGCTTGACAAGGAAAGCCCGTAGCGACGTATCTTCACCTGCATATTTAATAAGCGATGGGACATCGTGGACAGCAGTCATGCGAACTGCAATTCCTCGTATCGCATGCTCATAGCGGTTGCCATCGGCATCGTACGAACCATGCTCATCCGCATTTAGGAACAACTGGTAGACAAGTCCGCTGAGGTAATCCAGTTGACCTTCTTTCAGCAACACCGACGCCCGAACCCCTAGCTGGGTCAACATTCTCGGTAGAAGCACACGGAAGTCTGATACTTCCCGTACTCGACCCGGCTCAGGGTAGGCATACAATGATGTCAGGAACTCGTTTCGCGCGCCCGAAAAACAACATAGTGCTGCACCCTGGCCACGCAGGGTGTCACGGAAAGATTCAGTCTGCATGGCCGTTACTCTGGGGGCGACGACTTCCAAAGCTTTGTGCCTGTTGAAAGACACCCCATCGCACTGAATCGAATCAGCAAAGTAAAGGGCCGCCATGCCCGGTAAGGTTGATGCAAACCGCTCACGGGTGTTTTCTTGCTCAGAAAAGGCAGCAGGCAATCTTAAGGGAAGGTCGCCGTTATTTTGCTGTGCCCATGAAGCAACGATTTGAACTGCATGAACAGCGCCGCCGAGCCCCCCACCCCATCGAAGCTGAATGGGCATACGCAGCGGGCTGCCAGCCGCATTCCTTACTTTATGAAGGAAGTCTTCAAGCGAGTTCGGTAGCGCATTTGCGGGAAATTGCAGTGCGGACATTCGTTCAGGCGACAAAATCGGCTGTTCTCTGTTTGTGACTATTGGTTTTGATCATGACTAAATTTTTCCAGAGTGTATACATGTCAGCAGTTTGCTCAGTTTGGCCAATGCATCGGCAGCAATACGTCCCTGTGCCTCGATATTCCCGATGATTTCTTGTGGCGTGCGGGTATCCAGGTTGACTACAGCATTGGGATTGACCGCCTTCAGGTCAAACACGGTTGCATCAATATCGGCGGCCTTGGTTTCCAGATCGCGGGCGGCCTTGTCCTTTTCCTTGATTTGCGCGTCCAGCGCCTCCAAGTCGGCATCGCTGGCCTTGTTCTTCTTCAGGCGCTTGAGTTCCTCTTTCAAATCCACCACAGCGGCTTTGATTTGCGCGGCCTCATCCAGTAGCGGTTGCATTTCAGCGCGAGCCTTGGCCCGGCGAGCAGCGAAATCGACTGTCCAGGAATAGCGGCTGTCGCCCTCGGGCTTGCCGCGCTGTTGCAACATGCGGGCGTAGCTGGGGAAGGGTTTGCCCGCATTGGCCTCATCGGCCAGCCAGCCGGCAGTGAGAATCGCTGGCAATTGCGCGTCGGCCAGCACCTCACCATTGGGGTCAAAACCAAAATGCGCCAGCGTCATCGGGGTCTTTTTGCCAACCTTCACGTATGACAGATCGTAGTACCAGGTCTTCTCGGTCTTCTTTCCTTTGGTAAAAAACAGCAAATTGGTTTTCACGCCCGCGCCTGCGGTTGAGAACACGCCACCGGGCAGGCTGATGATGGCCCACAGGTCGCACTCGTCCACCAGCTTGCGCTTGGTTTCGACAAAGGCACTTTCGTTGGTGCGGAACAGCAAACCTTCGTCCAGCACGATGGCGCAGGTGCCTTGGGGGGCCAACTCACCCAGAATGTCCTGCACAAACAGCACCTGGGTGGCGCTGGTTTCGTAGGCAAAGTTTTTCTGCGCGTCCTTGCCTTCCTTGCCGCCGAAAGGCGGGTTGGTCAGGATCACGTCAAAGAACTTGGGCGCCTGGTCGAACAGCGCCGCGTAGGTGGCGCGGCGAGTCAGCGAGTTACCGTGCCACAGATTGGGCTGGTCAATGCCGTGCAGCACCAGGTTCGCCAGTGCGATTGGGAACACGAGGTTCTCTTTTTCGCGACCAAAGAATGTGTCGTGCTTGAGGGTGTCGATGTCCGTGCTGGTGGCGCTTTGCCCCAACTGGCGGGCGATGTGCTCGTAGGCGATGGCCAAGAAGCCGCCGGTGCCGCAGCATGGGTCGTACACTGTTTTCCCGAGTTTCGGACTCACCGTGTGCACCATGGCGCGGATCACCTCGCGCGGGGTGAAGAACTGGCCGCCGTCTGAATTCTTCTCGCCCATCTTGAGCAGCAAGTCTTCATACACCTGCGACAGGGTGAAGAAATGCTGATCGTCCACATGGTCGATATTGATCTGGTGCACCTTATCCAGAATGTCGCGCAGATTGGCCTCGCTATCAACGCGCACCTTTTCCACCGCCGTCATGGTGCGGCCCATGATGCGTTGCTTGCGGCTGGCATGGGGATTGGGCAGGCCGGTGCGGGTGTCGATGTCCAGGCTGTGCAGGTGCGGCAGCAGCTCCTTATTGATGAAATCGAACAGCTTGCCGTCGCCTGCGGCGAACAACTCTTGCCGTTTCCAGCCAAAGGGTTTGCCCTCTGCGGTTTTTGGATGCTCGGGTTTATCCGAATAGGGTGCGGCCCAATCCTGCCAACGGTAAGGGCTATGCAGCGCAGGCGAGAAGTCCGCCCCTACAGCCTCAGCCTCTTCACGTGCCTTGGCTTCTTGCGCATCCAGAATGCGCAGGAACAGAATCCAGGTCAGTTCCGGCACATATTGCAAGGCGCTTGCGCAGTTGGAGCGGCGCATCACATCGCAGATGCTTTTAACGAAGCTGGTGAGCGATTGCGTGGAGGCAATGGCCTTGGGTTGATTGTCGGTTTTCTTGGGGCGGGCCATGTTCAACTCTCGAATGCTTGGGCAATGATTTTCTGGGGCAACAGCTTGAAGTCACTTTGCTGCTGCTTCAATGCAGTACGAATTTGCTCAAAGCATTTCAGTTTTTCTCTGAGCGCCGAAACAATGCGCTCCTGCTCTGAGCGAGGCGGCGCACACAGTTGGAAAGACTCCAATGCTGGCATGTAGATGGTTTTGTGTGTCGCCCCGGTTGCAATCGCCCTCAGCTCGGCACGCGATCGGATTAATGCGTACATCAGGTATTCAGGATCAAGGTCATCGCCGCACACCCAGTTCGCAAAGTCCTGGCTGGTTGCCATCGGCGTAGCAAGGATGGTGACAAAACCGACCGACGCCGTGCGGGAGAAGCACACGGTTCCACGCGGTAACAACCTTGCAGATGAATTGGAAATCCCCGCCTCGTTTGTCCGTATTTGCGTGCTCACCACCCACTGGCCATCCAGGGAACGAATCTCGGTGAGCGATACCCATGAAATGTCGCCACCCCACCACTCGGGTCGCGAGCGGCTCGGTGTATGTCCACTTTCCAAGCGAGCCAAGTCTGTCAATCTACGCCACGTCCAACCAGAAGGAGCTGCTTCCACCGCCTTTGGCTCCGCTACTGGAACGATGCCCTTGAAGCATTCTTGGTAGACAGCAGCAATCAGAGCTTCTGTTTCTTTGTCTTGCACCTGCGCAGCCTGCCGGGCTGTCTCCACTTCGGCCAGTTCGGCTTTCAAGAGGGCGGCGATTTGGCGTTGTTCTTCTATGTCGATAGATGGAATTTCAAGCGACCGAATTTGTTGGAGGTTCACATTTGGAATTGCGCCGCCAGCGACAAACGCAGCAAACATGGCTTGATAAGTTGATGATCGCAGAAGATAGCAAAGCCATTCTGGATCAAGCTTCGCCAAATCTGGGCGGGCAAACGCGACGGCCTGATTGCAGTTGGCAATTCGGGCTCTTTCTGCAATGAAACCAATTCGACCGATTGTTCCCGCGATGGTAATCAGGACATCGCCGTACTCAAGCGCTGATCTGTTGAGCACTTGGTGAGACGCTTCACTGATAAAAGTATTGGCTACAGAAAAGTTTATTTCCTTACCAAGAACGTCTTCGCCTTTCAAAAATGGAACTCCCGTTACCGAAAACGACAGTCCAATAGACGTTGGCGTTGTTCCTTTAGACACTACATGAGTAACTTCGCCAAGCTTTACGTAGCTCATACCCCAAACAACCTCGCCTTGGCATCGTGCATCACCTGCGCCGGTGCGCCCAAGCCGCGCAAGGCGTTCAGTCCGCCTGCCAGCTTGATTTCTGGCACTTCCCACAGGTTCTGGCTTTCCAGTGCATCGGTGCCGCCTTGGGCAAACTGGTGGCCCAGGCCCTTGAGCACTGTGGCGGCCTTGCCATCCATGGTGCTGAACCAACTCTTGTTGTGGCTGATGAACAGTTCGCCACGCTCGGGGCGCTTCAGGGCGCGGGCGTGGTAGCCGTATTTGCCGAAGAAGTCGTACAGGTCGAAATCACTCATCTGGTCTATTTCGCGGATCACATCCGGGCTGAAGTTGTCGCCAAGAAGGTGGTCGATCAGTTGGCGGCGCTTTTGTGCCTCAATCCATAGGGCGCGGAAATCGTCAAGATTATGGGCCTCAGATACCACACGCTGGATCACTTCGCGGCGGTATTCGTCCACGGGGATCGGCGTATCACGGCCATCACGGCGGCTGAGGATGAAACGGCCCTGGGCGTTGATGATGACCGATTGGCCGCCGATCTCGGCTACTGCGGGGCCATCGTCACCCCCTCCGCCGCCTCCGCCACCGCCTGTGTCATCCTCACCCGATCCGCCGCCACCGGGGCGCGGTGGTTTGGTGATGAAGTCGGTACCAAACAGGCTGGTGACGTCGGTGTAGTCGTAGAGCCAGAACTTGTACTTCTGCGTCTCTTCGTGGATGCGGGTGCCACGCCCGACCATCTGGTAAAACTTGATGGACGATTGCAGGTAGCGGAAGAACACCACGGCATTCAGGCGCTCGATGTCCACACCGGCTTCAAGTAGATCCACGGTGCAAGCAATGAAGGCGCGTTCGCCGGAGCCGCGCATTGGCTCGATCATGTCCGAGCCGTTGTTGGCTCCGCCCATGCATTTGAAGGCGTAGTGGTCCTTGGGCGTTTGGCCCTGATCCTTGCACCAGCGAGTGTAGAGATTGTTCATGTGCTGGGCCACGCGGTCGGCTTGGATTTCGCGGGTGCAGAAGATGATGACCTTCTGTTCTGGGCCACCGTTTTGACACAGCAACTGAAACAGGTCTTCGCACATTTTGGGAGTGCGTAGCTCGATGAACAGTTCGTCGTCGAAGTCTTTGCCGGTGTACTCGTTCTTGGTGAGGTCTTCTTCCGTCAGCAGCTTGCCGGTTTTGATGTCCTTGACACCTGCCTTGAGGATTTCGGCCTTGCTGAAGGTGACGCTGTCGATGCTGGCCTTGCGTTTGATGATTTCGCAGGCGGCCAAGTAGCCGTCTTCTTGGGCCTGAATCAGGGTGTATTCGTAAACGGGTTCGCCAAAATATTTGCGGTTGTTGGCGGTGATGTCCTGGTCTTCGGCACTGGCATTTTTGGACTCCTCCAGCTTGCGCGGCGTGGCGGTGAGGCCAATGTGGATGGCATTGGGGTTGCGACGCAGCACTTCTGACCAGCGGCCCCAGGCCGAACGATGGCATTCGTCGATGATGATGACACTGAAGGCGTCTTCACCGTAGTGCTCGGAGAGGAAGCTGGCGAAGCCTTCTTCGTCATCCAGTCCCAGGGTTTGGTAGGTAGCAATGTGGATACGGGCATTTTGTGCAGCGTTGATACCCTGCTTTGTTTCGACGATGCGGGCGTTATCGCCAAAGGCGGCTTTGAGTTTGTTATAGGCTTGGGTGCGTAATTCATCACGGTCGCACAAGAACAGCGCGGGCTTGGGCAATTGCCCGGCCTGGCTCATGCGCCAAAGCAGGTTGGTGGCAATGATGGTTTTTCCTGCGCCGGTGGCGAGGGTGAGTAGAACCCGTGCAGGCTCACCGTTTTGCTGGCAAAGAATGATTTTTTCAAATGCAGCACGGATGGCAGCGTCCTGGTAGTAGCGGCTTAGTGCCCATGCGGGACTATCGGCCTGAAACAGAATGGCCGCTTCGGGTATTGAAAGATCGATGCCGGTATCTTTGGCGTAACGCGCAGTGAGGTCAGGGTGCAGCGGAAAATCTGGGAATGGGAATGGTCCATTTTGCAGTTTGGTGAACAGGTCGAATTCACCATATTTGTGCCCGTTGGTGGCGAACACGTATTTCACGTCGAAGCGTTGGCAGTCGGCATAGCCCTTGGCTTGCTGCATGCCCTTGAGTGGATCTTCGTTTTCCTTCTTGGCTTCCAGTACACCAACCGGCAGGGGCTTGGGCATGTCGCCTACCTGCACGCATAGCAGGTAATCAGTGCGCCCGGCACCTTTGCGGCGACTTCCTTTGGGGCCAGTTGGTTCCACCGGCGCGGGGGTTTCCAGCTTGAGCCATTGGTGGTCGTCATAGCCCTTGGTGCGCAGCACCGGGTCTATGAGGTAGTAGCGGGTTTCTTGTTCGTTGTAGCTCATGGCTTATATCCCCTGTGCCAGTACCGCTTGTTTTCTTTTCCCGCTTATTGTTTTGTTTTTGTGTTTCTGCAGCTTCAATATCACTTAGTTCGCAATATCCCCTGATCGGCATTTCAATCATGTTGGCGATGAAGTTGTGCTTGTTGGCGGTTGAAACGCGAACGGCCTATTTTAGTGCAGGCTCCATACAATAGGGTGCTGTAATGTGCTGTAACGTCCAGTACTATCCAAACGTGTCGGGGCGAAGATTGGGTGGGCAGGTAAATCGGGATTGCTTGGCAATCAACCAAGAATACGGTCTTGTCCCTGACTGTGCAGATTGACCTATTTTTATCAGGGAGCCCCTGTAAGGCACGTTATGGATGAAGAAAAGCTTAATTTCTTGCTGTCGGCCAAGCCCATCGAATACCTGACCCAACGCAAGTTTCCTGACTGGCGGGCCATTAAAATCCCGCAGCCGATTTCATTGTCGAGTATTGGCCATGGTGGAATCCCGCATGACTATCGGGTAAATCGTCTGCAAGAGATTGATGCGTATCAGGCGGAACTGAAATCGAAATCCATTGACGACTTATTGGTGCTCTATAAGCAAGAACGGGAAAAGGAAGACCAGGCAACTCAAGCCAAGGCAGATCGGGAAGAGCGGCAGCGGTTTTTCAACCTGTCGTCCGCGAAGGCGGATTTTGTACATTGGAGTAAGGCGGCCCACTGGACCCTGGACGAGGCAATTGCGCTGTCGTTTGGTAAAGACCCCAAGGTTGTGACTTGGGAGCGTGTTAAGGAGCTCATTCGCATCTCGCCTTTTGCGCAGCGTTATGAGCAGGTCCGGGACCTGGCCTTGCGTGCCAAGGCGTGGGATCAGCTTTTTGACCCCGTGTTTCCGGGGATATTTCTGGCTTGGGCTAAAAGAACAGAGATTGATGTTCCACCGGAATTACTCGAGTTAGTTGAGAAACGCGGAATCGTGGTCGCGGACTGGAAGGACGCCTACGACAAGTTAAAAGAACAGTATGATCTGCTGTTGGTTGACCGTGACAAGGTTGCGGATATTTGCAGACGGCTGATCCAGGAGCGTGATGAATTCAAGAATCGAGTTGTTGAGCTTGATTCGACGGCATGGGAAGGGTTTGATCCGGACAGTGTTACTTACCCGACTGAATTGGATATTGCCATGCAGGCATGGCGCGCGGTAACGAATCGTCCAAACGCAGACTTGACCGCCAAGACCCAAATCGAGAACTGGCTTAACCAGAACTACCCTGACCGAAAAACACTATCCCAAGAAGCGCGGGAGCGCATTGCAGTGATTTGCAACTGGGAAAAGGCTGGTGGACGACGCCGACGCGAGATTAAATAGCTGGACCTTTGAATGCCAGAAATGGCGGGGCTTTATGGAAACCTCCCCACCTGTTTCTGTGCATTGATACCCAACCCTTCCAAGGTTTTTCTTGTCTTGGATTCCCCTAGATTGCGCTGGTCAACTTTGACCTGAGGCAATCTAAAATGCACAACCTTCCCGAAACCGGTTTCCTGCGCTTGCCGCAGATTATTGGCGATGCCGACGCCACCCCACCTATTCCAGCCATCATCCCCGTAGGTAAGTCCACATGGTGGGCGGGTGTTAAATCCGGTCGTTACCCCCAGCCAACCAGGTCGCTCGGTCTGAGAATTACCGCATGGCGCGTTGAAGACATTCGCGCGTTGATCGAACAGGCCACTAAGTAACAGGGGGCCAACATGGGCAAGCGCCACCCGAACCATCGCTTGGTCAAAATCCACCGTAGCTACACGGTGGAGGAAATTGCCCGGTTGTTTGGTCAGCACAAGAACACTGTCAGGACTTGGATCAAGACCGGGCTGCCGATTATTGATAAGCAGCGCCCCATGCTGGTTCTTGGTTCAGAACTGGCCGCATACCTCAAGGTGAAGCGCTCCAAGAACAAGTGCACCTGCCAGCCGGATGAAATCTATTGCGTTCGATGTAGAGCACCGAAAAAGCCTGCCAATGGATTGGTGGAATACACCCCTTTAACGGCAACTTCCGGCAACCTGGTCGCGATCTGCCCAACCTGTGACTCGATCATGAATCGACGTACCAGTTTGGCCAAATCGGCTGAGTTCCTGAATCGAATGGATGTCACGTTGCCGCAAGCCAAGCGACACATAAGCGAGAGGGATGAGCCCTCCGTAAACAGTGACTTGCAAAAGGAGCATGAGACATGACGAAACACAACGCCAACAATGAACGTATCAAACGCCAGTACTTTGCCTATTTGAAGGAAGCCAAGCGCCATAGTGAACCGACACTGGATGCGGTTGCGAAGTCGCTGAACAGGTTTGAGGACTCGACACGATTCAAGGACTTTAAGGCATTCCATATTGAGCAGGCGATTGCTTTCAAGAAGAATCTTGCTGAACAGAAAGCCCAGAGAACGGGCGAGCAGTTGAGCAAGGCCACCCTGCATGCGACCTTCTCCAACTTGAAGGCTTTCTTCCAGTGGTTGGCCGGCCAGCCGGGTTATAAGTCGCGACTAAGTTACTCAGATGCGGAGTATTTCAACTTGTCTGAGAAGGACACCCGCATCGCTACGGCGCGACGGGATCAGGTTGCCCCCACCTTGGAGCAGGTGAGGCACGTCATCACGACGATGGGGGAGGATTCTGAGATCGAACGACGTAACCGGGCGTTGATTGCATTCACGTTGCTGACGGGGGCCAGGGATAGTGCTATTGCCTCGATGAAGCTCAAACACATCGATCTCGTGGCTGGATGTGTCCATCAAGATGCGCGGGAGGTAAAAACAAAATTCAGTAAGACATTCACCACGTTCTTTTTTCCCGTTGGTGATGAGACTCGTGAAATCGTCGAGAACTGGGTGGCATATCTACACAAGGAAAGGCTTTGGGGAAACGATGATCCGTTGTTTCCAACGACACGAGTTGAAGTAGGGGCCTCACGTCAGTTCGAGGCTACTGGGCTTAATCGCAAACACTGGAGTACGGCCACACCCATTCGGACGATTTTTAATGAGGCGTTTACCGCCGCGGGACTACCTTATTTCAATCCGCATAGCTTTCGGCACACACTGGTCCGCCTCGGAGAGACCGTCTGCGCATCGCCGGAACAATTCAAAGCCTGGAGCCAGAACCTTGGCCATGAAGGGGTGTTAACTACGTTTTACAGTTACGGGGGTGTTTCGATTCATCGGCAGGGGGAGATCATTCACCGCTTGGCAAGGAAGCCGGAATCAACTTCGATGGCGGTGGATGACATAGCCGAAGCGTTGCTTCGCAAGATAAGGGAGTCGGACTCGAATAGTTTTGCCAGGACTGTAATCTAGTCAAGACATGAATGGAAAGCCCCTGTATCGATGCAAATCATTGTATTACTTGTCTTCAGCGATTGAATCCACACCCTCCGGCCATTGTCTAGAAATGCCGCTGAATGGCCGGTTTCGGGACCGCATCTTGTCCTGCTTGGCTTTCATGTGTTCACCTCTGGTTAAAAGATTATTCTCTTAACAGGGTGTCCGTGAAATCAGGGCAAGATCACCCCGTTAGGTTTTCCCGCCTAGAAGAGTAGGCGGGTATCTTGAACCGGTGGAGCTGAATAAACGTTTATATCGTTATCCACTAATGACCATTCCTGACGTAAGCCGTGCAAGTGCGGCGCTTCCCATCTGTGCAAATCTCGCTCGGCAACCGCACAACTAGTCGTTATTGAGAACCAGGTGTAACGATTATTCGTGACTGGGAGTCATCTATTGGATTGGACGAAGTTGCTCCATTGCAGCCATTGGATGGAAACCACTTTTTTCAAAGCCTGCTTGGGGGAAAATTGGCTCTATTATCACTATCGGCCAGAAGCGGAAATTCAGGTTGAGATCGTCGACTGTTTTTAGTTCGGCCAAAGCCGCAGGTATCGCCATGTTCGACGTTACGAATCCTCATGCACGCTGGATATTAATCTGATATTTAAATTAACTAGAAGACTTCCTGTTGATTGTCGGTAGATATATTTGACATTCCGGAAAAGCTTAAGTCACTAATGTTGGTGTGAGTTGCAGGATATACTGAAAAATATGCCCTACGATATAAAGACAGCACTGTGGCCGTCAACTAACGATCATTATTTCAATGAGAAGTCGCTTACACCACTTAAGCAGGAAGGTCCGCACTGCGTCGCCACAGCCTTGGCTATTGCAACCAATACGGCCCAATCGATCTTTCAACGATCTATCAATACTCAAGACCCTATTTCGTGGTCGGAAAGCTTGCGGGCGTACGGCATGAAATTAGCATATTGCCCAACGGATATACGAAAGCTGAGATTCTATTTACCCGAACTGATTGCCTACGACGACCTTTTTGCTCTTAGCTACTATACGTCCCAAGATCCTGGCAAGCTTCTCGGTGACCCAGACCATAAAGGGTGGCTGACAGGTTCGCACATAGTGCTTCTCCACCGAAATTGGATTTTCGACCCCGCGAAGGGTGAGATGATTTCAGCAATAAAGCACAAATGTAATGACTGTCACACCAAGAGAATTTTTAGATTCGTACCATCTGATCACAAGCGAGGATTATGACCCTATCTGATTATTCCAGCCTTGCGACTATAGGAGCAAGCTTCCTCGTTGTGATCCAACTTACAGTGGGTATGTTCGTCTACTTGAGGCAAATCAAACGAGAGCGAGTTATCGCAACGCTTGAGTATTTTGAAGGTGCTAATAAGGAATTAAAGGAAGCAAAGCGAGAACTCCGAAAGAAAATTGGCGCAGGAATAACACCAGATGCTATAGAAGGGTTGGAATCCAATCCTGACGGTAGATTGCTGTTACATCAGGTCCTAAATGCATACGAAAGGCTCGCAGCCGGACTCAATTTGGGTGTGTATGATTTAGGGACTATTGCACGTATCAACGGAAAGGTTCTGGTATCAAACTATGAACGCTTTCGGCCCTACATCGAACACCGACGCAAAACGTCAAATCCGAATGCGTGGATTGAGTTTTCTAGACTTGTAGAGAGAACATGTGGAATAAGGAAGGAGTTACGAATAGTTCCAGATGACCCTAACGATTAGAGAATCGTTACCATCAGATAAGAAGTCAAATGGGCTCGCTGAAGGTCAGTTTTGGCCGTGTATGCGACGTTGAACCTTCAAGTTCAGGCCGGCTTGTCGTCGGTCGAGACGTTTCAAACCACCGGCTGAGCAATTGTTGGGGTTCATAGAGATTGCGGTGCCAAGTCTCCTAAAGTAGCGGGTTTCTTGCGTATGTTATTGGAGCGGTTGTATAGCGGGCTGGCTAACTTGCATTTCAACGCGGCCAAGTATAGAAGATAGCTCTGTGGCCAGGATTGGGGTAAGTGCCTTGTGAAATAATTTCTCGCCCCCCATTTTCTTGATGGCAAGATTCCCCGCTTTGACCGGCCCATGGAGACCATGCCGATGAATGAAAATACCGAGCGCTTTCGTACAGAAGCAATAGGCATAGCAAAATTGCTTCTCAATCCAGACCAATTTGCGACACATAAGTTTAGAGACCTTCAGATACGCGATGGTCTGTATATTGACGACGTTCAGGACGAAGCATGGCAATTCTGGAGAGAAGTAAAAATGCTTAACGCTCTAGGCTTTCCGTTTCCAGTGATTCGATCCGATGGAAAAAGGGATGTACCGGTTGCCATTGCGAACAATTACATATTTCGAGATTTTGTGGATACGTGGATTCTCAAGGGATGGCGCCACTTCGGCCACGAAGATAACATCTACGAATATATGCTTGAGCAGGAGAATCTCCCCTCTGGGGTTTCCTTGATTTCTATAGACCAGGCCGTTGAAGTATTCAGAGAAGGCGTGGTTGAATTTCTAATGACGCGCATCCAGTCCGTGGTCGAGTTCTTCGGTGATTCCATTCCGCTTCCAACCCGATCATGGGTACCACTACCACTATTACTTTCGAGTAAATGGTTTGGTGGGAATCGGGTGAAGACAGTTGGCTTCATGGTTGAAGTTCATACATCCACCCCTGATCTGCGCGTCCATGTTTCTCCATCATTCCGCCGAAATTGGCGTTTTTTCGCCGCTCCAACTACCCCTGCAAGAGGCACTCTCACCGGGGGGATCTACGAATTTGGTGTGGATGGGGGGCCATACTCTACGATCACGCCCGATGTGGGTACGTTTAATATTCCACATGCCACTGTTTCACCGACACTAAACCTATGATTTACGCCCTCACTCTGCGCGAGATGTTCGTTCCAATGCTTGGGCTTATCGCAGCTGTCATGGCCACCCTCGTGGCTGTAATGATTGCAATCTTTGGCCCGTTTAAGACACTACGTCTGCCCGTAGAGTCGGTTCAGGGATCGTCGCGAGGAGTGTTAAACCTGGTCCTCTTTGCCCCGTTCTTGATTTCTTTCCTTTTGATAGATCCCATAGTTGCACGGCCAGCGCTGCTCGTTTCCTTGGCCGTGCTGGTTGCAGCTTTTGTCTGCTATCAGAAGTATGGAAGCCAGGTGACCCTCTATCGCTACACGAAACCGAGTCAGCATGGATTCATGTGGTTTAAGTGGGTCCGTGAAGACGTCATTATTGGAGGAAGTGAGCTCACAACCGAGGCGGAGGTTCGGAAGCAGAAGACAAGTCATACTGTTCAGAGGCTTCTAGCGGAAGCGGAATACGACCCTGACGAGATATGGACAAGACAAAGTCGCGTTGTGGCCCAAACATGGGTTGAGCGCTGGTATTACGGCTTCATGCTCTGCGCGCTGCTGACTATAGTCCTGGCTACTCTAGCCGGACAGACAATATTGTCGGGCGAAGCACCGCTTGTCTCGGCTCAGAAGATATGGGTGAAAGCCACAGAACCGGGAAAGTAGTCAGGCTGTTATCTTGTTTAAAACTCCTTCTTGTGAGGTTTTTTGTTGCTAGCTGTATCCAGTATCCAGTGGAATCGGCTCTTCCTTCACCTCATTACTGTACTCGTAGCAGAAATGATCCTTGACCATTTGACACCACAAAGATTCGTGACTGCGATAGTAAAATCTTGGAAAAAGGATTTGAGCCGCATTTACCGCCGTGAAGGGTGAATGTGGCTATGGAGGCAGAGGGCTGGAATACAAACTCTTGCATGAAGAGACATGGTAAGGGGCAGATTCTTCCAGCGCACATGAAAAATCATGATGGCGAGTCAGGGAGATATTAGTAGTCTTCGGCTACTGGGGGCATAAATGGGGGCATTTCGTTTCAAGTGAAATCCTATGTTTAGTATCCATGCGGCCTGCGTCATCAATTATGGGTCAGACAAGCGGCACCACCCAAACAATTAAAACCCGCATCCAGCAATGGCATGCGGGTTTTTCATTTCTAGCCTGGGATGTTCGGTAGGTGCAATGGCTGACTTACTCGATCCCCAGCCGTTCCAGCCTGTAACGCAGGCTGCGGAAGGTGACGCCGAGCACCCGGGCGGCGGCTGTTTTATTAAAGCGCGTCTGCTCCAGGGCCTCGAGAATCGCTGCGCGTTCCATTTGGTCCAGGTAATCCTGCAATGGATACTTGGTGCCCGGTGTGCCACTAACCGGCGGCAGATTGGGGGAAAGGCTCAGGTCGTCTGCCGTGATTAGCTGGTTCTCACACAGGGCCAATGCGCGTTCCAGGGTGTTTTCCAGTTCCCGCACGTTGCCCGGGAAGGCGTAGGCGCGCAAGGATTTTTCGGCATCCCGATCGAGTTTGACCTGACTGCCGCCCAATTTGTTGAGCAGGAAGCGCGCCATCTCGGGAATATCTTCAGCGCGATCACGCAGGCTGGGCATGATCAGGTCGATGACGTTCAGGCGGTAATATAAATCCTGTCGAAAATGGCCGGTTTCCACCAGAGCGGAAAGATTCTGGTGGGTGGCGCTGATGATACGCACGTCGACGGGTTCTTCCTGGGTCGCGCCAATCTTGCGGACCTTT